>Ga0081538_10002595_pt1 | contig 17529 bp, 13 predicted proteins | sample TabmetS5T2R1_FD_71022 | JGI IMG/M metagenome (GOLD analysis project Ga0081538, IMG submission 71022) | Tabebuia heterophylla rhizosphere microbial communities from the University of Puerto Rico - S5T2R1 | ecosystem: Host-associated > Plants > Roots > Rhizosphere ... | reverse complement strand
TCAGCGCCGCCGGCTTCGAGCCGCAGCCGGGTCGCCACCTGCTGCTGCCGGGCGTCGACACCTTGTCGGGCGTGTTGTTCGGCCTCGAGGCTCCCGACAAGCCGGTCAAGGACCTGTTTTCGCCCGGTCGCTTGCCCTCCCTGCTGCCGGCCGGTACCTATCGCTTCGCCAATGCGGCGCATGACCAGCGCCTCGCCACGCTTGCCTTCGCGCTCGGCTCCTATCGCTTCGGCCGCTACCGCAAGGTGGAGGACAAGGCGGTCAGGCTCGAGCTTCCCGATGGCGTCGACGGCGCCGATCTCACCCGCATCGCCGAGGGCGTGGCGCTTGCCCGCGATCTGATCAACACGCCGGCGAACGATCTCGGTCCGGCGGAGCTGGAGGAAGCCGCCCGCGGGCTCGCCGCGAAACACGGCGCCAGCATCCGCTCGATCGTGGGCGACGAGCTCATTGCCGGGAACTTTCCCTTGATCCATGCGGTCGGCCGAGCGGCGGCGAGGGAGCCCCGCCTGATCGACATGACCTGGGGGAATGCGAGCCATCCCAGGATCACTCTGGTCGGCAAGGGCGTGTGTTTCGACACCGGCGGGCTCGACATCAAGCCCGAGAGCGCGATGCTGATCATGAAGAAGGACATGGGCGGCGCCGCCTGCGTGCTGGCGCTGGCGCACATGATCATGGATCGGCACCTGCGCGTCCGTCTGCGGGTCCTGATTCCGGCGGTGGAGAATGCGATCGCGGGCAGCGCCTTCCGTCCGCTCGACGTCTATCGTTCGCGCCAGGGACTGACCGTGGAGATCGGCAATACCGACGCGGAAGGCCGCCTGATCCTTGCCGATGCGCTCGCGCTGGCCGACGAGGAGGCGCCGGAGCTGGTGGTCGACATGGCGACCCTGACCGGGGCGGCGCGGGTCGCGCTCGGCCCCGACCTGCCGCCTTTCTATACCGAGGATGAGGCGCTGGCCGCCGATGTCGCCCGCTCGGCCGCGGCCGAGAACGATCCCCTGTGGCGCATGCCGCTGTGGCGCGCCTACGAATCCATGCTCGAGTCGAAAACCGCTGACATCAACAACGTGTCCTCGGGCAACCAGGGCGGCTCGATCACGGCAGCGCTGTTTCTCAGCCGCTTCGTCAGCAAGGCGAAGGCCTGGGTTCACCTCGATGTCTACGGCTGGAACCCATCGGCCAAGTCGGCCCGGCCGGAGGGCGGCGAATGCCAGGCGGCGCGCGCTCTCTATGCGCTGCTCACCGAGAAATATTCGGGCTGACGCGGCTTGCGTTGGGATCGCGACGGTCCTCTTTAATGAAGTGACTTGCGGTCCCCCCGCAGCACCAAAATAATACGCTTCCGAAACGACATACGGAGTTCGCCATGGCGGTCGAGATGCGACCGGCTCAGGCGCTGCGGCTGCTCCATGACTTCGCGTACGCCCTGGTCACCGATCAGGCACCGGACCTGTCGGCGCGGCAGCTTGCCATCCTGCTCACCATCTATCTCGAGCCGCCGCCGCATACGGTGCGCGGCCTTGCCGCCAAGCTGCGCGTCACCAAGCCGGTGATCACCCGGGCGCTCGATACGATGGGCAAGCTCGAGCTCGTGTCGCGCAAGCGCGACGTCGCCGACCGTCGCAACGTGGTCATCCAGCGCACCGTCAAGGGTGCGCTGTACGTCGAGAAGCTCGGCGACCTGGTCGTCGCCAGGGTTCGGGAGCTGCTCCGGTGACGGCCGCCTCTCGTTAACCTGACTGATATGCGTCGCCGCCTGCTCGCGAACGCGATCGAGGACCATGATGGCATTCGACCCGCGCCTCACCCCCGCCCGGCCCGAGCTCGCCGCCAGACATCTGGAAGGCGTTGTCGCGGCCGCGCGGTTCGTGGAAGGCAAGACGTATGACGTCATCGAGCCGCAGGCGCCGGTACGCCGGGCGCCCGCGCCGGACGCGGCCCTGCTCACCGAGGCGCTGATGGGCGAGCGCGTCGTCGTCTACGAGACGAACGACGAGGGCTGGGCCTGGGGCCAGCTGCAGGCCGACGATTACGTCGGCTGGCTGCCGCTCGCGGCGCTCGCCGAGGCGGGCGCTGTCTCGACCGACAAGGTGACGGCGCTGCGCACGCTGGTGTTCCCGGGTCCCGACATCAAGCTGCCGCCGCTCGCCGGCCTGCCGTTGGGCGCGCGGCTTGCCATCGTTCGCCACGAGAAGTCCTTCGCTGTCACCGCTGCCGGCGGCCATGTTCCGGCACAGCATCTTGCACCCATCGATACGATGGAGCCCGATTTCGTCACCGTTGCCAAGCGCTTCCTCGGCGTGCCTTATCTCTGGGGCGGCAAGACCAGTCTCGGCATCGACTGCTCAGGCCTCGTGCAGGTGGCGTTGACCGCCTGCGGTATTCCTTGCCCGCGCGACAGCGACATGCAGGAGCGGGCGCTCGGCACGCCCGTTGTGGCCGATCGCGATTTTTCCAACTTGCGGCGCGGCGACCTCATCTTCTGGCCGGGACATGTCGCGATCATGCGCGACGCGACGACGATCATCCATGCCAATGCGCATCGCATGGCCGTGACCGTCGAGCCCGTCTCCGAGGCCATCGCGCGCATCCGCACCACCGGATGCGAGGTTTCCAACAGCAAGCGGCTTCAATAACCACGCCCGCGATCGATCACATGTTCGAGCGCCTCGCCGCGTTCGAACCGCGCGATCTGTTCGAGCACGTTGGCGGTGATCGCGCGCGGGTCCGACTCCGCCGCGTTGTGCGGCGTGATGATGATGTCCGGATGGTCCCACAGTGGACTGTCCGGCGGCAGTGGCTCGGCCGGGAACACATCGAGGCTGGCGCCGGAGAGCGAGCCTTCATCCAGCGCCGCGATGATATCGGCATCGACCTGCAGCCGGCCACGCCCGGCGTTGATGAGATAGGCGCCGCCGAGCGCGCCGTCGTGCTTGAGCTTGCGGAGCAGGGGCAGCTCCAGGATGCCTTCGGTCGCTGCCGTGAACGGCAGCAGGCAAACGAGGATCTCGGTGCGCGCCAGGAAGGACTCCAATCCCGCCGTCCCATGGAACGTCTCGATGCCTTCTATTGCCTTCGCGGTGCGGCTCCATCCGGCGACCCGAAAGCCCAAGTTGCGCAGCATCGCGGCGGCATCGCATCCGAGCTCGCCCAACCCCATGACGCCGACCGCCACTTCGCTCGCTGCCGGCTGATGATGGTCGTGCCAGATGCGCTGGCGCTGCTGTCGTCCGTAGAGTCCGACGCGCCGGTGGTGCATGAGCACGTGCAGGGCCACGTACTCGGTCATGCGCATGGTCAGGTCGGAATCGACGATGCGCACGATCGGAACCGCAGGCAGAAGCGGATCGTCCATGAGATGATCGACGCCGGCGCCGAGCGAGAAGATGACCTTCAAGTTCGCAAACTCCGCCAACAGCCCATGCGGCGCCTTCCAGGCGCAGGCATAGGCGACATCCGCGTGATCGCCGATGCGATCGGGCCAGGAGCGGATGTCGCGCTTGGGCGCCAGCGCCCGGAACCGCTCGTCCCAGCCTTGCGGATTCCAGCCCGTGATGGCGAGCAAAATGGCGGAAGGCATGCCTAGAGATCGATAGCGAATAGGGGAGGAGCAACAGGCGCGTCTTCCCTGTTCGCTGCTGACTATTCGCTATTCGCTGTCATTGCGCCACCACGCCCTCTGGCGCCGTCTCGAGATTGAATGCGGCGGCAAACAGGGCGCGGGTATATTCGCTCTGCGGATTGGCGAAGACTTCCGCCGCCGGACCTTCCTCCATCACCTTGCCGTGTCGCATGACGATGAGGCGGCTGGCGAGCGCCGCCACCACCTTGAGGTCGTGCGAGATGAACAGATACGTGAGGTTGCGCCGCTTCTGCAGGTCGCGCAAAAGATCGACGATCTGTGTCTGGATCAGCATGTCGAGCGCGCTGGTCGGTTCGTCGAGCACCACGAAGGTGGGCTCCAGCACGATCGCCCGCGCGACAGCGATGCGCTGCCGCTGGCCGCCGGAAAACTCGTGCGGGTAGCGAAAGCGCGTCTCCGGATCGAGGCCGACGTCGACCAGCGCCCGGATCACACGTTGCTCGCGTTCCTGTGCCTCCATCTTTGGATGGTGCACCCACAAGCCTTCCTCGATGACGTCGGAGACCGACATGCGCGGGCTGAGCGAGCCGTAGGGGTCCTGGAACACGATCTGCATATCGCGGCGGAACGGCCGCATGGCCTTGAACCGCAACCCCTGAATGGCATTGCCGAGGAATACGATCGGCCCGTCCGACGAGATCAGCCGGAGAATCGCGAGACCGAGCGTGGTCTTGCCGGATCCCGATTCGCCGACGACGCCCAGCGTCTCGCCCTTGCGCACGGAAACGCTGACCCCGTCGACCGCCTTGATGTGGCCGACGATCCGGCGCAGCACGCCGCGCTTGACCGGGAACCAGACCCGCAGGTCGCGCGTCTCGACGATGATGGGCGCGTTGGGCCGCAACGGAGCCGGGTCGGGCTTCGGCTCGGCGGCCAGCAGGGCGCGCGTATAGGCATGCTGGGGCGCCGTGTAGACGCGCTCGACCGGCCCCTGTTCGACGATCTTGCCCTTGCTCATCACGCACACCTTGTCGGCGATCTTGCGCACGATCCCGAGGTCGTGGGTGATGAACAGCATGCTCATGCCGAGCCGCGTCTGGATCTCCTTGAGCAGCTTGAGAATCTGCGCCTGCACGGTGACGTCGAGGGCGGTGGTCGGCTCGTCGGCGATGAGCAGGTCGGGCTCGTTGGCGAGCGCCATGGCGATCATCACGCGCTGGCGCTGGCCGCCGGAGAGCTGGTGCGGATAGCTGCCGAGCCGGCTCGCCGGATCCGGGATGCCGACCTGGCTCAGAAGCTCGACGATGCGTGCCTGCGCGGCAGCTCCGGTGATGCCGCGATGGAGATCGAGAATCTCGCCGATCTGCTTCTCGATCGTGTGCAGCGGATTGAGCGAGGTCATCGGCTCCTGGAAGATGATGGTGATGTCATTGCCGCGCACGTGCCTGATCTCGTGCTCCGGCAGGGCGAGCAGTTCCTGGCCCTTGAAATGAACGGTGCCCGAAGGATGCCGCGCCGCCGGATAGGGCAGGAGCTTGAGAATCGACAGCGCGGTGCACGACTTGCCGGAGCCCGATTCGCCGACCAGCGCGACGGTCTCTCCCTTGACGATGTCGAACGACACGCGGTCGACCGCCAGCATCTCGTTCGCGCCCTGGCGGAAGGCGACCGAAAGATCGCGCACATCGAGCAGCTTCGTGGTGGCGGCGTCCATCATGATGCAAACGTCTTTCGCGGATCGAACGCGTCGCGTACCGCCTCGCCGATGAAGATGAGGAGCGAGAGCATGATCGCTACGGTGAAGAAGCCGGTGAGGCCGAGCCACGGCGCCTGCACGTTGGCCTTTCCTTGCGACAGCAGCTCGCCGAGCGAGGGCGAACCTGGCGGCAGGCCGAAGCCGAGGAAGTCGAGCGCGGTCAGCGTCATCACCGACGAGGAGAGAACGAACGGCAGGAACGTCATGGTTGCCACCATGGCGTTGGGCAGCAGGTGGCGGAACATGATGACGCGGTTGGACACGCCGAGCGCGCGCGCCGCCTGGATGTATTCGAAATTGCGCCCGCGCAGGAACTCGGCGCGCACCAGCCCCACCAGCGACACCCAGGAGAACAGGAGGAGAATGCCGAGCAGTACGAAGAACCCCGGCACCAGCACCGAGGAAATGATGAGGAGAAGGTAGAGGGACGGGATCGATGTCCAGATCTCGATGAAGCGCTGGAACAACAGGTCGGTCCAGCCGCCGAAGTAGCCCTGCACCGCCCCGGCGGCGACCCCGATGATCGAGGATATGACTGTCAGGGTGAGACCGAACAGAACCGAGATGCGGAATCCGTAGATCAGGCGAGCCACGATATCGCGGCCCTGATCGTCGGTGCCGAGCCAGTTGTATTCGAGGTCGCGGCAGCCAGTCAGCTTCTTGCGCTCGACCACCGGCTGGCACTCCTTTTCGGTAAGCAGCCAGGTCGGCTTGGAGGGTGCCGGCGTCGGCAGATCGAGATTGTGCGTGTTGTACGAATAGCGGATCGGCGGCCAGATCATGCTGCCGCCCTTCTCGGCGATCAGCTTCTGCAGGTAAGGATCGCGGTAGTCGGCCGCCGTCTCGAATTCGCCGCCGAATGTCGTCTCCGAATAGGTGAAGAGGACCGGAAAATACCACTTGCCGTCATGATTGATGAACAGCGGCTTGTCGTTGGCGATGAACTCGGCGAACAGAGAGACCACGAACAGGACGAGGAAGATCCACAGCGACCAGTAGCCGCGCCGGTTGGCCGTGAAATTCTGCCAGCGGCGCCGCGCAATCGGCGACAGGTCGACCGTGTGACGTTCCGGCGGAACCGCCAAGCCGACCGGCGAGACCGTGGTGGTGTCGGGCGTTCGGGCGCTGACCTGGGCGTCCAATCACACCTCCCGCGTCTCGAAGTCGATACGCGGATCGACCCAGGTATAGGTCAGGTCGGCGATGAGATTCACCACCAAGCCGACCAGGGAGAAGATATAGAGCGTGGCGAACACCACCGGGTAGTCGCGATTGAGCACGCTCTCAAAGCCGAGCAGCCCGAGCCCGTCGAGGGAGAAGATCGTCTCGATCAGGAGCGAGCCGGAGAAGAAGGCATGGACGAAGGCGCTGGGAAATCCGGCGATGATCAGCAGCATCGCGTTGCGGAAGATGTGCCCGTACAGAACCTGACGCTCGCCGCAGCCCTTGGCGCGCGCCGTGAGCACGTATTGCTTGCGAATCTCGTCGAGGAACGAGTTCTTGGTCAGCAGCGTCATGGTGGCAAACGCGCCCAAACCCATGGAGATGATCGGCAGCGTCAGGTGCCAGAAATAGTCGGTGATCTTCTGGTACCACGGCAGCTGGTCCCAGTAGTCGGAGGTCAGGCCGCGCAGCGGGAAGAGATCGAAGAACGACCCGCCGGCGAACAGGATGATCAGCAGGATCGCGAACAGGAAGCCTGGGATGGCGTAGCCGACAATGATGACTCCCGACGTCCAGGTATCGAACCGCGTGCCGTCCTGGACCGCCTTGCGGATGCCCAGCGGGATCGAGATGAGATACGTCAACAGCGTCAGCCAAATTCCAAGCGATATGGAGACCGGCAGCTTCTCCTTGATCAGCTCGATGACGCGCGTGTCGCGGAAATAGCTCTTGCCGAAATCGAACGTGGCATAGTTCCACAGCATCAACAGGAAACGCTCGTAGGCCGGCTTGTCGAAGCCGAACTGTTTCTCCAGGCTCTTGATGAACTCGGGATCGAGCCCCTGGGCGCCGCGGTACTTGGAGCTGACGGCGTCCACCTGCGCGCCGCCCTGGACCTGTCCGCGCCCGCCGAAGTCGCCGCTCTGCGAACCGGAGATGCGCGAAGTGGCGCCGGTGTCGGAACCGGACAGTTGCGCGATCACGCGCTCGACCGGGCCGCCCGGCGCGAACTGCACCACCAGGAACGACACCAGCATGATCCCGAACAGTGTCGGGATCATGAACAGGATGCGGCGGATGATGTAGGCGGTCATCTCGTCGTTACCGGTAATCAGTGGTCAGTAACCAGTGATCAGAATGTTCGCTGATTCCTGAATCTCTGATCCCTGAATTCTGGTCTTAGCACGTCCTTAGCCCGGCCGCTCGATCTTCGCCGCCTTGTCGCGGTCGTGCCACCAGGTTTCCAGGACGCCGCGGGCGTAGCGCGGCTTCGTCGTCGGCCGGCCGAACTGGTCCCAGTAGGCGACCCAGTGCGACGCCTTGTACCAGTGCGGGATCCAATAGCGCCCGGCGCGGATCAGCCGATCCAGTGCCCGGCAGGCGGTAACCATCTCGGGTCTGGTCTCGGCGGCGATGATGCGGTCGATCATGGCGTCGATCGCCGGCTCGGCGATGCCGGCAAGGTTCTGCGCGCCTTTCAAGGCGGCGGCCTGGCTCGAGAAGTAGGAGCGCAGCGAATCCCCGGGCGTGGTGGAGAAGCCGAAACGCTGCACCGTGATGTCGAAATCGAAATCGTCGATCCGGGCACGGAACTGGACCGGGTCGACGATGCGCACGCTTGCTTCGATCCCGAGTGTCCCCAGGTTCTTGATGAACGGCATGTGATGCGGCTGGAACGTCGGCTCGTCGATCAGGAATTCGATCGCGATGCGCTCGCCCTTGGGCGTGAGGCGCTTGCCGTCCTTGATCGCGCAGCCGGCCGCCTGCAGCAGGTGCGATGCCTTGCGCAGCAACGTGCGGTCCTGGCCCGAGCCGTCGGACACCGGCGGCACGAACGGCTCGCCGAACACTTCGTCCGGCACCTTGCCGCGGTGAGGCTCGAGCAGGGCGAGCTCATCTGCGCTCGGCTTTCCCTCGGCCATCATGTCGGAATTCTGGAACACCGAATGGGTGCGCTGGTACGACCCGTACATGATCGTCTTGTTGGTCCATTCGAAATCGAAGGCGTCGATGAGCGCCTCGCGCAGACGGCGGTCCTTGAACTTCTCGCGGCGCGTGTTGATGAACCAGCCTTGAGCGCCGGACGGCGTGTCGTCCGGCAACACCTCGCGCTTGACCCGCCCGTCGCGGATCGCCGGAAAATCATAACGCGTCGCCCAGATGCGGGAGGTGAACTCCTCGCGGAACAGGTAGTTCTTGGCGGAGAAGCCCTCGAACGCCACGTCCCGGTCGCGATAGAACTCGTAGCGTATGGTGTCGAAATTGCTCTGGCCGCGGGCAACGGCCAGATCGGCGCCCCACCAGTCTTTCACCCGGTCGTATTCGATGAAACGGCCGGCGGAGAAGCGTCCGACCTTGTAGTGTCCCGATCCGAGCGGGACGTCGAGCGTGGTCTCGTCGAAGGGCCTGCCGGAATAATAGGCGCGCGAGAAGATCGGCAGGCTGGCGACGAACAGCGGCACGTCGCGGGCGCGCTTCGGAGCGAAACGCACGACCGCGGTCGAGTCGTCGAGGGCTTCGGCGCCCACCATGTCGCGCAGCATCTGCAGGATAATCGGGTGCCCCTTCTCCTTCAGCGTCATCAGCGAAAAGGCGACGTCGTGGGCGGTGAGCCGGGTGCCGTCGTGAAAGCGCGTCTGCGGCCGCAGCAAAAACCGATAGGTGAGCTTGTCCGGCGAGATGCGCACCGCGCGTGCCGCCAGCCCGTACATCGCGTCGGGCTCGTCGGCGGCGCGCACCATCAGCGTGGCGAAGGTCAGCTCCATGCCCTGCGCGGCATCGCCCCTGAGGATGTAGCTGTTGAGCGAGTTGAAGGTGTGGAAATTCTGATTGAACTGGCGGCTCGGACCGATCTGCGAGAACAGGCCGCCTTTGGGCGCATTCGGGTCGACATAATCGAAGTGACGGAAGTCGGACGGATACTTGAGGTCGCCGAAAGCCGAGATGCCGTGCGTTTCCTGCTCGTCATTGGCAGTGGCCGCCAGCGGCAGGATGGCCTTGCCGACGCCTGCGCCTGCCGCCGCCCCCGCCGCGATGATCAACGCATCGCGCCGCGACACGGCTGGCGGCTGTGGCGCGGAGGTTGGGGGGACTCGAGGGTCGATCATTCCTACTCCGAACCCCGTCTCGCGCCGCGCGCCGGGCCGCCTGCGCCTCAAACCGATGGCAGGCTCTCTCTCCATCGGCAGAGATGACTTACATCACGCTGCCGCGCCAACGTAGCGAAGGGGGCGCGACTCACTGCCGCGATCCCAGCCTGGCGGCACGCTCGGCGTCCCACCACCAGACGGTGGGGAACGCCGCCGCTCCATACTTCGGCAGCGGGTCGGGGCGGCCAAAGCGGTCCCACCGGGCGGTCCGCTGCTTGCCATAGGTCCATTGCGGAACGACGTAATGGTTCCACAACAACACGCGGTCCAGCGCCTTGGTTGCAGCCACCAGCTCGTCGCGGTCCTTGGCAAAGATGACGCGCTCGATCAGCGCATCGACGGCGGGGTTCTTGATGCCGGCCAAATTGCGCGAGCCCGGCTGGTCGGCCGCCTGCGATCCCCAGAACCCGCGCTGCTCGTTGCCCGGCGACAGCGACTGACCCCAAGACCCGGTGATGATGTCGAAATCCCAGCTCCGCAGCCGGTTTTCGTATTGCGCGTCGTCCACCCGTCGCACCAGCACTTCCACCCCGATCCTCTCCAGCGACGGCTTGTAGAACAGCATGATCCGTTCGAAATTCGGATCCTCGACCAGCAATTCCACGCTCACCTGCCGTCCCGTAGCAACCTCGACGAGCCGCCTGTCGCGCACCTCATAGCCGGCTTCCTTCAGCAGACGAAGGGCCTCGCGCAGATTGGCGCGCACGTTCTCCGGGCTGCCGCCCACCGGATTGGTGTAGGGAGTGGTAAAGACCTCGGGCGGTACCTTGTGGCGCACTGTTTCCAGGATCGCCCGCTCCTGGCCCTCCGGGAGCCCGGTCGAGGCGAGCTCCAGACCTTCGAAGTAGCTCGCAATCCGTTTGTACTGACCGAAGAACATCTGCTTGTTGGTCTCTTCGAAGTCGAATGCGAAGCCGAAGGCGCGCCGCAGCCGCGCATCCTTGAACTTGTCGCGGCGGGTATTGAACACGAAAGCCTGCATCACCCCGACGTTGCGGATGGGGAATTCCTCCAGGATGACGCGCTTGTCCTTGATCGCCGGAAAGTCATAAGCGGTCGCCCAGTTCTTGGCGCTGTTCTCGCTGCGCCAGTCGATGTGGTCGGCCTTGAACGCCTCGATTGCCACGGTGGAATCGCGGAAATACTCGAAGCGGATCTCGTCGAAATTGTCGCGACCGATGTTGACGTTGATGTCCTTGCCCCAATAGTCCTTGACGCGCTCGTAGGCGATGCTGCGCCCCGAAACGAACTCCTTGACGCGGTAGGCGCCGCACCCGAGCGGCGGCTCGAGCGTGGTGGCGGCGATGTCGCGCTTGCGGCCCGACCTGTCGGTCCCTTCCCACCAGTGCTTCGGCAGGACGTTGAGCTGGCCCACGATCTGCGGCAGCTCGCGGTTGCCGGACGAATCGAAGGTGAAGGTGATCTCGCGCGGCCCCGTCGTCTCCGCCTTGGTGACGTGGCGATAGTACGCGGCAAGCTGCGGGCTGTGCTTCTTGAAGGCCTCGAAGGAGAAGATGACGTCTTCCGGCGTGACCGGCTTGCCGTCGTGCCATCTCGCCTCGGCGCGCAGCCGATAGGTCACGGTGGAGAAATCGGCCGGATAGCTCACCGCCTCGGCAAGCAGACCATATTCGGTCGACACCTCGTCGAGCGCGGACACCATCAGCGTATCCAGGATGAGATCGATGCCACCGGCGAGCGAGCCCTTCACGCCGGCGACGACGAGATTGAAGTTGTCATAGGTGCCGAACGCGACCTGCCGCACGGCGCCGCCCTTGGGCGCGTTCGGATTGACATAGGCGAAGTACCGGAAACCCTCCGGATATTGCGGCTCGCCGAACAGCGAGAGGCCGTGATGCCATATCCTTTCTTGGGCACTGGCCGGCGTGCTGATCGCAATCTCCGGCAGGACGCGGGCGGCCGGCGCGGCAAGCGCCAGGGCGCCGGTGCGAATGATAGCGCGGCGGGTCAGACTCACAACGTGCTCCTAGACACAGCGTAACGGCCGGTGCGGCCAAGATTTCAGCGGATTATCACCGTTTTGCGCAATGTCGCCATCGGCTCCATGCGCCGCACCCCCTCGAGGCTTCACTTTCCCGTGCGCCGGAACCGCCGCAATGTCACGATCGGGCGCGGCCGGAGGCCATTCTACTGCGTCTTCGGACCGGAAGCGGGCGCCTCCGCGGCCTTCGGCAGCTGCGCCGGCGCGTCCGACTTGGCATTGAGAAAGGTGATGATGTCGGCTCGCTCGCTGCCGCGCGGCAGGCCCGCGAAGGTCATCGAAGTGCCTGGGACGGCCCCCCTCGGATTGGCGAGGAAAGCGTTGAGATCCTCGATCGTCCACTTGCCGCCCTTCGCCTTCATGGCGGCGGAATAATTGAAGCCCGGCACGGCCGCCTTGTCGCGCCCGACCACGCCATAGAGATTGGGCCCGACCCGATTCGGCTCGCCCTTGTTGAAGGTGTGGCAGGCTTGGCACTTCTTGGCCGCGTTCTCGCCCCGTTCGGGATTCGCGTTCGCGAGCAGCTTTTCGATCGGTTCGTCCTGTGCCGGTGCGGCCGCTCCGCCGGCTGCGGGCTGCTCGACCACGGCGATCTCGTAGCCGGGCTTGGCCGGCTTGGGCGGTGAAAACACGGCGCCAGCCGCGATATTGAGCGCCAGGATGAACAGGCACGTCCCGAGAATCGCACCGAGAACCTTGTTGAGTTCGAAGGAGTCCATCCATCGGCTCCAGGACCCGGACGGGAAGGTGAATCAACGGGCGGCGCAGGCGCGCCAGCGCCGTCGCTCGCGACGGCGGCGGACAGATAGCCGGTTTGCCTCGCGTCTGGCAACCGTATAACCAGGACAAGTCTTGCGACTTATGGTCGTTGAGGTTCCGGCCGCTGTCGATGCCCAAAGGCGACGTCCTCGTCCTGATCCCGGCCCGCATGGCCTCGAACCGGTTCCCGGGCAAGCCGCTCGCCGATATCGCCGGGATACCCATGATCGTGCATGTGCTGCGCCGCGCCGAGGCCGCGGCCGTCGGGCCGGTGGTGGTCGCGACCGATTCCGAGGTGATTGCGGCGGCGGTGGAAAAGGCCGGGGGCCGGGCGGTGATGACGCGCGCCGATCACCCCTCGGGCTCCGATCGCATCTTCGAGGCCCTCGGCACGCTCGGCGGGGCTCGCCTCATCGTCAATGTCCAGGGCGACCTGCCCACGGTCGAGCCGGACGATTTGCGTGCCGCGCTGGCGCCGCTCGCCGATTCTGCGGTCGACATCGCAACCCTTGCGGCGGAAATCCGCGAGCCGTCCGAGCGCACCAATCCCAACGTCGTCAAGGTCGTCGGCACCCCGCTTTCGCCACGACGCCTGCGCGCCCTCTACTTCACCCGCGCCACGGCGCCTTTCGGGGATGGGCCGCTCTACCACCATATCGGCCTCTATGCCTACCGCCGCGCTGCGCTGGAGCGATTCGTGGCGCTGCCTCCCTCTGCGCTCGAGCGGCGCGAGCGGCTCGAGCAGCTGCGCGCCCTGGAGGCGGGTATGCGGATCGATGTGACGATCGTCGATTCCGTTCCGCTCGGCGTCGACACGCCGGAGGAATTGGAACGAGCGCGGGTGCTGCTCGCGCCGGGGCGTTGACGCCGGTTGACTTGACCGATGCCGTACGCGTAACCCGACCGCATGAGTAAGCTGCGAAAGATCGCCTTTCAGGGCGAGCCGGGTGCGAATTCCCACATCGCCTGCCGCGAGGCCTATCCCGAGCACGAGCCGGTGCCGTGCCCGACGTTCGAGGATGCGTTCGCGGCTGCCGGCTCGGGTCAGGCCGAGCTCGCCATGATCCCGATCGAGAACTCGGTGGCCGGCCGCGTGGCTGACATCCATCACCTGATGCCGACGTCCGGGCTCCACATCATCGCCGAATGGTTTCTGCCGATCCGCAACCAGCTGATGGCGCCCAAGGGCGCGCGGCTGGGAGACATCAAATCGGTCGAAAGCCACATCATGGCGCTCGGCCAATGCCGGAATTTTCTGCGCAAGCTCGGGGTCAAGACGGTGGTCGGAGCCGACACGGCGGGCTCGGCGCGCGAGGTTGCCGAGCGCGGCGACAAGACCCGCGCGGCGATCGCGTCGCGGCTCGCCGCCGAGGTCTATGACCTCCAGATCCTGGCCGAGGATATCGAAGACGAGTCGCACTCGACGACGCGGTTCATCGTGCTCTCGCGCGAGGACAAGCGCGCGGCACCCGGCAACGAGCCGGTCATCACCACGTTCATCTTCCAGGTACGCAACATCCCGGCCGCGCTGTACAAGGCGCTCGGCGGCTTCGCCACCAACAGCATCAACATGACGAAGCTCGAGAGCTACATGATCGAAGGCAATTTCTTCGCCACGCAATTCTACGCCGATGTCGAGGGGCATCCCGAGGACCGCGGCCTCAGGCTTGCGCTCGAGGAGCTCGAGTTCTTCTCCAGCCACCTCAAGATTCTCGGCGTCTATGCCGCGCATCCGTTCCGCGCGATGGAGAAGGGCAACGGGTGATGATCTCGATACCTGTCAGCATTCTGGCGCTCGCGCTGATGCTCCTGGCCTCCACCGGGATTGCCATGGCCGAGCAGGCCAAGACGTCGAAGGAGCGACTGTCGGACAAGGCCTCCGACGATCAGCGGGTGGATGATTGCGGCGTTGCGCCGGAGCGTCGCGGCACCAAGGCGCGGCCCGATTGCCCGGGCAAGCCCGCGCCTGCCGTCAAGCCGGGCGCGCCGGCACCGCGCTGAGCAGGTGGATCGCTCAGAACGTCTGGTTGTACTCGCCGACGTCCTTGTGCCGGCGCAGCACGCCGTCCACGGCCTTGAACATGTCGCGCAGGCGCGCCTCCGAGACCGGGCTTTCCACCACCACCACCAGCTCCGGCTTGTTGGACGAGGCGCGCACCAGGCCCCAGGTGCCGTCCTCGACCGTGACCCGCACGCCATTGACGGTGACGAGGTCGCGGATCGGCTGGCCCGCGATCTTCTCGCCCTTTCGAGCCGCGGCCTCGAAGTGCCGCACCACCTGGTCGACAACCCCGTACTTCACCTCGTCGGGGCAGTGCGGCGCCATGGTGGGCGATTGCCACGTTTTGGGCAGCGCGTTCTTGAGGTCGGACATCTTCTTGTTCGGATTGCGGTCGAGCATGTCGCACACCGCGAGCGCAAAGATCAGGCCGTCGTCGTAGCCGCGGCCATAGGGCTGGTTGAAGAAGAAGTGTCCCGACTTCTCGAAGCCGGCCAGCGCGCCCACCTCGTTGACGCGGCGCTTGATATAGGAATGACCGGTCTTCCAATAGTCGGTCTTCACGCCCTGTTGCCGCAGCACCGGATCGGTCAGGAACAGGCCGGTGGATTTCACGTCGACCACGAAGGTTGCGTTCCGGTGCTGGGCCGACAGATCGCGCGCCAGCATCACGCCGACCTTGTCGGCGAAGATCTCGTCACCGGTGTCGTCGACGATCCCGCAACGATCGCCGTCGCCGTCGAACCCGAGGCTCATGTCGGCCTTGGTGCGCAACACTTCGTCACGCATGGCATGCAGCATCTTCATGTCTTCGGTATTGGGATTGTATTTCGGGAACGTGTAGTCGAGCTCGCAATCGAGCCGCACCACCTCGCAGCCGACCGCTTCCAACACCCGCGGCGCGAACGCGCCCGCGGTGCCGTTGCCGCACGCGCAGACAACCTTGAGGCGCCGCTTCAGCTTCGGGCGATCGGTGAGGTCGGCGATGTAGCGCTCGGGGAAATTCTCGACGAAGACATACGACCCGCCGCCCTTGAGGTCGAAGCGGCCCGCGAGCACGATCTCCTTGAGCCGTGTCATCTCGTCGGGGCCGAAGGTGATCGGCCGCTGCGCCCCCATCTTCACGCCGGTCCAGCCATTGTCATTGTGGGAAGCCGTGACCATGGCGACGCACGGCACGTCGAGCGCAAACTGGGCGAAATAGGCCATGGGGGTGACGGCGAGGCCGATGTCGCGAACCTTGCAGCCTGCCGCCATCAGGCCGGAGACGAGCGCGGTTTTGACCGAGCCCGAATAGGCGCGGAAATCATGCCCGACCACGACCTCCGGTCTGACGCCCAGTTGGTGAAACAGCGTGCCGAGACCCATGCCGAGCGCCTGCACGCCCATCAGGTTGATTTCCTTCTCCAGCAGCCAGCGTGCGTCGTATTCGCGAAAGCCGGTGGGTTTCACCATCGGGGCGGATTCGTAGGCATAAGTGTTTGGCTGCAGCGCAGGCTTGGGAGTCGGAAACATCAGAGGGCCTCTGACGAAATCGGCGCGTGCGCCGGGGACCGCACCACATAGCGCAATGCGCCAGCCGCGCAAGCTTTACGGTGCCGGGATGGATGCGCGCCGCGCTGCCTCGCGCTCGGGAAACCGTTCCTTATGAATCACGTGCCGCGCAGCTTGGCGCGACGCGTTGCCGGAGCCGTGAGGGGATCGTTGGGCCACGGGTGTTTCGGATAGCGGCCCTTCATCTCGGCCTTCACGGCCGCGTAGCTGCCGCGCCAGAAACCCGGCAGGTCGCGCGTGACCTGCACCGGCCGTCGTGCCGGCGACAGCAGCTCGATCACCAGCGGCACCCGGCCGCCGGCAACGGCCGGATGGCAGTCGAGCCCGAACAGTTCCTGCACCCGGACCGACAACGTCGGCCCGCCCTCGGCCGCATAATCGATGGCGAGATCCGAGCCGGACGGCGCGGCGAAATGGGTCGGCGCCTCCGTCTCGAGTCGCCGGCGAAGAGCCCAGGGCAGCATGGCCTGCACAGCGGCCGCCAGCTCGTCGCGCGATATCTCGGCCAACGACGTCTTGGACGGCAGCAGGGGTGTTAGCCAGTCGGCCACGCCGGCCGCCAGCGCGGCATCGGACAGGTCGGGCCATTCCTCGCCCTCGGCGCGGCGCAGGAACATCACCCGGTCGCGCCATTGCCTTAGGCTTTGCGTCCACGGCAGGCGGTCGATGCCGAGGCGCGCAATGCCGTCGGCGAGCAGGCGCGCGGTCTCTTCGCTCGGCGTCACCGGCAGCGACCGCTCGCCCAGCGTGATCGCGTCGAGCCGGCGCATGGCGCGGGCGCGCAGGCTGGCGCCGAAGGGTTCGAAGGCGACCTCCTGGCGCGTCTCGATCCGCGCGGCCAGATGCGCCTCGATCTCGGCCAGCGAGATGGGCGCCGCCAGCAGGATACGGCTACGCGCTGCGGCGCCGGCAAGCTCGGCAACAGCCAGGAGCGCCTCGCGCGCGAGCGGCGAAGCGGGATCGAGGCTCGCGCCCCGTCCGTTCGCCAGAAGGAACGCGCCGGTTCCTTGGCCGCGGCTCTTGCCGATGCGCTCCGGATAGGCGAGTGCCAGCAGGCCGCCCGCCGAGATGTCGCCGCGCGGGCTCGTCGAAGACCCGGCATCGGGGACCTCGTTGCGCGCCACGGCGGCCCAGCGTTGCGCCATGCGGCGCGCCTCTTGCGCACGCGGCGCCCGGTCGCGACGCAGCGTGTCGACGCGATGGCGCAGATCCGCGTCGTCGCCGCCGAGACCGCGCTCGCTCAAGATCGCGGCGATTTCGGCCGCACCGTCGGCGGCGCCTGCCGCAGCCGCCACGAGCAGCATGCGCGCCAGCCGCGGCGCTAGCGGAAGCCGGCGCAGCTTGCGGCCGGTTTCCGTAATGCGCCCGTCGTGATCGATCGCCTCGAGGTCGCGCAGCAGCGATCGCGCCTCGGCGAGCGCGGCCCGCGGTGGCGGATCCAGGAAGGCGAGGGTGGCCGGATCCGCGACGCCCCATTGCGCCAGGTCCAGCACCAGGGCGCTGAGGTCGGCGCCAAGGATCTCCGGCTTGCTGAAGGGCTCGAGCGACGCGGTCTGC
>Ga0081538_10002594_pt1 | contig 17530 bp, 17 predicted proteins | sample TabmetS5T2R1_FD_71022 | JGI IMG/M metagenome (GOLD analysis project Ga0081538, IMG submission 71022) | Tabebuia heterophylla rhizosphere microbial communities from the University of Puerto Rico - S5T2R1 | ecosystem: Host-associated > Plants > Roots > Rhizosphere ... | reverse complement strand
TCTGCTTCGTCATCTTCTGGGGCACCTTCTTCCCGCTCATCTCCGAAGCGATCACCGGCACCCAGGCCTCCGTCGGGCCTCCCTGGTTCGGGCGCTTCGTGGTGCCACTCGCGCTCGTGCTCACGCTCCTGTCCGGGCTCGGGCCGGTCTTCGCCTGGCGTCGTGCCACGGCCGCCAACCTGAGGAAGGCCCTGATCCTGCCCGTCGCGGCGGCTGGGCTCATGCTGGTCGCCCTGCTGGCGGTGGGCGGCGTGGCCGACCGGCCCACCGCGCTGGTCATGTTCTGCCTGGCCGCGTTCGTCATCGCCGTGGTGGGCCAGGAGTTCTGGCGCGGCGTACGGGCGCGCCGGGCGATGTCGGACGACTCCGTGCCGCGGGCGCTGGTCGCGCTGGTGGGTCGCAATCGCCGTCGCTATGGCGGCTACATCGTCCACGCCGGAATCGCTCTGCTGTTCGTGGGAATCGCCGCCTCCACTGCCTTCCAGGAAGCTCGCGACGTGCGCCTCGCGCCTGGCCAGAGCACACGTGTGGAGGGCTACGAGCTCACCTATGTCCGGCCGACGGGCAACATCGACGTGGCCTCGAACGGCTCGCTCGAGAAGATCGATCTTGGCGCCGTGCTGCGCGTGAGGCGGGGCAGCGGCGAGCCGGTCACACTCCGCCCGGAGCGCAGCTTCTTCGCGGCCAATGATCCGAACTTCGGAGCTGTCTCCCGCTACTTCGAGGGAGAGGCAACCAGCGAGGTCGGTCTGGACACGGGTCTCCGGCGTGATCTCTGGACCGTCGTCTCGCCCGAGGTACGGAACCTGATGGCGATCGCTCGGGAGGGTGATGAGGTCTTCGAGCGCGCCCGCTCCCTGCCGGTCGCCGAGCGCCAGGCGGCGCTCGGCGAGGCGCTTCGCCGGCTCGTCGGACTGTACGGCAGGGAGCAGGGAGCGGTCCGGTTCCGGGTACTGGTCTCCCCGATGGTTACCTGGATCTGGCTCGGCGCACTGGTGGTCTTCGCGGGTGGGCTGATCGCGCTGTGGCCCGCGCCGTCGGGAGCCCGACGCCTGGCTACGACCTACGCTGCGCGGGTCGCCCGGGAGCTCAGCCGCGCCTGACGTGGGCGCACCCTCCGGATGGAGGTCCTGCTCGTGATCGCGGTGCTCGTCGTCGCCGTGCTCGTGATCGTCGCGCCGCTGCGCCTGAGACGTGACCCGCAGGCCGGCACCGGTGAGTCAGCCGAGCGCGCCGAGCTTGAGGCCGCCAAGGAGGCCAAGTACCGCGAGATTCGTGAAGCCGAGCTCGACCATCGGACCGGCAAGCTTTCCCGCGAGGACTGGAGGGCGCTCGACTCCGAGCTGAGAGCCGAAGCGATCGAGCTGCTGCGACGTCTGGACGCGCTCGATCGAGGGTGATGGCGACCCGGGTCGGCCTTTACAAATCGGGGGCTTGACTCCACTGTCCGATCCTGTTTGGCTACGGGCCGCGGGGGCGTACCGACCGAGATCATGGCCCGCCCAACGAACTCGTCTTCGCTGGTCAAGCGCCGGGCAATCGGCATCGGTGCAGTCGTGCTGGCGGTCCTGTTGACGGCTCCGCTGTCGGCGTCGGCGGCGACGTTTCGGGCGCCCACCTACTCCAGCCCGATCACCATGTCGGCCGACGGCAGGCTGATCTGGGTGGTGAACCCGGGCGGCGACAACGTGGCTGTGATCAGCACGAGGTCGAACAGGGTCATCCGGCGGATCAATGTCGGGGACGAGCCGCAGGGCGTGGCGGTGGATCCGAACAACCGCTATGCGTTCGTGGCGAATGCGGCGGCCGGCACGGTCACGGTGATCAGGATCACCAACCCGCGGCCGAACCGCTTCAGGGCGCGGGTCGACAGGCGCGTCGGCCGGAGGGGAGCGGTGCGCACCGGCGCGGAGCCCTGGAACATCGTCGCCTCGCCCGACGGCCGCAAGATCTTCGTCGCCAACAGCAGCCAGGACTCGATCACGGTCATGGACGCCGTCAGCCGCACCGTTAGGCGGGGGCGCCGAACCAGGGTCGTCCCGCCGCAGGTGATCGGCCACATCAACCTCCGCGGCTCGGCTTGCAGCCGCGACCGCAATTTCCACTTCCAACCGCGCGGCATGGCCGTGACCCGTAACAGCAGGAAGCTGTTCGTGACGAGCTTCTTCGCGTTCCAGCGGCCGGGGTTCACGCAGGTGAACGACCAGGGGAGGCAGGGAATCGTCTGCCGCCTGAGGATCAACACGAGGTCGCGGGCGATCCGCTCCTACCGACCGGCCGCGCGGATTGCGATCCTGCCCCGCGACACGGGCTTCACTGCCGACAAGAACCTGGACAACGTTCCGGACCCGGTGTTTGCCTGGCCGAACCAGATGCAGAGCATCGTGATTCGGGGCGGCCAGGCGTTCCTGCCGAATATCGCCGCCTCGCCCGAGGGTCCCCAGCGCTTCAACAACTCGACGATGGCGTTCGTGAACGTCATCAATGGGATCAACGGTGGGAGACAGAGCGACGGCAGCGACGGCAAGTTCCTCAACCTTCACCTCGGCTCCCGCACACCCGAGCAGGGGAAGAAGAGGCTGTTCTTCGCGAATCCCTGGGCGATCGGATTCACCAACCAGCGCGGGTCCGGCGCGGCGTACGTCGTCTCCTCCGGGTCCGACCTGCTCGTCAAGGTGAACGTCTCGGGAAACGGCACGCTGAGCTTCACGGGCGGTCCTCAGACGACTCGCTACATCGACCTGAACGACCCCGCCAACCCGGCCACGAGCGGCGACAACGCCGGCAAGAACCCCCAGGGGATAGTGGTCAACAGGCGGGGAACGCGGGCGTGGGTCAACAACTTCGTGTCCCGCAACATCTCGGTGGTCAACCTCCGCACGGACCAGGTGATCAGGACGATCCGCTACGCCTCGCTACCGGCGCCGGGGTCGCAGGAGGAGATCGTCGCGGTCGGCGCCGAGATGTTCTTCGGGTCGCGCGGCAACTTCAACCCGGCCGGGAACACCGCGACCAGCGAGCGGCTCTCGAGCGAGGGTTGGCAGTCCTGCTCGAGCTGCCACTTCAAGGGACTGACGGACAGCGTGGTCTGGGCGTTTGGCAGCGGCCCGCGCAAGTCGCTGCCCCTGAATGCGAGCTTCAACCCGAGCGACCGGAACCAGCAGAAGATCTTCAACTACTCCGCGGTCAACGACGAGGTCGAGGACTTCGACCTCAACACCCGAAACGTCTCAGGGCCGGGGGCGCTGGCAGCGGCCCTGCCGTGCAGTGCGCCGCCCCCGGACACGAGCACGTTCGACCGCAACCACGGCCTGATCATCGGCGACGCCGACCCCAGCCTCGCGCCTTGCGTGATCAACGCGATACCTGCCAAGGCGAACGCAAACCGCCAGCAGATGACCGTCACGCTGCCGGGAAGCAACGTCGCCGTGCCGGCGGCGACGGCGATGCGGGAATGGGTCCGGTTCGCTGTCCGTACGCCGGACGGTCCGTTCACCAACAGGTCGCTCGGTCGCACCCGCCTGAACCCGGGACAGGTGCGTGCCGGTGAAACGCTCTTCACTCAGGCCGGCTGCGCGGCCTGTCACGGCACCACGCTCTTCAGCAACTCCATCAAGGACTACGTCTCGCCCCCGGCGGCCGCCGAGATCGAGAACGAGCGCACTGGGATGTTCACCGGTAATCCGCCGGCCATACCGTACGTCTTCAAGTTCATCACCAACATCGGGTCCTTCAACCTGGGTGTCCCCGGGCAGGGCAATGACCTCGGCAACAACATCGGCGCCACGGAGCTGACGACGGCCGGCTTCAACAACGCAACGCAGCAGACGACACCTCCCTTCGACGCCCTCGGGCGAGACTACAACGGCAACAACAGGGGCAACGGCTACACCATCCCCTCCCTGCTCGGTATCGACTCGGCGCCGCCCTACTACCACAACGGGGCGTGCGAGACGCTCGACTGCGTGCTCAGCAACGTGAGGCACCGGACATCCACGCCGGCCGGCGGCCCCGGGTCGCGACCCGACGCGCTCACGAGTGCGCGGGACCGGGCGCGGGTCATCGCGTTCCTGAGATCGCTCGACTGAGGTGGCTTGCAGTGCCCGCACTGCCGCTTGACGAGGCGGGAAAGTACGTGGCCGGCGCCTACGTGGTCATCCTCACCCTGATCCTGGTCTACGTGGCGATCGTCGGGGCGAAGATCGCCCGAATCGACCGGGAGCTGTCGGAGCTGACGAAGGACGACAAGTGACGGCGGACATCGCGGCCACGATCTCGGCTCTGCGGCGGCGCGGCGACGAGGTCGTGGAGCGCCTGCTCCGGGAGAACGAGGCGCGCTGGGAGTCCCTGTCGAACGCCGACAGCGAGCGCCTCGAGACGATGGCGCAGGAGGTCGCGTCGCGGCTCCTGCACGAGCCGGCGGTGCGCCTGGAGACGGCCAGCGGCGAGAGCTCGTTCCAGTACGTAGGGGCGCTGCGAGAGCTGTTCGGATTCGGGCCCGACGACCTGCGCGGCAGGACTTCCTAGGCCGGAGTCCGCTCGATTGCGCCCGAAGGACGGGCGACCAAGAACCTCGCCGAACGTCCCGCATTGCCGCCCATAGGCCACGGTCAGGGACGTTCGCGCGCTAGGCCGCGGCCGCCGCGAGGGCCGTGATCTTGCGTTGCACCTCGCCGGTCGACACGACGTGCTTGCCCATGCCGAGCTCCTTGGGCTCGAGGCCGAGCGCTAGGCCGACCATCTGGGGCAGGTGCAGCACCGGTACGCCGAGATCGCGCTCGACGAACTTGGAGGCGGCGGGCTGCTGCATGTCGAGGTTGAGGTGGCAGAGCGGGCACGGTGTGACGAGGCAGTCGGCCCCGGCATCGATGGCGTCGGCCAGATGGCGGCCTGCCTGCCGGAGCGACGTGGTGCGGTTCATCGTGACCACCGGAAACCCGCAGCACTTGCGCGCCCCGGCGTACTGCACGGGCTCGGCGCCGAGCGCCTCGATCAGCATGTCGAGGTAGGCGTCGCGCTCGGGATACTCGGCGAATCCGAGCCGCTTGGAGGGCCGCACGATGTAGCAGCCGTAGAACGGTGCTATCCGCAGCCCCGACAGCGGGCGCTGCACGCGGTCGCGGACCGCGTCGAGCCCAATCTCCTCGACGAGGATCCAGAGCAGGTTCTTGTTCCACCAGGAGCCGCCCGCCTCGTACGACAGCCCCTCCGGCGCGAGGTGGGAGTTCACTTCGGCCCGGTACTCGCCGCTCGCGTCGAGGCGCTGCTGGCACTCCGATTGAGCGCCTTGGCAGGTCGAGCAGATGTTCATCATGCCCGCCGCCCCCTCCACCGCCTGGGCCATGGAGAAGGTGCGCGCGTTGAGGGTGTCCACGAGCTCCTGGTTGTGCTCCGCGATGACGCCCGCCCCACAGCAGTTTGCGCGGTCGAGCTCGACGAGCTCGAGGTCGAGCAGCGGCGCTATCAAGGCGGTCGAGCCGTGCAGCTCCGGCGTGAAGCCGCGCGAGACGCAGCCGGGCCAGTACGCGAGCTTCATGCCTCTCCGCCCCCTTCGGCCATGACGCCTTCCTCCTCGCCGCCGGACTCGCCGACGATGTACATGTTCAGCTCGAGGCGCTCCCCCTTGGACTCGATCTCCTTGAAGATGCGCCGCACCTGCTTCTGGTCGGGCAGCTTCGGGTGAAGCAGCGCCTTCCTCGGGCTGACCTTCCCCGAGCGCAAACCGCGGAACGCGGTGGGCAGCTCTGCGGTGAGCTGCCGGGCGCCGGACGGCCGCAGCTGGCCCTTCACCAGCGAGCCGTCGCCGAAGGAGCGCGGCAGCAGCTGGGCCTCGTGGTTCGTGCCCCATTTCTCGACGATGTTCACGAACGCCTTCTCGTGGCCGTAGCCGTTGTTCGAGTCCTTGATGTCGAAGTCCGAGCCGGCGCGCCGCCGCAGCCGCATGATCTGGTCCATCGGCGCGACGTCCTTGGGGCAGACCTCGACGCAGGCGAAGCAGTGCGTGCAGTCGTAGATGCCGTGCGGGTCCTCGGCCAGGTCCCTGAGGCGGGTCTCCTGCTCGCCGTCGCGGGGGTCGCCGACGAAGCGGTAGGCCTTGGCGAGTGCGGCCGGCCCGATGAAGTCCGGATCGACCTCCATGGAAAGGCAGGCGGACACGCACACGCCGCAGTGGATGCAGGCCATGGCCTGGGTCACGTCGAGCATCGCCTCCGCCGGGACCGTGTACTCGCGCCCCTCGGGCGGCTCCTCGGCGGGGAGGAGCCAGGGCACGATCCGCTGGACCTTCTTCCAGTGGACGGCCTCCATGTCAGTGATCAGGTCCTTGATCACCGGCATGTTGCCCATCGGCTCCACCGTGATCGCGCCGTCTCGCGCCCCCGCTGCGGCGTCGCCGATCTTGGTGTTGCAGGCGAGCCGGGAGCGCCCGTTGATGCGCACGCCGCACGAGCCGCATATGGCGGCGCGGCATGAGCAGCGGATGCCGATCGAGGCGTCCTCGCGGTCCTTCACCTGGAGGATCCCATCCAGCACCGAGCGCTCGGGCGGAAGCTCGGCGGTGTAGTCGGCCCAGTAGGCGGCCTCCCCGGACTCGGGGTCGAAGCGGCGGATTTTCAGCTGATAGTCCGGCATGTCAATAGGTGCGTTCCTCGGGCTGCCACTGCGTGAGCGTCACTTCGGAGTAGCTGATCTCCGGCTCGCCACCGTTCGGAAGGACGGTGATGTGCTTCAGCCAGTCCTCGTCGTTGCGCTCGGGATAGTCGGTGCGGTACTGGGCGCCGCGGCTCTCCTTGCGCTCGATTGCCGACACGACCGTGCACTCCGCGTTGTCGAGCATGAACTCGAGCTCGAGCGCGCCAAGCACGTCCTGGTTGAAGACGGTGCCCTTGTCGTCGATGGCCACGTCGCGAGCCTCCTCCTTGAGGCGGCGGACGACCTCGAGCGCAATCCGAAGGCCGTCTTCGTCGCGGAAGACCGCGACGTACTTGTCCATCGTCTTGCCGAGCTCGGCCTTGAGCTCGGACACTCGACGCTCTCCGCTGGCGCGGCCGATCACCGCCCCGATCAGGCGTTCCTCGTCCCTGAGCGCGGCCCGGGCGGGTTCGGGCGGCGGCGTTGCCCTCACCGCGCGGGCGGCGTGCTCGCCGGACCGGCGGCCGAAGACGAGGGTGTCGAGCAGTGAATTGGCGCCGAGCCGGTTCCCCCCGTGGACCGAGACGCAGGCGCACTCGCCCGCGGCGTAGAGGCCGGGGATCGGCGTCTCGCCGTGCACGTCGGTCTTTATCCCGCCCATCACGTAGTGGTTGCCGGGCTTGACGTGAATCGGCTCGCGGGTGATGTCGACGCCCGCGAAGTCGCGGCCCACGTTCACGATCTCGCGCAGCGCCTCGTGGATCCGCTTGCGCGGCACGACCGTGACGTCGAGTGCGACTGTGCCGTCGGGAAAGCCGCGGCCCGCATCGATCTCGGTCTGCTCGGCGCGCGACACCACGTCGCGCGAGGCGAGCTCCATCTTGTTGGGCGCGTACTTCTCCATGAAGCGCTCGCCCTCGGCGTTGAAGAGCTGGGCGCCCTCACCGCGCGCTCCCTCCGTGATCAGGAGCCCGAGTCCGGCCAGCGTGGTGGGGTGGTACTGGATCATCTCCATGTCCATGAGCGGGGCGCCGATTCGGTAGGCCATGGCGATCCCGTCCCCGGTGCAGATGAGCGCATTCGTCGTGGGGTCATAGATCTGGCCGTTGCCCCCGGTCGCGAGGATCACCGCCTTGGCGGCGAACAGCTCCATCGAGCCGTCGCGGATGTTGCGGGTCACCGCGCCGGCGATGCGTCCGTCGTCGTTCTGCACGAGCGAGGTCGTAAACCACTCCTCGTAGCGGTAGACCTCGTCGTGCTTCATCAGCTGCTCGTAGAGCACGTGGAGGATCGCCTGTCCGGTGATGTCCGCCACGTAGTAGGTGCGTGCCGCCGAGGCCCCGCCGAAGGCGCGCTTGCCGAGCCGGCCCTCCTCGTTGCGGTGGAAGGTCACGCCCAGGTGCTCGAGGTCCAGGATCTCGCCCGGAGCCTCGCGGCACATGATCTCGATGGCATCCTGGTCGCCGAGGTAGTCGGAGCCCTTGACGGTGTCGAAGGCGTGCGATTCCCAGGAATCCTGCGGGTCGAGCGCCGCGTTGATGCCTCCCTGGGCCGCGTTCGAGTGGGAGCGGACCGGATGTACCTTGGAGATGATCCCGACCGACGCGCCCTCCCCCGCCGCGGCGAGGGCGGCGCGCTGCCCGGCCAGGCCGGCTCCTATGACGAGGACGTCGTGCTGGGGCATCTGCGAGGGGCCGCGATTCTATGGAACTACACGGTCACCGCCCCACGCAGCGCGCGGCGCAGGGCCTCCACGGTCACGATCCCGCGCAGCACACCGTCGCGATCCACCGCCATGATCGCGCCGAGGCGGGACAGCCCCTCCTGGCCGAGCAGTGACTCGAGCGGCTCCTCGAGGCCGACCCTCAGCCCGCTGCCCACCTCGTCGCGCGCCATGACGGAGGCGACGGGACGCGCGCGGCGCGCCTGCTCGGGCACGCTCTGGACGGCCTCGCGCGAGACCACGCCGACCAGGTGGCCGTCGGCGTCCACGACCGGGAACCAGGGCCAGCGGTAGCGCAGGAAGAACTCATTGTCGGCGCGGTCGAGATCGAGCGTCTCGGGGACCGCGACCGGCTCGGCGTCCATGACGTCGGCCACCCGCAGGTGCTCGATGCTGCCGGCGAACGTGGCCTGCGCCTCGGCGGAGCGCGCCGCCTGGGCGAGGAAGTAGCCGATGAAGCCAAGCCAGATGCCGCTGATCTCATAGCCCGTGAAGAGCAACAGAACGCCTATCCCGACCATCAGCCAACCTACGCCGCGGCCTAGGCGCGCGGCGAAGCGGGTTGCGCGGTTGCGATCACCGGTGCGCCACCAGGCAATCGCGCGCGCGATCCGGCCGCCGTCGAGCGGGAACCCCGGGACCAGGTTGAAGACGAGGACCAGCACGTTGATCGAAGCGAGGTAGCCGAGCACTGCGGTGGTTGCCCCGCGCACCCCCGCCTCGTTGAACTGCGAGCTGTCAAGCACCTGATCGGTGTTCGAGATGGCGACGCCGACCCCGAAGCAGACGGCCGCGATCGCGAGCGTCACGAGCGGGCCGGCTATGGCCACCCTGAACTCCACGCCCGGGGAGTCCGTGTCGCGTCCGAGCTTCGCCACGCCGCCGAACATCCACAGATCGATGCCCTCGATCGGGATGCCATTCCGGATCGCGACCACGGCGTGACCCAGCTCGTGAAGCAGGATCGAGAGAAAGAACGCGAGCGCACTCACCGTCGCCAGGACGAACGCGTTGGAGCCGGGGGCGACGTCCTCGTAGTAGTTCGTGAGGGACCAAATGATCAGGAAGAGGACGATGAACCAGCTGACGTCCACGCCGATCCGGATCCCGAAGACGCGTGCGAGTTGGAGGGAGGCGCCGCCGAACATTGTCACCCTTGATGGTGGCAGAGGCGTAGCTCTCGAGAGAAACGGAGAGGAACAGGCATGGCCTCCAAGTGGTGGACGCTCCTGGCCGTATGCCTGTCGATCTTCATGCTGCTGCTCGACATCACGGTCGTGAATGTCGCCCTTCCGGACATCCGGCGCGAGCTGGGAGCGAACTTCAGCGACCTGCAGTGGGTGGTCGACGCCTACGCGCTGGGCCTGGCCGGGCTGATGCTGGCCATGGGCTCGCTCGCGGACCTCCTCGGTCGGCGCCGGATCTTCGTCCTCGGACTCGGCATCTTCGTGCTCGCCTCCCTGATGTGCGGCCTCTCGACCTCGCCGACGATGCTGAACCTGTTCCGCGGGGTGCAGGGCATCGGCGGGGCGATGATGTTCGCGACCTCGCTGGCCCTGATCGCCCAGGAATTCGCCCCGAACGAACGCGGCACCGCCTTTGGCCTCTGGGGCGCCACGACCGGGTTCGCGGTGGCGGTCGGGCCGCTCGTGGGCGGGGCGCTCACGGAGGGGCTCGGCTGGGAGTGGATCTTCTTCGTCAACGTGCCCATCGGGATCGCCACCGCCGCGATGACGCTGGCGCGAGTGCCCAAGTCGGAGCTCGACCCCACCGCGAGGATCGACTACGTCGGCCTCGTGACCTTCAGCGGCGCGCTGTTCTGCCTCGTGCTCGCCCTTATCCGCGGCAACGATGAGGGCTGGGGGAGCGGGTTCATCGTTGCGCTCTTCCTCGCCACCCTCGTCCTGCTCGTCGCCTTCATAGTCAACGAGCTGCGCATCGCCCAGCCGATGCTCGATCTGAGCCTGTTTCGCAAGCCGGCCTTCACCGGCGCTCAGATCGTGGCATTCGCGCTGCACGCGTCGATGTTCTCGATGTTCCTGTACCTGACCCTGTACCTCCAGAACATCCTCGGCTACTCGCCCTTCGAGGCCGGCCTGCGCTTCCTGCCCGTCTCCCTGCTCTCCTTCCTCGCCGCGCCGCTGGCCGGGAAGCTCGCGGAGCGGTTACCGGTGCGCGCGTTCCTCGGCGCCGGGCTCGTCCTGGTCGGCTGTGCCCTCCTGCTCATGGGCGGCATCACGCCATCGGACGGCTGGACCACGCTTCTCGTGGGCTTCATCCTCGCCGGCGTGGGGATCGGCTTCGTCAATCCCGCCCTCGCCACTACGGCCGTGGGCGTGGTCGAGCCGCGCCGCAGCGGCGCCGCCTCCGGTATCAACGGCACCTTCCGGCAGGTGGGCACCGCGACGGGGATCGCCGGGCTGGGAGCGCTGTTCCAGGCCAAGGTGAGCGACGAGCTGACTGCGGCGACGGCGGGCCTCCCACTGCCGCCCGGGGCGCATGACCGGCTCTCGGAGGCGGTGAACTCGGGTGCCGTCGAGGGCGCCGTCCGCGCGGCGCCGCCCAGCGCTCGCGACACGCTGTTCGCGGCCGCCCAGCGCGCCTTCATCGACGGCCTCAACGAGATCCTGATCGTGGCCGCGGTGGTCGCGTTCGTGGGCGCCATCCTCGCCTTCGCGCTCGTGCGCAGGCGCGACTTCGTCGTGCAGCCCGGCGGGCGGCCCGTGGAAGCGGCGGCCTGACTAGGTTTCCGCGTCCAGCGGACACAGAAAGGAAAGTCTTGACTCATCGTGTCACCTTCATCCCGGGCGACGGCACCGGGCCCGAGATCGCGGAGGCGACGAAGCGCGTGCTCGAAGCCACGGGCGTCGAGTTCGACTGGGACTTCCAGGACGCCGGGGTCGACGTGTACGAGGAGGAGGGCAACCCGCTGCCCGAGCGCACGCTCGCCTCGATTCGGGAGCACGGGGTTGCCATCAAGGGGCCGACCACCACGCCGGTCGGCTCGGGGCACCGCTCGATCAACGTCGCGTTACGGAAGGAGTTCGACCTCTACGCGTGCATCCGCCCCTGCAAGGCATACGAGGGGGTGCGCACCCGCTTCCCCGAGACCGACATCGTGATCGTCCGCGAGAACACCGAGGACCTGTACGCGGGAATCGAGTTCGAGCGGGGCTCGGAGGAGGTGGAGCGGCTGCGCGCCTTCCTGGCCGACGAGCTCCACTCGCCCACGCGCGAGGAATCGGGGATCTCGGTCAAGCCGATCTCGGTCTTCGGCTCGGAGCGGATCGTCGAGGCTGCGTTCGCCTACGCAAAGGAGAACGGGCGCCGCAAGATCACCGCGGCCCACAAGGCGAACATCATGAAGTTCTCCGACGGCCTGTTTCTCGAGGTGGCGCGCCGGGTGGCCGAGCGCCATCCGGAGATCGAGTTCGAGGACCGCATAATCGACAACCTCTGCAACCAGCTCGTATCTCGCCCGGATGAGTACGACGTGGTGGTGCTGCCGAACCTGTACGGCGACATAGTGTCCGACCTCGGCGCCGGCATGGTCGGCGGTCTCGGGCTCGCGCCCGGCGCCAACATCGGCACGACGGGAGCGATCTTCGAGGCCACACACGGCTCGGCTCCCAAGTACAAGGGGCAGAATAAGGTGAATCCGACGGCGCTGCTGCTGTCGGGCGTCTTGATGCTTCGTCACCTGGGCGAGGCCGACGCGGCCGACCGGATGGAGCACGGGGTCGCCGAAGTGATACGCAAGGGGGAGAAGGTGACCTACGACCTGAAGCCCACGCGTGACGATCCCACGGCGGTGGGTACCAGTGAGTTTGCGGACGCTGTTATCGAGGAGATGGGATGACCGTTGTAACCGTTACGGGCGCGGCCGGCCAGATCGGGTATGCGCTGTTGTTCCGAATCGCCAGCGGGCAGATGCTCGGCCCAGAGACGCCGCTCGATCTGAAGTTGCTTGAGATTCCCGACGCGGTGAAGGCCGCCGAGGGGACGGCAATGGAGCTGGACGACTGCGCCTTCCCGCTTCTGCGAAGCGTCGACATCCACGACGATCCGAAGCCGGCGTTCGACGGAACGGAGGTCGCTCTACTGGTGGGCGCGCGCCCGCGCACAAAGGGGATGGAGCGCTCCGACCTGCTCGAGGCGAACGGCGGGATCTTCAAGCCTCAGGGCGAGGCGATCTCGGAGCACGCCGACGATTCCGTTCGCGTGCTCGTGGTGGGCAATCCCGCCAACACCAATGCGCTGATCGCGATGTCGAACGCCTCAGACGTGCCACGCGAGCGGTTCACCGCGATGACCCGGCTCGACCACAATCGTGCCCTCGCGCAGCTTGCGAGGAAGGCGGACTGTGAGGTGTCCGACATCACCCACATGGCGGTGTGGGGAAATCACTCGCCCACCATGTATCCCGATCTGTTCAACGCGAAGGTGAAAGGTCAGAGCGCCGCCGAGGTGGTGGACGACCAGGACTGGCTCGAGAACGACTTCCTGCCGACGGTGGGGAAGCGGGGTGCCGCAATCATCGAGGCACGCGGCGCCTCGAGTGCCGCCTCCGCCGCGAACGCCGCAATCGATCACGTGCGCGACTGGATGCTCGGCACGCCGGATGACGACTGGGTCTCGATGGCCGTGGCCTCGGACGGTTCCTACGGGGTGGAAGAGGGACTCATCTCGTCCTTCCCCTGCCGCAGCTCCGCCGGGACCTGGGAGATCGTGCAGGGCCTTGAGCTGAACGACTTCTCGAGGTCGAAGCTCGAGGTGACGGTTAACGAGCTGAAGGAGGAACGCGACGCGGTGAGGGAACTGGGCCTGGTTTGAGCCCCCGGCACTAGGCCGGATACCAGCCCCGGTCGCGCTTCTTGACCTGCCCGTCGGCCTCGAGCGCCGGCATCACGCGGTACAGATAGTTCGCCTTGATCTTCATGTTGTCGGCCATCTCCCCGATGGTGATTCCCGGGCGCGTCCGGACCAGCTCCAGGGCCTGCTTCGAGCGCGTTCCGGTTCCGCGCGGGCGCCCGCGGCGTCCGCCCGCTCGGCGCCGCCGGGACGGCCCGGCGCCGCCCACGCCGGCGAGGGCCGCGGCCGCCTTCTCGAGCCGCTGGTACTCGTCGACCAGCGGGCGAAGCTCTCGCATCCGTGCGTCTATTTCCTTGCGTTTCTCATCCAAGAAATCAGCCATTAACAGTTACTCTACTAGTGACTTCAGGCGCTGCAAAGTTGCATCCAATTCCTTCGCGGTAACCCGAGCCACCGTGCGCCCGGCCAGCCGGCCGAGTGGACCGCCGGGGAGGTCGTACTCGTTCACGTAGGAGAACCGAGTGCCGTCACCGTTGGGTGTGAATCGATACTCCACCCGCGCGTGGGTCGCCACCGGACCCCTGCCCTCCCATACCACCAGGGCCCGCGGTTCGTTCTCGATGACTGTCCAGCGCACCTTGAATCTCCGCCCCGCGATCCTGAGCCACTGGGTCAGCTTCGAGCCGCGCTTCAGACGCTCGGGCGGACGCCCCTCCAGGTGATGATGGATCGTGACCCAATCGGCCAGCCGCGAGGGGTCCATCACGAGGTCGTAGACGCGCGCCGGGGGCGCGGCGAGCTCGATGGTGCGCTCGACCCTCATCGCGCGCCCAGCGGTTCGAGCGATTCCCACTCGGCGAGCGCGTGCTCCACCGCGCGCGCGAAACCGCGCGGCCGAAGGCCGTAGAGCCGAGGCGCCTCGTGGGCATCCCTGGGCAGGATGTCCGACTCGAGGCTCTCCATCAGGGGACGAACCAGCTCGAGCGGCTGGCCGCTCACCGCCGCCACCACCGCGCTCGCCGGAGGAGTCAGCGAAGCTGACAGCTCGAGCGGGACCCGCCCGACGCCCATCGCCTCGGCGATCCGCTCGATCATCTCGCCGTAGGTCATCAGGTCCGGCCCGCAGACGTCGAGCGAGCGCCCCGCGGCGGCGGGCGTCTGAGGTGTCCGGGCGAGGAACTCGATCATGTCGCGCTCGTCGATCGGCTGCGTCCGGTTTGAGCGCCAGCGCGGCAACGGCAGCACGCGAAGACGCTCGACCAGGCGCACCAACACCCGAAAGGAGGGCGAGCGCGCCCCCACGACGATCGAGGCGCGCAGGGCGGTGGAGCCGGGAACGGCGTCGAGCAGGATTCGCTCGACCTCGAGGCGCGAGCCCAGGTGAGGCGACGGGGCTCCGGAGGGAGCCATCCCGCCGAGGTAGACGATTCGCTCGACGCCCGCGGCCGCCGCCGCGCGAGCGAATCCCTCCGCCGCGCGGCGATCGCGCCCGACGAAGTGATCGCCGGCGGCCGGCTCCATCGAATGCACGAGGTAGTACGCGGTCCGACAGCCCTCGAGGGCCGCGGCCAAACCGCGGCCCTTGAGGAGGTCGCCCTGCGTCACCTCGACCTCGGGCAGCCGCTCGACACGCCCGGGATCGCGCGCGAGCGCTCGCACGCGCCGACCTTCGCCGGCAAGTCTCCGCAGTAGGCGCCCGCCCACGAACCCGCTCGCTCCGGTGATCAGCTCCATTGCCAGACATCCTTCCCGATGCGGACGGCGACAGTCCGAGCAGAAGTTCGCCCCCCTCGAAAACCCGCTAGGAGCGAGCGCTCACTTGATGACCCTGCAAAGTGCGGTGAAAGGAAAAACGAGCGATTTGCGGCAACGGGTCTGGAACGGCGGCGGCGACTCGGGCAGGATCCGAGGCGTGCCGAAGCCGAAGCCCGTTCGCTGCGAGGACTGCTACTTCCACCAGCGGGGCCTATGCGCGCTCGACCTCGGCAAGCCCTGCACGACCTTCCGTCCCGCGGAGCGCGGGCTCGCGCCGGAGCGCCAGCTCGCCTTCGTCTTCCGGACCGCGCGCACCACGTCGGCCTACGCCTTCCCGCAGCCGCACGCGTAACGGCTCGATTCGGGTTCCGCGCCGGGACCCTCGATCTGAAGATGCCGTCCGCGTGACTTTCTACCTGGTAGCTCGATTGAAGGATCCGGCCCCCTATAGGGGGGTCAACCCTTCAATCGTTCGGTCGCCGCACCCTCTCGCGGCACCGGTCGAACCCGAAGTCCATTCACCCGCTACCCAGCCAACCGGATCCGGCCGGCCCCGTCCCGAACGCCCAAGCGGAGCGCACCGGCGCCGGCCCACCGCGCTCGACCTTGCACCCCGGCTCGATCGGGCGAGAAGGTCGAACGCGTCGCAGGACCTACTCTGCGGTTGGGCCGCAGATCGCCTGGATAGTCTGCATTTACATGCAGCTCACGATCCTTGGCAAGTCGCCGTCCTGGCAGGACGCCGGCGGCGCCTGCTCCGGCTACCTCATCGAGGAGGACGGCACGGCCGTTCTCGTCGACTGCGGCAACGGCGTCTTCGCCAAGCTGCGCCAGCGGATCGACTACGTCGACATCGACGCGGTGGTGATCTCTCATCTGCACGCCGACCACTTCCTCGACCTTGTTCCCTACTCCTACGCGCTGACCTACGCCCCGCGGCAGCAGCCCGTGCCGGTCGACCGCTGGCCCGGCACCGACAATCCCGCTCGTCCCTACCTTCATGCACCGCCGGGGGCGCGCGCGACCTTCAGGCGGGTGGTCGGGGCATGGGGCAACGAGGACCTGATCGAGAACGCCTTCCACCTCCAGGAGTACGACGGCGGGAGCAGGCTCGAGATCGGCCCGGTGCGGGTGAAGTTCCAGCCGGTTCCGCACTTTACCGAGACGTACGCGATGTGCATCAGCTCTCGGAACGGCTCGGGGCGGATCGTGTACGGCGCGGACTGCAGCCCCACCGACGCTCTGACCGAGTTCGGAAGCCAGGCCGAGCTCATGCTCGTCGAGGCAACGCTGCCCAGGCCCGAGCGCACGGGGATTCGCGGCCATCTCACGCCGGCCGAGGCCGGCGAGCAGGCTCGAGCCGCCGGCGCCAAGCGTTTGCTTCTCGTCCACATCTCGGACGAGCTCGACGCCGACTGGGCGCGAGCCGAGGCCGCCAAGACCTTCGGCGGGCAGGTCGACGTGGCGCGCGAGGGCGACGTCTACGACGTGTAGCCGAGCGACTTGGCCACCTGCGAGCGGCCTCGGTGCAGGCGGCTCATGATCGTTCCCTCGCGCGTGTCGAGGGCCCGCGCCGCCTCGCGGTAGCTGAGCCCGGCCAGATCGACGGCCGCCACGGCCTCGCGATACGGCTCGGGCAGGGCCGCCACGGCGGCCAGCACCTCGCGCGAGGCGACCATGGCCTCGGGCGCCACGCCCGGGCGAGGCTCGGGGAGCTCCTCGTGCTCGCCGAGGTCGGCGATGCGGGGACGGCGGCTCTCCGCGCGGTAGCGCGAGTAGAAGGTGTTGCGAAGCACGCGGAGGAGATAGCCGATGTCGTCGTCGGAACGAAGCAGCCGGGGCCTGCGGAGCACGGCCACGAATGTCTCCTGCACGAGGTCCTCAGCGTCGGCGTGCGAGCCGCAGAGCCCCACGGCGGCACGGTAGAGGCGGTCGAGATGGTCGCCGAGCCGCGTCGGGTCGAGCTCTCGGCCGGGGGAGGGGGTGTCGATAACTGCTAGTGCGCTCACACCGATGAGCATGTGACACAGCGACCAGCGGCGGTATGGGGGGAATCCCTAAACCGCGTTTTTCCGCTTGGCGGCTGGGTTTGCGCTCAGTACGGGAGCTTGCCGCGGGCCCTCCAGCCGGCAAGGTCGAGCAGAACTTCGGGGGGCACCCCCCGGCCCGAGAGAATGCAGGTGAAGCCGTCGCGTTCCCAGGTGACGATCAGGCGGCCACGATCGTCCAGATAGCGCAGCTGCGTGCCCTCGCGCCTCGCCGAAGCGGCGTCCGCGGGCGGATCGATCGGGTCGCCGGAGACGACCGTGTAGCCGATCCGCCGGCCTTCCTTCTCGTAGAAGACCGTGACCGCGTCGCGGCCGTCGATTTCGTCGCGGCGCAGGCCGGTGGCCCTCCAGCCGAACTGCTCGGCCCAGTCGGGAAAGGGCAGGCCGAAGGCCCGGACCGCGAGCAGGTCGGTGCGGGCGGGGCGCGGCGGCGGACCGGTCGACGGCCGCCCGGCGAGCTCGGACGCCTCGACGACGGTCGGCGCACCGGCCCCGCCCGGGAGGGCCAGCAGAAGGAGGAGGACGCCCCCCGCCGCGGCGCCTGCGAGTGCCCCGCCGAGCG
>Ga0081538_10002593_pt1 | contig 17531 bp, 15 predicted proteins | sample TabmetS5T2R1_FD_71022 | JGI IMG/M metagenome (GOLD analysis project Ga0081538, IMG submission 71022) | Tabebuia heterophylla rhizosphere microbial communities from the University of Puerto Rico - S5T2R1 | ecosystem: Host-associated > Plants > Roots > Rhizosphere ... | reverse complement strand
CGGAGGTGGGAGAGCTGGTGTCGGAGACCCAGGTGTCAACGATCTCTGTCAGTTCCAGAGTCGTGTCGGAGGGGGACTTGAACTCTCCGAGCGGTCGTGCCCGCCAGTGCTGACAGATTGCGCTCGGTCCCGACGACCTGGGCTGATAGTCGGCGGGTAAGTCCGTTGGACCTCAACGGTGACGTCCGGTGTCGAGACATTCGTGACCAACGTGTGACCAGCCACGGCCTGGCCCTTCTGAGCCCAGACCTTCCCCTTTGCAGATGGCCTCAGGTGGCCCACGCCATGTCGCTGGGTGTCATGCAGTTCCTGGATTCCCTGGTCAAGAGCACTGTCCGGCATGTGGCGGTACACGGCGACAGGCACCGTCCACGAGATGCTCGCGGGATCGTCGCGGGATCCCGCCGTTGGGGCGGTCGTCACGCTCTGTAGCGAGGGCCACGGCCACGCGGGAGAGCGGCAGGGGGCGCGTTGGATTGTCTGGGTCAGTCGCATTTCGGAGGCTTCTGGGCCTCAGAGGTCGATCGTGACGATGGGCTTGACGTGCGCTTAGCGCGAAGGGCCGAGTCTTAGCGGTTCGTTAGCGCGCGGCGGCTGTGTAGGTACGGATCCTGTGGGGCGTGACCGTCGAGTCGATTGCTCCTGAGCGCGCCACGACGCCGGTTGCACCGCGAAGGGTGGGGCCGGCCGTTCCGTTGCCGCCGGATTCGTTGTCATATCGGTTGAAGCGGCGGTTGCTGGGGCGGCCGCTGCACAGCGAGGAGCTGGAGCATCAGCGGCTCGGCAAGCCGACGGCGTTGGCGGTGTTTGCCTCTGACAACCTGTCGTCCTCCGCGTACGCCACGGAAGAGATCCTGCACGTTTTGGTGCCGATCGCGGGCCTGGTGGCGTTCTCGCTGGTGGTGCCGATCACGATCGCGATGCTGGTCGTGCTGGCGTTTCTGATCCTGTCGTACCGGGAGACGATCAAGGCGTATCCCTCGGCCGGGGGCGCCTACTTGGTGACGAGGGACAACTTCGGCATCAAGGCGGCCCAGGTTGCGGGTGCCGCGTTGCTCACCGATTACATCCTCACCGTGGCGGTGTCGACGGCGGCGGGGGCGGCGGCCCTCACGTCGGCGTTCGACGCCCTCGAGCCCTATCGAGTTCCCATCACCATCTTCTTCATCTGTCTGATCGCCTTCGGCAACCTGCGGGGTGTGCGGGAGTCGGGACGGATCTTTGCCGTTCCCACCTACTTCTTCATCACCACGATGGCGTTCCTGCTCGGCATCGGGGCGTGGAAGTACCTGGCGGGTGACCTGCCGGAGTTCGGGCAGCCGGCCGAGGGCGGGGGCCAGCTGCACTGGGGCGCCGCGACGGGCGTTGGCCTGTTCATGGGCGTGAAGGTGTTCGACGTGTTCCACGCCTTCGCCTCCGGCGGTGCCGCGGTGACGGGCGTGGAGGCGATCTCCAACGGGGTGCCGGCGTTCCGCAAGCCCGAGTGGCGCAACGCCCGCCAGACCCTGGTGCTGATGGGCACCGGCCTGGGGATCATGTTCCTGGGCTTGTCGTTGCTCGCGGCCGAGATCAAGGTCACTCCCTACGAGGAGGGGTCGCCCACGGTCAACTCCCAGATCGGTGAGGCCGTGTTTGGTGGCGGTCCGTGGGGCCAGATCCTGTTCTATGCGCTGCAGGCCGGCACGATGCTGATCCTCATCGTGGCTGCCAACACGGGCTTCGCCGACTTCCCGCGGCTGGCGAGCTTCCAGGCGGGCGACAGCTTCCTGCCACGTCAGCTGACCAAGCGAGGGCACCGGCTCGTCTACTCCAACGGCATCATCGCTCTCGCCGGGGCGGCGATCTTCCTGGTGATCGTCACCGGCGCCACGGTGAGCCGCCTGATCCCGCTCTATGCCATCGGGGTGTTCACCAGCTTCACCCTGTCGCAGTCGGGGATGACCAAGCATCACTGGAGGCTGCGCGAGCCGGGCTGGCGCAGGGGGATCGCCATCAACGGGACCGGAGCATTGATCTCAGCCGTCGTGGCAGTGATCATCGCCACGACCAAGTTCGCCGACGGGGCGTGGGCCATCTTGATCGTCCTTCCCCTGCTGGTAGTGGTGTTCCTGCGGCTCAACCGTCAGTACCGCAGTGAGGCCACTCACCTCGAGGTCGACGTGCCCGCCGCCGCGACCGCGCCCATCCTGCGCCGGCACGTGGTGCTGGTGTTCGTCGACCGGCTCGACTTGGCGGCGGCTCGGGCGATTCAGTACGCGCGGACGCTCACGCCCGACGAGCTGCGGGCCGTGCACTTCGTCATCGACGACGACGCGGCCCGACGCCTCAGCGACGAGTGGGCGCGGCTGGGGCTGCACCGGGTTCCGCTTGATCTCGTTGCGTGCCCGGACCGGCGCCTCACTCGCACCGCGGTGGAGACCGTGGCGCTCGAGCTGGCCGACGGTGAGACTGAGGTGACCGTGTTGCTGCCCGATCGCAAGTTCAACGGCTTGTGGCATCGCATCCTCCACGACCGGACTGCGGACGCCATCGCGGAGGAGGTGTCCCGGTTGCCGCACGCCAACGTGACCACCGTGCCGTTCCACTTCGATGTCGTGGACGACGCACGGGTGCCGCTGTCGGCCATCGTCGGCCCCGGGGTGGGCCCCCGCAACGGCGGGAACGCCGGTCCGAGACCGGCGGGTGGGGGCCCGGGTTGGGAGCCGCCGGTACCCGTGCTCTCGGTCGGCGCCGACACGGCTGGTCACCTAGTGGAGGGCTGCGCACCGATCTCCGAATTGCGCTACCGCGACCGGGCGAGGATCGGTGGGAGAGTGCGGTCATTGCGCGTCGCGCCCCAGCACGATGTCCCGCTGCTGGAGCTGGTGCTCGATGACGGCACCGCCGCCATCTCCGTCGTGTTCCTCGGTAGGCGGGGGTTGGCGGGGGTCGAAGTGGGGACCCGCCTGGTGGTCGAGGGCACGGTCGGCCTGCATCACAACCGCTTGGCGATGCTCAATCCTGCCTACGAGCTCCGGTTGGGATGAGTGTCAGCCATCGGGCCCCGTGAAGCGGTAGCCCATGCCGGGTTCGGTGAGGAAGTACCGGGGCCGGGATGGGTCGGGTTCCAGCTTGCGGCGGATGTGCGCCATGTGCACCCGGAGGTAGTTGGTCTCCTCGCCGTAGTTGGGACCCCACACGTCCTGGAGCAGCTGGCGCTGGGAGACGAGTTTGCCGGCATTGCGCACCAGCACCTCGACGAGTCCCCACTCAGTTGGTGTGAGGCGCACCTCCCCGTCGGGGCCGGTCACCCGTTTGGCGGCCAGGTCCACGGTGAAGTCCGGCGTCTCGACCATCGCGCTCTCGGGAGCCGGGGCGATGCGGCGCAGCGCGGCGCGGAGCCGGGCGAGGAGCTCGTCCATCCCGAACGGCTTGGTGACGTAGTCGTCGGCACCGGCGTCGAGGGCCGCCACCTTGTCGTGCTCGGCACCCCGGGCGGACAGGATGATGATCGGCACCGCGGTCCACCCCCTCAGGCCCTCGATCACCTCGATACCGGAGATGCCGGGGAGCCCGAGGTCGAGGATGACGGCGTCGGGCCGGTGGCGAGCGGCGAGGTGCAGCGCCTCCTCGCCGGTGCGGGCCAGGTCGACCTGGTAGCGACGGGCCCGCAGGTTGGTGCCCAGTGCCCGCAGCATGGGGGATTCGTCGTCGACGACCAGCACCCGGCTGGGCGCCGCCGCAGCCGGCGTGCCAGTCGTGCCGGCCGCGGCCTCGCCTGGGGGAGTCATCCGGCCACCTTCAACTCGACGACCATGGTGGTGCCGCCCCCCGGGGTGTCGTCGACGATCAGTTCGCCGCCCATGGCGTGCGTGAAGCCCCGGGCCACCGCCAGCCCCAGCCCGACCCCGGCGACACCACCCCTGTCGCCGGCGGAGGGTCGCCGGGACGGGGCGTCCCCAAGGCGCTGGAACGGCTGGAAGATTCGGTCCCGGTCCGCCGGTGGGATGCCGGGCCCCCGGTCCACCACCCGGATCAGCACGTGCGCGCCGACTTGGCCGGCTTCCACCCGCACCGGCGACGTCTCCGGCGAGTGGGCCACGGCGTTGTCGACCAGGTTGGCTACCACCCGCTCGAGGAGCGCGGGGTCGGCCCGGACGGGCGGCAGCGACTCGGGCACGTCGACCTCGACCTTGTGGGCTCGCTCCCCCAAGCCCGCGAGGGCGGCGGGCACGACCTCCTCGAGGCCGACGACGCGGGTGACCGGCGTTACCGCGCCGGATTGGATGCGGCTCATGTCCAGCAGGTTGCCCACCAGCGTCGTCAGCCGATCGGTCTCGTCCTCGATGGTGCGGAGGAACTCGTCGCGGTCGACGTCCGACCAGGCGATATCGAACTGGCGCAGGCTGCTGGCGGACGCCTTGATCCCTGCCAAGGGAGTGCGCAGGTCGTGCGATACCGCCTGGAGCAACGCGCTACGCAGCTCGTTGGCTTCGGCCAACGCGGTGGCCTGGGCCGCCCGCGCGCTGATCTGACGGCGGTCGATGGCGGCGCTCAGTTGGGCCACGAAGGCGTTGAGCACCCGCTGGTCCTCGGCCGCCAGGTTGCTGCCCCGCACGGCGAGCACCAGGTCGGTGCCCAGGGGTCGCACCTGGTCGGCCTCGGCCGGGGTCAGGGGGACGGCCTCACCCGCGGTCGTCTCGGCCTGCCAGGCGCCGGCTGCGGTCCGCCGCAGCAGCGCTACGCCACCGAGCCCGAATGCTCGGCGCAGATGGTCGACGAGCACCGGCAGCGGATCGGGCTCGGCCACAGTCCCCGCCAGGCCGGCCAACGTCTCCGCCTCCGCGGCCGCCCGCGTGGCCTCCACGGCGCGGCGGGCCGCCGCCGCCACGAACGCGCTCACCACGCAGGCAACGACGAGGAATACCACCAGGGCCACGAGGTTCTCGGCCTCGGAGATGGTCCAGGTGTGCAGCGGCGGCGTGAAGAGCCGGTTCACCAACAAGAAGCCCGCCACGGCGGCCACCAGCGCCGGCACCAGGCCGCCGAGAGCCGCCACCACCACGACCAGCACCAAATAGAGCAGCAGGATCGTGGGCAACCCGACGTCGTCGCGCATGGGGACGAGCACGGCGGTTAGTACCGGAAGGCCGACGATCGCAGCGAGCCACCCCAACAGGCGCCGCCGGGGTGACAGCGCGACCCGCCTCCGCACCCGCGGCACCGCCCGGTCGCTCTTGTCTGCACCCGCCGTCTCGTGAGAGATGACGTGGACGTCGATCGGTCCCGACAGCCGGACAACCCGGTTGATGACCGAACCCCGGACCAGCTCGGCCCAGCGCGACCGCTGGCTGGCGCCGAGGACGAGCTGGGTGGCGTTCTCGGCCCGGGCGAACTCCACCAGGGCGGCGGCGATGTCGTTGCCGGCGGTTTCGTGGTAGGTGCCGCCCAGCTCCTCCAGCAGCCGCCGCTGGTGGTCGACCGTGTCGCCGACATCGACCAGCCCGTCCTCCGACCGCACATGCACGCCGAGCAGCTCGCCGTGCGAGCGGGTGGCGATGCGGGCGGCCCGCCGCACCAGGGCGTCGGCGCTGGGGGCGCCGGTGATGGCCACCAGGACCCGCTCGCGGGTCTCCCACGGCTCGGTGATGCCGTGGCGCTCGCGGTACTCCTCCAGCGCGTCGTCGACCCGGTCCGCGACCCACAGCAGCGCGAGCTCACGCAACGCCGCCAGGTTCCCGGGCCGGAAGTAGTTGGTCAGGGCGGCGTCGATCTTCTCGGGGGCGTAGATGTTGCCGTGGGCCATACGGCGGCGCAGGGCCTCGGGCGTCATGTCCACCAGCTCGATCTGGTCGGCGGCCCGGACGACGTGGTCGGGCACCGTCTCGCGCTGGCGGACGCCGGTGATGCGCTCGGCCACGTCGTTGATCGACTCGAGGTGCTGGATGTTGACGGTCGAGATCACGTCGATGCCGGCGTCGCGCAGCGCCTCGATGTCCTCCCAGCGCTTGGCGTGGCGCGACCCGGGGACGTTGGTGTGGGCCAGCTCGTCGACCAGCGCCACCTGCGGCCGCCGGGCCAGCACGGCGTCGAGGTCCATCTCCCCGAAGGCGACGCCTCGGTAGGTGAGCACCCGCCGGGGGACGACCTCCAGGTCGCCGATCTGCTCGGCGGTGTGGCCTCGGCCGTGGGGCTCAACGTAGCCGACCACCACATCGGTGCCCCGCTCGGCGCGGCGCCGGCCCTCGTTCAGCATCGCGAACGTCTTGCCGACCCCGGGGGCCGCACCCAGATAGACGCGCAGGATGCCGCGGCTCACGAGCCCCATGGTGCCTTCGCTCGCTCCTTCCCGCGTCCACGGTGGATGACGACCGTGACTGAGTGCGTATGCCGAGATGGGCGTCACCCGTCCGCCTCGTCCAGCGCCAAGTTCAGCTCCAGGACGTTGACCCGGGTCGTGCGCAGGAACCCGAGGTCGCGGTCCGACGTGTGGTGATCGACCAGCGCCAGCACCTCCTCGACGTCCATGCCCCGCGCCTCCGCCACCCGCGGCGCCTGGAGTCGGGCGTTGGCCACGGAGATGTTGGGGTCGAGGCCCGAGCTAGAGGCGGTGACGGCGTCGACCGGCACCTCGGCGTCGGCGTCGAGCCCGTTCTCGTCCCGGTAGGCGTCGGCCCGCTCCTCGGCGGCGGCGAGGAAGTCCTCGTTGGTGAGGCCCAGGTTGGACCCGGAGCTGGCGGCGGCGTCGTAGCCCTCGCCGGCCGCCGACGGGCGGGGGTGGACGAACGATCACGCCTCACCGAGCGCCGTCGCCCTGCCCGTGCGGGCTCACGGCCGAGACATCGGGCACTTCCTGCTTGTCTTCCCGACCCCCTCGTTCGGCATGGGGACCCCCACCGACGTCAAACACGCCGCCGTCGCCCTCGCCGACCAACTCGGCATGGCGCTACTCCGCTACCAGCGGCGGTGAGCAGTCACGGCATCACGAACGTAAACCGCAGTGCAGCCGCCAACCAACGGGGCGCCTGGGTCGCTCGATCCGGGGGTGTGTCAGTCGCCAACCGGCTGCCTTGGAGGCTCAAGTCACCCGATTCTGACGATCAGAACTCGATACCCACCCCTCGTTCGACACCACGGTTGAAGCTCCGCATGGTGATCTGGTCGAGTCGTTCAATCACCTCGATCGTCCCGTCGAGGTCCTCAAGCCGCCTTAGCTCGACAGCGTGCTGTCGCTCCCACGCGCTTCGCCTCGCGGCTGCCGGGGCGAAGCCCTCGAGTCGGTGGTCGAGATCCGCGAGTTTGACGTCGTGCGCGGCGATCTCCACGTCAAGGTGAACGATGCGGCTTTCGAGTCGACGGCGTCTGGTGGGACGCGTTCGTCTGCCGACTCGGCCGAGCCTGCTGAGGTCCTGCTGGGCCAGGTTTCGACGCCGGAGGGCTCCGTCTCGTTGCTGCTGCTCGCGCCAGCGCTCGTCGATGAGCGGGCGCGCCTCCCGCGACGGGTCGGGTGGTGGATGGCTGACACGGACGCCCAGCCGGTCGCGTTCGCGCCGAAGCCGTTCGAGCTGCGACGTCGTGCTGGCGTCGTACTCGTCGAGTGCGAGGCGCTGCGCCGACCTGCGGTGGACTGCGGTCCGCAGCTCGTCGAGGGGATCGGGCTGTGCCTCGGCTGCGTGGCGTTCCTCGCTACGACGATCAGCTGCGACTGCGAAGACGTCGTTGCCGTGACGCCCTCGGGACACGGCGGTGTAGGCATGTTCACGTGACGTGGTCTCGTCGAGGAGCACGAAGCAGCGATCGACCGTGGCGCCCTGGGCCTTGTGGATGGTTGTGGCATAGCCATGGGTCAGGTGGCCGGCGGCCGCATAGGCGAACGGGACCACCAGCCGCTCGCGATCGGTGACCGCGACGATGCGCCGGCGCCCTGTCTCGATGCGGTCGATGACGGCGCGGGTGCCGTTGAGCACACCGAGCCGGTGGTCGTTGCGCAGCGCCAGCACCACATCGCCTCGTGTGTAGGCGCGTCCCGCCAGAACCAGCTGGTCGGGACCGAGTCGGCCCTGCGCCCGCAGGGCGGCGCGGGCTCGACGGTTGAGGTCATCGACGTCGGCGAGCCGGGCGGCGACCATCAGCGCGTCCTCGCCCCCGGCGCCGGCGCTCGCCCATCGCTCGACCAGCATCTCCCGGGCCGCGTCACTGGTCGTTGCCTGGTGGATGCGGTCGTGTCGGAGGTAGGCGTCGACCGCCCGGTCGGGGTCGCCCGCGCGTAGTTCGGCGAGGGCTTGGCGCTCCCACGCCGCGGTCTGGCGGCGGTTATCGATGAGGCAGCTGGCGCCCAGTCGTTGTTGGAGGCTGTGGAAGGCGCCGCCGGCGTCGATCTCGGGCAGCTGGCAGGGGTCACCGACGAGCACGACCTTGGCTCGTGCCGCTTCGGCATGGGCCAGGAGTCGCACGAGCTTGCGAGTCCCCACCATCGCGGCTTCGTCGACCACGACGATCGTGCGGCTATCGAATGCGCCCCCGGCGCGGCCGAGTTCGCCGAGGACCCGATCGATCGTCGATGCCGGAATGCCGGCGTCATCGTGGAGCTGGCGGGCCGCCCGGGCGGCCAGCGAGCAGCCGATCACCCGGTAGCCCGATGCCTCCCACACTTGGCGGGCGACGGCCAGGGCGAAGGTCTTGCCGGTCCCGGCGGCACCCTCGACGACCTCCACCCCGTCGCCCGAACGGCACATCGCCCGAACGATCGCCTGCTGCTCGTCCGACAGGGACGGCCGGGTGGCCACGGCGGCGTCCACTGCCGCCGGCGTGGCAGCCAACGGCCGTCGAGCGCCGCCCTAGCGCCGACGCGACGATGCTCGCCTCGAGTTCCAGCATCTCCGGTGTCGTCCAGCGGGAGCTCGTCGGTGCGCGCCGGGATCACGACGCCGTCGTTGCGGCGGATCGTCGCCGCCGCCTGGTCCATGCTGATGGTCAAGACGTGTTGCGAGCGCAGGAACCCGTCGACCAGATCGAGAACCTGATCGACACGGCCACCAGCCGGCAGGGCGTTGCAGATGGCTTTGATGACCTCACGGGTCCCGAAGGTGCTGGCCCTGGCGGTCAGGCCCTCGGGGCCCGCCAGCCACCGATACAATCGGTCGGCCTCCGGGGTGCGAGGCGTCGGTGGCTCCACCGCAACTGTGCGGTCAAGCACAGCGCCCAAGGCGTGGGTATCGAAGCCGAGCGTCTCGGCCCGCACCCGCCAACCCGAGACGAGGCCTTCGGCCTCGGCAGTGGTGTCCTTGGCGCTGCGGGTGGCGTAGGTGGCGTACTGGGCGGCCCGGGCGCTGGACCCAAGACCAGGCCTGCGACGCCCTCGAGCCCCACCTCGGCAAGCGCTGGTCCAAGGCCAACTACAGCGCCGCCGAGCGCTCCGTCGACGGCAGCCGTATCCGCCAGTTCGACGCCGACGAGATCGTCGCCTTCGCCCGTGCCTTCGACATGCCCATCGGCTGGTTCTTCCTCCCACCCCCGCCCTGGGCGTCCTCTGGCGTCCCCGCCAAACTCCAGATCCCCGACGCCGAGCGATTCGGGGCACCCTTGGCGTTGCTCGCCGACCTCGTCTTCGGTCAGGACCACCAGCGAGGCCTCATGGACATGCGGTTCCAGGTCTTCCTCGATGAGCTCGGCCCCAACAAGCTCAGCGACGCCCAACAGCGGATCGCCGACATGGTCCAGCCCGCAAGGAACAGATCGTCCGCCACACCCTCGGCGACCTGCAGCAGTGGCAAACCCAGCTGCGCGCCCTCGCCAACCACCTCGAAGAGCTCGAATACCGCTCCAAGCTCAGGGACAACGGCTGATGCCCCGCGATGCCGGTCCCCGCAGGGACCCCAGCAATGGCACCTGGTGGTTCGTCGTCGACCTCCCACCTAGCCCCGACGGCCGCCGTCGCCAAGCCAAACGCCGCGGCTTCAAGACTAAGGCCGCAGCTCAAGCTGCCCTCGACGAGCTGCGGGTCGCGGGCCGACGGAGCGCCTACGTGCCGCCTGCGCGGCAGCGCCTCGGGGAGTTCCTGACCGACGATTGGCTGCCAGCGATCAAGGTGACGATCGAAGAGTCCACGTGGGCGTCATACGGGCGTTACCTGCGGCTGCACGTCATCCCGCACGTCGGCGGTGTGCGGCTCGAGGCGGTCGATGCCGGAATGCTCAACCGGTTGTACGCAGATTTGCTCGATCATGGTCGCCTCGACGGCAAGCCTGGCGGCCTGTCGCGCCAGTCGGTCCGCTACATCCACACCGTGCTCGGACGCGCCCTCGGTGACGCCGTCCGCTGGGGACGGATCGTCCGCAACCCGGCGCAAGCTGCGACGCCGCCACGGGCAGCCCAGACCAAGAGCCAGACACCCGACATGAAGACATGGGACGCGGCAACGCTGGCTGGGTTCCTGGACGCTGAGACGGGTACCCGGTACCACGTCGCCTTCCTGTTCCTCGCCACCACTGGATGCCGCCGCGGTGAGGCACTCGGGCTGCGATGGAGCGATCTTGATCTCGAGGCCGGCTGGGCATCCCTACGGCACACGATCGGCGCGATCGACCATCGCATCTACGAGAAGTCGACCCCCAAGTCGCATCGTGCACGGGTCATCGACCTCGACCCGGACACCGTCACTGCGTTGCGATCGTGGCGGACGCGGCAGGCCGAGGAACGACTTCTCCTCGGACCCGCGTACGACGACCGAGACCTCGTGTTCTGTCACCCCGACGGCAAGCCCTACCACCCCGACCGATTCTCACGGGAGTTCGCCCGTCGCGTCGATCGCCACGGCGTGTCCCACATCCGTCTGCATGACCTCCGCCACACTTGGGCGACACTCGCTCTGCAAGCAGGCGTCGACGCAAAAAATCGTGTCGGAGCGGCTCGGGCACACGAGCACCACGATCACCTAGGACATCTACCAGCACGTGACGCCGGCAATGCAGTCCGACGCCGCCGAGCGGGTCGCCAGTCTGATCTTCGGGCCACAGGCGACAAGCTGACGTGCCCCACCTCAGCTTCTTCTACGGCATCGCCATCTACCTGTACTACGAGGACCATCCGCCGCCTCACCTCCACGCCCGGTACGGTGACCATGAGGCCAAGGTCTCGATCGTCAGCGGTCAAGCGATCGACGGCTCGCTCCCCCGCCGAGCCGCTCGCCTTGTCGCCGAATGGGTGAACGAGCACTCCGACGATCTCGCCGCGTGCTGGGACAAGGCCAGCCACGGTATCGAGCCCGGTAGCATCGAACCGCTGCAGTAGGGAGAGGCTATGGACATCACCCACGTCGAAGTCCTGCATGACCACGTGGTCTGGCTGCGCTTCGCCGACGGCTTCGAGCGGACCATCGACCTCGCCCCCTATCTGCACGGGCCAATCTTCGCGGAGATCCGTACCAACCCCGCCGCCTTCACCGCGGTCCACGTCGACCTCGAGGCGGGGACGATCGTCTGGCCCAACGGCGCCGACCTCGCACCCGACGTGCTCTACGAAGGCCGGCGCTCGGCGCGCATGGCGGCCGAAGCCCAGGCAAGCTGAAGTCCGGCCCATTCGCGCTGAGCTCCAGAACGTGATCCGGCGAGTGCCAGGTAAGCCCGCCGTGTGCTCAGTCGTTCACTCGGGGCGATCGCACGCGAACCCGACGTTGTGACCAACTCGTGACCAACGGGTCGCTCCGGGGCCGGGAATGAACAAAGCCCAGGCCTGCGACCTGGGATTTTGGCTGCATCTCAGCGTGTCGGAGGGGGGACTTGAACCCCCACGCCCTTATCGGGCACCAGGCCCTCAACCTGGCGCGTCTGCCAATTCCGCCACTCCGACGTGGCCGTCCGGGACTCCGGGCAGGAGGGACACTCTAGCCCAGCGCCCCTGGGCTCCCAATCGGCCGCGGTCGATCGTCGGGCGCTCAGCGGCGGCGCCGGCGGCGCAGGAAGATGCTCAGCAGCCACAGTGCCGTGAGCCCGATGACCGCGGGTGCGAGCCGCTTGGCGACCGGGGCGCCGGCAGCCTCGAGGAGGTCGACGGGCTCGGCCTCCGGTGAGTCGACCACGCGGATCGACGGGCCGGACGTGCCGTTGGCCCGGGCGCGGTCCGTGTCGCCGGCGGGGCCGGCGGGCGCCGTCCCGGCCTCGGCGGTCTTGGCCGTGGGCTCGGAGGATGCCCCCTGACCGGGCCAGGTTGCACCCTGGGGCACGTCCTGCAGCGTCGCCGCGGCTCCCTCGGAGGCGATGTCTCGGGGACCGCCGGCCGCCGACGCCGACGGGCCCGACGTGGACGTGCCCCTGGCGCTCGCGCCGCCACCGCCACCGCCGCCATGACCACCGCCACCGCCGCCACCCTCGCCACCGCTGGCGCCGCTCGCACCGCCGCCATCGTCCCCCGTGGCTGCGCCGCCGCTATCGTCGCCGGCCAGCAGCTTCGTCTCGAGGCAGTCGGCGAACTGGCCCAGCAGCTTGGTCGACACGTCGGCCAGCACACCCCGGCCGAACTGGGCTACGCGACCGGTGATCGTGAGGTCGGTGATCACCGAGATCTTGGTGCCGTCGCCGTCGGGCTCGAGCTGCGCGGTGATGGTGGCGTTGGCGTTGCCCTGGCCCCTGGTCTCGCGGCCCTCGGCCCGCAGGACGGCCCGATGTCCCGCCTCGTCCTGCTCGACGAAGCGCGCCGCGCCCTTGTACTGCGCCGTAATCGGCCCGACCTTGACCTTCACGATCCCCCGGTACTCGTCGCCCTCGATCTCCTGAAGCTGCGCGCCGGGCATGCACGGCGCAATGCGCTCGACGTCGGTGAGCACCTCCCAGGCCCGCTCCACCGGGACACCCACCCGGAACTCGTTGGTCAGGTCCACGGCATCAGCTCCATTCCCTCAGATCGTCGACCGTATCGATGTCTGCCGCACCTCCCGGACACGGTACTTCCATCACGAGGTCCGGCCGGCGGCGCATCACGACGCGGGCGCCCTGGTCGCCCGTCACCGGCAACAGGGGCCAGACGAGCGACGACAGGCGTACCGGGTTCCCCCGCCTCCCGTTGTACGTCGCCACGCCGATCGGCTTGGCCTTCGCCTCGGCCACCCGCTGCCACGACTCCGCCAGCACCAGGGGCTGGTCCCCGAGGCCGACCACCACGGCGTGGTGGCCGTCGCGGCGGGCGCGGGTCAGCCCTGCGCGCAACGACGTTGCCATGCCCTCCTGCCAACGGTCGTTGGCCACGAACCGCACGGCGTCGGCCGCCAGCGGCGGGACCGGCAGGTCGATGGCGCCGCGGACGACGTAGACCGCGTCCAGCCCGGCGGCGGCCGCGCTGTCGATGGCCCACTCCACCACCGCGCGGCCCTGGAACGGGGCCAGCAGCTTGTGGCCGCCGCCGCCCGATGCCGTGAATCGTGATCCCCCGCCCGCCGCCAGCACGATCGCCGCGACGGTCACGGCGTCAGCCGCCGACGAGCGGCTCGGTCTCACCGCCGTGGATCGGGCCCTCCGTGACACTGAGGGGGCGGGCATCGTGGCGCCCGGTCCGCTGGGCGATGATCTCGGAACAGATGGACACTGCCGTCTCCTCCGGCGTGCGGGCGCCGATGTCGAGGCCGATCGGGGCCCGGATCCTGAGGAGCGATGCGGCGTCGACGCCCGCCTCCTCGAGGCGCGCGATCCGCTCGGCGTGGGTCCGCCGGCTGCCCATCGCGCCGATGTAGCCCACGTCGGTGGCCAGCGCCGCCACGAGAGCGGGAACGTCGAACTTGGCGTCGTGGGTGAGCACGCAGACAGCGTCGCGGGCCGTGAGCCCGCCACCGACGCGGCGCAGCAGGCGGTCGGGCCAGTCGACCACCACCTCGTCGGCTTGCGGGAACCGCGCTCGCGTGGCGAACACCTCACGGGCGTCGCACACCGTCACCCGGTAGCCGAGCACCTTGGCCACACGTACCAACGCCGCCGTGAAGTCGACCGCGCCGAAGACCAGCATCTGCGGCGGCGGGGCGAAGCTCTCCACGAACACGGCCACGACCGTCTCGCGCGCCTCACCGTGCTCGCCGTAGTGCCGGACGACGGTCGTGCCGGCGGCCAGCTCACCGAGGGCGTCGCGGACGACGACCCGATCGAGGTCGGCATTCCCGAGCGATCCGACGGGTGTGCGCCCGGGACCGACCAGGAGCTTCCCGCCCTGGCCCGGCCCCGCGATCACCGTGGCCAGCGCCACGGCCTCTTCGGCGCGGATGGCCGCCGCCAAGTCCTCGTACAGGCGGCTGGAACCGTCGGAGCCCACGGCCGTCACCAGTCCAACGGCTCCAGGAACAGGTGGATGGTGCCGCCACACGTCAGGCCAACCGCGAAGGCCTCGTCGTCGCTGTAGCCGAACGTCACCACCTTGCGCTCGCCGGTGCGCAGCACGTCCAGCGCCTCGGTCACGACGGCGCCCTCCACACAGCCGCCCGACACCGAGCCGATCACCTCACCCCGCTCGTTCACGGCCATGGCGGCACCCGGCGCGCGCGGGCCCGAGCCGTCGAGGTCCACCACCCGGGCGAGGGCGACCGGCACGCCCTCGGCGCGCCAGCGGTCGAGCTCGTCGAGCAGGTCTCTCATGGGACCATCCTTTCGGCTTCCGGCTGCTGTGTCATCGCGCCACCAGCTCGGCCAGGGCCTCCAGCGAGGCGACCGAGTGGCCCTCCACGAACTCGTCCACGTGCGGCAGGGCGGCAGCCATGCCCTGGGCCAGTGGTGCGAATCCCGGCGAGGCCTTCAGCGGGTTCACCCACACGAGGCGGTAGGCGACCCGCCGCAGCCGCGCCAGCTCCGATCCCAGGAGGGTGGGATCGCCCCGGTCCCAGCCGTCGGACAGGATCACCACCACCGCCCCCCGCGCCAGGCCCCGCACGCCCCAGCGGTCGTTGAACGCCCGCAGGCCCTCGCCCAGGCGGGTGCCGCCCGCCCAGTCGGCGACCGCATCGGCGGCGCGCCGGAGTGCGGCATCGGGATCGTGGGTGGCCAGCTCGTGGGAGATGCGCGTGACGCGGGTCCCGAGGGCGAACACCTCCACCTGGCCCCGCTTGCGGGCCGCCACGGCCGCATGGGCGAAGCGGGCCAGCGCCCGGGCGTACGGCTCCATCGATCCGCTGACGTCGAGCACCAGGACCAGCCGACGCGGCCGCTCGCCCCGTTCACTCGCCGCCGGGCGCACCACCTCGCCGCCGGTCCGCAGCGATCGGGCGACCGTGCGCCGTAGGTCGGGGTGGCCGCGATGTCGCGACGTCGACTTCTTCCAGCGCCGGCTGCGCCGTAGGGCCGCGTGCACGCGCAGGTCGGCCATCAGCCGGTGGGCCTCGTCGAGCTCGTCGGCCGTGCACTCGGACAGGTCCTTGTGGCGGAGCAGCTCGGTGGCGCTCCACCGCAAGGCTCGCACCTCGCCGGCGGGCGACTCGTCCTCGTCGCGGTCCCGCTGCGGATCGTCGGCTCCGGGATCGTCGGGGGTGTCGACGTGAAGCTGGACGGGGACCGACAGCCGCCTCGGCGGCGCCGCATCGGCGCCGGCGAAGAACGCCGCGAACGCCCGGTCGTACGGGGGGATGTCGTCCGGGCGGCGCACCAGCGTGGCGCGACCCGCCCAGTAGAGCGAGGACAGCCGCGTGGACCGCAGAGCCCCCAGGGCCCGTCCGTACTCGACCGCCGACCCCGGCGGCACCCCCAGGCCCTCGCTGCGCACCCGATCCACGAAGTCGACCACCATGCGCTCGGGCCGCGTGCCCCCCGAGCCCCGGTCGTCAGGCGCCATCGCCAACCGCATGCCGCACGAGTGCGTCGATGCCGTGGTCGCGCACCCGTTGCTCGTCCTCGCGGTACTTGACCACTGACCCCAGCGTGGCCGACGCCGCCTGGGGGTCGAGGGTGGTTCTGCCCAGTGTCGACAGGGCGCGGGCCCAGTCGATGGTCTCGGCGATCCCGGGGGGCTTGTAGAGGCCGAAGGTCCGCACCTCGGCGACGGCCATCGCCACGTCCCGGGCCAGGGTCGCCGGCACCTCGGGCGCCCGGAGCCGCACGATCGCGACCTCGCGCTCGACTTCGGGCTGGTTGACCCAGTGATAGAGGCAGCGACGCTTGAGGGCGTCGTGGACGTCGCGCGTGCGGTTGGAGGTGAGCACCGTGACCGGGGGGACGGTCGCGCACACCCTGCCCAGCTCGGGGATGGTCACGGCCCAGTCCGACAGCAGCTCCAGCAGGAACGCCTCGAACTCGTCGTCCGCCCGGTCGATCTCGTCGATGAGGAGCACCGGTGGCGCGCTGCCGTCGCCGGCCCCGTCGAGCGCCTGGAGCAACGGCCGGCGGACGAGGAACCGCTCGTCGTAGAGCTCGTCCTCGAGCGCCTCCACGCCCGCGGCGCTGGCCCGACCGGCGGCCTCGGCGGCCCGCAGGTGGAGCAGCTGACGGGCGTGGTCCCACTCGTACAGGGCCTGGGAGGCGTCGATGCCCTCGTAGCACTGCAAGCGCACCAGCCGGCCCCCTGTCCAGGCGCTCAGGGCCTTGGCGACCTCGGTCTTGCCCACGCCGGCGTCGCCCTCCAGGAACAGCGGCCGCTCCAGGCGCAGCGCCAGCAGGACGGCGGTGGCCAGGCCCTCGTCGGCGAGGTAGTCATGCGCGGCCAGGCCCTCGACGACGTCGTCGACTGACTCGGCGACGGCGGTTCCCAGGGCGCGACCCGCGCCAGCGACGGGGCCGGCGCGGCCGGCGGATGCGGCGGACATGCCGACCAGCCTACGGCCGGGCTCCCCTCTCGACCCCTTCGCGGCCCTCGGCGGGTGCCGACCCGAGGCATTAGCGAACGATCACCCGGACTCGAGGCAACCGCGAACGCTCTCCGTTCGCCATCGCCTCGGGCCCCCGATGGCGTTCGCTATTGCCTCGGGAAGCAGGAGACTCGTTCAGGCCTGGGCGGACTCCAGGGCCCGGCGGACCATGACCTGGGCAAGATGCCGCCGGAACTCGGCGGACGCGTTGAGGTCGTCGGGGGGCTCGGTGCCCTCGTCGGCCCTGGCAGCCGCCTCGCTCGGCGACGCTCCGTTCCGTAGCGCCTCCTCCACCCCGGGGGCCCGCAGGGGCGTCGCACCCATGTGGACCAGCCCCACGCCGGGCCCGCCCCAGGCGCCGTTGCCCAGGACCGCCGCACAGCCGACGATCGCCCAGTCCTGGGCGCGCCGGACGAACTTCTGGAAGCCCCACGGAGCGCCGCCGGTCGCGGGGACCCGGATCTCGGTCAGGACCTCGTCGGGCGCGAGCGCCGTCTCCAGGAAGCCGGTGAACATCTCGTCCGCGGGAATCTCCCGGTCGCCGCCGGCGCCCCGCGCCACCAGGGTTCCCCGCAGCGCGAGAACCGCCGCCGGCAGGTCGGACGCCGGGTCGCCGTGGGCGATCGAGCCGCCGATCGTTCCCCGGTGGCGCACCTGCGGGTCGCCGATCTGGCCCGCGATGTGGGCCAGCATCGGCACCTGCTCGCGCAGCTCGTCGGAGGTGGCCAGGTCGTGGTGGCGGGTCAGG
>Ga0081538_10002592_pt1 | contig 17542 bp, 22 predicted proteins | sample TabmetS5T2R1_FD_71022 | JGI IMG/M metagenome (GOLD analysis project Ga0081538, IMG submission 71022) | Tabebuia heterophylla rhizosphere microbial communities from the University of Puerto Rico - S5T2R1 | ecosystem: Host-associated > Plants > Roots > Rhizosphere ... | reverse complement strand
CAACATTTAGCACAGAGCGACTCCGGGTACGGCGAGACGGCGGTGAGCCCCCCGGCTACGTCGAGACGGCGGTGAGCACCCCGGCTACGTCGAGACGGCGGTGAGCACCCCGGCTACGTCGAGACGGCGGTGAGCACCCTTCCACTAGCGGACGGCTTGGGGGCAGGTAGAGCTGCACCGCTTCGCGGATGCGTGCGTCATGGGCGACCTCGACGACGACTGATCGCCGCCTCGGGACGGATTCGGGCACCGTCACGACGAGTCGGGTGAACACAGGTTCGCGCCGATCAATCTTCAACTGGGTGCCTTCGGAACGTGGGACCTCCCCATCCATGCCGTGAAGTACTGGCTCTACTGGGCAGCCACGATTTTGGCAATACCTGCATATAGATCGGTCGCTCAAGCCACCATTAATGCGACCGTCCCTAGTCCTCGTCCGAAAGGCGGTGGATCGTATGTGGTTCCGCAGGCACTGGTATTGGCCCTCGGGGTACATAGTTGTTGGCATCATCGTGGCGCTGCTCACCAATAACATCCACCTCACCAGCCTCACAGGTATTCTCCTATCGATACTGGCAGTACTCCTATGGCCGTTCATTCTCGGCGCAGCCCTCTGCCGCCTCCTCGGCTTTAACATCCCGGGCATCGATATCACCTGACCCGACTGGACCCGGGCTGAACTGAACGATCTGCGCAAGGAGTACAGAGAACACTCCCAAAGAGCCTGGAGAAATGCTTCAGCTACCTCGACTTCTACGTTGGCTTGCTTGCAGCCCTTCTCGCCGCAACGCTGACGGGTCTACTCCAAGTTCCGCCGGGTGATGCACGCGCATGGCTGCTTCTTACTGGACCGGCTGCCGCGCTCGCCTTGGGGCTCCTGGGTTACAAGACCTTCGTCGTGTTCTATCGCCGGTTTGTTGAGGCTTGGGTAACGGAGATAAACCTTCAGTTGATGCTCGGGGAGCACCTGCGAAGCTATCGCCAGCTCGGCCTGGCGCTAGCCCATTACAGCCTTGGTCTCGAGGAACTCGTAGAACGCGAAGTCGCCACCCTCGCGCCCATTGCCGCTCATCTTGTAGCCGCCGAACGGCGCCGCGGGGTCGTAGGCGCCGTTGATTGACACTTGACCGGCCTTTAGCTGCGAGGCCACGACGCGGGCTTGGGCAGTGTCGGCACCATTTACATATGCGGCGAGGCCATATCTCGTGTCATTGCTGATTTCGATGGCTTGGTCGATGCTCTCGTAGCCGAGAACGGCCAAGACTGGGCCGAAGATCTCCTCCTTGGCGATCGTCATGTCGTTGCTGACGTTGCCGAACACCGTAGGCTTGACGAAATAGCCCCTGTCGAGCCCCTCCGGCCGGTTTGGCCCGCCGGTGACTAGGGTCGCACCTTCCTCAATGCCCTTCTTGATCAACTCGTTGATCTTGCTCCACTGGGTGCCGGAGACCACTGGGCCCAATGTGGCGTCGCCAGTCGGGTCGCCAACGGTGATCAACTCTGCGGTCTGCTTGGCTACAGCCAAGACCTCGGCCATCCGACTGGTTGGAACCAGCATGCGGGCGGGCGCGTTGCAGCTCTGACCGGAGTTCTTCATCGCGTCGCGAACCCCACGCGCGACATGTCGGGGAAGGTCCTCGTCGTCGAGGATGATGTTCGGGCTCTTGCCGCCCAGTTCCTGGTGAACGCGCTTGACCGTTGCCGCAGCGTTCTTGGCCACCTCGATTCCGGCCCGCGTGGAACCTGTGAAGGACACCATGTCTACGTCCGGGTGGCATGCGAGCGCCACACCGACGCCCGGCCCGTCGCCGTGGACGAGGTTGAAAACACCCGGCGGCACCCGCGCCGCATCCAGGATCTCGGCGAAGATCTGACCCGAGAAAGGTGCCACTTCGGACGGCTTTAGAACCATCGTGCAGCCCGTGGCGAGCGCTGGCGCCACCTTGTGGGTGATTTGGTTCAGTGGCCAGTTCCAAGGCGTGATGAAACCGCAAACGCCGATCGGCTCCCTGACGATCATGGTCTGGCCACGGTTCTCCTCAAACGCGAAGTCCTGGAGAATTCGGATGGCGTCGACGAAGTGATCAACGCCTGCCGGCACCTGAGCGTCCTGGCACAGTGAGGCAGGTGCGCCCATCTCCTGCGTGACCGCGGTCATCAGGTCTCCGAAGCGGTTCTCATACTCCTTCACGACGCGGTTGAGGACTTCTAGCCGTTCCTCGCGACTGGTTCGAGACCACGCTGCGAACGCCACCCTGGCAGCCTTCACCGCCCTATCCACGTCGGCGGCCGAACCGAGTGCGACCCTGCCCACCAGCAACTCTGTGGCCGGATTCTCGACGTCAAGAGTCTCCAGTTGGGCGGGTTCCACCCATCCGCCGTCGATATAGAACTTGAGGTACTCGCGCATGACAACCGCCTTCAGGCCTTCACACAACCAGACGTGCCACCCAGAACAGCGTAGCCCCGATTCCACCGCCAAATCCGGTCGCTAGGGATCGCGCAAACACGCGCCTTGGCCTCCTCGCGCCGACCGGGAATGGCCGATCACGAGGAGCGGGCCGGGGGAGCAGTAGGCCTGAACTACGGGGTGATCGTTCCGGATCCGGTGACGATGCTGAAGGATGTCGCGGGGCTCGACGCAGAGCGGACCAGGGGCGTGCCGAGCTGACCTTCGCGCGCACTGGGTTGCGCTCCTTTCGTGACCTCGATCAGGGCAGTGTGACAATCTCGGCGCGGGCGAGGCGACCGTACTCGATCTCGAGGACACCGAGGGTCCGATGAGGCTGGCGCCGTTTGTCGGTGGGTGAGCCGGGGTTGATGATCCGGAAATTGCCGTCGACTGCCTGTAGCGGGATATGTGAGTGACCGAAGATGACGAGGTCGACCCCTGGGAACCGGCGGCGAAGTCGCGCCAGCCGACCCTCCCTGGGCCCTGCGTCGTGGATCATGCCTATCCGCAGGCCGGCCAGGTTAAGTTCGGCGGTTTCGCTGGCTCCCCACGCACTGACGTCGGGACCGTCGTTGTTGCCGAGGACGGCATGCACCGGCGCGTAGGCCGACAGCTCCTCGAGTACGCTCGCGACGCAGACGTCGCCGGCGTGCAGGATCACCTCAGCCGCGAAGAGGTGTTCGGCCACTCCGGGCGGGCAGCGCTTCCAGAATCGCGGGGCGTGTGTGTCGGAGAGGACCACGATGCGCATCGACTCATCGTTCCAGCCGGACGAAGCTGTATCGCACTCACGGTCGTGCCCGGAGCATCCTCTTGCGGTGATCACTGGTCAGGAGCCAAGGCACGGGGATATCGGCCTCTTGAACGGCGGCGCGGTCCGGCCGGCCAACAGGTTTAGCAGATTGTCTCCAGCAAGGCAGTAAGTTCTTGGCGCCCGCCGCTTAACTGCGCAGTTGCGCGTTGAGCCGTGCGGCCTGTCGCGTGAGGTGGTTGCGTTCGGGGAGGCTGGGCGCTGATCGGGCGGCCTCGGCGTAGAGCCGTGCCGCGGTAATTGGGTCACCATCACGCTCGTGCAGGTACGCGGCGGCGGCGGTGTGGCGGGGCAGAGCGGGGTCGAGCTCTGCCAAGGCGGCCAGGCCGGCCCGGGGGCCGTCGGCCTCGCCGACCGCGACGGCCCGGTTGAGGCGGGCCACCGGACTGTCAGTAAGACGCACCAGTTCGTCGTACCACTCGACGATCTGCACCCAGTCGGTCTCCTCGACCGTCCGGGCGTCGGCGTGCAGCGCGGCGATGGCGGCTTGGGCCTGGAACTCGCCCAGACAGTCTCGCGTGAGGGCTGTCTGGAGTACATCGACGCCCTCGGCGATCAGCTGGGTGTCCCACAGGCTGCGGTCCTGCTCGGTGAGGGGCACGAGGCTGCCGTCGGCGCGGGTCCGTGCCGGGCGCCGTGCATGATGCAGCAGCATGAGTGCGAGCAGGCCTGCGACCTCCTCGTGGTTGATCTTGGCCGCCAGTTGGCGGGTGAGCCGGATCGCTTCGGCGGCGAGGTCTACGTCGCCGGAGTAGCCCTCGTTGAAGACCAGGTAGAGGACACGCAGCACCGTGGCGACGTCGCCGGGCTGGTTGAACCGGACGCCCGAGACGGTCCGCTTGGCCCTGCTGATTCGCTGGGCCATGGTTGCCTCCGGCACGAGGTAGGCCCGCGCGATCTGACGCGTGGTCAGGCCGCCGACCGCGCGCAGCGTGAGCGCGACGGCCGAGGCCGGTGTCAGGGACGGGTGCGCGCACAGGAAGTACAAGTGGAGCGTGTCGTCCGCCGCCTCACCCGGGCCGGGCATGGGCTCGCCCTCGACGCGTACCTCGCGGTGCCGTCGGGAGGTATCGGCGCGGACGGCGTCGAGGAACTTACGCCAGGCCACGATGACCAGCCAGCCCTTGGGATCCCGTGGCGGGTCGTCCGGCCACAGGCGCACGGCCTCGACCAGGGCGTCCTGTACGGCGTCCTCGGCCGCCGCGAAGTCGGCCCCGCGACGGACGAGGACACCGATCACCGCGGGTACGAGGTCCCGTAGCAGCGGCTCATTCACTCGGTGACCGTGGGTGAGTCAGCCAGAAACGGCCGAACCTCCAGCCATTCGTAGTTCGGCTTGCCGCCGGGTCCGGGGGCCGCCGACAGCTCCCCTGCCAGCTGTACCGCGCGTTCCCACGACTCCACGTCGATGATGTACCACCCGGCGATCAGGTCTTTGGTCTCGACGAACGGCCCGTCGGTAACCGGTGGCCGTCCCTCGCCGTCGTACCGCACGAATGCACCGTCAGGCGCCAGGGCCTGGGTGTCGACGAACTCGCCCGTCTCCTCCAGCCGGGCCGCAAAATCGCGCATGAACTGCACGTGCGCGTCGACCTCTTCCGGCGTCCACTGGTCCATCGGCGCCTGTTCCACGGCGGGGACCGGGCCACCACGGTAATGCTTGAGTAGCAGGTACTTGGCCATCATGTTCTCCTTACGCGTACGGGCCCATTGTGGCCGTGCTCATTCCGGGGACGGAGCCGCGCGCGGGTTCTCTACATCCCACGGGACATCTCCTGGCGGACTTCACAGACTCCGCGTACCGCGGGCGGGGTTGAGGCGTGGGATCCACCCAATTTGGCCGGGATGGTGGGCGAGCAACAGCGCGGTGCTCAGGCGCGCTGACGCTCCTCCCGCTGCCGGACCAGCTCCTCGACCGCGCTCGGCAGAGTGGTCTCGAAGTCGATCAGCTTCGCCCAACTCGGGGTCACGACGATCCGGACCATGCCGTCGTGGTAGAGCGAACGCACCTCCGCCTCCCACTCGACTCGTTGCTCAGGCGTCATCTCGTAACTGCTGGTCGCCTTGAGATACTCCTCCGGGATGCCATCGACGAAGTCCAGCTCGGCCCGACCCCGGATGAGCAAGATCTTGGGCGGGTGCAGTTCGGTGTCAATCGTCAGGGCGACCATCGGGTTCTCGCTCAGTGCCTGGAGCTTCGGAGCGTTCTTCGAGGTGCACATGACGATCTGCGAGCCGTTCCAGGTGAACCCGATCGGGACGTTGCGGGGTGTGCCATCTTTGGCGACGTAGGCCAAGCGGGTCACGTCGCGGGCCAACAGTTCCTGACTGATTGGTCGGTTCAGAACTTCGGTGATCTTGTTCGGTGGCACGGTTATTTCTCCCATTCGTCGTTCTCGGTCTATCCACACGGATCGTTCTGGTTGGTCGCAGGTCGCCGCGACGGGTGAGTTAGCTGAGCTGCTCGGCCAACGCGACGATGATCCTCTCGGGGCCACGGAGGTAGCAGAGCCGGTAGCTGTCCTGGTACTGCGCCACCTCCCCAACAAGTTCCGCGCCGTGGGTTCTCAAGCGGGCGACAGTGAGGTCGATGTCGTCGACGGCGAACATGATGCGACGTATGCCCACCGTGTTCGCCGGTGCGTTTTGCGGCTCAGAGCTGACCGCCGCCGGGGTATGGAACTTCGTCAGCTCAAGCTGGCCGTGGCCGTCCGGGGTCCGCATCATCGCTATGTCGACTCGGACGCCGTCGAGCCCGACGATGCGGTCCACCCAACGTCCCTCGATCGGCGCCTCCCCCTCGAGCTCCATACCAAGTTCGATAAAGAACGCAATGGCAGCCTCAAGGTCGTCGACGACGATGCCCACGTTGTCCATCCGCTGAATCGTCATGGTGGTTCTCCCTCTTCGTCCCGGTCTGTCGTGGCCACTGGTGTACCTGGGACGGAGCCAGCGCCACATTCTCGACACCTGGAAAGGTGCTGAGTTCTAGGGACATCTGACTGTCACCGTCCTCGGGCCACCCACGGTCGAACGAGAACCCACCTGCACGCACGCAAGCCGATCATTTGTCGGGCAGCGTAGGTGCCTGAGGCTCGACGTGACGATCGCCGCGTGTGAGGAGAGGATGAGACTCATGCCGATCCTGCCCGCCGAGCGTGACCCCCGGTTAATCACCGTGCGCCGCGGCGGGACGCTGATCGACGAGCATCACCGGCTGCTGGCGGAGTGGGCCGCCTTATGCGCCGAACACGTCCTGCAGCTTTTCGACAAGGAGCAGCCGCACGACACCCGACCACGCGACGCCATCGATGCCGGTCGCGCGTGGATCCGCGGCGAAGTGCGCATGGGTGACGCACGACAAGCCGCTTTTGCGGCGAATGCCGCCGCACGTGGATTACCTGACCCGGCGAAGTTCGCCGCTCTCGCGGCCGGGCAAGCCGCGGCGGTGCCACATGTGGCAGCCCACGATCTGGGCGCCGCGGCGTATGCGATTAGGGCCGTCGTCGCCTCTGCGTCCGCCGGTGAGACTGAGGCGGCGCGCATCCGGGAACGAGAGTGGCAGCGAGAAAGCCTCCCCGCGGAGGTTCGAGAACTGGTCCTCGATGACCAGCGAAGTCGAAGCCCGATCTGCTGGAACGTATTCGACGAGTGACACTGGGCCCGTTTGCTTGTCCCGCTGGCCGCCCCTGACCCGCCGGATAACGCGGAGGGAAACGTTCGGCTGCCACCAGCCGCCCCAGCGGGTCAGAACCGCAAGCCGCCTCTCCCGCGTTACTCAGCCTCGCGCTTGCTCTCCTCCGCCAACCCCTTCGCTTCGTCCACTATCCGCTCGACAGTCTCGTCTGTGAGCTCCGCCGTCCGACGCTTCATGGCATCCACATCCGCCTCACCGGTCCGAGCCCACTCCGCGGACAGCCGTTCCTCGAGATCACCGACCAACCGTTCGATCCGCGCATCGCTCGCCTTCCGGTCGGCAACCACCGCCCGCCGGACCGCCTTCGCCGCCGTATTGACGATCCGCCGCTCCAGCAGCACAACGATCCCGACAAGCAGCAAAGTCGTGCCAACCCCCGCGAGCACGCTCGCGACGTACGCCTTGCGATCCGCCGACGCGACCAGCAGGAACCCCGCCGCGATCCCGGCGAGCCCGAGCACGATGCACCCGATGATCCAGCCCCAGCGGATGCGCATACGCGGTTCCGGCGTCGGCTGGGTCACCCGACCAGCGTAGGCGGCGCTAGCTCGTGGCCTCCCCACACGTACGGCTGGTCGCGATCTCGGCCGGGGTCAGCCCGGTCGGATCGAATCCCCTGGCTCCTCGGTGACGCGTTGGGCGACGATGGCCGTCGACCCCCGTGCACCTCAACCCCAGCACCGCCTGTGCCGCGGCACTGTGATATTCCCGAGCTCAGACCCTCCACCAACGCTAAGGACACCAAGATGGACGTGCGAATCGGGCTGCAGTTGTACTCGGTGCGTCAGTCGCTGGCCAGGGACCCATGGGGGACGCTCGCCGAGATCGCCCAGGCCCGCTTCACGCGTCTTGAGGCCGCGAACCACAACGCCCGCAACGACCCCGGCGTTGGGTTTGGGGTCCAGGCGTCTGAGCTGCGCGACCGGCTCGGTGAACTCGGCCTGTCGATCGTGGGCTGCCACATCAACCCGCTGCACCTCGACATCTTGCCGCGCGCCTTTGACTACCAGGCCGAGCTCGGCAACATCCAGATCGGGTGCGACATCGAGTTCTATCCCTACGGTGACCGGGACTTCGTGCTACGGCGCTGCGAGACCTTCAACCAGGTCGGTGAGCTCGCCCGCGAGCGGGGGATGCGGTTCTATTACCACAACCACTTCCAGGAGTTCCAGCGCTTCGGAGACGACTACGTCTACGACGTGATCCTGGCCAACACCGACCCGAGCCTGGTCTTCCTCCAGCTCGACACCTACTGGATGTGCCGCGGCGGACAGGACCCGATCAAGTGGATGAACCGGCTCTCCGACCGGATCATCCTGCTGCACCAGAAGGACTTCCCCTCCGACGCGCCACAGCCGCTCAACCTCTACGACGGGGTCGTCTCGCCGACGGAGAACATCGACATGGCGGTCTTCGAGGAGCGCAAGAACACCCTCTGCTTCACCGAGATCGGCACCGGGGTGCTGCCCATCCAGGACATCGTCGACGCCGCGGCGAAGCTAACCAACCTGGACTACATGTTCCTCGAGCAAGACCACACCACAATGCCCGAGATCGAATCCATCCGACGCAGCCACGACGCCTTCTCCGCCAAGTTCACCGGCATCATCTGGCCCTGACGGCGCCGGCCCTGAGTGAACCGCCACTCGACTTCGGCTCAAGTGTCAGAGCAGACCACCGGCAGATCGCCATCAGCCGCCACACGCAAGCCTCAGTTGTTCTCAGGTGCGCAGTCGGATCAGGTCGGATTCTTGCTTGCTATTAGTCACGTTCGAGCTGCATGACAACCCCAAGCTAGCGTGCGCCGCGGAGCTAGTGCTCCGCTTCTATGGCTGCCATAGTCAGAGAGAGCATCACATCTTTGCGTCGATCTACCCAAGTATCAACCGATTCAAAGACAGGAGTCAGAAATGGCCCAGGCGAAGAAGCCAAAGCAAGAGGACGAGCCCGGTGGTTCCATGTCACCAGAACAGTTCGGCGAGCAGGCCCGAGCCCTCAATGAACAGATAGTCGAAACAGCGTCCAGGATTGGTCAGGATGCCTTACAGCACTATGTCGAGTGGCTGCAGGCGGTTGCTGACGAGCAGCGCACGCTTGCGTCGTCTCCGCGTGCGAGCCAGATGGATTGGTTCGCCTCGATGATGAAGGCGCAAGCAGACTTCACCGAGCAGTTCGCCAAGATGGTTGGCGGCATGGCGTCGTCGGGCCAGCAGCCCCAGAGCTAATAATTAGCGCGCTGGCTAGCGGCCTCGTCGACGATTCTGATTGACTTACCGCCGCTATGGATCCGGCAGAAGCAATCGCGTTCGCTCGTAAGAACCCACATGCCGTTCTCGCAACCATAAAACGTGACGGCACCCCTCAGTTGTCGCCGGTACTCGTCGGCGTCGACTCGCAAGATCGTCTGGTCGTCAGTACGCGCGAATCGGCAATGAAGACCTTGAATGTCCGCCGCGACTCCCGAGCCTGGTTGTGTGTGCTCAATGACAGGTTCTTCGGCGACTGGGCGCAGCTCAGTGGCGACGTCGAGGTCGTCAGCCTGCCGGAGGCAATGGAACCGTTGGTTGAGTACTACCGCTCCATATCCGGGGAGCATCCGGACTGGGACGAGTATCGGGCAGCCATGATCAAACAGCGCCGCTGCTTGATCCGGATCACGCCGACGAAAGCCGGTCCGACGGTCTTCGGCTGACAGCTTGATGTTTCCTTCGAGTGTCTGCCCGCCCAACTAAGCACCTCGGACACGGCGCATCGCTGCGTCAGAACATCGGGTGGTCGTTGGCGCTCGTCTCCGGGAACGGCTGGAGAACGTCCCAGTGCTCGACGATCTTGCCATTCTCAAGCCGGAAGAAGTCGGCGGCCACCTGACCGGGGTCCTCGGCCGAGGTCTTGATCAACCCGTGGGTTACGACGATGTCGCCTTCGCCGACGACGCGCTTGATCTCGATGCTCAGCTCGGGGAACTCCCCGGCGAACCAGGTGACGAAGCCGATGAACCCCTCGGCGCCGTCGGGTGCCTGCGGATTGTGCTGGATGTACTGCGGGCCGAGGTACTTCTCGACGGCTTCCTCGGGCTGCTTGGCATTGAATGCGAGTTCGTAGAACTCAACCACGGTCTGCTTGTTGTGCTGGATGTCGGTCACGGTTGGTCGATCTCCTTGTGGAGCTGAAATGGAAAAATGTGTGCTGTGCCGCACGTCGGCGGCCCGCTGGTCGCGGCCAGGCTAGCGTGGCGGCAATGATCCGACCGCTTGGGCTGGGGTTGACCTACGGTGCATACCGGATGTCAGATACGTACCCCCACCGGGACGCTTCCAGCGGTACGTTTGGCGCAACTGGAAGCGGAAAGCTGCCAAACACCGGTGATCCGTAGGGGATTGGAAGCCCAGCGGTAGGGAAGCTCAGAGGGGTCGTCGAGCAATGGCTCGGCGAACCACTGCACGAAAATCCTCGACGGTACTGTCAGCCTCACGCCCCAAGTACGCATTACTCCATGCGCCACGCCGAGGAACTGCGATCTATTGACATTCGATAGATAATGACTGACCATCGACGCATGCTTAACGAGCGTCGAGCGGTCGCACTGCTCAGAGTCGGCCTCGTGGTGCTGTTCGGGGTCTTGCTCTTGTTCCAGTTCATGTCGCTGCCTGGACAATTTGCGCACATGGCCCAAGAGTCCCCAGATCTTGCAAACCTGAGGTGGCCGCTGACTGCCATCACAGTGTTCTGGGTGCTCTGCATTCAGGTGGTGATCGTGTGCACCTGGCAGCTGCTCACCCTGGTTAAGAACGACCGAATCTTCAGCGAAGCAGCCATGGTGTGGGTGAACGTGATCATCTGGGCCATCGTTGCCGCGTGGATAGTGCTAGTGGGCGTGTTCCTCTATGTCGGTTTCAACGCGAATGACCCCGGCCTACCGCTCCTGCTGTTCCTGATGCTGATAGGCGTTACTGTGCTGGGCCTCCTGATGGTCGTTATGCGTGCACTGCTGCGGAAGGCCACCACACTTCGGACCGACATGGAAGCGGTTATCTGATGCCCATTGTGGTTCGCATCGATGTCGAGCTGGCCAAACGCAAGATGAGCGTCGGTGAATTCGCCGAGCGTGTCGGACTCACGCCGGCGAACGTGGCGGTGCTGAAGAACGGCCGCGCCAAAGCTGTTCGATTCAGCACTTTGGAGGCCATGTGCCGCGTGCTCAACTGTCAGCCTGGTGACCTGCTGGAGTGGATCGAGGAATGACTTACCACTGCGAAGCACATGCAAGACCTGGCCTGGGTCGTTTCTCAACACAAGCGCCCAAACGTCCCCCAGAACGAGCGTTCAAGGGGTCGTTATTGATCACAAGCGTTCAAGCGATCTCTGGCATCTTCAGCGGCCTTGGATACGCCGCAGATCTGTTCAGCGCATCCAGGATGTCAACGCGCCAACCGGCAACATGGGCGGCAAATTCCGCCTTCGATAGGAGACTCGATGCAGTACCTTCTCGCAGTCCTTGCCATTGGGATCGGCATCGCCGGGATTGTGGCAGGCGGGATCGATGACTCGCCAGGTGGCCAGCTCTTGGGCCTCCTGCTCGTGATCGGCGGGATTACGCTAATCGTGAGGAAGATCGTCCGGCGGAGCAGGTAGCAGGTGCCGGCTCATGATCAACTTCCTAGAGGAGGGCCGCCGACACCGATCTCGTTGCCGTCCGGATCGCGATAGATGGCCTTGCGGACACCATTTCCGTACGTCTCCATCGTCTGAGGTTTGATGCCGCGCTGCGCCACGACGTCGACGAATCCATCGAAGTCATCCACAAACAGGGTGACCATGGCATGGCCAGCATGTTCGGGTTCCAGCTCGACGTAGATATATCGGTGCTCCGACACCGTCCAGACGCGCTCGGTGTCGTTGGGCTCGAATGACTCGGCCTCCCCGAAGAAACGGTCGAACCAGCTGACTGCGCGCTGGAGGTCGCTGACGGCGACACCCGCGAACAGATCGATATCCACATCTCCTCCTCGCGGGGAAAGACACCGGCGTCGGGGTATCAGCTCAGAAGCCGGTTCACCTGACTGCCGCTCTCCTGATCATCGGAAGAGTCCGTACGGCTGATCGCAAGCGTGATGAATACGTGCGACGACGCGGTACGTACGGCTTTTCGAAAGGCGTGGGCGGTCCTGTTGCCTGCGACAAATAGCTCATCGCATCGGGCACCTTGTCAACGACCGCCTCGAGGTAATTGATGCAGGCAATGCGCTTCGTCGGTTCCGCAAGCTGCTTGAGCTTGGCTTCAAGGGCATCCCGGCTCGCTGTCTGGCAGTACTGCACCGAGAAATGCACGCAATCACGGGGTTTCACGACCCGTGCCCGGTCGGCTTTGAGCAGCAGGTGGTCGTGGGCCGAGATCGGCCAGAACTGCTCGCGATCACGGAACCGGTATGCGGCGTTGGCGACAAAGGCAGGTTTGAACTCCTCGAACAGCTCCTCCATCGCTGGTCGGAGCAGCGGAGCGATCACATGGGCTGACGAAAAGAAACGCTCCGAGGTAAAGCCCAACATTTCGGCACCCAGCAGCTTGTTGCTGCCGTTAAAGCTGTTTCCTCTGTCAAGCAGCTGAGTCCAGCTGCTCCAGCGGCCCCGCAGCTTGACTTTGCCATTGTCTAAAAAGAAGTCCGTGGGCTCAACCGGCCCAACGAGCATCACGTCATCGTTGAAGTACAAGAAACGCTCGGTTAGACCCTCAATGCGCCACAGCATGGTTTCGATGGCCAGTGAATTGAAGGTGGGCAGCAACTGCTCATAGCCGCGGAAGATCTCGCGGTGATCAACAATGCGGATGTTTTCCTGCTCGGCTCCCTGACGATCGATCGCGGCCGGAACTTGATCATCGGTTACCAGCCAGATCGTGCGCACCCACGGCGCATGATTGCGAATCGAGCGCAGGCAGAAGCGGATCTCATCGTTGTCCGAAAAGCGCCGCTCTCGGTTGGCAGACCCCTCGAGCTTGCCATCCCCGCCGGACTGGGCGAGATTCCGCTTGCGCTTGGCGCGGTGCTTTGGATCTCCACCATCGACCCAGGCGATTACTGCGTCGATAGGATCCTTAGTCCCAGCTTTGGCCGGCGAGAGCGCAGGCCCAAGGACGTGCGTCACGGGCAGCAACTCTTCCAGCTACGTCAGGTTTTCGTGGCAGATCCGGTCGATTAGTGGCCCACCAATGTTGACGATCGAGTGAATGTGAACGGCACCAGCCAGACCGGAACGTGATCTCAGGTTTTGTGAAACCAGCCTTCATCCTCTTGGCGGCCGCTAAGTTGGCTGACGTTCGGGGGTGTGCAGACCATGACGAGTGACGCGGTGCGATGGGTCCGCGTACTGGCGCTCGCATCGCTGCTCTTCAGCTGCGGTCTGGCTGGCCATATCACCGCCGGTGGTCTTACGCCGACTGCGCCGGTGCTCGCTGCGTTATTCGTGGTCACGGTGCTCGCCGTAGCACAGTTCGTCGGTGCTCCTACCCGTCCGGCGCGGGTTGCGGTGTTGTTGGTTGGCGGACAGGGACTACTACACGCAGCGTTGCAGCTCGGCGGTTCCACTCACACCCGTATGCACCACCTGTGTGGCGCGACCACAGATGTGGCGAGTACGTCCGCAACAACCAGCTCCCACCAGATGACGCACGTGGGTGCCGCCGCATCCCATCACTGCGCGACATCGGTAGTAGGCGGCGCGCAGGTGATCATGCTGCTGGCCCACCTGGCTGCTGGCCTCGTGGTCGCGATGTGGCTAGTGGTGGGGGAGCGAGCGCTGTGCACATTGCTGGCGTGCACCGTCCGACCCGTCGTCGACGCATGGTTGACCGTTACCGACGTAGCCTGCAGAGGCATCGGCACCACGGGCGGTGGGCGCTTTGCAGGATCTCAACCGGGCTGGGTACCGCGACATTCGGTCCGCAGCTCCGTGTGGGCGCTGACCGTCGTCTCCCGCCGCGGTCCACCCATTGCGGCCTCGCCTGAACCTTTCGCGTACGCCGCCGTCTCGACGGTCTGACGACGGACATATCTGGTTCTGCGAGCAAGCCATCCGCGGACCGTCTTCGAATCATCACCAGACATATCGGCAGCACGTCTACGGTCGCCACCGGTCGTTGCTGCCTTCAAGAATTGAGACATCATCATGATCAAAAACACGTCTTTACGGCGTCGCCTCCTCGCGCGTGTTGGAGCGGGCATCGGCGCCACCGTTGTGACACTAGTAGCCCTGCCGGGCGTCGCCCAGGCGCACGTGACTGTCCAGCCGCGAACCGCTGAAGGCGGCGGCTTCTCGGTTGTCGCGTTCCGGGTTCCAAACGAGCGCGACAACGCGAGTACCACCCAGCTGCGGGTCATGCTGCCCGAGGACCAGCCGATCGGATCGGTCCAGACCACACCAGTTCCTGGCTGGAAGATCACGACTGCTACTCGTCAGCTCGACAAGCCGATCGAGATGTTCGGCGAAGAGCTGGACACCGTGGTCTCCGAGGTCACCTGGACCGCTACTGCTGGCGGCATCCGTCCTGGCCAGTTCCAGGACTTCGCACTCAGCCTGGGCCAGCTACCAGAGTCCGGGCAGCTGGTGTTCAACGCGCTCCAGACCTATTCGAGCGGCGAGAAGGTCAATTGGAACGAGGTCTCGGCCGACCCCTCAGTCGAGCCTGAGCACCCCGCCCCAGTACTGACTATTACTCCGGCTGCGGAGCAAGGCTCGACAGCGACCAACAGTGGTGACCAGGCAGGTCAGAATGAGCAAGTAACATCCACCGAGCAGCGTGACAGTGGTGGGGCTGCCTGGACCCTGCCGGTTGTCCTTTCTGCTGCTGCACTCGTGCTTTCCTTGGCCACCGCCGTGCTCGTATGGCGCCGAACACGGCACCCCGCCCCGGCTGTTGAGCCAGCGTCCGAGCTGAGCCGCGAGGATGTCACAGTCTGACCCGCTGAGTGGTGCCGGGAACGGCGCAGTCGTTCCCGGCATCCCTGCGAGGCCAGGAGCACTCTGATGGGATCGCTGAGCACGGTCGGGCGCCGTTTGGCCTTGGTTGCCACGCTTGCCGCGCTATTCGCGCTGCTGTTTGCGTCCCCTGCGGCGGCACACGCCGAACTGGCAAGCATCACTCCGGCGAACGGAGCGCAACTGACCAGGCCGCCGACCGAGATCCGGATGACGTTCACTGAATCGGTCAACCTGGTCGACAACGGCATGCGGCTGGTTGACCCCGTTGGCGCGACCGTACCGACGCCCGACGCAAGAGTGCAGGGCCGCAATGTCATCTGGCCGATGCCGGCCAACCTGCCGGAAGGGCCGTATGTCGTCACCTGGCGAGTCGTATCCTCCGACGGACACCCGATAACCGGTGCATCGTCCTTTGGGATCGGCACCGCACCGGCCGCCCTGCCGAGTTCAGCTAGCGGACCCTCCGACTCCACGGAGGGCACTATGGCAAGTGGGTCGGTCGCCCCTTGGCCGGTGGTTGCCATCCGTTTCATTGGCTACGTCGCATTCGCGCTGATTGCCGGGGTAGCGGGGTTCGTAGTGTTGTGCGCACCGGACGCCAGCAAGGAACCCAGGCTGCAGCTACTAGCCCGTACCGGGGTAGTGGCGGGAGCAGCAGCCGCGCTCGCCGCCCTGCTGGTCCAGGGACCGTACACCGCCGGAGCTGCGATGGGCCGCCTCCTGGATAGCCAACTCGTGCGGGAGACCTTGGCGACCCCGTTCGGCACAGCAATGATGTGCCGGCTCGCGCTCTACGGCATTCTCAGCGTCTTCGCCTGGCGGCTGCCTCGGATGTCGACTGAGCTGGGCAGCTGGCTGGTGCCGGCAGGTGTCGTTGGTACGGCGGTCACCATTGCGCTAGCTGGACATGCCGCCGCAGCAGGTCCGATTGATATCGCCGTCGACGCAGTCCACGCTCTCAGTGCCGGGCTGTGGGTCGGCGGCCTGATTGTCATCTCGGCACTCGGCTGGTCGGTCGAACCGCGCGCCCTGCACCAGTTCTCCACTCTGGCGCTGGTCTCAGTGCTCACCTTGATCATCACCGGCACACTGAACTCGCTGAGGCAGCTGAATGCTGTTGAGCAGCTCTGGCAAACCGGCTACGGACTCACACTTTTGATCAAGCTCATCCTGGTCGCGGGCACCATCGGCGTTGCCGCGATATCACGACGACTGCTGCAGCAGACTCGATTGCCGCTACAGTCGGTCCGGCTCGAGGCTGCCCTAACCGCAGCGATCCTCATCGTCACCGCCCTGCTCAGCATGACCTCACCGCCGCCCCAAACGACCGGACCCACCGAGCACACCGATCATGGGGTTGCATCCGCGGCCGCCAGCACCGCAGTCAAGATGTCCCTTGGTAAGGAAGGAAGCGCAAAGCTCGCGGTCTCGCCCGCCACAACGACCGGCAGCCATCTGCACATCGTCCTCAGCGACACCAATGGGCAGCCACTGCGCGCCGGCCGAGTCACGCTGAAGGTCGGCAACCCCGGTCGCGACATCGCTGCAATGCCCGTACCGCTGGCCGAGCGCAGCGGCGCCTGGTTCGCGAACTACCGCTTCCCTTTGTCCGGCACTTGGAAGGCCATCCTCACCGTCGACGGTGTCGGTCCGTCAGCGGTCGTGACCTCGGGCGATATCACAATCCACGACTGATCCAGGTACGACCAGACCCTCCCAGCGCAGCTGCGACGCCGATAGCGTCGTTGTTGTAGCCGGCCGAAAAACGAGATTCGGGACGTAAGACGGCCGATGTGAAGGAGGTGCATCAATGAGCGAGTGGACGAGCGATGAGCTCACCAAGATCGGAACCGCAGAGGAGCTGAAGATCGCTTCCATGCGACGCGACGGCACGCTGCGTAAACCAGTCACAATCTGGGTAGTAGGCGTCGGCGATCGTCTCTATGTCCGGTCGATCAAGGGACGCACCGGTCCCTGGTTTCGAGGCACTCAGTCCCGGCGCGAAGGTCACATCCGAGCCGGTGGGGTAGACAAAGATGTCAGCTTCGTCGATGCCGATGAGGACGTGAGTGAGGAGATCGACGCCGCGTACCGGGCCAAGTATGACCGCTATCCGGCAAGCGTTCTGAATACGGTTCTGACCCGAGCGGCACGCTCGGCGACGATCCAGCTCGTGCCCCGGACACCGGACTGACGGCGCGCAGCTCAGGTCGTCTCGGGGAGTACGGCCGGCCGTGAGAATGTTTGCTGAGATGCACTCCTGGGGGTGAAATGACGCAGCGCGGGGCAGAGAACAAGGGGGCAGAGGGCAAAGGCGAGCCGCCCACTCCTACAACACCCGCTGCGGTAACGGCAACAGTGGAATCTTCTTCACCTTGGGCGCCGCTGGCTCAGCGCGCCTTCCGCTGGCTCTGGCTCGGAGTGTTCATCTCCTACATCGGCACCTGGATGCAGACCGTCGGTGCACAGTGGCTGCTTGTCGACGAGCCGAACGCGGCCACTCTGGTCTCCCTGGTGCAGGCCGCGATGACGCTGCCCGTCATGCTGCTGGCGCTACCGGGAGGAGTGCTCGCCGACTCCTTCGATCGACGGTGGCTGCTCTTCACCG
>Ga0081538_10002591_pt1 | contig 17545 bp, 14 predicted proteins | sample TabmetS5T2R1_FD_71022 | JGI IMG/M metagenome (GOLD analysis project Ga0081538, IMG submission 71022) | Tabebuia heterophylla rhizosphere microbial communities from the University of Puerto Rico - S5T2R1 | ecosystem: Host-associated > Plants > Roots > Rhizosphere ... | reverse complement strand
TGACTCTCAAACGCCCTCCTTACTGTCATCCCGGACAGCCGCGATAGCGGCTGAGCCGGGACCCATGCCATTTCGCCGCGACACTGATGGGACTCATGGGTCCCGGGTCGCGCTTCGCTTGCCCGGGATGACAGTTTTGGAGAACGGCTAACGCCTGCGATGCAGGAAGTAGCGCCCCGGCTTGATGCCAGCGGGCAGAGCGAGCGTTTCGAGGTCTGCGCTTTCGACCGGCTGGTCGCTGATCAAAACCCCGCCGGGCTTCAGCAGCTGCAGCACCGAGGGCAGCATGGCGCGGGCGAGCTGCTGGCTGGCGGCTTCATCGCCGGTGCCGATGTCCATGTTGGCGAGCGCGGTGTTCTGGCCGAGCTGTGCGATCGCCTTGGGCAGGCTGTCGAGGAAGTCGCCGACGAATAATCGATCATCCGGCGGGATGCAGTCCGGATGCGCCGCCACCTTGCGCTCGAACACGTAGATGTCGCGGCCGCGCAGCTGCTCGCGCAAATGATCGTAGGTGCGGCCGTTGCCGAGGCCGAATTCCAGCACGTTGCCCGGCACCGACGCGATCAGCTGCGCGGCGTTGTTGAGGCACGCACGCTGCGCTTCGAGGCGCCGGATGAACGAATCGAGCCGGCTCAATGCTTCTGCGCCGCCAGCAGCTCGTTGGCGTGCTCGAGGCGTTGCGCCAGCACGCGCATGACCTCGATGGAGATGGTCGGGAAATCGGTCACCATGCGGAAGAACAGGTCCTTGGTGATCTTGAGCGTGGTCAGGTCCTCGGTCGCGACCACGGTCGCGGTGCGCGGCACGTCGCACAGGATGCCGATCTCGCCGACGAAGGCGTCGCGCTTGACCTCTGCGACCTTGAGCTGGCCACCAGGCGTATCCACCATCACGTCGGCCCGGCCCTCGAGGATGATATAGGCGGCATCGGCGGGGTCGCCCTGATGCACCATCTCCTCGCCTTTGCGGAACTGCGTGCGCTCGGCGGCGAAGGCCATCAGCTTCAGCTTGGCCGGCTCGACCTTGGCGAACAGCTCCATGCGCTTCAGCGCTTCGACATCATCAAGAATGCTCATGGGTCTCAGTCTCCGTCCCGGAAATTATGACTCGGTTGACCTGAATTTGGCTAGTTCACCGGCTGCGGCTCTTCCGTATCCGATTTGGATGGCCTGCTGGGCGGCGGCCGGCTTGAATCGGTGAAGCCGATGCCGAGGTCCGACAGCGCCGTCCCGGGCCGCGCCAGCTTGTCGAGCGGTCCCTGTTCCACCACGCGTCCGTCGCGCATCACCGCGACCCGATCGACGACGCTGCACAAGGCGGCGTTGTCGGCGATCAGGATCAAGCATCGGTCCTTCATTTCGTTCCGCAGGGCTTTTAGGATTCGGGTCTGCACAGCCGCTTCCAACGGGGCCAGCGCGTTGTTGAGGATGAGAATCCGCGGCCGGCGCACGAGGGCGCGCACCAGCGCCACCTTCTGGCGCTGCGGCTGGGTCAGGCGGCGGCCGCCGGTCCCGACGCCATGATCCAGGCCGACCGCCAGCACCTCGGCCTTGAGGCCGAGCTGGCTCACCACCTCGAACAGCAGGCGATAGATGCGCTGCGCCGCCTGGGCCTGGCCGTAGATCAGGCGTCCGAACAACATGTTATCTTGCACCGTGGCGGCGGCGTTGTAGCGCTGCGGGTCGTAGAACTCGATATAGTCGCGATATTCCTCCGGCAGGGTCTCGGCAAAGCGCCGGCGCGCCGCCAGCAGCTGCGCCTCCAGCTCGGCGTCGATCAGGCCCAAGCGGTGCCGCGCCTCGATATACGGGAAGGTGATGGCGATCAGCCGCTGCTGATCCGCGGACGATGCCTTCTCGAGGCCGCTGCGCTGCACGCGGTTCAGCAATTGCTGGACCAGCGGCAGATCGTCGGCGGAGACGAAGCTGAACTGCTCGAAGAAGGGATGGCCGGGCGGCAAGTCGGCGAACAGCTCGACCATGGTCTCGGCGATCTTTTCGCCCATCGCCATCAAGGCGGGCTTCAGGCCCTCGGCCTCGATCACTTTCTCCAGGATCTTGTTGTCGCGCAGCGCCGCGAAATCGAACACCGCGCCGCGCGGCGTGCCGAACAGAAGGTTCTCCGCCACCGTCATGTTGCGGTTGTATTTGGCGGGATCGAACTGCTCGACCAGGTGCGCGACGTCGGGCTCCTGCAGCCGGCGATGGATGGCGGCGCGCGCCTCCAGGAAGCGCTCGGCCACGGCAGGCTCGTCCTCGGGATCGATGCGCCCGCGCAGGCCGAACTGATACGCGTCGTCCTCCAGCTCCACCACCGGCAGCAGATCGATGATGCGGCGCTTGAGACCCGCAAGATCCTCGGCTCCCGCGGCCTCGAAATCAATCCATTGCGCGTGGATGTCGAGCAGCGGGTTGCCGGTACGCTTGGCTTCGGAGATGCGGCGCTGGAAATGCATCAGCGCGCGGCCCTCGTACTGGGCCGGCGCAATCGGCCGATGCTTCAGGCCATAGACCACGTTCTCCAGGATGGTCAGCGGGAAGAGATAGGTCTCGTCGCCGACATAAGAGATGTACCGGCCGGTGACGCTTTCGGGCAGGCTCGCCATATCCGTGCCGCCCCAGCGCAGCGTGCCGGTCGATGGCGCAACCAGCCGCGCCAGCAGCAGCCCCAGCGCCTCCTTGCCGGAGCCGTTGAACCCGACGATCGCGAGATGGTCGGTGGCGCCGATCTCCAGTCCCGCATTGTCGAGGAGGCGCGCGCCGCCTTCCTCGTAATAGCCGAGCGCCTGGGCGGAGAGGCCACCTTCGGGGGCGAGCGGCCTGCTGCGGTCCACGGCCTGCAGCTCCGGCTCCAGCATGCCTTCCGGCGTGAACTGCTCGATCACCTGCTCGTACTTGATCTGGACGTCCTGGCTCTGCTGTTGCCAGTCGATCAGCTCCTTGATCGGGCTCGGCAGGTCCTTGTAGGCGTTGATCACCGCGACCAGCGCGCCGACGTCGAACTGGCCCTGCAGCGCGAAATAGCCGCCGATCAGGTAGAACAGGAACGGCGAGGTCTGCGACAGCATGTTGTTGAGGTTCTTGATGAAGAACTTGCGCTGATAGAGCTCGAATCGGATCAGGAAGATCTTTTCCAGCCGGTTGACGATGTCGGCGCGCTCGAAGTTGGAGGTGTCGTTGGCGTGGATCTCGACCGTGCCGTCGACATTCTCGGCGATCCGCCCGGCCAGCTGGCGGGCGGTGATCTGGCGCTGCCGTCCCAGCTCCAGGATCCGCCGCCGCAGCAGCGGGATCAGCACCAGCTGCACCGCCAGCACCACCACCGAGATGAGGCCGAGCCAGACGTTCTGGATCAGGATGAAGGTGAGCGCGGTCAGCGCCTGTCCGCCCAGGAAGGCCGGCGTGATGTAGGCATCGCCGATGAAGCCGCCCAGCGGCTCCACCTCGTCCTTGATCATGGTCGCGACTTCCGCCTGCTTCACCTTGCGGAAATGGGGGATGGGAAAGCGCAACACCCGGTCATAGAGCTCGTAGCGCAGGCGGCGCAGCATGCGCTCGCCGAGGCGCCCTTTCTCGGTGTTCACGACCTGTTTCATCCAGCCATTCACGACCACGAAGAACAGGAACGAGAAGCAGAGCGCGACCAGGTAGGCGACCTGCTCCAGCTGGAACCCCTCGAACAGGGTCACTTTCGGCAGGCCGAGCCAGTCGATCGGGCCGATGGAGAAGTCCAGGAAGGCGGCGGTCTGCCGGCCGCCTTCGAACGCTTCGCCCTGGATGGCCCGGTTCACGATCTGCTTGGGCAGGTCCAATGAGACGAAATAGAACACGTAGGAGAGGGCGACGACGACCAGGATCGGCAACTGGTCGCGCCACGAGTTGCGCCAGATGTAGCGGAAAAGATTGCGTTCCATGCCCGCGCCCCACACCGGCATGCGCCGGTACGATGATTCTGATACGTGTCGCGACAATAGGGGGAGGCATCTGAAATCAGAAGCCGGAAGTCAGGAGTCAGGGTCCGGGACCATGGCCGTTCCGGCGCCCGGCGTCCGACTTCTGACTTCAAAGACGCTGAAAAAGCTATCGCCAAAGTGGCTCAATGAGAGATTTTTGCTTGTCAAATCAATGTCTTGAAAATGTTACTGGGCGGCGGCGCTAGGGGAGGCCATCTCAGCGGTTCATACTTTTGTTCGGTAAAGGCCCTATGCCATACTCTGCCCGCTCGCCGTGTTTAGGGGATGAGGCGCGTGTCCGATAACCAAACCAAAAACAAGGACGTGCGCGTCCTTATCTACTCGCATGACACATTTGGATTGGGCCATCTCAGGCGCTGCCTGACCATTGCCCATTCCCTGGTCGACCAGAACAAGGACATGTCGGTCATCATCCTGACCGGCTCGCCCATCATCGGCAGCTTCAATTTCCGGGCCCGGGTGGACTTCGTGCGCATCCCCGGGGTGATCAAGCTGCGCTCGGGCGACTACACGCCCCTGAGCCTGCTGATCGATATCGACGAGACCCTGGCGATGCGGGATTCGATCATCCAGCACACCGCCGAGATCTTCGACCCCGACATCTTCATCGTGGACAAGGAGCCGCTCGGCCTGCGCGGCGAGGTGGCAAAGACCCTGAAGATGCTGAAGGCGCGGGGCACACATCTGGCGCTCGGCCTGCGCGACATCATGGACGATCCCGTCCACCTGATCCCCGAGTGGGAGCGCAAGAAGGCCGTCCCGGCCCTGCGCGACCTCTACGATTCGATCTGGGTCTACGGCCTGCCTCAGATCTGCGACCCGCTCGAGGGGATCGACCTGCCGAAGTCGGTGCGGCGCAAGATGACCTATACCGGCTACCTGCACCGCTCCCTGCCGCACGGCACGCCGGCGCACTGGACCCTGCAGAAGATCGAGGCGCCGTACCTGCTGGTGACCACCGGCGGCGGCGGCGACGGCGAAGAGGTGATCGACTGGGTGCTGCGCGCCTACGAAAACGACAAGGCGCTGCCCAATCCGGCGCTGCTGGTGCTCGGCCCCTTCATGCATTCCGACCGCCAGGCGGAGTTCATCCACCGCGCCAACAAGCTGCCCAATGTCGAGGCCATCACCTTCGACGCGCAGATCGAGCATCTGATGGCGCATGCCATCGGCATCGTCGCGATGGGGGGCTACAACACCTTCTGCGAGATCCTCAGCTTCGACAAGCGCGCGGTCATCGTCCCGCGCACCCAGCCGCGCATGGAGCAATACATCCGCGCCAAGCGTGCCGAAGAGCTCGGCCTCTCCTCGATGCTGACCGATGACGGCGTGCGCGACTGGAAGGGCATGGCGACGGCGCTGCGCCAGCTGCCGCAGCAGGCGCTGCCGAGCGACGTGGTGGTGCCGGGGCTGATGGACGGGCTGGAGAACCTGAACCGCCTCGTTACCCACGCCGTCGACCGCGTGCGCAAGAACCGCAGCGGCGAGCGGGCCGAGCGCACGGCCAACGGCAATGGCACGGCCAACGGCAATGGCCGTTCCCGCCTGCGCGTCGCCGGCCGCAAGCCGCGGTGACGACGACACTGGTTGTATGCGCACCCCTAATGTCACCCCGGCCTTGAGCCGGGGCCCATGCGACCGTCGGCGCGCGCGGAAGGATCGTATGGGTCCCGGCTCGCGCCGCTTTGCGGCTTGGCCGGGATGACAGTGAGAGTGAGCGTCCAGTGTCCCGCCTGATCTTCATCCTCAAGGGCTATCCGCGGCTGTCGGAGACCTTCATCGCGCAGGAGATCCGGGCGCTGGAAGAGCGCGGGTTCGCGATCGACATCGTCTCGCTGCGCTTTCCGACCGACAAGCACGTGCATCCGGTGCATCGCGAGATCGCGGCCAAGCCGCGCTACCTGCCGGAGTATCTGTACCAGGAGCCGTGGCGCGTGCTGCGCTCGTGGGTGAAGGCGCATTTTCGTCCCGGCTACTGGCGCGCCTTCAAGCAGTGGATCAAGGACCTGCTGCGCGACCCGACGCCGAACCGCGCGCGGCGTTTCGGCCAGGCCTGCGTGATGGTGGCGGAGCTGCCCAACGATGCGACCCGGCTGCATGCGCATTTCATCCACACGCCGGCCTCGGCGACCTACTACGCGCACCTCATCACCGGCCTGCGCTGGAGCTGCTCGGCCCATGCCAAGGACATCTGGACCTCGCCAGACTGGGACAAGCGCGAGAAGCTGGCGACGCTCGACTGGCTGGTGACCTGCACGCGCGACGGCTACGAGCATCTGCGCGAGATCGCGGCCCCGGCCGACCGGGACAAGATCAACCTCATTTATCACGGTCTCGATTTCGAACGCTTCCCCGAGCCGCCGCTGCACCGGCGCGACCTGAAGGGGCCGCTGCATATCCTCTCGGTCGGGCGGGCGGTGCCGAAGAAGGGCTATGCCGACCTGCTGCAGGCGCTGGCGCTGTTGCCGAAGGAATGCGATTGGCGCTTTCATCACATCGGCGGCGGGCCGCTGCTCGAAAACCTGAAGAGCCTGGCCGAGACCTTGCAGATTGCGGAATACATCACCTGGCAGGGGTCGGCGCCGCAGGAGACGGTGCTGGAGGCCTACCGCGCCGCCGACATCTTCGTGCTCGCCAGCTGCATCGCCGAGGATGGCGACCGCGACGGCCTGCCCAACGTGCTGATGGAAGCGCAGAGCCAGAAGCTGGCGGTGGTCGCGACCAATCTGCCGGGCATCGCGGAGCTGGTGGTGCCGGGCGAGACCGGCCTGCTGGTGCCGCCGGAAGCACCGGAGAATCTCTCGGGCGCGCTCGTGCGCCTGATGCGCGACCCGGCGCTGCGGTTGCAACTGGCGGAAGCCGGGTATCAGCGCGTGCGCAGTGCGTTCGCGCTGGAGCGCGGCATCGACGATCTGGAACGCAGGTTCAGGGCGGACGGATGAAGCTTTCCCCCACCTGTCATCCCGGGCAAGCAGCGAAGCTGCGCGACCCGGGACCCATACGGTGCCACCACGGCGCTCACAGATCGCATGGGTCCCGGCTCTCGCTATCGCTCGGCCGGGATGACAGTGAGAGAGGCGGTGGGAGTAGAACATCATGACCCGCCTTCTCTTCTTCGCGCCGTTGAAGGCGCCGGATCATCCGACGCCGTCGGGGGATCGCACGATGGGGCGCCTGATCGTGCGGGCGTTGAAGCGTGCGGGCTTCGAGGTCGAGCTGGCGAGCCGGCTGCGGACGCGGGTGGCGGCGCCGAACCTCTCGGCGCAATATGCCAAGCGCGACAAGTGCTTCGCGGCGGCGGATCGTTTGATCGCGCGTGTGCGCCAGCTGCCGAAGGCGCAAAGGCCGCGCGCCTTCTTCACCTATCATCTCTATTACAAGGCGGTGGACTGGATCGGCCCGCGCGTCGCCGATGCGCTCGACATTCCGTACCTGGTGGCGGAGGCGAGCCATGCGCCGAAGCGTGCGCGCGACGATTGGGCCTTCAATCACGCTGGCGCGGAGGTGGCGATCAAGCGCGCCAACGCGATCTTCTGCCTCAATCCCAGCGACAAGGAATGCCTGGCGCTGGTGACGGAGAAGCGGCGGCTGGTCGATCTGCCGCCATTCCTCGACCTCAGGAAATTTGCGCCGGAGGTGCCGGATCGTGCTGCGGCACGCGCGAGTTTGGCGAAGCGGGCGAAGATCGACGACGCGGCGCCGTGGCTGCTCGCGGTCGGCATGATGCGCGCGGGCGACAAGCTCTCCTCCTATCGCGTGCTGGCCGAGGCGCTGCAGCGTGCAAAGCTGAAGCGGCCGATCCTGCTGATCGCGGGCGACGGTGAAGCCAGGCGCGACGTGAAGCGCGCCTTTGCCGATGCGCCGTGCCGCGTGGCGTTCCTGGGCAAGATCGCGCCCGATGAGCTGGCGCCGCTCTATGCGGCCGCCGATCTGCTGGTGTGGCCGGCGATCAACGAGGCGTTCGGCATGGCATTGCTGGAGGCGCAGGCCTGCGGGCTGCCGGTGCTCGCCGGCGCATTCGGCGGCGTCGGCGGCATCGTCGCGGACGGCAAGACGGGGTTCCTCACCAAGCCGGGCGACGTCAAGGATTTCGCGGCGGGCCTGAAGCGCGCGCTGGCGAGCGATCTGCCCGCGCTTGGCCGTGCGGCGCGGCGCAAGGTGGAACGTCGGCACGATATCGCGGCGGCGTCCGAGACCTTTGCGCGCGCCTTGGCGAAACTGGGAGTCAAGCCATGACCCTGATCGTCGCGCTGCGCCATGCGCCGACTGCCTGGAACCGCGATCAGAGATTGCAAGGCCGCACCGACGTCGCGCTCGACGAGGAGGGTATCGCGGTCGCGGCGCGCTGGCGGATCGAGCCGGCGTGGGCGGACTATCGCATCCTCTCCAGCCCGCTGCAGCGCGCGCGCATGACGGCTTCCATCCTGTTTCCCGATGCGGAAATCGGCATCGACCGGAGGTTGATCGAGATGGATTTCGGCACCTGGGAGGGCAAGCGCCTCGCCGATCTGCGCGCCGATCCGACGGAAGATGCCGCGGCACGCGAAGGAATGGGGCTCGACTTCAAGGCACCTGAAGGGGAATCCCCGCGGGAGGTGCAGGAACGAATTCGTCCGCTGCTGGCGCGCCTCGCGGAGCTGCAGCGGCCGACGGTACTGCTGACGCACAAGGCGGTGATCCGCGCCCTCTATGCCTTGGCCAGCGGATGGACCATGATCGGCAAGCCGCCCACCAAGCTGCACCCCAATTGCGCGCAGCTGTTCCGGCTGGGCCAGCATGGCACGCCGGTGGTGGAACGGCTGAATGTGCGGTTGGAGGAGTGAGAGTGTTTGGACGTAGCGTAGCGTGCTGGATGCACCACACTCCGTCATCCCAAGGCTTGGCCTTGGGATCCACGAGTTTGTTTGCTGCAACTCGGTCTTGCTCGCTGAAACTCGTGGATGGCAAGGCCAAGCCTTGCCATGACGGGAGAGTGTGCGGCAACAAGGTGCGCGTATGACTTCTCCCCGCGTCTTCTTCTACGTGCAGCATCTGCTCGGCATCGGGCACCTGAAACGCGCGGCGGCGATTGCGAGGGCGTTGGTCGATGCGGGTGCGCAGGTCGATTTCGTGCTCGGCGGCGCGCCGGTGTCCGGCATTGCGCCGCCGGACGCGCGCGTGGTGCAGCTGCCGCCGGCGATCGCGTCGGATGCGCAATTCACCAATCTGCTCGACGAGCACGGCAACAAGGTCGATGAGCGCTGGAAGGTCAAGCGCAAGCAGGCGCTGCTCGATGCGTTCGAAGCGGCCAAGCCCGATATCGTGCTGCTGGAGATGTATCCGTTCGGGCGCCGGCAGTTCCGTTTCGAATTGCTGCCGCTGCTGGATCTTGCGGCGGTGCCGTTTCCGAAGCCGGTGGTGGCAGTCTCGGTGCGTGACATCCTGGTCGACAAGGGGCGCATGGACCGCGCGCGCGAAGCGGTCGACATCGTCAACGCGCATGTCGACCAGGTGCTGGTGCATGGCGATCCCAACCTGACACGGCTCGACCTCACCTTTCCGCTCGCGGCCGACATCGCGCACAAGCTCAGCTACACCGGCTTCGTGGTCGAGAAGCCGGTCAAGGCCGATCCGCTGGTCGATCGCGACGACGGCGAGGTCCTGGTGTCGGCCGGCGGCGGCGCGGTCGGCTTCCCGCTGCTGGCGGCGGCGATCCGCGCCAAGAAGCTGACGCGCCATCGTCACCGGCGCTGGCGCATCGTCACTGGAACCAACCTGCCGGCGGCGCAGCGCAAGGAACTGGACAAGCTGGCGGCCGGCGATCCCGGCATCGCGATCGAAGGGTTCCGCGCCGATTTCGCGCAGCTGCTCGCGACCTGTCATCTGTCGATCTCGCAGGGCGGCTACAACACCGTGATGGAGCTGATCGCGACCCGCTGCCCTTCGGTGATCGTGCCGTTCGCGGAAGGGGGCGAGAGCGAGCAGACCCTGCGCGCCCGCATGCTGGCGGAGCGCCAGGTCTTGAGCATGGTGGATCCGGAGTTCCTGACCGCGGGCACGCTGGCGGCGGCGATCGACGGCGCGCGGCCGCCGGCGGAGCTGGCGCTCAATCTCGACGGCGCGCGGCAAAGCGCGGCGCAGCTGATCGACGCCTGGAAACAGCGGCGATGAGCAGTTGGGAGACGTTGGCCCGCGAGTGCGACGCGTGGGCGGCGAGCGGCCGCGCGGTCGAGCTCTGGTGGCGCGACGACGACGCGGTCGCCGATACCGCAGCCCTGCGGCGCCTGATGGCGCTGACGCGCGTTCCGATCGCGCTGGCGGTGATCCCGGCGGGACTGGAGCCGAGCCTGCCGGCGCTCCTGAAAAGTCACGGCACTGTCAGCGTCCTGCAACACGGCTTCGACCATAAGAACCGCGCCCCGGCCGGCAGCAAGAAGTCGGAGTTCCCCGCGAGCCGCAGCTGGACGGAAATCGCCGGCGATCTGACCGAGGGCCGCGACCGGCTGGCGAAGGCGTTCAGCAAGCAGTTCGTGCCGGCTTTGACACCGCCATGGAACCGCATCGATCCGGGCCACGCGGCCCAATTGGGAGCATTGGGATTCCGGGGCTTGACCGCCTATCTGCCGCGGAAGATGCCGACCAAGGTCGATGTCACGCAGGTCAACACCCATGTCGACGTGATCGATTGGCACGGGACCCGCGGTTTCCTGGGGTTAGAGGCCACCCTTCAGCTGCTGGTGCAGCATTTGGCGGCTAAGCGCCTGGGCCGGGCCGATCCTGCCGAACCAACGGGTCTGTTGACGCATCATCTGGTCCATGACACAGAAACGTGGGAATTTCTGGGAGCGCTGCGGGATTGGTGCGCCGAAAAGCCAGTCATAAAATGGCGAAGTGCGGCTGATCTGTTTCCGGGAGCAGGGAGTGAATGACTGAGCTGAGATACCCGTTCTCGGCCCTCGTCTGGGACTATGCCCGGGGGATCGCGGGCCTTGTTCTTTGTTTTGTGATCCTCATCACAATGGAATGGCAAAGTCAGGTGGTATGGCTGTTCGTGGGATTGACCGTCTTGTTCGCCGTCTACACGATGACGACCGTCGCCAAGCACGTGGCGCGTTTCCGCGTGTCGGAAGAGGGGATCGAATGCGGGGGCTTCCGGAAGCAGGCTATTCGCTGGGGCGACCTCAGCGAGCTGGCGCTGCGCTACTATCCGACCTCTCGCAGCCGCAAAAAGGGCTGGATGACCTTGACCCTCAAGGCCAAGGGCGGGCACGGCGGTCCGGCCAGCGTCAAGATCGAATCCAACCTGCCGGGCTTCACCGAGATCGCGACCCGCGCCGCCTGGGCCGCCAAGGAAAACAAACTCATGGTGGACCGGGTGACGGCCGACAACCTCGCCGCGCTCGGCGTCTCGGCGTGATGGCCTAGGAAATGGACCAGCCCGTGCCGCAGCGTCACGACACATCACCCGCCGATCCGATGGCGGGCACCCTGCTGGCGGTGCGGGACCTCAAGATCGCGTTCGATCTCGACACCGGCGTGCTGGAGGCGGTGCGCGGCATCAGCTTCCGCGTGCCGCACGGCAAGACGGTGGCGCTGGTCGGCGAATCCGGCTCGGGCAAGTCGGTGGTGGCGCAGGCCATCATGGGCATCCTGCCCAAGATCGCGCGCATCTCCGCCGGCCAGATCCTGTTCGACCGGACGGGTGCGCAGAACGGCAACGGCGCCGGGATCGTCGATATCGCGCAGCAGCCGCGCAACGGGCCGGTGATGCGCTCGATCCGCGGCGGCGCGATCTCCATCATCTTCCAGGAGCCGATGACCTCCCTGTCGCCGGTCCACACCATCGGCGACCAGATCGGCGAGGCCTTGCAGCTGCACCGCAAGGTCGGCGGCCGCGAAGCCAAGCAGCTGGTGATCGAGATGCTGCGGCTGGTCGGCTTCCCCGACCCCGAACGCGGCTACAAGACCTATCCGTTCGAGCTGTCGGGCGGCCTGCGCCAGCGCGCCATGATCGCGATGGCGCTGATCTGTCGGCCGACGCTGCTGATTGCCGATGAACCGACGACGGCGCTCGATGTTACCATTCAGGCCCAGATCCTGAAGCTGATGATCGATCTGCAGCAGGAGCTGCAGATGGCGCTGCTGCTGATCACCCACGATCTGGGCGTGGTCGCCAACGTCGCCGACGAGATCGTCGTCATGTATCACGGCGAGGTCATGGAATCCGGCACCATGGAGGATCTGTTCCAGGCGCCGGAGCACCCTTACCTGCAGGCGCTGCTGCGCGCGGTGCCGCGCTTCGGCATGGCGCCGGGCGAGCGGCTGACGCCGATCCGCGAAATCCCGATGACCGAAGGCAAGATGTTCGCGGAGAAGAATCCCTGGCCGGAAGGCGCCGGCCTCGGCACGCCGCTGCTGCTGGTGGAGAATGTCAGCAAGAGCTTCGCGATCCGCAAGGGCGGCTTCTTCGGCGGCGAAGAGAAGCAGGTCTTGGCGGTCGACGATGTCAGCTTCGAGGTGAAGCGCGGCGAGTGCCTGGGGCTGGTGGGCGAATCCGGCTGCGGCAAGACCACCTTGTCCAAGATCATCATGCGCGCGCTGTCGCCCGATGACGGCCGCATCCTGTTCAACGAAGGCAACAAGCTCACCGAGACGCTGAAGCTGAAGGGCGACGCGCTGCAGGAGTTCCGCAAGCGCATCCAGTTCGTGTTCCAGGATCCGATGGGATCGCTCAATCCGCGCATGTCGGTCTACGACATCATCACCGAGCCGCTGGTGATCCACAGCATCGGCAGCGCGAAAGAGCGCGAGGAGATCGCCAAGGAGCTGATGGCGCTGGTCGGGCTCGACGTGCGCCACCTGCGGCGCTATCCGCACAGCTTCTCCGGCGGCCAGCGCCAGCGCATCGGCATCGCCCGCGCCCTGGCCCTCAGGCCCGACATCGTGATCTGCGACGAGCCGGTCAGCGCGCTCGACGTCTCGATCCAGGCGCAGATCCTCAACCTGCTCAAGGACCTGCAGGCCAAGCTCGGCCTCACCTACATCTTCATCTCGCACAACCTGGCGGTGGTGGAATACATCGCCGACCGCATCATGGTCATGTGCGCCGGGCGCCTGGTCGAGATGGCGCCGGCAGACCGGCTGTTCCAGAACCCGGTCCACCCCTATACTCGGGCACTGCTGGCGGCGGTGCCAGACCCGTCCTTGACCTGCCGGCTCAACTTCGACCGATTGATGGAAGGCAAGGCCTCCATCCCGTCGGCCTGGCCGGCCCCCTTTACCATCGACCCGGATCGCCGGCCGGGTATGGTGGAAGTGTATGACGGACATTGGGTCCGCGCCGGTATCGACGTCAGGAGCGCAGCATGAAACGCCGGGACTTCCTATTGACCAGCTTGGGCGCGGGCCTGGTGCTTGGCGCGCCCACCGCCTTCGCGGATTTCATCGGCTCGCCCTACTTCAAGGACAAGGAAGCGAGTGGCGACCTGCCGCCGGTGGCGGAGCGCCTGCCGAAGAATCCGGCGGTCGCCAAGATGCCGGAGCTCGGCCAGCAAGGCGGCGAGATCCGCATGCTGATGGCGAGCGACAAGGACACCCGCATCCTGGTCGCCTACTCCTATGCGCGCCTGGTCTGCTACGACCGGGAATACAAGCTGGTGCCGGACATCTGCGAGAGCTTCACGGTGGAGGAAGGGCGCATCTTCACCTTCAAGCTGCGCGACGGCCATAAGTGGTCCGACGGCGAGCCCTTCACCTCCGAGGCGTTCCGCTATTTCTGGGAAGATGTCGCCAACAACGAGGAGCTGATGCCGACCGGCGTGCCGACAAGTCTGCGCGTTGAGGGCAAGCCGGCGAAGGTCGAGTTCCCCGATCCGCTCACCGTGCGCTATTCGTGGGACAAGCCGAACGCCGAGTTCCTGCCGCAGCTGGCGGGCGCATCGCCGCTGTTCATCTTCCGGCCCGGCCATTACCTCAAGAAGTTCCACAAGAAATACGCCGATGCCGCCAAGCTCGAAGAAACGGTCAAGGAGTCCGGCCAGCCGAGCTGGGCCGCGCTGCATAACCGCCGCGACAACCAGTACCGCAACGACAATCCGAAGCTGCCGACGCTCGATCCCTGGGTGCTGCAGAACAAGCCGCCGCAGGACCGCTACGTGTTCGCGCGCAACCCCTACTACTATCGCGTCGACGAAAAGGGCCAGCAGCTGCCGTACGCCGACCAGGTGGTCTTCACCAAGACCGATTCGAAGCTCATTCCGGCCAAGGCGGCGGACGATTCCGACCTGCAGGCGCGCAACGTCCGCTTCGACAACTACACCTTCCTCAAGGAAAAGGAAGACAAGCAGCAGAAGATCTGGGTGCGGCTGTGGGACGACGGGCGCGGCAACAAGCTGTCGCTCTGCCCCAACCTCACCTGCAACGACATGGTGTGGCGCGGCGTCATGCGCGATGTCAGATTCAGGCGGGCGCTGTCGATGGCGATCGACCGCGAGGAGATCAACCAGTACATCTATTTCGGCCTCGGCCTTCCCAGCAACAACACGGTGCTGCCCTTCAGCCCGCTCTACAAGCCGGAATACAGCACGACCTGGGCGACCACCGACATCGACCAGGCGAACCAATTGCTGGACGAGATGGGCCTCAGCAAGCGCGGTGACGACAACATCCGCCTGCTGCCAGACGGCAAGCCGATGATCATCATCGTCGACACCGCGGGCGAAAGCACGGAAGAGACCGACGTGCTGCAGCTGGTGCGTGATTCGTGGAAGAAGGTCGGCGTCGACATGTTCACCAAGCCGTCGGAGCTCGAAGTCTTCCGCAACCGCATCTTCGCGGGCGACTCCATCATGGCGGTGTGGACCGGCATGGACAACGGCTTCCCCAACGCGGACATGAGCCCGTGGGAGTTCACCCCGACCAGCCAGCAGCAGCTGCAATGGGCGAAGTGGGGTCAGTTCCACGAGACCTCGGGCGAGTCCGGCGAAAAGATCGACCTGCCGGAGGCGCAGCAGCTGTTCGACCTGATGAACCAGTGGCGCGCCGCTCTCGACACCGAAAGCCGCACCAAGATCTGGGAGCAGATCCTGGCGATCTGGACCGACCAGGTCTACACCATCGGCACGGTCGCCAACGTGCCGCAGCCGGTGGTGGTCAATCGTCATATGCACAACGTGCCGGAAAAGGCGATCTGGTCGTGGGAGCCGGGCGCGCAGTTCGGCGTCTACAAGCCCGATACCTTCTGGCTGGACGAGCAGCGGCCCTTGAGCAAGGTCGCCGAGCAGTAATAACCTCATCGCATGTTCCGGTATTTCGTCCAACGCCTGCTGGTGATGATCCCGACCCTGATCGTCATCAGCATCGCGATCTTCGTCATCATCCAGGCGCCGCCGGGCGACTGGATCGAGACCTATATCGCGCAGCTGGTCGCGCAGGGCGAAGCCGTGGACCCGGCCAAGATCGACTTCCTGCGCAAGACCTACGGCCTCGATCAGCCGTTCTACATGCAGTATCTGAAATGGGCCGGCGGGCTGATCCAGGGTGATCTCGGCTACAGCTTCGGACACTCGATGCCGGTGAACGAGGTGGTCGGCGACCGGCTCTCGCTGACCGTGGTGGTGTCGCTCGCCTCGATCCTGTTCGTGTGGATCGTGTCCTTTCCGATCGCGGTCTATTCGGCGGTGCGGCAGTATTCGGTCGGCGACTACCTGTTCACCTTCCTCGGCTATGTCGGGCTGGCGACGCCCAGCTTCCTGCTGGCGCTGATCCTGCTCTATTTCGCCAAGGAGTATTTCGACCTCTCGATCGGCGGCTTGATGGACCCGCAATACATGGGCGCGGAATGGAGCTGGGCCAAGTTCCAATCGATCCTCTCGCACCTGTGGATTCCGGTGCTGGTGATCGGCCTGCCCGGGACCGCCGGCATGATCCGGCGCCTGCGCGCCAACCTGCTCGATGAGCTCAACAAGCAGTACGTCACGACCGGCCGGGCTAAGGGCCTGCCGCCGGGACGGCTGCTGGTGAAATATCCGCTGCGCATCTCGCTCAATCCTTTCATCGCCGACATCGGCAGCCTGCTGCCGGAGCTGATCTCCGGCTCGGTCATTGTGTCGGTGGTGATGGCACTGCCGCTGACCGGGCCGATGCTGCTGGAGGCGCTGCGCAGCCAGGATATGTACCTCGCCGGCTCGTTCCTGATGTTCATGGCGTTCCTGACAGTGGTCGGCGTCTTCATCTCCGACATCATGCTGGCGCTGCTCGATCCGCGCATCCGCCTCGGCGCCGGGGCCAGCAAATGAACGAACAGTCCTCGTCCCACGGCGTCCCGGCGCCGCTGCCGCACTACGTCTCTACCGCGCCGTTCGATCCCTATTCGGTCGAGCGCACCACGGCGGAACAGGAGAAAATCTACCTCGCCTCGCAGTGGAAGCTGATGGCGCTGAAGTTCAGACGCCACCGCATCGCGGTGCTGTCCGCCATCGTGCTCGGCATCATGTATGCGTCGACGCTGTTCGTGGAGTTTCTGGCGCCGTACCAGCAGGACACCCGCAACGTCCAGCACATCTACGCGGCGCCGCAGCCGGTGCACTTCTTCCACAAGGGCGAGTTCATCGGGCCGTTCGTCTACGCGCTTGACTACAAGCTCGACATGCAGAACCTGAAGCGCATCTTCACCGAGAATCCGGAGAAGCCGTTGAAGATCCGCTTCTTCTGCCGCGGCGACAAATACAATTGGTGGGGCGTCGTCCCCGGCGACCTGCACTTGATTTGCCCGCCGGAGGGCGGGCCGATGTTCCTGCTTGGCTCCGACCGGCTCGGGCGCGACATGCTCTCGCGCATCCTCTACGGCATGCGCATCTCGCTCACGATCGGCCTCATCGGCGTCGCGGTGTCGATCGTGCTCGGCGTGATCCTGGGCGGGCTCGCCGGCTATTACGGCGGCTGGGTCGACGACATCGTGCAGCGCGTGATCGAGGTGATACGATCGATCCCGCACTTGCCGTTATGGCTGGCGCTGGCGGCGATCCTGCCGGTCACCTGGTCGCCGCTGCTGGTCTATTTCGGCATCACCATCATCCTCGGCCTGATCGACTGGACCGGCCTCGCGCGCGCGGTGCGATCGCGGCTCTTGAGCCTGCGCGAGGAGGATTTCTGCGTCGCCGCGCAGCTGATGGGCGCCAGCCCGCGGCGCATCATCTTCCGCCACCTGATGCCGAGCTTCATGAGCCATCTGATCGCCTCGGCCACCCTCGCCATCCCCAACATGATCCTGGGCGAGACCGCGCTGTCCTTCCTCGGCCTCGGCATCCGCCCGCCGATCACCTCGTGGGGCGTGCTGCTCAACGAGGCGCAGAACATCAACGTGGTGGTGCTCTATCCCTGGCTGATGCTGCCGATGGTGCCGGTCATCATCGTGGTGCTGGCGTTCAACTTCATGGGCGACGGATTGCGCGACGCGGCGGATCCGTACCGGTAGCTCGCCGGATCTCATTTTTGGCCTATGCGATGGCGCGCCACAGCCAAACCTCCTAGTTGTTGTGGCGCAAACTTATATATCTATAAGATGCATGCTAGGTCGGCGGGGGAGTCGCTTTG
>Ga0081538_10002590_pt1 | contig 17547 bp, 18 predicted proteins | sample TabmetS5T2R1_FD_71022 | JGI IMG/M metagenome (GOLD analysis project Ga0081538, IMG submission 71022) | Tabebuia heterophylla rhizosphere microbial communities from the University of Puerto Rico - S5T2R1 | ecosystem: Host-associated > Plants > Roots > Rhizosphere ... | reverse complement strand
CCGCGCCGTCGGTCGCCGCGAGCCGGTCGAAGCCGGCGCCGGGCAGATCATTGAGCAGCAGCTCGCGATTGGCGGCGTAGCGCCGCACGTTGGCGCGGCACTCGTCGTGCGCGTCGAACGCCGCGACGCCGGCGTGCTGGGACAAGGTCGGCGGCGAGATGAAGAGGTTCTGCTGCAGCCGCTCGATCGGCTGCACCAGGTCCGACGGCACCACCAGCCAGCCCAGGCGCCAGCCGGTCATCGAGAAATACTTGGAGAAGGAGTTGACCACGATCGCCTGGTCGTCGATCGACGCCGCCGTCACCGCGTCCATCCCATAGGTGATGCCGTGATAGATCTCGTCCGAGATGAAGCGGATGCCGCGCTGGCGGCAATAGGTCGTCAGTGCGCGCAGCTCCGGCTCCGGCACGATGGCGCCGACCGGGTTCGACGGGCTGGCGACGATGAGGCCGTCGAGATGTTCGCCCATCTCGCGCTGCGCCTGCTCGAGCGCGGCGACCGTCGGCTGATACTTGGTGTCGGCCTCCATCGGCACGATCACCGGCTCGATGCCGAGCGCAGTCAGGATGTTGCGGTAGCAGGGATAGCCCGGGCTCGCCAATGCCACGCGGTCGCCCGGCTCGAACGCCGTCAGGAACGCCAGCAGGAATCCGCCCGACGAGCCGGTGGTGACGACGATGCGCTCCATCGGCACGTCGGCGCCGTAGAACTCGCGGTAATGCCGGGAGATGCGCGCGCGCAGTTCCGGAATGCCGAGCGCCAGCGTGTAGCCGATCAGCTCCTTGTCGAGCGCCGCCTTGGCCGCCGCCAGCACCTTGCGCGGCGCCGGGGTCGAGGGCTGGCCGACTTCCAGATGCACGACGTCGGCGCCGGTCGCCGCCCGCTCCGCCGCGGCGCGCATCACCTCCATCACGATGAAGGGGTCGATGCGCCCGCGCCTGGCGACCTTGAGCGTCATGCCTACTTGCCGCTCACCAGGGTGGCGAGGCCGTTGCCGCGATAGTCGTTGCGCAGCTGGCAGGAATCCGCATCGCTCGGCGTGCCGCGGGGGCAGAAGATGGCGTTGACGCGGCCGAGCGTCTCGCGTTGTTCGATCTGATAGCCCGCGCCCGACAAGGCGCCGGAGGGGTTGTCGTCGCCGCTGACGTCGAAATAGGCCACGTCCGGATCGGCGCCGTGATAGACCCGCGCTCGCGCCATCGCAGCTTCCAGCGGGATGCGCTCCTCGGTCACCGCATAGAACAGCTCAGCCTGCGCCAGGATGCCCGCCATGCCGCCGGAGGCCGCCGAGGCGTAGTAGAGCTCGCCGTTGTTGTCGTTGGCCCAGATCATCGGCGCCATCGCGGTGAAGCCGAAGCCGCGGTCCGACGGCGCCGGCGCCAGGATGATGCCGGTGTTCTGCGCGATGCGGCCGGCGCCGAACAGCGCGTTCATGGTGAAGTTGCACGCGACGCCCAGCCCCTCCGCGTCGATCGCGACGACGCTGGCGGCGTACGGATTCTCCGGCACGCGTTGCGCCGGGAATGGCAGGCTCGCGGCCGGCGTCGCGCGCCCGTCCTGGTGACCCTGCATCACCTTCGCCACATGCTGGTCGGAGACCAGCGCGTCCGCGGGCTGGTTGACATCGCCGTTCGGCTGCATCCACTGCGCGCGGTCCGCGGTCAGGCGCATGCTGGCGTCGGCCAGGAACGCCGGCCGGTTCTTGTCGCCGCCGGCGGCATCGAGCACCTTCAGCATCTGCGCGACCGAGACGCCGCCGGACGCCGGCGGCTGCGGCAGATAGACATTCTGGTCGCCCCACTGGATCGCGAGCGGCTTCTCGAACCGCACCTTGAAGCCGCGCAGATCCTCGATGGTGAGCGGCGCGCCGATCGCCTGCGCGCTGGCCACCAGCTGCTGGCCCAGCACGCCGCTGTAAAGCTCGTTCGGCCCCTTGGCGCGGATCTGGCCCAGCACGCCGGCCAGCTCCGGCTGCCGCAGATTGTCGCCCTCGCCCAGCATGCTGCCGTCGGCGCGCGTGAACAGCGCCGCCATCTGCGGATCGGCACGCAGCTTCTTCTCACCCAGCGCCACGTCGCGCGCCAGCGCGCGGCTGGTGGCCTCGCCGGTCTGTGCGATCGTTTCCGCCGGCGCCACCAGCTGCGCCCACGGCAGCTTGCCGTAGCGCGCCGACAGCGCAGCCATCCCGCGCGCCGACGCCGGCACCGCGACCAGGCCGCCCGCCGCCGCGCGCGGCAGGAAATCCAGCACCTCGCTTGCGATCTTGTCTTCCTCGGCGCGGTGGACGACGCAGATGCCGCCACCGCCCAGCCCGGCGGTCGAGGGCATGGTGGCCGACATCACGAAATAGGTGGCCGCCATCGCATCGGCGGCGTTGCCGCCGGCGTTCAGGACCTCGCGGCCGACCAGCGCGGCGCGCGGCTCGTCGGCCACAACACCGCCATAAAAATTGTCTACGGAGTAAAGCTCGCCGGCATACTGGGCGCCGCCCCGCGAGCACGAGGCGACCGCCAGAAATGCGGCAATTAGGCTTAACGTCCCGCCGAGCCTGCCTTTGAAGGCCGAACGCCCTCGGCGGCCAGGCCGGTGGGGGGTCGCGACGGCCTTGCCCGATGGGCTATGATGACGCACGGACATTAAGGAACTCCGCTGGAATTTGCTGGTTTTAACGATTCGGCCGCGAGCATAAGAAGGACCATGGATGTGATCAACCGGGCTGCTGGCCCATCCTTGCCGGGCTTGCGACGGGCGGCACGGCGTGCAATCGGCGCTGCGCTGGCCGCATCCCTGACGCTGGCGCCCGTGACCGACGCGGCGGCGCAGTCGCGCGGCGGCTTGATCCGTGATGCCGAGATCGAGGCGACCTTGCGCGCCTATGCCGATCCCATCTTCGCCGCCGCCGGCCTCGATACCTCGGCGGTGCAGGTCCACATCATCAACGACAAGCGCATCAACGCCTTCGTCTCCAACGGTATGCAGATCTTCATCCATACCGGCCTGCTGACGGAGGCCAAGACTCCCAACGAAGTGATCGGCGTCATCGCCCACGAGACCGGCCACATCACCGGCGGCCATCTCGCTCGCCAGAAAGAGGAGCTGGAGAACCGCACCATCGAGGCGATCATCGGCATCATCGCCGGCGTCGCCATCGGCGTGGCGAGCGGCAGCGGCGAGGCCGGCGTCGGCGCGGCGACTCTCGGCCAGAGCATCGCGCAGCGCAACCTGCTGCAATATTCCCAGGCCCAGGAAGGCGCCGCCGACCAGGCTGCCTTCGGCCTGCTGGAAGCGACGCACCAGTCGCCCAAGGGCATGGTCGATTTCTTCCGTGTGTTGGCGCGGCAGGAGGCATTGTCCGCCATCAATCAGGATCCCTACATGCGCACGCATCCGCTCACCACCTCGCGCGTGGATGCGGCGGAGGCCGCGGTGCAACGCTCGCCCTATGCCAACGCCACGGATTCGCCGGAGCTGATGATGCGCCACGAGCGCATGCTGGCGAAGTTCATCGGCTATCTGGAGCCGCTGAGCCGCGTCATGACCAAGTATCCCGAAAAGGATCAGAGCGTTCCGGCGCGCTATGCCCGCGCCATCGCCTATTTCCGCGTCTCGCGCACCGAGGAAGCCCTGGCCGAGATGGACCGCCTGCTGGCCGAGGCGCCGAACGATCCGTTCTTCATCGAGCAGAAGGCGCAGATCCTCTATGACCGCGGCCGCCTCGCCGAATCCCTGCCGCTCTACCAGCAGGCGCTCGACCTCGCCCCGCAGGAGCCGCTGATCCGCCAGGAGCTTGCAGAGGCCCAGGTCGGGCTGGAGGATCCATCGCTCCTGGAGCCGGCCATCGCCAACCTCAACGAGGTCGTGCGGTTGGAGCCCAAGAACGCCCGCGCCTTCCACCTGCTGGCGACCGCCTATGGCCGGGCCGGCAATGCGCCGCTCGCAGACTTGGCCCAGGCCGAGGAGTATCTGGCTCGTGGCAAGAAGAAGGACGCCAAGCGGTTCGCCGACCGGGCGCTCCAGGGCCTGCCGGAAGGCTCGCCCGGCTGGCTGAAGGCCCAGGACATCCAGTTCGCCGCCGATCAGGGCGAGGACGATTGACAAGTTCGTGATGCCGGTGGCGTTCCCCATCCCCCTGCGGGTATGGTGACGGCTCTGTTCCCTGGTTGAGAGTTGTGACCGATGCGCGCGATCCTGATCGCAATCGCCCTGTTCCTGGCCGCCATCGGCGGTTACGCGCTGAAGGAATTCGCGGCTGCCCGCGATTCCGCCGAAGCGCCGCCGGCCGCTTCCTCGTCGATCGATCAGCAGATTTCGCAGTACCTCAAGGACCATCCTGAGGAGGTGCTGGCCGCCCTCAAGCTGGCGCAGGCCAATGCGGAGAAGCAGAAGGCGGCGGATGCTCAGCTGGTGGTGGCTGAGAAGCAGGACCAGATCTTCAACAATCCGGCCGACCCGGTGATCGGCAACGCGAAGGGCGATGTGACTGTGGTCGAGTTCTTCGACTATCGGTGCCCGTACTGCAAGCGCGTTACGGACTCGCTGACAACGCTGGCGAAGGACGATCCGAACATCAAGATCGTCTTCAAGGAGTTTCCCATTCTCGGTCCTGAATCGGTCGTCGCCGCCAGGATCGCCCTGGCCGCCCACCGTCAGGGCAAATACGAGCAGGTACATACAGCCTTCATGGCGCACAGGGGCTCGTTCGAGGAGGGGGACCTGTTGGACCTCGCGGCCTCGGTCGGCGCCGATCGCGCGAAGCTGGCCGCGGACGTGCAGGACCCTGCGATCATGGGTTTGCTGCAGGCCAACGAATCCCTCGCCTTGGCACTCGGCATTACCGGCACGCCCGGTTTCCTGTTCGGGAAACAGCTCGTTCCCGGCGCCATCTCGCTCGACGACATGAAGAAGTTTGTCGCCGCCGCCCGCGCGCAACCGGGTTAGCCCGTCTCCTTTGATGTGATCGCCGCATCAAAGGGCCTTCCGCTCCATTGCCGGCGTCCGCATAGTCGATTCGTCTGCAGCGAATCCGTGAGGTTGATCCGTGAGGGAAGCACGGATTCTTAACCGCGGATCGGGCAACTTGCGCAGGCAGTTTGGGCTGATGGGCTTGGGGGAATCTGTGCGCGGTCAGGCGAATCTCGGCGGGGCGTATGCTCAGCCCCTGGATGACATCGATCGGACCATCCTCGAAGCCTTGCAGGACAACGGGCATCTCTCCCATGCCGAGCTCAGCCGCATGGTCGGGCTCGCGGTCTCTTCGGTCAACGAGCGCATCCGCAAGCTGGTGCAGCGCGGCGTCATCGCCGGCTGGAACGCGCGCCTGTCGCCGAGCGCACTGGGTCTCGACTTGCTCGCTTTCGTCTACGTGCTGATCGATCGGCCCGAGAACTCGCCGGCGTTCCTGGAACTGGTGGCGCAGCTTCCCGAGGTGCAGGAGTGCCATCACATCGCCGCCGACTGGAACTTCCTGCTGAAGGTCCGTGTGCGCAACACCGCGGCGTTCGAGGCGCTGCTCACGCACAAGCTGAAGGCGGTGCCCGGCGTGATCCGGACCCAGACCGTCATCACGTTGACCTCGCACAAGGATACGGCGGCGCTGCCGCTCCAGAGCTGATCGGTTATTTCTCGATCACGCTCTCGATGACGACCGACGGCGCCGTTCGCTTGTTCGGTCCGTGGAACACCGCTTCGATGTTGTTGCCGTCCGGGTCGAACGCGAAGGCTCCATAGTAGCCAGGATGATAGTTGCGCTCGCCCGGCGCGCCGTTGTCGCGTCCGCCCGCAGCCAGCACCGCCGCATGGAAGCGATGCACGGCCTCGCGGTCTGCCGCCTGGAATGCGAGATGAAGCCCGCTGGTCTGCGGCTCCTGCGGAGGCTTCGCTACGCTGACGAAGAGTTCGTCCACATAGAAATACTCGGCCCCGCCTTCCGTCAGCGGCAGCTCGAGCGCGCCCAGGGCCGCGTCATAGAATCTTCGGCTCGCCCCGAGATCGCGTACCTTGAGATGGACATGATCGATCACGCGTCCGACATGATATTCCTTCGCCATCCTCGATCTCCCCATCTTCGATCTTCTCAGGGGCGGGGCCGATTGCGGCCCGCTCATCGTGACCAATGCCTGCCTTTGCCCCCGGTTCCGCCCGGTCTCCGGCTGGTTCATCCCTGCGGATTGCGCCTGTCCGAAGCCGCCGCTATAAGGACTCGGACGATCGCAGCCGCGGGGGAAGGGTCTTGGCGAAATCGCCTAAAGTATTGATTCTGAACGGCCCTAACCTCAACATGCTGGGGGTGCGCGAGACCGCGATCTATGGCTCGCAGACCCTCGCCGACATCGAGCGCCTGTGCGCCCGCAAGGCCAAGGAAGTCGGCCTCGCCGCCGATTTCCGCCAGAGCAACATGGAAGGCGAGCTTGTTACCTGGGTGCAGGAAGCGCGTACCAAGTCGGACGGCATCATCATCAATCCTGGCGCCTATGGCCACACCTCGATTGCCCTCCTCGACGCGCTTCGCATGACAGGCAAGCCGGTGATCGAGCTCCATTTGTCCAATATCCACCGTCGTGAAGAGTTCCGTCACCGCACCTACGTCAGCCAGGCGGCGACCGGCATCATCTGCGGCCTCGGCGCGCATGGTTATGTGCTGGCGGTCGAGGCGATGGCGGAACTGATCAACAAGAAAGACTCAGCATGAGCAAGTTCGACATCGATGAGGCATTGATCCGCAAGCTGGCCAAGCTCCTGAAGGAGACCGGCCTCACCGAGATCGAGTTCGAAACCGACGATGCCCGCATCCGCGTCAACGCCGGCGCCAGCGGCCCGGTGATCGCCGCGGCACCTGCCGTCGCCGCTGCGGCTCCAGCCGCCGCTTTGGCGCCCGCCGGCGCCGACGCGCCCGCTGCCGGATCGGTGTCCTCGCCCATGGTCGGCACGGCCTACCTGTCGCCGGAGCCGAATGCCGCAGCCTTCGTGAAGGTCGGCGACCGCATCGCCAAGGGCCAGACCATTCTCATCATCGAGGCCATGAAGGTGATGAACCCGATCCCCGCGCCGCATGCCGGGACGGTGACGCAGATCCTGGTTCAGGACGGTCAGCCGGTCGAGTTCGGCGAGCCGCTGATGGTCATCGCCTAGGGCATCGCAGGCGATGTTCGAAAAAATCCTGATCGCCAACCGCGGAGAGATCGCGCTCCGCATCCACCGCGCCTGCCGCGAGATGGGCATCCGCACGGTCGCGGTCCATTCCGTCGCCGATGCCGACGCCATGCATGTGCGCCTCGCCGACGAGAGCGTCTGCATCGGCCCCGCGCCGTCGCGCGAATCCTATCTCAACATGCCGGCGATCATCTCGGCCGCGACCATCACCGGCGCGGACGCAATCCATCCCGGCATCGGCTTCCTTTCGGAGAATGCGCGCTTCGCCGCGATGGTGGAGGAGCACGGCTTCACCTTCATCGGCCCGGCACCCGATCATCTGTCGCTGATGGGCGACAAAGTGCAGGCCAAGGACGCCGCCATCCGTTTCGGCATCCCGGTGGTGCCGGGCTCCGACGGCGAAGTGAAGGACGAGGCCGACGCCAGGCGCTGGGGCAAGAAGATCGGCTATCCGGTGTTGATCAAGGCTGCGGCCGGCGGCGGCGGCAAGGGCATGCGCATCGCCAACGACGAGAGCGAGCTCTCGCAAGCCTGGTCGATGGCGCGCAGCGAGGCGATGAAGTCGTTCGGCAACGACACCGTCTACATGGAGAAATACCTCTCCCATCCGCGCCATATCGAAATTCAGATCCTGGCCGACAACCACGGCAACGTCGTCCATCTGGGCGAGCGCGACTGCTCGCTGCAGCGTCGCCACCAGAAGCTGGTGGAAGAGGCGCCCTCGCCCGCGCTCAACAGCAAGCAGCGCGCCGAGATCGGCGAGATCGCGACCAGCGCCATGCGCAAGATGGGCTACCGCTCGGTCGGCACCATCGAGTTCCTGTTCCAGGACGGCGAGTTCTATTTCATCGAGATGAACACACGCCTGCAGGTCGAGCATCCGGTGACCGAGATGATCACCGGCATCGACCTGGTGCGCGAGCAGATCCGCGTCGCCTCCGGCGCTCCGCTCGGCATGACCCAGGCCGACATCACCTTCAACGGCCACGCCATCGAGTGCCGCATCAACGCGGAGAATCCCGAGACCTTCGCGCCCTCGCCCGGCAAGGTCGCGGAGTACCACGCCCCCGGCGGCCTCGGCGTGCGTGTCGATTCCGCGCTCTATGGCGGCTATCGCGTGCCGTCGCACTATGACAGCCTGGTGGCCAAGCTGATCGTGCACGGCCGCAGCCGCAACGAATGCATGATGCGCTTGCGCCGCGCCTTGGAAGAGATGGTGATCAACGGCATCCACACCTCAATCCCGGTGCACCGCCGTATCATGGCGGCCGCCGACTTCCTCAACGGCAGCTACGACATTCGCTGGCTGGAAAAATTCGTCGCGGAACAGCAGGGCTGAGTCTCGAGCGTCCAAAGCAAGAGCGCCGGCACTGAAGGCCGGCGCTCGGACGTTTGACACCCTGGTCGACGACTATTCCTGTGTCTGAACCGTCGTCGGAGTCTGATTCTGCGTCAGAATGACCGCATCGTCCCCGTCCGAAGCGGGTGCGGGTGTCGTTTGGGCAACCGGCGCCGGCGAGCTCTGAGTCTGCGCCGTTACGCTGGAATGGCCCGGGCATTCGGCAAACGCTGGAGCGGCGACCAGAACAGCCGCGAGCCCCAGCGCCAGCCTTGAAGTGTATCTCATGGGCACCTCCTCTCGCTGTGGACGGTCGACCGGTATCCTGCCCCCTCCGCCGCAAATGTAAAGCCCCCCATCGATCACATTTCGGTCGCGCTGAGCACCGACCCGTCATAAAGCGCCGGCAGCCAAGGCAAATCCGTGACACCTGGCTCGATACCGAGCTGCTTCATCAGCGTGGTCAGCTGGCCACGATGATGGGTGCCGTGATTGAACATATGCGTCACCAGCACCCAGCGCGGCAGGATGCGGGTCTTGCCGTCGTTGACGCTGACATAGGACATGGTCTCCGCCAGCCATCCCTTCGTCACGCCCCGCGCCCAATCCTCCATCCGGTTATCCATGGCCCGCCGGGCGGCGGCTAGCTCGTCCCAGGAATCGTGGACGACCTCGCCGATGCGCTTGGTCGGCATCGGGCTGCCGGTGAACCGGCCCATCCAGGCGACGTCGCCATAGATCAAATGATCGAATGTCCCGTGGATCGACTTGAAAAAGGCGCCGAGGTCCCGCTTGCGCTCGGCATCGGTGAGCCTGCCGCAGAGTTCCAGCATGCGCCCATTCATCCAGGCGCCGTAGGCCGCCATCATCCGGACATGGGTCGGTGTCATGGTTTCTCCTCCCGGCTGTTCACGCCCTGTGCGCGGCGACTATGCCACGGCCGCCAATTGCGTTAGGCTTGCGTTGTTGGAGGAGGCGCCATGTCGAATCGCGCTGGTTCGCCACGCATCACGCCGGAGATGCTGCTCCGGGCGTATGCCATCGGAATTTTCCCGATGGCGGAATCGCGGCACGACCCGCATCTCTACTGGATCGACCCGGACGCGCGCGGCATCCTGCCGCTCGACGATTTCCACGTTCCCCGCAGCCTCAAGAAGACCGTCCTCAAGGGTCCCTTCGAAGTCACCGCCGATCGCGCCTTCGAGGATGTGGTGGCGGGCTGCGCCGAGCCGGCGCCCGGCCGCCGGCAGACTTGGATCAACGACACCATCTTCGACCTGTGCCGCAAGCTGCACGTCATGGGCTACGCGCACTCGGTGGAAACCTGGCTGGATGGCGAGCTGGTCGGCGGCCTCTATGGCGTCGCCCTCGGCGGCGCCTTCTTCGGCGAGAGCATGTTCAGCCGCGAGACCGATGCCAGCAAGGTCGCGCTGGTGCATCTGGTGGCACGGCTGAAGCGCGGTGGCTTTGCGCTGCTCGACACCCAGTTCGTGACCAAGCATCTCGAGCGCTTCGGCGCGGTCGAGATCTCGCGCGATCTCTATCGCAAGCACCTCACCGAGGCGCTGAAGCATCGCGCGTCGTTCCCGGCCGAGCTGCCGATGACGGCGCTCTCCGACGCGCTCAACGGAAGTGAACCCTAGTCGGCTGGAGCCGATTCTTCCGGCAAGGCCTGCCCCTCGCTCGACGGCACCTGCTCCGGCGCGGGCGCTTGTTCGGGCTTCGCGTCGCCCTTGTTCTCGCAGTCGAGCACCCAGAGATCGTAGACCGGATGCTCCATGGCGGAGAGCGCCGGGCTCGAGGCGAACATCCAGCCCGAGAAGCGCGTCACCGGCTGCTCGCCCTGCTTCTGCTCGACGATCTGCAGGAACGCCGCGCTTTCCGGCGTCTCCTCCGGCGGCTTCTTATCGCACGCCCGGAGGGTGATCTGCAGCGATCCGAAATTGACGGTCTCGCCCACCGCGACCTTGATGGTGGAAATCCGCGCGGTGATCTTGTCGAGGCCCTGCAGCACGGCCTCTTCCATCTGGATGGCGTGCGCGGGCGAAGCTGCGAGCACGAGCGCCGCGCCGAACGCCGCTGGCAAAAGTCTCATTTGTCTTTCCGATAGGGATTCTGCAAATCCTCGATCACGCTCTGCAGGACGGCGCGGATCTGCGCTTCGTCGCATCCCATCAGGATGGCGTCCTCCAGCGCGTCCTGCGCCAGCTGCCGGATCTCGTCGAGGTTCTGGTTCAGCACCTTGATCTTCTCGACGCAGGAAACGGGATTGCCGTCCGGCTGCCGCCAGACATGCTTGCCGTCCCTGATCTTGTCGTCGCCCTTGGATGACATCTGCATCCTGCCTCTGCGGCCTCAGTTGCTGGCGCCGCCGCTGTCGGTGCCGACCACGAACTTGTTGATCAAATCCGCCAAATTTATGGCGCCCTGCACGTTGCGGATGCGCTCGTTCGGCGCCAGCATCTCGGTGTCGCCGCCGATATTCAGCAGGATGTAGTTGTCGCCCAGCAGCCCGTCGCTGGTCACCACCGCGGACGTGTCCTTGGGCAGCTTGACGGAATAGTCCATCTCGATCGTGACCACGGCCTGATAGGCCTGCGGGTCGAAATGCTGGTCGGTCACCGTGCCGACCTTGACACCGGCGATCCGCACGTCGGTGCCGATGCCGGTCGAGCCGCCGCTGTCGAATCGCAGTTCCAGCGGATAGCCGCTCGCTTCCGCGCCCACGTTGGTCTGCGAATAGACCAGGTAAAGGAAATAGCCCGCGACCAGCAGCACCACGGCGCCGAGAACGGTTTCGAGTGTGTTGCGCTCCATGGCCCTCGTTTCCTCCGCTACGGCCGGGACAGCCCCAAACTGTCCGCGCGCCATCAATCCCAGATCAGTTCGGCACCCAAGGCTCGTAATCGCCGCTGGCCGGCGCCCGCGCCCCGCCCTTCAGCACATGTCCCGGCGGCCGGTAAGCCAGATCCGTCCCGGTGAGATTAGGCACGTGCGGCTTCTGCCACTGGCGCTGTGGCGCGCGATTGACCGGCGCCGGCACGGTGGTCCGGTGCAGCCAGGCGTGCCACTCCGGCGGAACCTTGCTGGCTTCCGGGATGCCCTTGTAGAGCACCCAGCGCCGCTCCCGCTGCTGTCCCTTGGTGCGCTTGTCGACGTAGTAGCGGTTGCCGAACTCGTCGGTGCCCACAAGCTCGCCGTGGAGCCAGGTAAAGACGCGCGTACCGAAGGACATGGATTCGTGCCGGCCTCAAAAGTCTCGAATTGCCGCGGACTATATCGGCGGGTCCAGGCGCTGGCAAGGTGACCAGACGCCATAGGACAGCCGCCAAGTAGCCGTTAAATCAAGGTTTTCTCCAGCTCGACATAGGTCGGCTTGCTGAATCCGGGATGGCAGCGCTCGGCGCCTTCGACGAATCCCAGAGCCCGGAAGAAGGCCCGGTTGTCGCGCAGCTTCAGCCGCACGTCGACCCGCAGCCGGCCTAGGCCCATCTGGCGCGCCAGCTCCTCCGCCGCTGCCAGCAACGCCCGGCCAACCCCGATTCCCCGCTCCATCGGCTCGACCGCCAGCCGCCCGGCATAGCCGCAGTCGTCCTTCCGCCGCACCGACACGCAGCCGAGAATCCGGCCGGCGCGCTCGGCGAGCAGGATCGTGCCGGTCTTCATGACCGCCCGAATCGTCTCGGGGGTTTCCTGCAGCGCGCCCGATTCCGGACGCAGCTTGCCGCGATACTGCCCGAACGCGCGCTGGATCAGCGCGACGATCGCCTCGGCCTCGTCCGGCCGCGCTGCCCGAATCAGGAAGGGGTTGCTCTCTGCCGCCGGTTTCCGCACCTTGGCGTCCTTTCGATTGAGGGGGCCATCCTGTCGTCTTCCGAGCTTGCCGACCAGCGCCGCAAACGACTCCTCGGCCTTGGCATCACGTTCCTCGCCGCGCTCTTCATCAGCCTGGTGACGACCTTCGCCCGCATCGCCTACGAGTCGGGCAGCAATCCCGCCACCCAGGTCTTCCTGCGGTCGCTGTGCATGATGCTGGTGATGGGTGGCCTGCAACTGGCGCTTGGCCGCAGCCTGATGCTGCCGCGCCGCACGATTCTGACCACCATCATCTTCGGCGCCTGCATCCTGGTGATGTCGTTCGGCTACCTGTCGTCGGTGTTCTACATCAGTGTCAGCCTGGCGGTGCTGCTGCTCTATACCTACCCGCTGATCGTCGGCATCGCCTCGCCGTTGCTCGGCCACGAGCGCATGACCTGGATGAAGGCGCTGTGCCTGGTCGGCGCCTTTGCGGGCCTGGTGGTGGCGTCCTGGGACGGATTCGGGACCCTCGACTGGCGCGGCATCGCGTTCGCCCTGGCCGCCTCCGGCAGCATCGCCGTGATCGCGCTGTTCGGCGGCGCGGCCATGTCGCGCGCCCACCCCTTCGTCATGAACGCGTGGATGAATATCTGGGTCGTGCTCGCCGTCGGGCTCTACCTGATGGCCACCGGAGGCGCGCAGTTTCCGCAGACGACCGCCGGCTGGCTCGGCACGCTCGCGGTGTGCGTCTGCTACACGCTCGGCATCCTGTTTCTGTTCTTGGGCCTGATGCTGATCTCGCCGGCGCAGTCGGCGCTCACCATGAACCTGGAGCCGCTGTTCTCGACCATCGCCGCGATTCTGCTGCTGCACGAAGCGGTCGCGCTTCGGCAGTGGATCGGCATGGCCATGCTTTTGATTTTTCTCGCGATTTCGACACTGGCCGGAATGACGCGGCGCGAAAAAAGCTGAATTTGCTGACACTACTTATCCACAGGCGGCCGCAACACCTACAAGATGCTGGGGGGAGCCACTAGATGTAGGTTCGTCAAGTGCCAAATGTGACAATATGTAGAAATGTTTGCTTGCTCCGGCGCGCGTCCGGGGGTCTATATTAAGCATGTCGCTGCGGGGTCACCCGCAAGATATAGCGACCGATCTAAACAACTTAGACCACTTTGTTGAAGCGGTTTCTTCGGCAGGTGGAGGATTCCGCGTAAACGCGGGCTTAGCGGGGGATTAACATGCGTATCGAACGCCGTTTCACCAAAGCCGACCAGTCTCCCTACGCGGAGATTGCGTTCCAAAAGACCACCAGCGAGATCCGCAACCCGGACGGCTCGATCGTCTTCCAGCTGAAGGACATCGAGGTTCCGGCTGAATGGTCGCAAGTCGCCTCCGACGTGCTGGCGCAGAAATATTTCCGCAAGGCCGGCCTGCCGGCGAAGCTGCGCCCGGTCGTCGAGCGCGACGTCCCCGAATGGCTGTGGCGCCAGGAAGCCGATCGCGAAGAGCTGCTGAAGCTGCCCGCCGAGGAGCGCTACGTCGGTGAGCGCTCGGCCCAGCAGGTGTTTGACCGCCTGGCCGGCACCTGGACCTATTGGGGCTGGAAGGGCGGCTATTTCGATTCCGAGGAGGACGCCCGCGCCTTCTTCGACGAGATGCGCTACATGCTCGCGCTCCAGATGGGCGCGCCGAATTCGCCGCAATGGTTCAACACCGGCCTGCACTGGGCCTACGGCATCGACGGACCGGCGCAGGGCCACTACTACGTCGACTTCCGCACCGGCATGCTGGCGGCCTCCGCCTCGGCCTACGAGCATCCGCAGCCGCACGCCTGCTTCATCCAGAGCGTCGCCGACGACCTGGTGAACGAAGGCGGCATCATGGACCTCTGGGTGCGCGAGGCGCGCCTGTTCAAATACGGATCGGGCACCGGCTCCAACTTCTCCCGTTTGCGCGGCGCCAACGAGAAGCTGTCGGGCGGCGGCAAATCCTCCGGCCTCATGAGCTTCCTCAAGATCGGCGATCGCGCCGCCGGCGCCATCAAGTCGGGCGGCACCACCCGCCGCGCCGCCAAGATGGTGACGGTCGACCTCGACCACCCGGATATCGAGGAATATATCGACTGGAAGGTCGTGGAAGAGCAGAAGGTCGCCTCCCTGGTCGCCGGCTCGCAGGCCTGCAACATCCACCTCAACCGCGTGATCAAGGCCGCGCATTCCGGCGAGGGCGAAGGCAAGTTCGACCCCGCCAAGAACCCAGCGCTCAAGGCTGCGATCCGCGAGGCTCGCAAGGCCAAGGTGTCGGAGAACTACATCCAGCGCGTCATCCACTTCGCGCAGCAGGGCTACAAGCAGATCGACTTCCGCACCTACGACACCGATTGGGACAGCGACGCCTATCTGACCGTCTCCGGCCAGAACTCGAACAACTCGGTCCGCGTCAGCAACGACTTCATCAACAAGGTGATCGAGGACGGCGACTGGAACCTGATCCGCCGCACCGACCACAAGGTCCACAAGACCGTGAAGGCGCGCGATCTGTGGGAGAAGATCGGCGCCGCCGCCTGGCAGTCGGCCGACCCGGGCGTGCAGTTCGACACCACCATCAACGAGTGGCACACCTGCCCGGAATCGGGGCGCATCAACGCCTCGAATCCGTGCTCGGAATACATGTTCCTGGACGACACGGCCTGCAATCTCGCCTCGCTCAACCTGATGACCTTCCTCAGGTCGGACGGCCGGATCGACATCGAGGGCTACAGCCACGCCGTGCGGCTGTGGACCGTCGTGCTCGAGATCTCGGTGCTGATGGCGCAGTTCCCGTCCAAGGAAATCGCGCAGCTGTCCTATGATTTCCGCACCCTCGGCCTCGGCTACGCCAATGTCGGCGGCCTGCTGATGGCGATGGGCTTCTCCTATGACAGCGACGAAGGCCGCGCGCTGACCGCCGCCTTGACCGCGATCATGACCGGCATCTCCTACGCCACCTCGGCGGAGATGGCGGGCGAGCTCGGCACCTTCCCCAGCTTCGACAAGAACCGCGAGGCCATGCTGCGGGTGATCCGCAACCACCGCCGCGCCGCTTATGGCGAGACCGCTGGCTACGAGGGCCTGTCGGTCCTGCCCGTCGTGCTCGATCACGACAATTGCCCGGATGCCGCCCTGCTCGACGCCGCGCATCAGGCCTGGGACCAGGCCCTGACCCTGGGCGAGCTGCACGGCTACCGCAACGCGCAGGCGACGGTGATCGCGCCGACCGGCACCATCGGCCTGGTGATGGATTGCGACACCACCGGTATCGAGCCCGACTTCGCGCTGGTGAAATACAAGAAGCTGGCCGGCGGCGGCTACTTCAAGATCATCAACCGCACGGTTCCGGCTGCCCTGCACAAGCTCGGCTACGCGGAGCACGAGATCGAGGAGATCATCCGCTACGCCGTCGGCCACGGCACGCTGTCCGGCGCCCCCGGCATCAATCACGAAGCGCTGAAGGCTAAGGGCTTCACCACCGGCGCCATCCAGTCGGTGGAGAATGCGCTCGCCACCGCCTTCGACATCCGCTTCGTGTTCAACAAGTGGACCCTGGGCGAGGAGTTCTGCCAGGCCGCCCTCGGCCTCACCGCCGAGCAGCTGAACGAGCCGACCTTCGACATGCTGGCGAGCCTCGGCTTCACCAAGGCCGAGATCGAGGCGGCGAACACCTACACCTCCGGCGCGATGACGCTGGAAGGCGCGCCGTTCCTGAAGGACGAGCACCTGTCGATCTTCGACTGCGCCAATCCGTGCGGCCGCATCGGCAAGCGCTTCCTCTCCGTCGAAAGCCACATCCACATGATGGCGGCGGCGCAGAGCTTCATCTCCGGCGCCATCTCCAAGACCATCAACATGCCGAACCTGAGCTCGGTCGACGCCTGCAAGGACGCCTACATGCTGTCCTGGCGGCTCGGCATCAAGGCGAACGCGCTCTATCGCGACGGCTCCAAGCTGTCGCAGCCGCTGGCGACCTCGGTGCTCGGCGACGACGATGTCGTCGACGAGGTGATCGAAGCGCCCGCAGCCGCCCGCGCCCCGATCGTCGCGGAGCGGATCGTCGAGCGCATCATCGAGCGCCAGGTCCAGCAGGGCCGCAAGCGCCTGCCGGAGCGCCGCAAGGGCTACACCCAGAAGGCGATCGTCGGCGGCCACAAGGTCTATCTGCGCACCGGCGAATACGAGGATGGCGCGCTGGGCGAGGTGTTCATCGACATGCACAAGGAAGGCGCCGCCTTCCGCAGCCTGATGAACAACTTCGCGATCGCGATCTCGATCGGCCTGCAGTACGGCGTGCCGCTCGAGGAGTTCGTGGAGGCCTACACCTTCACGCGGTTCGAGCCGAACGGCATCGTCGAAGGCAACGACGCGATCAAGATGTCGACCTCGATCCTCGACTACATGTTCCGCGAGCTCGCGATCTCCTATCTCGGCCGCAACGACCTGGCGCATGTCCAGTCGCACGACCTCTATCCCGATGCCTTGGGCAGCGGCGTAGCCCAGAGCGACCTGCCGGAAGAGCAGAAAGAGATCGCCAGCGTGAAGCGCATCGCTTCGACCGGCTATGTGCGCTCCAACCTGGTGGTGCTGTCCAACGTGGCGCGCGGCGCTGTCGTCGGGAACACTGCCTTGGCGCCGAGCCCGCACGAGGTGCACAGCCACGCGCACGGGCACAGCCATGACGGTGACCAGCTCCATGTCCACATGGAGCGGCACGAGCAGGTGGATGCTGTGATCTCCAGGAACGAACTCGCCAAGGAGATCGAAAGCAAGCTCGAGCGCATCCGCGAAGCGAAGATGAAAGGCTACGAGGGTGACGCCTGCGGCGAATGCGGCAACTTCACCCTGGTCCGGAATGGGACGTGCATGAAGTGCACGACCTGCGGCTCAACAAGCGGGTGCTCGTAAAGCTCTCTTATCCCTTGCTCTGACGAGGGTCCGCTTGTTGCTCACCCCGCCCGCCATCAGCTAGGCCCTGACGGCGGGCGGGAGCGTTTAGAGCTATTGCGCCGGCGCAGCCAGCGCGTCGATCAGGGCCAGCATGGTGCTTGCGTCCGGCATCGGCACGATCGCGGTCAATGTCTGCGGAATCGACAGACCCGACCCATGGGCGCTGGACTCAATCGCGCCCAACGGACCACGGAAACCGTGCTCGCCCCAGGCCACGGTCTGGAACTCCTGCGACTGCAATGCATCGATCAGCGGCACGCTCGACTGCGCGACGGC
>Ga0081538_10002589_pt1 | contig 17548 bp, 17 predicted proteins | sample TabmetS5T2R1_FD_71022 | JGI IMG/M metagenome (GOLD analysis project Ga0081538, IMG submission 71022) | Tabebuia heterophylla rhizosphere microbial communities from the University of Puerto Rico - S5T2R1 | ecosystem: Host-associated > Plants > Roots > Rhizosphere ... | reverse complement strand
GACCAGCTCCCACTAGGGCGGGTCGTCAACGACAAGAAGGTCGACGACCACCACGCGATCATCCCGACGGACATCCCCCACGATCTCTCCGGCTTCTCGCCCGACGAGCGGCGGGTCTTCGACCTGATCGCGCGGCGCTTCCTGGCCGTCTTCCATCCACCGGCCCGCTATGCGCGGACGACGATCGTCACGGAGGTCGAGAACGAGCGCTTCAGGACCCGCGGCAAGGTCACGCTGGAGGCCGGCTGGCGCGGCGTCTACGGGGTCGAAGCGGTCGATCCGCAGAAGCAGAAGCAGGACGAGGACGCCGAGGGCGAGGGCGAGCTGCCGGCGCTCACCCAGGGCCAGGAGGTCAAGTGCGTCGAGGCCGAGAGCGAGGCGAAGGAGACGAAGCCGCCGCCGCGCTACACCGAGGCGACGCTGCTCTCCGCGATGGAAACCGCGGGCAAGCTCGTCGACGACGAGGAGCTGCGCGAGGCGATGAAGGAGCGCGGGCTCGGAACGCCCGCCACGCGGGCCGAGATCATCGAGACGCTGATCCGCCGCGAATACATCGAGCGCGCCGGCAAGGATCTCCAGCCGACGCCGAAGGGCCTCGGCGTCGTGACGATGCTCGACACGCATCCGATCACGTCGGCCGAGCTCACAGGCGACTGGGAGAAGCAGCTGTCGGACATCGAACACGGAAACGGCGACCGGTCGGCGTTCATGGACGGGATCGCCGGGTTCGCCAAGGCAACGGTGGAGGAGATCGCGAACCTCGACGACGAGAAGATCAAGGTCGAGCGCGCCGAGCTCGGGTTGTGCCCCCGCTGCGGCGCCGAAACCGGCGAGATCATCAAGGAGAACGCCCGGGCCTACGGCTGCACGAGCTGGAAGAGCCGTGAGGAGCCGGGCTGCGGATTTGTGATCTGGAAGCGGGTTGCCGGGCGGACGCTCACGCCCGAGGTCGCCCGCCAGCTGCTGGAGGAGCGCAGGACGAAGGAAGTGCTCTCCGGGTTCCGTTCACGGGCCGGCAAGCCGTTCCGCGCGAGGCTCGTCCTGAACGACGAGGACAAGGTCGAATTCGAGTTTCCGGTGTCGAGGAAGCGCCAGGCTGAGCAGGAAGGCGCCGAAGAGGAAACCGCCCCTGCGCCGGCCGCGGCCGAGTAGGCGCAATCTCAACCAGATCGCAACAAACCTTTCCCTTTCCTTCGCGTACTAGTTAGTGGGGGTTCCCTGGACCCTGCGTCCAGCGGAATAGGAGAAGAAACCGCCACGTTTCTCCTACCGAACCCCTACCGAGGGCTACTACCCCTGGAAAAACGAGGAAAGGCAAAACACAATACGAAGGTTTGAGGTCCGACCAGCCTCTTACAGTAAGTAGGTTGCCGCCCCGCGAAGACCCGAAAGGACGTAGAGAGCCGCTTTGACACCGCATCAGCTTCAGGAACTGTTGGAAAGCGAGCAGGCGCGCCCGTTCATCGAGCAGGGTGAGGAGCGCGGTCATATCGAGCCGATCGAGCTCGAGGCGTTCGCGGTCGAGCACGATCTCGGCGAGGAGGAGATCGAGCAGCTCACGCGTGAGCTCGAGGCGATCGGGCTGGAGGTCCGGGAGGCGCGGGCCGAGAGCGAGAAGGCGGAGGCCGCGAAGCGGCAGCCGGACCCCGAGGCCATCGTCGGCTCGGCGGACAGCCTGCAGCTCTTCCTTGCCGACGTTGGACGGCACAAGCTGCTCACCGCCGCCGAGGAGGTCGCGCTTGCCAAGCGCATCGAGCGCGGTGACCTGATTGCCAAGCGCGAGATGATCGAGTCGAACCTCCGGCTCGTCGTCTCGATCGCCAAGGGCTACCGGGGACTGGGCGTCCCCTTCCTCGACCTCATCCAGGAGGGCACGCTCGGCCTGAACCGCGCCGTCGAGAAGTTCGACTGGCGCCGCGGGTTCAAGTTCTCGACCTACGCGACCTGGTGGATCCGCCAGTCGGTGCAGCGCGCCGTGGCGAACCACGCGCGGACGATCCGCGTGCCGGTGCACGTCGTCGAGCGCCAGCAGAAGCTGTCGCGCGCGGCGCGCCGGCTCGAGGTCGAGCTCGGTCGCGAGGCGACGAAGGACGAGCTCGCCGAGGCGACCGGTCTGCCGATGCAGCACGTCGACGAGGCGCTGGGCGCCGCCCATGCGTCGGTCTCGCTGAACCAGACAGTCGGCGCGGACGACGAGGGCGAGCTCGGCGATCTCTTCGCCGACCGCGAGGCGGCCGACCCGTTCGACGAGGCCGAGGAGTCGCTGCGCAAGCAGGGCGTCCGGCGGGCGCTCGACGCACTGCCCGAGCGCGAGCGGCGCATCCTCGAGCTCCGTTTCGGGTTCGAGGGTGAGCCCTGGACGCTCGAGGCGATCGGCCACGAGCTCGACCTGACGCGTGAGCGCGTCCGGCAGCTCGAGGCGCAGGCGCTGGCGCGGCTCGCCGCGCTACGCGACCTGGCGGCCGTCTCCGCGAACTAACGGCAGGGCCGGTTCCGGCCCTGGCCTACGTCACTCGTACGTCGAAGCCGATCAGAACGAGCGGCCACAGGACGATGGCCAAGATCGCCGAGATCAGGCGCTTCGTCCGATCGATGTTCTCGAGGTAATTCTCCGAGTACGCGACGACCACCCCGATCACGAGGTAGATCACCAAGAGAAGCGTCGTGCGGCGCATCGGCTTGGTCCTTTCCGCACGTAGTCCCAAACAAACCGAACGCGCTGACGTCGGTTCCTATACTCCCGGCATTCCGCGTGGGGAACGAGAGAAGGAGGCTGATGTGGGGCGGGTGTCCTTGAGGAGGATTCTGCTGCTACTTGCGACGGCCCTGCTCGTATTGGGGGCTGCCGGCTGCGGAGGGGGCGACGACGGCGGAGGTGGTGGCGAAGGAGGGACACTCGTCTTTGCCGGAGCGGCCGATCCGGTCGTGATCGACGGCGCGCTCGTCTCCGATGGCGAGTCGATCCGCGTCATCACGCAGATCTTCGAAACGCTGATCAACCTGAAGCCGGGAACGACCGAGCTCGCTCCGGGCCTCGCCACCGAATGGGAGGTGAGCCCCGACGCGCTGACGTACACGTTCACGCTCCGCGAAGGGGTCAAATTCCACGACGGCACGGACTTCAACGCCGAGGCCGTCTGCTTCAACTTCGACCGTTGGTACAACTTCACGGGGCCGCTGCAGAGCCCGAGCGCGAGCTACTACTACAGCGCGTTCTTCGGCGGCTTCAAGAACAACGAGAGCGAGGATCTCTCCGACCCGCTCTACGAGAGCTGCACGGCTGAGAACCCGACGACGGCGGTGATCAAGCTGACGCGCCCGTCCGCGTCGCTGCTGGGCGCGCTCGTCCAGCAGGCGTTCTCGATTGCGAGCCCGAAGGCGCTGGAGGAGTTCCAGGCGGACGAGGGCACGCTCGACGAGGAGGTCGGGTTCCGCCCGACGGGCACGTTCGGCACCGAGCACCCGATCGGCACCGGCCCGTTCGAGTTCGTCTCCTGGACGCGCGAAGACCGGCTCGTCCTCAAGCGGTTCGAGGACTACTGGGGCGAGAAGGCGAAGCTCGACGAGCTGATCATCCGCCCGATTGCCGACAACGCCGCGCGCCTGCAGGCGCTCCAGGCGGACGAGATCCAGGGCTACGACCTCGTCGAGCCTCAGGACATTCAGACGATCGAGGGTGACGAGAACCTGAAGATCCTCGACCGGCCGGCGTTCAACGTCGCCTACGTCGGGATCAATCAGGCGAAGCCGCCGATGGACAAGCTCGAGGTTCGGCAGGCCGTCGCGCACGGGCTCGACCGGCAGGCCGTCGTCGACAACTTCTACGGCGGACGCGGCGTCGTCGCGGAGCAGATGATGCCGCCGGAGGTCGAGGGGTACGCGGACAGCGTCACCAAGTGGCCGCATGATCCGGCCAAGGCCAAGCAGCTGCTGCAGCAGGCCGGCCTGACGTTGCCCGTCGAGATCGAGTTCTGGTACCCGAGCGACGTGTCACGGCCGTACATGCCGAACCCGAAGAACAACTTCGAGGCCTTCGCGGCGAGCCTGAACAAGTCCGGCTTCAAGGTCGTCCCGAAGACGGCTCCGTGGGATCCGGACTATCTCGGCCGAGTGGACGAGGGCAACGCCGGTCACCTGCACCTGATCGGGTGGACGGGAGACTTCGCCGATGCGGACAACTTCATCGGGACGTTCTTCCAGGACTTCAACCCGCAGTTCGGGTTCAGGGATCAGGAGCTCTTCAAGCTGCTGGACGACGCTGAAGTGGAGTCCGACCGCCAGGCCCGGATCGACCTGTACAAGCAGGCGAACCAGCGGATCATGGAAACGCTGCCGGCGGTCCCGTATGCGCACACCAAGCCGGCGCTCGCCTTCCGGCAGGACGTCGAAGGATTCGTTCCGAGCCCGACCACGAACGAGCTCTTTTCGACGGTTACGATCGGCGAGCAGTGAGGCCAGTAACGAGCGCGAGCTGATAGTCAGCCGGCGGACGACGTAAATGCTGCGTTTCGTCGTCCGCCGGCTCCTGCTCCTCGTCCCGATCCTCCTCGGGCTCTCGATCCTCGTCTTCCTGTGGATCAGGGCGCTGCCGGCCGGGCCTGCCCAGTCGCTCCTCGGTGAGCGGGCGACGCCCGAGACGATCGCGCAGATCGAGGAGCAGTACGGCCTCGACCGGCCGCTGCACATCCAGTACTGGCGCTACCTGAAGACCGTCGCCCAGGGTGACCTCGGGACAACGATCCGGACGCGCCGTCCGGTCACTGAAGAGGTCAAGGAGCGCTTCCCGGCGACGATCGAGCTGGCCATGGCGGCGCTCCTCTTCGCGACCTTATTTGGGATACCGCTCGGGTTCGTGGCCGCGAAACGCTACGGGACCTGGATCGACCACTCGAGCCTGGTCGCGTCGTTAATCGGGATCTCGATCCCGATCTTCTTCCTCGCGATCCTGCTCAAGTACGTCTTCGCGGTGCAGCTCGGGTGGTTACCGACGGTCGGGCGGATCTCCGTCCTGATCGACCTCGAGCACCCGACGAACTTCTACACCCTCGACGCGCTGATCGCGCTCGACTTCGTCGCGTTCTGGGACGTGATCAAGCACCTGATCCTGCCCGCGATCGCGCTCGGCTCGATCCCATTGGCCGTCACTGCCCGGATCACGCGGGCGGCGGTACTCGACGTCCAGAACGAGGACTACGTGCGCACCGCGCGGGCCAAGGGCCTGCCGCCGCGGGTGGTCGACATTCGGCACATATTCCGCAACGCCCTCCTGCCGATCTCGACGATCATCGGCCTCCAGACCGGCCTGCTGCTCTCCGGCGCGGTCCTGACGGAGACCGTCTTCGCCTTTCCCGGGATGGGGACGTGGCTCGTCGAGGCAATCCGCCAGCGTGACTACCCGGTCCTCCAGGGCGGGATCCTGTTCGTCTCGTTCGTGTTCGTGATCGTGAACCTGATCGTCGACATCTCGTACGCGCTCATCAACCCGAGGATCCGCGTCTCGTGAGCGTCGCACAGGTCGAAGCTCGTGAAGTCCAGCTCGAGGCTCCGAGCGGGCTCTGGAGTGACGCCTGGCGTCGGCTGAAGCACAACCCGGCCGCGATCGTCGGCTTCGCCCTTGTAGGCATCTTCCTCTCCATCGCGATCTTCGCGCCGTGGATCGCCCCCGAGGATCCGCGCTCCGGCGATCTTTCGCGCCTGGGCGGCGCGTGCTGCCCGGGACCTTCAGCCGACTACTGGTTCGGTCTCGACCAGCAGGGGCGAGACGTGTTCTCGCGGATCGTTTACGGCGCCCGGTACTCGCTCCTGATCGGGATCGTCTCCGTCTCAGTCGGGCTCTCGGTCGGGCTCGTCTTCGGCTCGATCGCGGGTTACTTCGGCGGTTGGATCGACTCGATCATCATGCGGATGACCGACATCATGCTCTCGGTGCCCGGCCTGCTCCTCGCGATCGGGATCGTCGCCGCGCTCGGTCAGGGTCTCTGGCAGATCATGGTCGCCGTCGGGGTAACGCAAATCCCGATCTTCACGCGGCTCCTACGCGGCTCGATCCTCGCGACGCGCGAGGCGGACTACGTGCTCGCCGCTCGCTCGGTGGGAGTGCCGCGACGCTTGATCCTCTCGGCGCACATCCTCCCGAACTCGATCTCGCCGGTGATCGTCCAGGGGACACTCGCCCTCGCCACTGCGATCATCGACGTCGCGGCCCTCGGGTTCCTCGGGCTCGGGCCACAGGATCCGGCGACGCCGGAGTGGGGGACGATGCTGACCGACACAACGCGCTACCTCCAAACTGCTCCGCACCTTGCGCTGATCCCCGGCGTCGCGATCGTCATCTCGGTGCTCGGCTTCAACCTGATCGGCGACGGCCTCCGTGAGGCGCTCGACCCGAGGTTCAGAGGCCGTGGCTAGCCATGGATAGGCAGGCGCTGCTCTCAGTCGAGGACCTCCGCGTCGAGTTCTGGACCGAGCGCGGGACGATCTACGCCGTCAACGGCGTCTCGTTCGACATCGCCGCGGGCGAGACGCTCGGCATCGTCGGCGAGTCCGGCTGCGGAAAGAGCGTCACCTCACTCGCGATCCTCGGGATCCTCTCGCGCGCCGGCCGCGTGGTCGGCGGCTCGGCGACGTTCGAGGGCCGCGATCTGATCGGCCTTTCCGACGACGAGCTGCGGACGATCCGCGGCAAGGACATCGCGATGATCTTCCAGGACCCGATGACGAGCCTGAACCCGGTCCTGACCATCGGCCGGCAGATCCGAGAGGCGCTCGAGACCCATTTCGGGATGGACCGGAAGCAGGCGAACAAGCGGGCCGGCGAGCTGCTCGACCGCGTCGGGATTCCGAGCGCGAACGCGCGCCTCCGCGACTACCCACACCAGTTCTCGGGTGGCATGCGCCAGCGGGCGATGATCGCGATGGCACTCGCCTGCGAACCGAAGTTGATCATCGCCGACGAGCCCACGACCGCCCTCGACGTCACCATCCAGGCGCAGATCCTCAACCTGCTTCGCGAGCTCGTCAGGGAGCGAGACACGGCGCTGATCCTGATCACGCACGATCTCGGCGTCGTCGCCGGCATGTGCGAGCGGGTCAATGTCATGTATGCGGGCATGTTCATGGAGACGGGCTCGGCCGTGCAGGTCTTCGCCCGGCCGCGCCACCCGTACACGGTGGGGCTGCTCCAGAGCGTCCCGCGCCTGGACGCCGTGCGTAAGACCGCCCTCAATCCGATCGAAGGCAACCCGCGAGACATGCTCCAGCCGCCCCAGTTCTGTCCGTTCGCGCCGCGCTGTCGCTACGAGGTCGAGGCCTCGCGTCAGGAGGTGCCGCCGCTCGAGCAAATCGAGCCCGGTCACAAGGTCGCGTGCTTCAACCCGGTGCCGGCAGAGGAATGGCAGCGAATGAAGGACGCGGTTGTCGCCCGATGAGCATGGACGGCACCCTCGTCGAGCTCAACGACCTCAAGGTCTACTTCCCGATCAAGAGCGGGCTCGTGCTCGATCGACACATCGGCGACGTCAAGGCGGTCGACGGCGTGTCGTTCGCGATCAGGCGCGGCGAGACGCTCGGCCTCGTCGGGGAGTCCGGCTGCGGGAAGTCGACCGTGGGTCGCGCGATCCTCCGCCTCTACGAGCCGACCTCCGGTCAGATCGTCTTCGACGGCCAGGACATCACGAACCTCGGCGAGGCGGACCTGCGCCCGCTGCGGCGCCGGATGCAGATGATCTTCCAGGATCCGTACTCGTCGCTGAACCCGCGGCATTCCGTCGGGCGGATGATCAGCGAGCCGATGCGGGTTCACAAACTCGGCAGCCGGCGCGTCGCCGGCGCGCGAGTGCGCGAGTTGCTGCAGAGGGTGGGGCTGCCGGCGGATGCGGCCTCGCGCTACCCGCATGAGTTCTCCGGCGGCCAGCGCCAGCGGATCGGTCTTGCGCGCGCGCTCGCTGTGAACCCGGACTTCATCGTCGCCGACGAGCCTGTCTCGGCCCTCGACGTCTCGATCCAGGCGCAGATCATCAACCTGCTCGAGAGCCTGCAGAAGGACTTCGAGCTGACCTTCCTCTTCATCGCGCACGACCTTGCCGTCGTTCGCCACATCTCCGACCGCATCGCGGTCATGTATCTCGGGACGATCGTCGAGGTCTCGCCCGCCGAAGAGCTCTACGACAACCCGCTCCACCCGTACACGATCTCGCTCCTGTCCGCGGTGCCGATCCCGGATCCCGTCGTCGAGCAGCAGCGGGAGACGATCCTCCTCGCCGGCGACCTGCCGAGCCCGGCGAATCCACCGCCGGCCTGTCGGTTCCACACGCGCTGTCCCTACATCCAAGAGACGCGTTGCACGACGGAGGTCCCGCAGCTACGGAAGCTCTCCGACGGCCACGTCGTGGCGTGCCACTGGGCGGAGGACATCAAAGCCGGCCGGATCCGGCCGAAGGAGCGCGAGGCGATCGTCGAGGCGCCGCTGTCGGCGCCGCCCGTCGAAGCGCCGCCGGTCTAGTGCCTCGGCTCGTTCGGCCGGCAGAGGAGGGGTATCCGCAGCGTTCGCCGATGACGGCCGGCGACCCGGGGCTCACGCCGGCGCCGGTCGATCCGGGCCCGCTCACGCCGCGGGAGGTGCAGGGCTACGTCGTCTGGGGCTTCATCGCGGGATTCGTCGCCGCGTTCGAGATCCTCGCCGCATTCGACGGTGACGCGACCCCGTGGCCAACGCTTTCCCGCACGGCGGCCACCTTGCAGGAGCGGTACACGCTTGCCGGCCCGCTGATCCTCGGGGCGCTCGTCGTCGTCGCGGCTCGGATCGTGTTCTACCCGTGGCCCTACCGCCGTCCGGAGAGCTGAGTGACCGAAGACCAGATCGGCTACGTCGTCTGGGGTGCGCTCACCGTTTTCGTGCTGATCCCGGAGGTCTTGGCGGCAGTACGGCGCGAGCTCGTTCCGTGGCCTGGCTTCACGAGGACGGTCGTCTACCTGCAGGCGCGGAGCCCGAGGATCACGATGCTCGTTCTGGCGCTCTTCGCGGTGCTGATCGTGCACATCGTCTGGTATCCGTGGCCGAGCCGATGAACGAGCGGTTTTCCCCCGTTTAGGGGCGCTCCCTCAAAAGGGGGACTGCAGTTTTGTCCACAGGGAGCCGATACGTGGGTCGTGGACGCTGCTGAGCGGAAAGAGATCCTGAGTCGCTACATGGACCACTCGCGCCGGTTCGAGGCTGTCGCCCAGCGGCGGACGTCGACCGGTGCCGGCGAGGTCATCCCGTTCACGGCTCCGCTGAAGGAGCTCGAGCAGGAGCCGACCGCCCGCGAGATCGAAGTCCTCCAGCTGATCTCGGAAGGCCTCGTGAATAGGGAGATCGGCCACCGGCTCTTCCTGTCGGAGGAGACCGTGAAGTCCCACGTGCGCCACCTGCTCGCGAAGCTCCAAGCACGCTCACGAGCCCACGCTGTCGCAGTGGGCTTCAGGCGCGGTCTGATCGCCTAGCTAGATCGAAACCGCGGAATCTCGATTACCTGGCCTTAGCCGGCGAGCCCCGCTTTCCACACCCTGTGGACAGATCCCTCAACAGGGGGATGCCCACTCCTGTGGAAAATCGGAGACTGCGACCTTGCTACCAGGGCTTCAGACCACCACCAAGCGCGGCGACGGCAAGCGTTGCCAGCACGGCGGTGACGCGAGTTGCGAGATGCAGCATCTCGGCAACCTCCAAGTCGGGGAACTAACGGCAACGACGAGCTTATACCCCTTTTGGGTGAGATTCAAGAAGTTTTTCCGTACCCATGAAGACACTGCGGCTCTCTCCACAGACAGCACTCACGCCGCGTAGCTTCGCGACTGCAATTCGCGGCCACGCGGGCCCTGAACCGCTGCTGCTCTACGCCTTCGTCCTTGGTGCCCTCGCGTTCGGTCTAGTCGCCGGCATCTTGCTTACGGGGATCAGGTTCGAGGGGCCTCTGTGGCAGCTGGCGATCTTGGCTGCCGTCGCGCTCGTGGCTGAACGCCAGCCTGTGCGAATCACGCCAAACACCGAAATCACCGTGTCCGTCCTTCCAATGCTGTTTGCTGCGGTGGTCTACGGGCCGTTGGACGCAATCGCTGTCGGAACGGTCGGACTTCTCGCGGATTTTCGCGCTCCATACGTCCGGTGGCTGATTTGGACCTCCACTAGGGCGCTCGCCGGGGGACTGGCTGGTCTCGCCGTGATTGCACTGCTGCCCGCCGACCCCACGATCGGCGCGCTTATTTTCGTTGTTGCGGTGGCCGCCTCAACAGAGGCCCTTATTGACTCGAGCTTAGGTGCGATAACCGTTGCGCTCCGTGGAACGGGTTCGTACGGAGCCTTCCTCAAGTCGGTTCAGCCGGTCGTGATCTCAAGTCTTGCGGTTTATGTGCCAGCGATTGTCGTCCTCGCGTACGCCTACAGTCAGGCGTCCGAATGGACGGTTCTCCTCTTCTTTGCCCCTGGTTTTGCGGCACAGAGTCTTTATCGCCTCTACCGTGAGCAACGCCAAGCTGCTGAAGAACTGGCCGTTGCGAACGTACGTCTCCAGCGGGCCAACCTTTCGTTCGCGTCGGCGCTGGTCGCGACCCTTGACGCGCGAGACCGCTACACGGCGGGCCACTCCGCGGCCGTTGCCGTATACGCACGTGATATCGCGAAGAGAATGGGATTGTCCGCTGAGGAGCAACAACTCGCACACCTATGTGGCTTGGTCCACGACATCGGGAAAATTGGGCTCCCCCCGGGCCTGCTTGAGAAACCTGGCGCATTGACGCTCGATGAGCGCCGCCAGATGGAGACGCATTCCGAGATCGGGGAACGAATTCTGGCCAAGGTCGACGACTATCAGGAAATCTCCACGATCGTTCGGCATCACCACGAGCGTGTCGATGGCGAGGGCTATCCGGACGGCTTCGCTTCGGACGCGATTCCGCTTATTTCGCGAATCATCTCGGTGGCTGACGCCTACAACGCTATGACGTCCGACCGTCCTTACCGCGATGCGATGCCTAGCCGGGTGGCTCGGCTCAGGCTGGCGCAGGCGGTCGGGTCTCAGTTTGATACGTCGGTTGTAGCCGCCTTCGAAGCAATCTTGGCGACCGCGACCGATGAGTACCGGGATGGTATGGGGCTCGATTTCGAGCTCGAGGCCTCCCGCCACGAAGAGATGCAAGCCCCGATCGCTAGCGTCGCGTAAGCCACTTCGGAATCGCTTCGGATCTCCCGCGTACGCCCAGTTTTTCGTAGGCGTGCCGGAGGTGAACCTTCACAGTCGATTCAGCGAGGAACAAGGTCTGAGCTACCTCTCGATTCGAGAGTCCGGCCGCCACAAGGTCCATGACCTCCGCCTCTCTGGCTGTGAGCCGAGCGTTATCTGGCGACCGGTGGTGACGCACGGAGATTCGATACCGCTTTGCAAGTTCGGCGTCGTTAGCCCGGAGCAGAACTCCGGCGAGCCGAGCAGCATCGACGTGCCGCGCAAAGTCATCGAGTAGGTCGGGGCAGCCGCGATAGGCGGAGATGAGACTGTCGAAGTTGCCCGTCCTCGACGCTGCGGCCCATGCATCCTGAACGTGGTTCTCGCGCTCTGGGCCCGGTGGTGCTGCGATGGCTCGCACGGCTGGGCCGAGAACTTGAACGACCAGTGCATTAGCGGACAGGGCCTCAGCTGAGCGTAGGGCCTCATCAGCGCGTCTGTGCTCGCTGGCGCAGACAAGTGCGAGCGCTTTACAAGCGAGAATTTCTGCGCGCAAAGCAGCTGGCGGGTTCTCTTCGAAAAAGCCGAGTTCGGCGGCGTCAGCAGCAAGCTCAGGGCGCCCCGTGGCGAGTAGTAGCCGACAACGCAACGCAGCAAGGTTCCCCTGGATGTGTACGTCGTCCGGAGCAAGCGATTCCAGACGCTCAATATCGTGATTGGCATCGGCGAACGACCGAAGGCCGAGATGGGCGACTGCCCGGTCGATCACACCGAATGGTCGAACGAACTCAAGGCGATGCTCCTTCGCCCTACTGAGCAGCTCGTTTGCGAGTCTCAGAGCCTGTTGATAACGACCCGCACAACTTGATGCGTTCGCAAAAGTATGCAAGAAGGACGTAATGATCAGCGGGTTCGTGCCCTTGTCGAGCTCAGTCCATGAGCGCAACCCGGAGTCGAGCGCACTTGTACTAAGTCCCTCGCGAACTGCGCTTGTCATCCTGATGGCGACCGCCCTGAGCTGATCGTCGGCTGATTGAAGCTCAAGAGCATCGAGTTCCGCCAACAGGGCCTTAGCCTCCGGCCTTTCTAGCTCCGAAAGTGCGGAATAAAGGCCGAAGAGAGCTTCTCTTAGATCACGGGCATCGGTGGCCGTAGCCTTAGCCCGTTCGAAGTAGAAAATACTCAGCTCCTCCCGGCTGGCCAAAAGCGCGCTATTTCCGGCGCGAGCGAACGCCCGAGATGTGAATCGGCTGTCTGGTCCTAAGCGCTCGGCCGCCTGCTCGGCTAACCCCTCAGCACGACGGTAGTCACCGACCCTGAACGCCAACTCAGCCTCGGCGAGATCGAGCACTGGCGAATGCGATTGAAGAGCCGCGCCGGCTTCAAGCCAACGAGCCAGCGTGGCGAGCCGTCCGGATTCGAGCAACGAATCGAGTGCGGCCTCCATCGTGGACGCGAGCAGTTCGGGCTGCTCGTAACGACATGCAATGTCTACAGCTTCGTCCCATCGGCCGATCGTCACGAGCTCTGATCCGATCCGTGCAGCGGCACGTTTGCGGCCATCGACCGTCTCGAAGACACGTTCTTTCAAGAATTCAGCAAACAGAGGATGCAGATCGAAACACCTTCGATCTGCCTGGCTTAGTGCCCCCGCCCGAACGCCGGATTCGAGGGCTGTGCTTGCGGCCTTTCCGACCACCTGCTCCGCGAACTGGCGATCGAATCGAAGGACGAAGGACAGCGCGCCTAGTGTCGCTCGGTCTTTCTGAGGAAGACTCTCGTAGAGTTCCTGCGCGAAATACTCGTAGAGCTGCGCCGGAACTGCGTCGGCCAAGTCGTGCGTAAACGGGCTCAGTCCGAGAAGCCCAATTACAGCTGGCCAACCCCGGGCGCGCTCTAAGAAGTGAACGAGTTCGGAGTCGCTTCGCCCGACGACAGCTTGTGCTTCGCTTGGCTCCATCGCCAAGGCTCGGTGGTCGATCTCTTGGATCTCCCCATAGAGGATCCGGCGGGCTGTGGCCCAGCTTGGGCGCCGTCGGCTGGTGATCAGCATCTGGATCGGAGTGGTTTGGGTCAGCAGGTCGACGAAGCGCTCTGACGCGACCGACTCCATCGCGAACTGGTAGTCGTCGATCGCGAGCCAGGCCTCCGCCGGCCAGTTCTGGACGTCTTCGGCGAAGAGCTCCGCCAGGATGTCCACGTCCTCCTCCGGATGGCCGGTCGCCCGTACCCGTTCGCGCATCCGCTTCCCGGCGTCCGGAACGATCGACCCCACCGCCTCGGAGATCCCGGCCGCCAACGCGGCCACGTCTGCCGACGCCGGGCCGCCTCGATACCAGACGTCATTCCGCTCAGGCTCGCCCAGCCACTCGCGCGCGAGCGTCGTCTTCCCGTAGCCGGCCGGTGCGATCAGCAGCCTGATTCGAGCCGAGCTGCCGTCGAGCATCGAGGTCAGGCGTGGACGGCGAATGATTCGTCGCCGTGCCGCTACGACCTCGGTAGCCATCGCCGAGTCTTGAGGCTAATGCCTCCCGATGAGATTTTGGTGTGATTTCGGGGATCCGCGCCTGCGCCCGGGTCGCAGGCGCGGTGCCGTCAGTCCCCCGAGCCGGTGGGTGCCGGCCCGAGGCTGTGCGAAAGCGGGTCCTGGCCCGTGAGGAGCCGATACGCGACCGGGATCTGCCGTCGCCGGGCGACGCCGAGCTTCTGGCGGAGGACGTCGCAGTGGGCCTTCGCCGTTCGTGGAGAGATCCCGAGCCGCTCGCCGACCTCCTCGTTGGAACACCCGGCAGCGATCAACTCGACCACCTGGCGCTGCCGCTCCGTGATGCTGGTCGAGACCTTTGTGAGCGCCTCCTGCATGGCGCTCGACGCTAACAGCGCAGTCCGCGCCTGCCTATTGACCGAAGGGCGTATTTCGCGCCCTACGCCTTCAACAGCGCCGCGTCCGTCGTCACGAAGCTCGCCTCGTGCCCTCGGCGGTTCGCTTCCGACAGCTGCGACTCGTCAAGGGCGCCGATCCTAAGCAGGAGCTCGAACTCGTCACGGAGGTGGGTGCGCATCATCTCGGGGCCGTCGGTGGCGATGCTGAAGGGCACGCCATGCTCGGTGAACGCCCGAAACGTCTCGCGGAGCGCGTCCTCGCCGTCGAGCGCCTTAGTCAGCAGGTTGGAGGTCGGGCAGATCTCGAGCACGACCTCGGCTTCGCAGATCTGCGTCATCAGCTTCACGTCCTTCGCCGCCAGGATCCCGTGGCCGATCCGGTCGGGCCTCAAGCTCGAAAGCACCTCGCGGATCTCGGCGATCCCGTAGTCGCCGCCCTCCTCCCCGACGTGGATCGTGACGCCGAGCCCGGCCTCGCGCGCCTGCTCCACGAGCGGCAGCAGGTCCCGGTACGGGTACGGCCCCGCACCGTCGGGCCTCGGCCCGGCGATGTCGATTCCGACGATCCCGCGCGGCGCATAGCGGATCGCCTTCTCGACGATGACCTCGTTCTGCCGCTCGGTGAACGTCCGGTCCATCATCAGGATCAGCCCCGCGCGCACCTGCGGGTACTCGAGGCCGGCGCGGTCGAGTCCGCGGACGGCGGCCATGATGATGTGGTCGAGATCGCGCTCGCCGCCGCGGTTCCGCTTCATCGGGTTGAAGCGAAGCTCGAGCGTCGTGATCCCCTGCGAGCGGTAGGCGCCGCCGATCGCCGCGTGCACCGAGCGCTCGACCGCGAGCGGGCTCGACTGGATCAGCTCAGTCCACCTGTAGATCTGGTCGAGCGCGGTCAGGTCGGGGACACCGCGCGGGTCGGAGACGGTGACGAGCTGGTCGAACTCCCAGTAGTCCTTGACGGGGAGGGCGATGCCCTGCTCGTGGGCAAGCGTCCACATGATCTCGGAGGCCACCGCGCCGCCGAGGTGAGTATGGAGCTCAGCGAGGCCGTCCGAGGAGCTCACGCGCCGAGACTACAGAAGGGCCAGGTGCCGCCCGTGTGGGCGGCACCTGGGTCGGTTGGAGGACGAGCCTGCGGGGTTACCGACGTGCGGCGGGTTTCTTCAGCCTGGGGATGCGCACCGACGACGACTTCGTCGCCTTCGCCGACGGCGTCCTCGCGAGCGTGACCATCACGAGGCGCTTGCCGAAGGCCCGGTTCCGAGCGCGAAGGAGGAACGCGGCCTGTCCGACCCTGTTCGTCTTCTTCGCACGCGGGTTGCGCGTGATCCGGCGGGCGAACCTGCTCCGCACGCTCACCGTTGCGCCGCGGATGAGGCGGTTCTGCCGATCCCTGACGGTCACAATCATGCGAAGCCGCTTGGTTCGGCGGACGCTCCGCGTGATGTAGCGGATCTTCGCAATGCGGACGCCCTGGGCGCCCTTTGCGGAGATGGACCTTCCCGCCGCCGTCGTGAACATCGAGGTCGTGTGGAAGACGGGCACGGTCGACGTCTGGGAGACGCCCTTCGAGTCGGTCGCGGTGACCGAGATCTCCTTCGTCGTGCCCGGCACGGTGACGCTGAAGCCGCGATCCTCGCCGATCAGGCCCAGCACGTCCTTGCCGTTGACCTTCAGGCTCGCGAGCGAGCCCTTGTCGCCGACCGAGCCTTCGATGCGAAGCGGCAGGTTGTCGAGGATCTTGAAGCCGTCCGCCGGCTTCAGGATCGAGACGGCCGCCTTCTCGAGTGCGGCGAGCACGTCGGGGCCGATCACTCCTCCGGGGCCGACGATGTTCGTGTTCAGGGGGATCGAGACCGTCGTGATCTCGCCGCCCGAGTTTCGGAGGCCGAACACGAGGACGCTCTGGCCATTCAGGTTCACCGCTCCGGAGAAGTTGCCGGCGGCGTCGATCTGAAGCGGTTGCCCGTTCACGGTCAGCTGAACGTTGGAGCTTGGAACGCCGAGCGAGCCGGCGACCGTCGCCGTGCCGTTCGCGACCGTCATCGGCCCGAGCGTGACCGCCGGCGAAAGGACCTCCCCTGGAGCGGCGGGCGTCGTGACCGCCACGACCGCGAGCGTTGCGAGCACTGCGGCGAGCAGTCCGATTCGCCCCATGTATTTGGGCTTGGCTGCGTGAGCTCTCTGCAAGGTTGAACCCTCCTCAGGTGCGTTTGCCATCTGAGAGGGAGAGGCCCGGCGCGCGAACACTCTTGTCGAGTGCTCCCTCGTTCGAGGGAGGAAAATCCCTCGAAGGGGGTAGGACCGGCGGCCCATGCGGGCCTGCTGCAAGCTACGGGCATGGGACGGGCCGAGGATCTCTACGGGCTCCCGCTCGACGAGTTCACGAAGGCGCGCGACGAGTTCGCCAAGGAGCTCCGGCAGGGCGGCAAGAAGGAGGCCGCCGACGAGGTCAAGGCGTTGCGCAAGCCGTCCGTCTCGGCGTGGACGGTGAACCAGCTCGCGCGCCGGCACCCGCAGGAGATGCGCGCGCTCGTCAAGGCCGGTGAAGGGCTTCGGAAGGCGCAGCGGTCAGCGGTGGGAGGGGGCGGCCCGGAGGCGCTCCGCGAGGCCACGCGTACCCATCGAGCCGCACTCGACGAGCTCTCGTCTGCCGCCCGGGAGGAGCTCGGCGCCGACGGGACGACGCTGCAGCGGGCAGCGCAGACTCTGCGCAATGCCTCGGTCGACAAGGAGGCCTCGAAGGCCCTGCTCGCCGGCACGCTGACGGGCGACGTGGAGCAGTCGGGCTTCGGGTCGCTGCTCTCCGTCGTGCCGCCCGGTCGGGCTCGCACCAAGGCACGTCCAAAACCTCAGGCGAAGCCGAAACCGCCGCCGAAGCCGAAGCGCGATCCGAATGCTGCGAAGCGGGCGCAGGTGGAGAAACAGCTGGAAAAGGCAAAGACTCGGGTCAGCGAGCTCGAAGCCCGCCTGCGCGAACTAGAGGGTTAGTGCCAACCATTGCGAGCAGGGATAAGAGCAAGCAAAATGAACAAGAACTCACGCTTGCCCAGTCCCACTCCATGGAGGAACCGAACGTGGCCAAAGAGGTTCTGACGAGCGACGCCCCGTCGCCGGACGGATCGGCTCCGGCGCAGATCGCCCTCGCCGCTGACATCATCATCGAGAACGCTCCCGACCCGGTGTTCGTCGCCGATCTTGACGGCAAGATCCTGCAGACGAACGAGGCGGTCTCCGAGCTTCTCGGCTTCCGTCAGGACGAGGTCGTCGAGCAGTCGCTCTCCCGGTTCATCAGCGACGAGGAGGCGCGCGAGTTCACCGCCGCCCTCCGCGAGGTCGTCGAGCGAGGCGTCACCCGCGACGCCGTCCTGAATCCCCGCAGCGCGTCGGGCGAGGTCATCCCGACGAGCTTGAACGCCTCGGCGCTAAGAGACGCCGAGGGAAATGTGATCGGGGCGATCGGGATCCTG
>Ga0081538_10002588_pt1 | contig 17550 bp, 15 predicted proteins | sample TabmetS5T2R1_FD_71022 | JGI IMG/M metagenome (GOLD analysis project Ga0081538, IMG submission 71022) | Tabebuia heterophylla rhizosphere microbial communities from the University of Puerto Rico - S5T2R1 | ecosystem: Host-associated > Plants > Roots > Rhizosphere ... | reverse complement strand
CTCGGTGAAGGTGTTGCAGAAGGCGTAGTGCCACTGCTCGAAGGTGAAGCCGGCGGCCTTCTTGCGCCCGACGGTCCGCAGCGCCGGGAAGGTCGACTTGAGCTGCGACAGCGGCACCACGGGGACGCCCTCGGTGGGGGCCGAGTCCATGACGACGCCGACCGCGCCGTAGCCGCGGTCGAGCATGAGCTGGGTGAAGACCCCGCCGGCGGAATGCCCCATCAGGATCGGCGGCCGCTCCAGCCCGCCGATCACCTCGGTGAGGTGGTCGATGACGGCGGGCACGGTCAGGTTCTCGATCGGGGTCGGGTCGGCACGTAGGGCCTCGACCTCGACCTCGAAGCCGGGGTAGGCGGGGGTGAGCACCCGGTAGCCCTTGGCCTGGTAGTGGGCCTTCCACTCCTCCCAGCTGCGCGGGGTGACCCAGAACCCATGAATCAGGACGATGGTGTCGGGAGCGGTCGGGTCGCCGTCGGCGGGCATGGCGTCTCCTTCCGAGGCTGGTGAGGGCGAACCCGGTCAGCAGGCCAGGCACGATGACGGCCTGAGTGCCGATCAGGCCCAACAGCCCCACGAAGTCGCGTGGGCTCTCCGCTGGCTCCTAGCAAGGGAACCAACGGTGCCACCCTACGCCCCGCTGACTGTCACCGATAGCCCCTCATTGCCGAGTACGGGATTGCAGCGGATCGGTGGGTGTCAATCGGCGTTGCTGGAAATGTGAATGGCGGCGTAGCCGCAACCTGGTTTTCTCTATTGCGCGCGACAGCGCGCCCGGCCCGCAGGGCCGGCCCAATCGTCCGCCCTCCACAATTTCGCAGGGAGTGGGCCGACGAAGGAGGCCCATCGACGGGCAATGAATCGATCGGGCGGACTCCTACGTAGCGTAGCGGGGCGGGGTCACGCGTGGGTTTGCCCGTGACCCTGCCCCGCCGAGCGTCTGACCAGCGCGAACGGGCCAAGGCCGGCAACCACAGGTCCCCCACCCCTGGGGGGACCCATCAGGGGAGGGATCAGGGGACCCTACGGGGACCGATCCCGGGGGGTCCGAGGGGGTCCGAGAAATCGCTGTAGGTGTTCTGGAGGCCGCTTGGAATTGCCCGGAGGCAATAGCGTGACGGGGAGAGTCCGGGGGCCTAAATCGGCCTCGGCGCGGCCGGGACCCTGCACCCGGCCGCGTTCGGCCGATGCCCTCACCCGACGGGAACTACCACCCGGCCCGATCGGCGCCGGCGTCAAGGTCGGTCGTTCCGCCCCCCGGGCAGCGCACCCGCCGGGCGAGGGCGCCTCAACGAATTGGTAGGAACCTGGGCGGCGGAGTGAGCGACAGGGGTTGAAACGGAATCCCACCCTCACAGAGGAGCTATCCCAATGGCCAGCGGAACGCACGTCGCCAGCAAGGGCGTGTGGACGTCCTATGGCGGGGTCGCGACCCTACCTGACCTCAGCCCGCGTCCGCGACTGGGCCTCACCGGGCTGCTTTGGCCCAACGGCGCCCCCACGGCCGCTCTCATGCGGACTCTGGCCTCCCTGCTGAACCTCGGCGCCGGTGCGGTCCGAGCCGCGCGTGGAAGGCGGAGCACCTTAGGCCGGCACATGCCATGGCGCGACCACGAACCGGCGACGCACGTGATGGCGGCCGGGACGGCGCTGGAGCGTCGACTGTCCCGCCAACTCATCGCCGCCGGTCCCTCGGTCCGCACGCTCCGGCGGGGCGCGACCCTGGTGAAGCAGGGGGCGGCCGGCGACGAGCTGTTTCTCCTGCTCGAGGGAAGCTTGGCGGTCGAGGTGGATGGCCATCGGGTCGGTGAGGTGGGGCCGGGGGCGATCCTGGGGGAGCTGGCGGTGCTGGAGCACGACCTCGTGGTGGTTGGCGTGGTACCTGCGCGGCTGCGCGACCAGGCCGATCTAGTGGCCATGGCCGCCATGCTGGGCGCCAACCCTTACCAGGTGGCGGCCAGGCTGGACCACTGGCGATTCGGACCGACGGTGGCGCTGACCGTGGCCAAGGTACCCGTCGAGCAGTTCCGGCGGATCCGGCCGCGATTGGGCATCGTCGAGGAGGGGCTGAGCTTGGAACGCCGTCCCGGGCGGCCGGGCCGTCGAACGGCCACGCTGCGGGCCCTGACCTCGTGCCGTGTTGCGGTGGTGCCGGATGGTGTGCTGGACCGGGAGGCGCTGGCCGCCCTGGCCGAGCGCCGACGATTCATGCCGTCACCTGCGGCAGGCCCGGCCGGTGCACAGGCTCGGATGGTGGCCGGGTGACGAGCTCTGGCTCACCTCCGAGGTTCCCGGTCTTGGAGGCGACCATCCTTGGCCACGACCGGCGTCCACGCTTGAGGGAATCGGCTGGCTGGCCGGCTGACCCCTCTGGCCACATCGGCAGATTCGCGGGAACCTTGCCGTCGTTGGGAGCGACAGGGTGGTTGACGGACCGATCTCGTCTTGCGAAGGAGCGGCTGGATGGCCACCGGAACCCACCTCCGCATCGAGGGGCTGGGCAAGAGCTACGGTCGAGTCGCCGCCCTGGCCGACCTCGACCTGGAGCTGGAGCCCGGCATCACCGGCCTGCTGGGGCCCAACGGGGCCGGCAAGACCACCCTCATCCGCATCCTGGCCACCCTGCTCGCGCCCAGCGCCGGCGAGGTCCGGATCAACGGCCGGCGGGCCGCCGACCCTGGCGACCGGGTGGAGATCCGCCGCCGCCTCGGCTACCTGCCTCAGGACCTCGGCCTCTACCCCAGGTTCACGGTGTTTGAGTTCGTCGACTACCTGGCCATCCTCAAGGAGCTCGACGACCCGGCCGACCGCCATCGCCGAGTCCGCTCGGCCCTGGCCGCGGTCGAGCTGGAGGACCTGGCCGGTCGCAAGATCCGCACCCTGTCGGGCGGGATGCGCCGGCGGGTTGGGATCGCCCAGGCGATCGTGGCCGACCCTCAGCTGCTGTTGCTGGATGAGCCGACCACCGGGCTAGATCCCGAGCAGCGGATGCGCTTTCGCCAGCTGATCGCCGGCCTGGGCCGCCAGCGCACGGTGGTGTTGTCGACCCACCTGGTCGAGGACGTGGCCGCGGTCTGCACCCGGGTGGTGGTGCTGTGGCAGGGCCGGGCCCGGTTCACCGGCACCCCCACCGAGCTGCGCCGGCTGGCCGACGGCCAGGTGTGGAGTTCCCCGGAGGACGGCCAAGGCGCGGTCGCGTCCTGGCGGACCGAGAGCGGGGCCTATCGGGTGCTGGGCCCGCGGCCCTCGCCGGCCGCCACCCCGCTGCCGCCGACCGTGGAGGATGGCTACCTGTTGGTGACCGCCCGCTCCCGCCAGGACACCTCGGCATGACCGCCCTGGCCCGCATCGAGGCCCGCCATCTGGCCCGGTCGCCGCTGCTGTGGCTCGGCCTGGCGCTGGCCGCCGCGAGCGTGGCACCCTCGCTCTGGTCATCCTGGCCGGTCCTGGCCGGCGACGACCTGCTCGCCTACCAGAGCAGCCTGCTAGTCGGCACCGGGGCCGCGTGGGCCGGGGCCTGGCTGGGCCTGCGGGACCGGGCCAGCGGCGCGGCCGACCTCCTGGCCGTCACCCCGACCGCCCCCTGGCGGCTGTGGTGGGCTCGCCTGGCGGCACTGGCCGCGGCCGGCGCGGCGGGGTTCGCACTGCTGTTCGCGGCTATTCTGGCCGTGTCGGCCGCCCGCGGTGGTCGCGGCACCGCCGATCTGCGGCTGCTGGCCGACGGCGCGCTGGCGGTCGTGCTCGGCGGGCTGGTGGGCGTGGCCGTCGGCCGGTCCAGCGGCTCGCGCCTGGTGGCGGTGCTGGCCGGCGTCCTGTGGTACCTGCTCTGCATGTTCGCCGCCGATTCCGGCATGTCGCCGGCGTACCGGCTGTCGCCGGCGCTCATGCTGGAGGGATCGCGGTCGGTGGAGTTCGGCTTCCTGCCCGACCCGTTCTGGCCGCACCTGGCCTACCTGCTCGGGCTGGGGCTGCTCGCCGGCCTGCTGCCGCTGGGCCTGGCCGCCCGCGGCAGCGGCCAACGCCCGGCCCATGCCCCGGTGCTTGCGGCCGTCGTGGCCGGGCTGGTCCTGGTCGCCTCGGGCAGCGCCAGGCTCGTCGCCCTCCCGGAGGCGGTCGTCCCGCTCGGGCCGGACCGGGCCGACTGGAAGCCCGGTGCCGAAGCCGAGGCGGTCCTGTCCGACCCGTTGTTCGCCTACCCCGAGGACGGTCGCGCCATCAGCTGCGCCGGGGACACCGCCCTGACGGTTTGCGTCTACCCGGCCTACGGAACCGGGTTGGCCAGGCGGGTGCACGCGGCGGTGCGGCCGGTGGCCGGGTTGCTTGCCGGCCTTCCCGGCATCCCGACCCGGGTCCGCACGGTCCCGCTGAACGCGGGATCGTGCCGGGGCGGCGAGCTCCAGCTCTGGGAGCAGTTCGTGCGCGCGCTGGAGCGCCGGGAGTACGCCGGTGCCTACCTCACCTGCGCCCTCGGCCAGGACGACCAGCCGGAGGCAACCGGCGGCTCCACAGTCGACGCCAGGGACGCCGTCAGGTTCTGGGGGCTGCTGGCCAGCGGCACGCTGACCAGCCAGGATCTGCAGCGGGCGAGCGAGCAGGACCTCTGGCAACTCCAGGCCGCCGGCGAGCGGCCGTCGGCGGCGCTGGCCCCCGCCCTGACCATGGCCGAGCTGCCGCCCGGCCAGGTCCGGGCCGCGCTGGCGCCGGTGTGGGAGCGCCTGCGGGCCGGGACCCTGCCCGTCTCTGAGCTGCCGGGGCAGCGGCCATGACCCGGGCGGCGGCCTTAGCCCGCATTGAGGCGCGCCATCTGGCCCGCTCGCCGCTGCTGTGGCTAGGGTTTGGGCTGGCGTTGACGCTGGTGACGCTCATGCAGGTGCCATTCATAGCCTGGCCGATGCTAACCGGGGACGACCTGTTCGCCTACCAGACCGGCTTCTGGGTCGGCGGCGGGACGATGCTGGCCGGGGCCTGGCTGGGGCTGCGAGACCGGACCAGCGGCGCCGTCGACCTGGTCGCGGTGACGCCGACCGCCCCCTGGCGGCTGGTGGGAGTCCGGCTGGCCGCCATCGCGGTGGTGGCCATCGGCGTGTTGGCGGTCGCGTTCGCCACCGCACTGGCCGTCTCGGCCATCCGCGGCGGCCGCGGCATCCCTGATCTCCGATTGCTGGCCGACGGGGCCCTGGCGGTGACGCTTGGCGGCTGGGTCGGCATGGCCGTCGGCTGGCGCAGCGGATCGCGCATGCTGTCGGTCCTGGCCGCCCCGGTGTGGTGGGCGGCCTGCCAGATCGTCGGAACCTGGCCGTCGGGGTTCGGTGCCCCGCCGTCGCTGGCCGTGGAGCGCCTGTCGCCGCTGCTGGGGTTGACGGAGCACTCGGCCGAGTTCGGCTTCCTGCCCGACCCGCTCTGGCCGCATCTGGGCTACCTGCTCGGGCTGCTGCTGCTGGCCGGCGTCGGCCTGCTGGCCCTGGCCGCCCGCGGCGGCGGGCAGCGCCCACCGGTGGTGCCGCTGCTGGCCGCCATGCTGGCCGGGGTGGTCCTGGTGACGGCTGGAGGGGTAGGGCTGGTCACCCTGCCGCGCTGGCTGGTGGTGCTGGGGCCGGATCGGGCCGACTGGAAGCCCGCCAGCGAGGTCTTGGCGATCGACGACAGGTGGTGGACGTATCCCGACGACGGCCACGCCCGCAGTTGTGCCGGCGACGCCACCCTGACGGCCTGCGTCTACCCGGCCTATGGCCAGCGGCTGGCCGAGGAGATCCACGGCGCCATGGGGCCGGTGGCCGAGCTGTTGGCGGGGCTGCCCGGCGTCCCTACCCGGGCCCGCATGGTCCCGACCCAGACCTTCGTCCACAGCGCCTGCCGCGGCAGCGAGGTCCAGATCGGCGAACCGGCCGCGCGGGAGGTCGGCGGGAACGACAACGACCTCCGCTACGTCGACTTCTACCTGCGCTGCGCGCTCGGCGAGCGCAACTGGGGCGGCGACGGCGCCGGCGGTGGGGACGAGTCACCCGGTGAGGCCGCCGACGTCGTCAAGACCTGGGCGGTGGTGGCCAGCGGCACCATGAGCGGCGAGGAACTACGCCGGGTGCTGGCCGAGGGCGGCTTCCCGGCCGGGTTGACGGTCCACTCGTTCTCGCCCGAGCTCGCAGCGGCCGTCTGGGCCATGGCCGGGCTGCCAACCGCCCAGGTCCGGGCCGAGCTGGCGCCGCTGTGGGACCGGCTGCGGGCCGGCACCTTGCCCGTCGCCGAGCTGCCAGGGCAACGACCATGACCCCGGCGGCCCTGGCCCGCTACCGGCTGCGGCCAGTGCCCTGGGGTTGGCTGGCCGGGCTGGCCACCGGCTGGCTGCTCGGCACCCGGCTCCTGGTCGAACTCCCCATCGACCCGGGCATGGGCATCACGGTGGTCCGCTGGACGGCGTTGCTGCTCGGGCTCGGCGGGGCGGTCCTGGCCGCCCCAGAGACCGACCCACCTCAGGACGTGCTGCGGGCCGGACCGGTACCGCACTGGCGCACCCTGGCCCTGCGCCTGGCCGGCTGGCTGGCCCTGGGGGCGGCGCCGATCCTGGTCCTGGCGGCGCTGCTGGACGGCACCGCCGGCTGGACCGCCGCCGACCTGGCCGCCGGAACGCTGCCGGGGTTCGGCCTGGCGACCGCGTCGGCCTTCCTGGCCGCCGCCAGGACCTCGGTCCTTGACGGTGGTGCCGCGGCCATGGCGACCGCGGTCGGGCTGGCCACGGCCGGGCGGGCCTGGCCGGCCTGGTTCCCGATCCAGCTCGCCAGCGTCCCCGGCGACCCCCGCTGGCACTCCAGCCGGGTCTGGATGGTCGGGCTCAGCCTGGCCCTGGCCGCATCGGCGCTGCTGGCCGAGCGCCGCACCGGCCTAGCACTCCGCCGTCGCCGGCACCGGCCGACGTCTCGACCCAGCCCGGCGTCCGGGGCCAGGGTCCGACCATGATGGGGGGCGCCCGCGCGCCCATGGACGCGGCGGGCATGGCAGCTGGCCAGGTCGCCACCGGCGCGGCCGCCGACGACCAGCTGGTCCGGGCGGTGGTGGCCGGCGACCGGCGCGCCCTGGAGCTGCTGTACCGGCGCCATGCCCCCTGGCTAGCCGGGCGGTTGGCGGCCAGGACCTCCTCGGTCGACCTGGCCGAGGAGGCGCTGCAGGACACCTTCCTGGCCGCCTGGCGCGGCGCCCGCGGCTACCACGGCACCGGGGAGGTCCCGGCCTGGCTGTGGGGGATCGCCCGGCGGCGGCTGGCCAGCCTGGCTCGGCGGCAGCGACCCGGTGTGCTGTCGCTAGACGCGGCGGCCGAGCGGGTCGACCCCGTCGCCGGACCGGAGGAGGCCGCCCTGGGCCGGGACGCCTCGGTGCGTATCCGCGCCGCCATCGAGCATCTGCCGGCCGAGCAGCGGGCGGTGATCACCGCCGTGGTCTACCAGGGCCAGTCGATCACCCAGGCCGCCCGAGCCGCCGCGGTGCCCGAGGGCACCCTCAAGAGCCGCCTGCACCGGGCCCGCCTCCACCTGCGCAAGGAGCTGTACCCATGACCGAGCACCCGACCGAGCTGCTATTGCAGATCGCCGACGGCGCCGTGCCGCCCCCCGAGGCCCGCGCCCATCTGGCCACCTGCCAGCGCTGCCAGCAGACTCTGGCGGCACTGGCCCCCTTGGACCTGGACTACGTCTGGCAGGGCGTGACCTCCGAGCTGGACGCGCCCAAACCCAGCCTGCTGGAACGCCTCCTGGTCGCCGTCGGGGTGCGGCCGGGGCTGGCCCGGTTCACCGCCATCACCCCCAGCCTGCGCCTGGGCTGGCTGCTGGCCAACGCCCTCGTGCTGCTGCTGATCGCCCTGCCCATGGCGCTCCGGCCGGTGGCGTCGTGGCCACCAGCAATGCTGCTGGCCGCCCCCCTGGTCGGGGCGGCCGCGGTCGCCTTCGCCTACGGGCCGGCGGTCGACCCGGCCTACGAGGCCGTCGCGGCCACCCCTCTATCCCCGCTGCAGGCCCTGCTGGTCCGGCTGGCCGCTGTCCTGGTCGCCAACACCGCCCTGGCCGGCGCGGTCGACCTCGCCCTCGGCGGCCGCGGGCCCCACGCCGGCTGGCTGCTGCCCATGACCGCCGCCGCCCTGCTGGCCGTGCTGGTCGCCTCCCGCTGGAGCCCGCAGGTCGGCGCGGCCGCCGGGATGGGCGCCTGGCTGCTGGTCCTGACCGGCTGGAAGGCCAGCCAGCAACCAGTGACCTGGCTGACCGGCCCCGGCGCCCAGCTGGCCTACGGCGTGGTCGCTGCCGTCCTGCTGGTGCTGCTGATCAGAAGGATGACCCGGGAGGGCTGGGCCCTGGCCGACCAGACCGAGCCCGCCTGACGAGAACCGGGCTTTCCTGAACCGGACGGGAACCTTGCCGTCGGGCCGAGCGACAGGTGGTCCAGAAGATCCACCATCCAAGGAGCCGTCGATGGCGAGCGAAGCCCACCATGTCTGAACTTGTCGCCGGGTTGCTCCAGGGGCTGGACGGCCTGCACCCGGGTGTGCTGTACCTGCTGGCCGGGCTGTTCACGGCGCTGGAGACCTCGGTCGGGATCGGCCTGCTGATCCCCGGCGACAGCGTGGTCCTGCTGGCCGGCACCACCGCCACCACGCCCCACCGGTTCGCCGCCCTGGTCGCGGCGACCGTGCTCGGGTCGCTCACCGGCGAGTCGATCGGCTACCTGCTCGGCCGCCGCTGCGGCACCCGGCTCCGGACCAGCCGGGTCGGTCGGCGGCTGGGGGAGCACCGCTGGGCCGCGGCCGAGGCGTTCCTGGCCGGCCGCGGCGGCCGAGCAGTGGCCGCGGCCCGCTTCGTCGCCCTGGTCCATGCCCTGGTGCCGGTGGTGGCCGGCACCGTCGGGATGTCCTACCGGCGGCTGGTCAGCTGGGGCGCTGTGGGCGCGGTGGCCTGGTCCATGCTGTATGTGGGGATCGGCGCTGCTGCCGGCGCGTCCTGGCGCCAATATGGCGACCGGATCGGCCTGGCCGGCCTGGCCGTGTTCGGCGCCGCGCTCGCAATCCTGCTCGTGGTCCGGGCCGCCCGCCACGGCCCCGGACGACCCGACCACCGGGTCGGCCCAGGTCCGTCAGCACGGTCCCAACCCGAGCACGTTCACGCCGACGCCCGCCAGAAGGACCGAGCCGAGCTGCTGCCCATAGCAGCTAGGGATGAACGACACCACACCGCAGCCTAAAGGGGACGCCTGACGCTCTAGGCGAGGCGGTCAGGAGCGATCCTCAGCGTCGCCCGGAGCTCTCGTGTCTTCACGGGCTGGCTACTTAATATTCCGCCGATGGCCTCGACGCGGCGCCGCGGCAGGGCACCAGTTTGTTCTATTCGAGGAATTGGGGGCCGCTCATGGCACCCGCCGCCCGTGCTCCCCCTCCCCGCCACGATGCTGCCCACCACAACGGGAAGGTCGCCATGCCGCGACGCTGGAAGACGCTCATCTTCCTCACCACCCTGCTCGCCACCGGAGCTTTGCCTCGGTGCTGCGGCCCATCGAGGGCGACCTTCCATTGCGGCGGAAGGCCGCCGGTAGCCTTCGCCCGTCCTGAGGGAGTTGCCGCTGGAGAGGCGGATAGTCGGAGTTGGAGGTGACCGACAAGGCCTGGGCGCAGATCCAGCGACCATGCCGACCTGCGTAGCGCGGTCGCCCGACACCAAGACCCGGTGGCCGGCAGGATTCGACGCTGGCGCGGCCGGCGTTCAGTCAGTAGAAGACTTCAACTGATGACGGCGATCACCACCAACCCTCGCAATGAGGCATCTGGCAGGGAACGGCCCATTCCCTGCCACAACTGCAGCCGGGCACTACCTGTGACCTCACTGTCCGGCCGCGGCGGTAGCCTGCGAAGCCGACACATTCCCTGCCACATCCCGAGGAAGGACCACGCATGGTCGGGCGAGTGGTCCCTCTGGCAACCTCCGAGCAGGCCCTCGCCGCGGCCACCGAGGCATTTCTCGCCCAGCCGAGCCTGGCCCGATCCACCCGTCGCTCCTATGACCAGACCCTCACCCGGCTGGTGCGCGAGCTCGGCAGCGATCGGCCGCTGTCGACGCTCACCGTCGAGGCGATCACGGTCGCGGTGACAACCGCCTGGGGTGGGCGGGCGCCGGCGACCTGGAACCGCCAGGTGGCCACCGTCCGCTCGTTCCTGGCGTTCTGCCGCCGGCGGCGCTGGCTGGCCGAGGACCTCACCGTTGACCTGGAGCGTCGGCCGGAGCCGGCCGACCGCACCAAGGCCATCCCCCCTCCCCAGCTGGAGCAGCTATGGCGCCGCGAGGACGTCGGGCTGCGGGAGAAGGCGCTGTGGCGGCTGCTGTATGAGACCGCCGCCCGCGCCAACGAGCTGTTGGCTTTGGACGTGGAGGACCTTGATCTGGCCAACCGGCGGGCCCGGGTGCACAGCAAGGGTGGCGCCGTGGAGTGGGTGTTCTGGCAGACCGGGTCGGCCCAGCTCCTCCCCCGCCTGTTGGCGGGTCGAACCCGCGGACCGGTCTTCCTGGGTGACCGCCGGCCGACCCGCGCCGTTGCCGGCCTCGACCTGGACCCGACCAGCGGGCGGGCCCGGCTGTCGTACCGGCGAGCGGCCGAACTGTTTCACGTGCGCACCGGGTGGACGCTGCACCAGCTGCGCCACTCGGCCCTCACCCACGCGGCCGAGGACGGCACCAACCTGCCGCTGCTGCTGGCCCGGTCCCGGCACGCCTCGGTGCGGTCCCTGGAGCGCTATGCCCGCCCAGGGCCGGAGGCGGTCGCTCGCCACCTCGCCGACACCGACCCGGCACGTCGGCGGCCATGACCCACTTCCGCACCACATCTCGCGGCCGGCCTTAGTGAACCTCATTCCCTGTGGATGGGCGTACCTTCCCGGATGACAAGTCCTGGGAGCGCCGGCGTGCCCGCGCCGGCGAGGAAGCTAGGCCCACCGCTCCCTCGGCCAGGCGGCCTCGTCCGGGTCGCGACCAGCTCAGTCCTCGCCGATGTCCTCGTTCCAGATCTCGGGATGCTCCTCGATGAACCGTTCCATGAGGTCCACGCATTCGGGCGAGTCGACCACGGTGACCTCGACGCCCGCCCCCCTGAGCCAGTCGACCCCGCCCTGGAAATGCCGGTCCTCGCCGACGAGGACCCGCGGGATGCGGAACTGCCGGATCAGGCCGCTGCAGTACCAGCAGGGAGCCAGGGTCGTCACCATGGTCGTGCCACGGTAGCTCTGCTGGCGGCCGGCCTTGCGGAAGGCATCGGTCTCCCCGTGGATCGAGGGATCGTCCTCCTGCACCCGCCGGTTGCGCCCCTGCCCCAGGAGCTGCCCGTCGGCCGCGAACAGTGCCCCGCCCACCGGCACGCCGCCCTCGGCCAGCCCGGTCCTGGCCTCGTCGATGGCGACCGCGAGCATCCGCTCGACCGCGCCGGAATCGTTCGCCATGTGCGCGCTCCTTTCACACCGGCAGGTCGAGCAGGCCGACGGCGTTCGCCCCCAGGATCTGCTCCTTCTCCCCCGTCGAGAGCACCGGCAGCCTCATGACCAGCTCGACCGTCCGATCGAGGTCGTACCAGGGAAAGTCGGTACCCAACATGACCCGCTCGGGGCCGACCTGCTTGATCAGCCGGGCCAGGTCCTCCTCCGTGGGGGCGTTCGGCGCTCCGGTCCATTCGATGATCTCGCAGAGGTCGAACCTCACCTGCGGGAACGCCAGGGCCAGTTCAGGCGTCTGGCGCCAGCTTCCCCCACCCAGGTGCGCCAGCACCACGATGAGCCGAGGGTGCTGCTGGAGCACCTCTGCGAACGCACCGGGCTCGGCGAACGGCTCGCCGCCCCTGGCCGACCCGGTGTGGGAAAGGACCACCAGCCCCAGCTCCTCGCAGGCGTCGTAGACGGGACGCATGCGCGGGTCGCTCGGCTGAAACCGCTGCGCCACTGGGTGCAACTTGATGCCATGAGCCCCCCGGTCGGCCATCTCCCGCAGGTGCTCGACGTTCTGCTCGGGCGAGAGGGCCCAGGGGTCCACGCCGACGTAGGGGGTGAGCTGCCGTATCGGGGCGAGGGCGTCGACCAGCCAGCGGTTGGCGGCGCGGAACCGCTCGCCCATCGTCGCCTCGATCTCGGCGGCGGCCTGCGCCCGCTCCTCACCGTGGAGGTCCTGCGGCAGCATCGCCAGCGCCTCCTCCCGGAAGAGGTCCACGCTCAGCAGGTTCACGGCGACGCCGTGGCTGAAGCCCGCCTTCTCCATGGCCGCGAGCGCGTCGCCGACCGTCCCGCTGGAGCGGCTGAACCGCACCCCCTGCTTCTCGCCGTACTCCCAGATCTCGTAGCCGGCCTTCCACCAGTCTCCCGACTCGGCGGACGGGTACAGGTGCATGTGGACGTCAACCCTGACCGGGTCTGCCATCTCGCCTCCTACGCGTCGCCGCCGGCCCTGGCCGCGGCGTCCCGTTCGGACCTGGCGTCTCGCCACCATGGCTGGTCGCAGATGCGGCCGAGGGACTCCACCACGATGTGGGCGGCCAGGTACGAGGTCAGGCCCGTCCGGACGTCGAGCAGCGGGTTGACCTCGACCAGGTCGAGGCCGATCACCTGGGTCCGCTCGGCCACGGCGAACATGGCGTCGCGCAGCTCGGCGTAGCTCATGCCGTTGGGCTCCGCCGAGACGCAGCCGGGGATGAGGGACATGTCCAGGACGTCGATGTCGACGCTGATGTAGCAGCGTGCCCCCTCCGGGATGCCGTCCAGCACCGAGTCGACCGGGCGGTCCCTGAACTCCTCCATGGTCACCACCCGGTTGCCGTCGCGGAGTGAGTCCTCGTGCATCACCTGCGTGTTGCGGATGCTGCGGATGCCCACCTGGTTGATGGACCGCACGTTCGGCATCAGGCGTAGGTGCCGGAACGCGTGCTGGTTGGTGAACTCCAGCCCGTGGACGAACGGCATGTAGTCGATGTGGGCGTCGAAATGGACGACGTGGAAGGGCTCCTCGCCCTCAAACGCCCGGACCACCGGGTAGGTGATCGCGTGGTCGCCCCCCAGCGCCACCGGCAGGGCGCCATGCTCGACCACCTTGCGGGTCAGCGCGGTGATGTTGGCGAAGGTGTCGACCACATTGGTGGGCAGCACGTCCGCGTCCCCCACGTCGGCGATCCGGCCCTCCACCATTTCGCGCTCGAGGAACCGCCGGCGTGCCTGCGGGTCGTAGTAGCCGCGTCCGTCGGTGAGGAACCGCAGCGAGTGCTCGCGGATCGAGCGGGCACCGAACCGGGACCCCGGCATGAAGGGGGAGCCTTCGTCGGTCGGTGCGCCGAGGACTGCAATGTCGGCGTCGAGGCCGTTCAGGTTCGTGCAGATGGCCGACCCGAGAAACGAGGGGATCCCCACGAACGGGAAGCTCGGCCCGCCACCGCCGACCTCACCTTGTGGCATGCTCAGTCTCCTCATGGTAGACGAGTTCGTGCTGGTGCCGGCCCGCGAGGCCCGCGCGGTCCAGGTGCCGACCGGCGGGAGCTTCCGCGTGGTCGAGGTCGAGGGCGGCCAGGTCGCGGACCTGTTCGTGTTCGTCGCCGGCGACGTCGGGGAGTACGCCAGCGCCGAGCACACCAGGATCTGGGTGAACCGGCTGTTCCCGCGGGTCGGCGAGGCCTTCGTCACCAACCGGCGCCGCCCGATCCTCTGGTTCGAGGCGGACGACTCCCCCGGCGTGCACGACATGCTGTGCGCGGCCTGCGACCCCACGCGCTACCGGCTCCTCGGCGTGGAGGGGTGGCACCCGTCCTGTCAGGAGAACCTCCAGCGGGTGATGGCCGGTCTCGGCCACGACCGGATCGAGGTGCCGCAGCCGATCAACCTGTTCATGGCGGTGCGGGTCGAGCCGGACGGCTCGTTCACCTGGGGTCCCTCGCCGGCCAGAGCCGGGGACGGCGTCGTCCTGCGCGCCGTGCTCGACTGCGTCGTGGTGGCGTCTGCGTGCCCGCAGGACCGCAACGAGATCAACCACTACCGGCCAACACCCATCGGCATTCAGCTCCTCGGCTCCCGGCCTCCTAGCTCCCGGACACCACCATCGCCTTAACGCAGACCTTGTCGCGGCTGGCCTTGATCGCCTGCTCGGTGTCCTCCACCGCGAACGTATGGGTCACCAGGTCCTCGAACGGGTAGGCCCCCGAGTACCGCGACAGGAACGCCAGCGACGTGCCCAGCTGCGCGTTCGGATAGGCGTAGGACCCGAGGATGTCCACGTCGAGGTTCACGATCTGCTGCGGGTTGAGCGCCATCGTGCCGTTGTCGGTGAAGTGACCGAACTCGACGACGCGGCCACCCTTGCGGACCAGCCGGAGGGACTCGGCGAAGGCCGGCGGCAGCCCCACCACCTCGACCACCACGTCGGCGCCGAGGCCGCGGGTCATGGAGCGCACGGCCTTGACCCGGTCCTCAACCTCCGTCAGCTCCGCCAGCGAGAGGACCTCGTCGAAGCCGAACCGCCCGGCCATCTCCAGGCGCATCGGGATGCGGTCGATGCCGACGACCGGGCTCGCGCCCATGGCGCGGGCCGCGGCGCCGGTCAGGATCCCGATGGGCCCGAGGCCCTGGATCACCACCGATTTCCCCAGGCCGATGCCCTCCCCAGCCCACGGGAGCCCCGGGGCGAACGCCCGCTCCAGCGCCCGCGTGCCGCAGGCGATCGGGTCGGCGAGCGCCGCCATCTTCAACGACACCGTCGGGGGCAGCTTGAACAGCCAGGTCTGCGGCATGAGGTACAGCAGCTCGCTGTAGCCGCCGCGGACATGCGGCGCCTCGTCGGCCCCCAGCGTGATCCCGTAGATGTTCACGGCCTGGCAGAGGTTCTCCCGCTGCGGGACGAAGCGACAGTAGTAGCAGGTCCCGCACGACAGCGTGGTGCCGACCGCGACCCCGTCGCCGGGGCGGAGGTCCTGGCCGTACACGTCACGAGCGGGAAAGTCCGGACCCCAGCCCTCCAGCACGCCGGAGAACTCATGCCCCATGACCAGCGGCATGGGTACGGTCAGGTGCCCGCTGTACATGTGCGGGTCGGTACCGCACACCCCGCAGTGGGTCGGGCGCAGCACGGCGCCGTCGCGCGACGGCGCCGACTCCGGGAAGCTGGTTACCTCGAGTGTGCCCGGAGCGGTCAGCACCGCCGCGCGGATCATGTCCCGGTGAGCCGGCGCTCCCTAGGGTTCGGCCACGGGGGGCGCCGCCATCTCCTGCGCTGGGGCCGGCGCCCGGCCTCGCATCCCGACCAGGTAGACGCCTCCGGCGACCACGATCCCGACGAGCCAGGACAGGTCGGCGCCCTCCAGGAGGTTCTTGGAGACGAACCCCTGCAGGGCCGGCACCAGGCCGAACTCGAACATCCAGCCGGCGATCAGCCCGACCACGAAGGCGCCGATCCCCACCCAGTTGACGTCCCCGTAGGCGCTCCGGTCGGGGTCGGCGTAGAGCTGCTCCACGTCGATCTGCTGCTTCCGGAGCAGGTAGTAGTCGGCCAGGATCACCCCCGCCCATGGCGACAGCCACAGGATCAGCCCAACCATCCAGTTGTCGAAGGTCTGGGCGAACGAGGGCGCACGCAGGAAGTAGAGGGTGACCACGTAGCCGACGGCGCCCGCCAGCAGCCCCAGCGCGAACCGGGAGGCGCGGATGCCGGCGCTGGCCGCGGCCAGCGCCGAGGAGTAGACGTTGAGGATGTTGGTGGCGATCGGCCCGTGCAGCACCAACAGCATGACCAGAATGGCGACGACGCCGCCGAACACCGACGTCACCAGCCTCGCCGGGTCGGTGGACTGGCTGACGCTGGCGATGGACGCGCCCAGGATCGCCAGCCACACCGTGGGGACGAACAGACCGACGTAGCTGTACCAGAACACCGACCTCGAGGAGACCCGCCTGGGCACGAAGCGGGAGTAGTCGGACGCCCACGTCACCCAGGAGATCCCCCAGCCCACGCCGATGGCGGTGACGAGCCCGGTGATGGCGGAGAAGTGCGCGGCCCCGGTCAGCTTGGTCGTCAGGCCCCAGTCGACGACGCCGGCGCGGGACCAGGCCAGGATGCTCATGAGCACCATGATCGCGGCGACGACGGGTACGGTGTACTTCTCGAAGGTCCGGATCAGGTAGAAGCCGTACACCCCGATGGCGACCTGGATGACCATGATGACGGTCACCACCAGGAACTTGACCACGAAGGTGTCCTCGACGCCGAAGTGGCCGAGGATCGCCACGGCCAGCACCACCGGGAAGTAGGTGTTGACCCCGATCCAGCCCATGGTCATCAGGAACTGGATCCACGACGACAGGTAGCCGCCCCGCCGCCCGAACGCCGAGCGGGACAGGACCATCTGGTTCACGCCGGTCTTGTGGCCCATGACGGTGAAGGCCGCGAAGATGGCGCAGCCGACGAGGTTGCCGATGACCACGATCAGGATCGTCTCGGCCAGGCCGAGGCCGAGCACGATCCCGAGCGCGCCCAGGATCCAGTTGATCGGGGCGATGTTGGCACCGGCCCAGATCCACATCTGCTGGATGCCGGTGGAATCTTTGTCCTGCTCCGGGATCGGCTCGATGCTGTGTGCGTCGAGGCGGATCTCCGACGTCTTCGCTTCTGCCATGTCCCCACCGGCCTTTCCCTCGAGCCGCGGGATGCTCCACCCCTGCTTCGGTAGCTAACGGCTTGTCGTCCGGCGGGCGCAAGAGGCTGGGTGTGCAATCCTCCACCAATGTTGGGGGGAGGATTTGTCAATTGTTGTGGGTGCGGCCGGGGCCCGACGCGGGCTCCAGGCAGGGGTCGAGGTGCTCGACCGGGCGCGGTGGGGCGTCGGCGCTGTCGAGGTCGAGGAGGTCGTGGGGGTTGCGGCCGATCATGGTGAGGACGTCCTGCTCGCTCACGCCCTTCTCGAACACGGTCTGGGCGAACACGCGCAGAGCCTCCGACGGCATCGGGTTGTGCCGCTGTCCCGTGTCGGACACCAGCAGACAGCGCGAGGCGCCGACCCGCCTGACCGCCGCGACGATCTTCTCGGGCGCGGCGTACTGCCAGGCAGGCGAGATGGTGCAGTAGCCGAACTCGGGCATGGCGCCGAGGCGGGCGACCTCCTCGACGGTGTCCAGGTCGAGGTTGGGCACCCTGAAGAACGGGTGGGTGACGACGATCTTCTCGACGCCGACGTCGCGCGCCTCCCTGACCAGCGCGACGATCTCGGCGGGCGACAGGTGGCAGGTGCCGAGGATCGCCTGGTGCTCGGCGACCAGGTCGAGGACCTCCTTGACCGGGGGCGTGAGCCGGCCGTCGGCGTCGGTGACCCAGATGCCCTCTGCCTGCCGGCGGCCGCCCTGCTGCGCGTCGTAGCCGCCGGTGCCGCCGTGGACCTGCGCGTGATAGCCGGCGTCGACCGTCGGCATCCACACCTCCTTGCCGCCGAGCCGCAGCGCCGCCTCCACGGCGGCGGGGGTGATGGCGCCCACGTAGGAGGTGAGCACCACCCCACCGAACACGCGGATGCCGGGCACCATCCGCG
>Ga0081538_10002587_pt1 | contig 17552 bp, 13 predicted proteins | sample TabmetS5T2R1_FD_71022 | JGI IMG/M metagenome (GOLD analysis project Ga0081538, IMG submission 71022) | Tabebuia heterophylla rhizosphere microbial communities from the University of Puerto Rico - S5T2R1 | ecosystem: Host-associated > Plants > Roots > Rhizosphere ... | reverse complement strand
CGTTGACGTGCTGAATAGTAGCGCCTTGGACAACGAAGGCCCTCCTTTGCGATGCTGCCGGTAGCCGTGTGATTATAAGCCGAGAAGGCGCCGGGAGTGATGAGCGGTAGATGTCTCTGACGCATACCCACCACGGTAATCGAAACAGCCAAACCTCCCCGAGTAGGATGGAGCTACCACACTAGCCATCCCTCAAAGGAGGTTCCGCCGTGCCATGGTACTACCGGGTACGACTCGCCATTAACGCCGCCGCTCCCTTCCTCGTGCCCACCCAGCAGACCAACTTCGCCTTGTTGGTTAGCGCCATCCTAAAGAAGAGGACTCTCTGCCTCTCGGAGCTTGCTCGCGCCTACCCCACGCCCAAAGGGCGCCGGGTGGCTTCTCCCAAGAGCACGATCTGCTCCATCGCCTAAAGAGGCTCTGGCGCTTCATCGAAGGGGTTAGCTACGGTCTTTAGCACGGTCCCCCTCGAGAGCTTTCGATCAACGTGGCGCGTTGTGCTGGAGGATCCCCAAGAGCCGAGGAAGGACCCTCTGCGCAAGCAACCCGAAGAACCCTGATATCTGGCCACCAGCCTCAAAGACGCCAAGATGGCCGCCTCGTGGTACTGGCAGAGGGGCTGGATAGAGCAGTCCTTCAAGGATTCAAAGAGCCTCTTTGGGTTAGGGCGGGTGCGTGTGGGTTGCCCCAAGCGCTTGAGCCGCTTGGCTATGGCGCTCACGCTCGCTCTGTGGTGGCTGACTTCGATGGGGCTGCCCGGCGGCGGGGGTTGCGTTGTGCCCAAGGGCTTCCGCTCGGCGGCGGTCGTCGCCTGGGGAAGAGCGAGCGTGATCAGAATGGCGCTCATGCTGTTAGAGAAACATGGGAACCTGCCGCTATGTTGTCTACCCGAACCAACAGTCGCCGGGTAGGTATGTGTTAGTTTCTGCGGAGTGTTTGACACTAAACGTGAGACAGTGATATGGTGGTGCGCCGATCAACACCGTTTGCAAGTGATAGAGCTGTCAAAGGAGCAGTGGTGCGACGGCGTGCTCATTGTACTTCTAAGGGTGGTTTGTCCTTTAGGGGCCAGTACGCAAACCGCTACAGTTCCGTAAACGTCGCTGGTTGGCCGTTTGCCCGTTGTGTCTCGGGTAGGGGTGCCTGATGGAGTTGGAGAAGCGTTCTGTTGCAAGGCCAGCCACTGACTCGCTGAATGGAAGGTTCCAGATGGAAGGGTCAGATAGAGAGCCGATCGCAATAATTGGCATCGGCTGCCGGTTCCCGAACGCCAGGGGCCCCGAAGCTTTCTGGGAGCTCCTGCGCGAGGGGGTGGACGCTATCACAGAAATCCCTGCCACCCGGTTCGACGTCGGGGAGGTTTACGATCCTAGGCCCGGGATGCCAGGCAAGATCAACACCAAGTGGGGTGGTTTTCTTGAGGGGATTGACGAGTTCGATCCCTTCTTCTTCGGAATATCTTCTCGCGAGGCCTCCGCCATGGATCCTCAGCAACGGTTGATGCTGGAGGTGACCTGGGAGGCTATCGAAGACGCCGGTCTGGTGCCAGAGGATTTGGACGCTGACCGAACCGGGGTATTCGCGGGTACATGCAACAGCGACTACATCCACCTACTCGAGGATTTCGGCGACATCGATATCTACGTCGCCGGGGGGAACGCCTTGAGTGTGCTCTCTGGACGCCTATCCTACGCGCTGGGTCTGCAGGGGCCCAGCATGACGGTGGACACGGCCTGCTCAACGTCGCTCGTCGCCGTTCACCTCGCGTGCCAGAGCCTGTGGAGCGAGGAGAGTAACGTGGCTCTCGCCGGGGGGGTCAATCTGATTCTCTCGTCCCACCCCTATATGGGCTTCGCTGGGGCTCAGATGCTCGCCTCCGATGGACGCTGTAAGTTCGGAGACTCCCGCGCGGACGGCTTCGTGCGTAGTGAAGGCGCGGGAGTTGTCGTGCTCAAGCGGTTATCCTCAGCCCTCGCGGACGGGGACCCAATCTACGCTGTTATCCGGGGTAGCGCGGTCAACAACGATGGAGATTCCGGCGGCCTGTTGATGACGCCGAGCCGCCCGGGACAGGAGGCGGTGTTCCGGGAGGCCTACCGGAGTGCCGGCGTTTCGCCGGGCGAGGTCCAGTACGTGGAGGTCCACGGTACGGGCACACCGGTGGGTGACCCCGTGGAGGTGCAGGCCCTCGGGACGGTGGTCGGCGAGGGGCGGCCCGACGGTTATCCCTGCGTTGTCGGTTCCGTCAAGACTAACATCGGGCACGCGGAAGGTGCGGCCGGGGGCGCCGGCCTGATTAAGGTCGCGCTCGCCCTGCGGCACGAGACTGTCCCGCCCAGCCTGCACCTGCAAGAACCGAATCCTGACATACCTTGGGAGGAGCTCCCCCTCGTAGTCCAACGGGAGCTTAGCCCTTGGCCGGCCCATCCCGGCACCGCTCGCGCCGGGGTGAGCTCCTTCGGTATCTCCGGCACTAACGCCCACGTCGTCCTGGAGGAAGCCCCCGAAGCTCCGCCAGACGTAGCGGGGACTCCAACGGAGTCGACCGCCCACCTGCTGCCACTGTCCGCCCATACCCCGGAGGCACTCAAAGGCGCAGCGCGCGCCCACCTGGAGTTTCTGCAGGCCGAAGTAGGTGTTCCCTCGCTGCGAGACATCTGTTACACCGCTGGCGCCAGGAGAAGCCACCACGACCACCGTCTAGTGGTGGTGGGCTCCTCTCAGGAGGAGATGGCCGAGCAGTTGGAGGCGTTCTTGAGCGCCGAATTCCGTCCCGGACTGCACACTGGCCGCCGGGTCCCGGGTCGCCGTCCGAAGCTGGCCTTCGTGTTCTCCGGCCAAGGGTCGCAGTGGATCGGCATGGGGCAGGAGCTGATGAAACAAGAGCCCGTCTTCCGCGAGGCAATGGAGCGCTGCGACGAGGCAATCCAAAAGTACGTTGACTGGTCTTTGCTGGAGGAGCTCGCCGCAGACAACGAGCAGTCCCGGCTGGATGAGGTCGACGTCATCCAGCCAGCCATCTTCGCTGTGCAGGTGGCCCTGGCGGCACTGTGGCGCTCTTGGGGCGTCGAGCCTGACGCGGTGGTGGGACAGAGCCTGGGCGAGGTTGCGGCGGCCCACGTGGCAGGCGCTCTCAGCTTGGAAGATGCTGCCCGTATCATCTGCCGCCGTAGCCGACTCGTGAAATCCATGAGCGGGCGAGGCGGGATGGCCGTCGTGGCACTCTCGCTGGAGGACGCGCAGAGCGCCCTAGCAGGCTACGAGGACCGCGTCTCCATCGGCGTGAGCAGCAGCCCGTCTTCCACGGTGCTCTCCGGGGACACAAGAGCGCTCGAGGAGATCCTGGCGGGGCTCGAGGAGAAGGGCGTCTTCTGGCGCTGGATAAAGGTGGACTACGCTTCCCACAGCCCGCAGGTGGAGCCCCTGCGTCCCCAGCTCCTGAAGGCGGTGGAGGGGGTTCGGCCCAGGTCTTCGTCGGTGCCGATCTACTCGACCGTCACGGGCACAGCCGGCGACGGCCGGGACTTCGACGCCACCTACTGGGTAGAAAACTTGCGCCAACCTGTGCTCCTCTCGAAGGCGGTGGAACGGTTGGCGGAGGACGGCCACGAGATCTTTCTGGAGATCAGCCCGCACCCCGTCCTCCTGGGCGCCGTCGAGCAGGGGCTGCGCCACCTCGGTCGCGAGGGCAGGGTCTTGCCCTCCCTGCGCGAGGATGAGGGCCGGGTGGTGATGTTGGGGTCGTTTGGCGCCCTACACACCCTTGGGTACCCGGTGGACTGGGAGGCGTCCGGCTGGCCAGGGAGCCGGTGCGTCCGGCTGCCGTTCTATCCCTGGCAACGGGAACGCTTCTGGCTAGAGGGCACGAAAGCGGGCAACGGACCCAAAAAGCGAGTCGCGCGGAGGAACGGGAAGGGGCACCTGCTCGGGGCGCACCTCAGGTCGGCAGCCGATCCAGGGACACACTTCTGGGAGATGGAGCTCAACACCCACCTGCTCCCTTACCTTGGCGACCATCGGGTGCAGGGGGCCGCTGTGCTGCCGGCGGCGTCCTACCTGGAGATGGCCCTGAGCGCCTCGGCGGAGGTCTACGGCCCGGGGTCTCATTCCGTAGAAGGGATGGAGTTCTCGAAGGCCCTCTTCGTCCCTGAGGACGGCGAGAGGGAGGTGCAGCTGGTTCTCTCCCCGCGGATGGTCGGCGACGCCTCCTTCCAGCTTTACAGTCCACCGATGGGCGCCACAGACGGTGAACCCTGGACACTGCACGCCGGCGGGACGGTGCGCCTGAACAAGGCGGCCGTCGAGGCGACGGAGCACGAGTCGCCCGAGGCGGTACGAGCCCGGTGCATGGAGGAGGCGCCGGCCAAGGAGCTCTACGAGGCAATGGAGGAGCACGGGCTGCAGTACGGCCCCAGCTTTCGGGGGGTCGAGAGAATCTGGCGCCGGAACGGGGAGGCCATAGGCCGACTGCGCGTACCGGATGCAGTGGCTTCCGAGGCGTCCGCGTACAGGATCCACCCTGCAGTGCTCGACGCCTGCTTCCAGGTGCTGGCTGCCACCCTTGCAGGAGATGACGCCGACGAGGGGGAGATCTACTTGCCGGTCAGGTTGGGCGAGCTGCGGCTCCTCGGCGATCCCGCCACCGGGGTATGGAGCCACGCGCTCCTGCGCTCAGGGGTTGGCGAAGGAATAACAGAAGCGCTTGAGGGGGATGTATACTTGCTCGACGATGCCGGGCAGGTGATCCTGGAGGCGCGGGGACTGCGACTCCAGGCCCTAAAGGCCAACCCTGAACGGGGCAGCGCGGAGGACCTCGACGACTGGCTGTACGAGGTGCAATGGCGAGAGCTGGATTCTCCATCGCAAGATGAGGTACCCGCCTTTGAAGGCGAAGGAAGCTGGCTCGTCTTCGCCGATGAGAGTGGCTTCTGGAGAGGGTTGCGCGATCTCCTCGTGGAGCGCGGTGAGAGGTGCGTTGTCGTGTCTCCGGGCGAAGCGTACCGTGAAAAGGAGGCGGGCTCTTACGAGCTCCGCGCCGCGAGCCTTGAGGACTTCAAAAGTCTCCTTGCTGACGCTCTCGGGCCCGACCAGCCGCCCTTACGGGGAGTGGTCCACCTGTGGAGCCTGGACGCCGCCCCGTCGGAGGAGACCACGCTTGACTCCCTCGAATCGTCGGCGCTGATGGGGTGCGTTGGCGGATTGCATCTAATCCAGGCCCTGGTCGAGGCCGTGGCGGGAAGCGCCAAGTTCCCCCGACTCTGGCTGGTGACACGCGGGTCCCAGGATGCGGGGGACCCCGCGCCCGTGGCTGTCGCTCAGGCGCCGCTTTGGGGTTTTGGGAAGGTCGTCTCCATCGAGCTCCCGGAGCTCCGTTGCACGAAGATAGACCTCGATCCCGCGATGGGACCAGAGGGGACGCAAGCGCTCTTCCGAGAATTGTGGTCGGAGGGCGGGGAGGACCAAGTGGCGTTGCGCAAAGACGCGCGTTTCGCGCCGCGGCTGGTACGGTACGCGCGGGAGGACACGGAGAAGCGGAAGACCATCTCCGCAGCAGAACCGTTCCGCCTAGAGGTGCCGAAGCCCGGCATTTTGGATGCGCTCGAGCTGCGGGAGACCGAGCGCAAGAAGCCAGGGCCCGGGGAAGTAGAGATCCGGGTCCGGGCGGTCGGCCTGAACTTCAGAGATGTCTTGATCGCGATGGACCTCGTGCCACCAGTGCTCGAGGACTCGCCGGACGTCGGGTTCGAGTGCGCGGGCGAGATCTCGGAGATTGGAGAGGGCATCGAGGGCCTCGAGATAGGGGACAGTGTCGTCGCCTTCGCCCCGTCCTGCCTAGGCTCCTTCGTTACAACGAGCGCCTCGTTCGTGATGCCCAAGCCCGAGCGCCTGAGCTTCGAGGAGGCCGCGACCGTCCCCATCGCCTTCGTCACCGCACACTACGCCCTGAGTTACCTCGGCAGGCTCGCGGAGGGAGAGCGGGTGCTGATCCACGCCGCCGCCGGAGGCGTCGGGCAAGCCGCAGTACGTATAGCCCAGCGGAGAGGGGCCGAGATCTTCGCCACCGCCGGGAGCGCCGAGAAGCGCGAGTTTCTCGAATCCCTCGGCATCGAGCACGTTATGGACTCGAGGTCTTTGGACTTCGCCGACGAGGTGATGGAGCTGACGGGTGGCGAGGGTGTGGATTTGGTGCTCAACTCCCTGGCCGGGGAGTTTATCCCCAAGAGCCTCTCGGTCCTCCGGCCCGGCGGGAGATTTCTCGAGATCGGCAAGGTTGACTTCCTACGGAACACTCGGCTGGACCTCGGGCTGCTCGGACAAAACATCTCGTTCTTCGCAATAGACCTCTCGCAGATGATGCAGAAGCAGCCCGACCACAGCAGGTCTCTCCTGCGCGAGGCCGTGCGGTACTTCGAGGAGGATGAGCTCGAGCCTTTGCCCTTCGAAACGTTCCCGATCTCCAAGGCCGTCGACGCCTTCCGGCATATGGCGCAGGCCAAACACATCGGCAAGGTCATCGTGTCCCTCGACGAGGACGAGATAAGGGTCGTCCCCAAGGCTGAAGAGCCGCTAACGCTCGGCCCCGACGGGACCTACCTCGTCACGGGTGGGCTCGGCGGACTCGGATTGACGGTCGCCCGGTGGCTGGTCGAGCAGGGTGCGCAGCACCTGGTGCTGCTAGGGAGAAGCGATCCCTCCGACGAGATCCGGGAGGTCCTCCAGGAGCTGGAGGAGGCCGGCGCACGGGTCGTGGTCGCCGCGGCAGACGTGGCCAGGGAGGGCCAGATCGCCAAGGTCCTCGACGAGGCGCGGCGGGAGGGGCCGCCCTTGAGAGGAGTCGTTCACGCGGCCGGCGTCCTGGATGACGGTATCCTCACCCAACAGACCCGCGAGCGCTTCGAGAAGGTGATGACTCCCAAGGTAGACGGAGCTTGGAACCTCCACCGCCTAACCCGGGACGACGAGTTGGATTTCTTTATGCTCTTCTCCTCAGGAGCCTCCGTGCTCGGGTCCCCGGGTCAGGCAAACTACGTTGCGGCCAACGGGTTTCTGGACGCCCTGGCCCACTACCGTCGGGCAGACGGTCTACCCGCCACATCCATTAACTGGGGGGCGTGGGCCGAGGTGGGTCTCGCGGTCCGAGAGGACCGGGCGCGGCACCTCTCAAACCAGGGCCTCGTTGCGTTCACTCCGGAGCAAGGAGCACGGCTGCTGGGATGGATCCTCGAACGCAACCCGGTGCAGGTGATGGCCGCCGCCGTGGACTGGGCCCGCCTGCTCAGCTCCTACTCGTCGCCGCTGCTCACCGAGCTCGCCGGGGAGGTAGACCTCTCCGACTCCACGGGCCAGAAGCACAAGGGCCTCACCAGGGATAAACTACAAGCCGCGCCGCCTGAGGAGCGCCGCCCGCTTGCGGAGAAGTTCCTTGCGGAGCAACTTGCTGCAGTGCTAAGGTGCCCTACCTCCAAGGTGGACATCCACCAGCCCCTCAACCGCCTCGGCATCGACTCCCTCATGGCTGTCGAGCTGAAGAACCGAGTGGAAGCGGACCTCGAAACGTCAGTGCCGGTGACAGCGCTGCTCCAAGGTCCCAGCCTCTCCCAATTGGCGACGCACCTGCTTGAAGGGCTGGATGCACCCTCTGCCGCAGATGCTGCGTCGGTTTCGGCGCCAGGGGAAACCAGGGAAAGTCTAGTAGAGGCTCAGGTGGATGGGCTGTCGGACGAAGAGGTCGATGCCCTGCTGCGCGGACTGGTGGAGGATGAGCAGGAGACCAGAGGGTGAGCGACCGACTGTCGTACCTCTCGCCAAAAGAGAAACGTGCCCTCCTTGCACAACTGCTACTAAGAAAGTCCGGGAACCTTGATAAGCTGCTCGAACAGGTCGCCGTCAATGTGGAGAACCTGAAGGCCGAGGCCGCACTGGACCCCAGAATTCGGCCTTCGGGTCCCGTCTCCACGCAGGTTGCGTCCCGGCCAGAACGCGTTCTGCTGACCGGAGCTACGGGCTTTCTCGGCTCGTTCCTGCTCTCCGAGCTCCTCCGGCACACGCGTGCGGAGATCCACTGCTTGGTGCGCGCCCCCAACGTCGAGGAGGGCGAGTGGAGGATTCGGGAGGCGCTCGAAACGTATGCACAGTGGGACGAGAAGCGGTCGCCCAGGATCTTCCCCGTCGCAGGGAACCTCTCCGAACCGCTCCTCGGGCTCGGGGCCGAGCGGTTCGAGGAGCTCTCAGACGAGATCGACGTTGTCTACCACAACGGTGCCTCGGTGAACTGGGTCTACCCGTACGACGCGCTCAAGCCGACCAACGTCCTCGGGACGCAAGAAGTGCTGAGGCTAGCGTCCCGACACGGGACGAAGCCCGTGCACTTCGTGTCCACCTTAGGAGTGTTCCCCCTAGTCGGCAGGTCCGACGCGGGGGTCGTCCGGGAGGACGACGACCTTGATCACGGCGGGTCCCTCTACAACGGGTACACCCAGACAAAGTGGGTCGCCGAGAAACTGGTGGAGATCGCGCGTGCGAGGGGGTTGCCCGTGAGCGTCTACCGGCCGTCCCTCATCACGGGCGACAGCCGGACGGGGGCCTGGAACAAGGACGACTTCACTTGCAAGATGATAAAGACCTGGGTCGGCTTCGGCAACGTCCCTGATGTGAACACGGAGATGAACATGGTCCCGGTGGACCACGTGAGCCGGGCGATAGTCCGTCTGTCGCTGCAAGAAGGGTCGCTCGGCAAGCGCTTCCACCTGGCCAACTCTCATCCCGTGAAGGTAGACGACCTGGTAGCCTGGATCGAGGCGTTCGGCTACCCTATCGAGCGCGTCCCTTACGACAGGTGGCGGGCTGACCTGCTCAACCCCACGAAGGGCCTGCAGCAGGACGCCCTTTACTCCATGGCGCCCCTGCTCTCCATGAGCGCGGCGGCGGACGGACCGACGCTGGTCGGCAAGGTGCCCGAGTTCGACTGTCGGAACACCACGGAGGCGCTCTCGGGTACCGGGATCTCGTGTCCGCGGGTAGATGGTGAGCTCATGGAGAGCTACCTCACGTACCTCGTCAAGACGGGCTTCTTGGATTCCCCCACCGGGGGCTGAGGGTCGAAGGAGTCACGCTTGGTCGACGCAATCGTGGAGATCCTGAAGGCCATACTCCTCGCCCTCGTGGCGCTCTCTCTTCTCAGCACCTTGCTCTCGCACGCCTTCGCCTGGTACTACTTCGCGTCCTACGACCGCCGCTTCCCCGCAAAGGGGCACGCGCCGCCCGTGTCGATCATCAAACCCACAAAAGGGGTCGACCAGTCGGCGTTCGACAACTTCCGGAGTTTCTGCGAGCAGGATTACCCGAACGACTACGAGATCCTTTTCTGCGTCGAAGGGAACTCAGACCCTTCCGTCCCCCTGATCCAGAGGGTCATGCAAGAGTACCCGGAGGTAGACGTCCGGGTTGTCTTCAGCGACCCGGAAGACACGGGGTCGGTGGGTAAGCTGAAGAACATGATCGCCGGTTACGGCGCCAGCTCGTACGACGTGATCGTCTTCAGCGACTCCGACGCCTACGTTCCGCCGGACTTCTTGAAAGAGACGGTCGCGAGCACCGAGGATCCGAGGGCAGGACTCTGCTTTGGTGCGCCGGCGTACAGGGGGTCGGAGGATTGGGGGGCCGCCCTGATGAGCCTGTGCGCGAACTCGTTCGTTCTGCGGTTGGCGTCCATGTGCCTCTTCGGGGCGTTCGACGGGGCCGTCGGCACCATGATGGCGGTGCGTAGGGGCGTGATAGAGCAGATCGGAGGCCTCGAGCAGTTCGGGCGCCAGGTGACCGACGACCTGCCGCTCGCCAGGGCGATACGCAACGAGGGCTACCGTATCCACCTCTTGAAGCAGCCGGCGCAGGTCGTCAACCGCCGCTACGGCTTCAAGAGGTGGTGGTCGCACCTTCACCGGTGGATAGTGATCATCCGCCACTACTGGCCGAACAGCTTCCTCATCACGGGCGTCGTGGATCTCGCCCCCTGGTGGGCTCTCTTCTACCTCGCCCTGAACCTGGCGGGCGGCTCCGACGCGTATCCTGGTGTCTTCGTGCTTGCGGCGGTCGTGGGCGCGTCCATGGTCTCGGCTGCGGTGATCAACACGAAGTTCGCTAGGGACGAGGGCTTCTGGCGGTACCTGTGGGTCATCCCCGTGATGGAGTTTTTGAGGCTTCCGCTCCTGGTGTACAGCGGCCTGACCAGCGAGATCGTCTGGCGAGGCAGGAGGCACCGCATCAATCCCGATTGCACGACCAAGATCGTGGCCGAACACGCCGAAGAATGGGCCGAATGAAGACTTCCTGGGCCGACAGGTTTCGTATCTTCCTGGCTAATCGGCTGTATACGAGCTTCTTCGGCATGGCCGTTGAGGAGTGGTTCAAACTGCTCCGGAAGCACGGCTTCGCCGTGGATGCTCCTTACTTGCCCCGCGCGGCGCTCATGACCCTGACGAGCGTCTTGACCTCCCTGATAGGGGCCTATGAAAACAGGAAATACGGTCCAAAACTCGCGGATGTGAAGGTCAGGCCTCCCTTGTTCATCCTGGGGCACTGGCGGAGCGGCACGACGCACTTACACAATCTGCTCGCCCAGGACGAACAATTCGCCTACCCCAACATGTGGCAGGTGCTCAACCCGCACACCTTTCTCACTACTGAGCGCTACTCGGCGATCATGAAGCTGGCGGCCCCGAAGACGCGTCTAATCGACAACGTAACCTTCGCAAACGACGTCCCCAGTGAAGACGAGTTCGCAACATGCGGCTCCTTGTGCTCGCCGTGCGTCGGATGGATTTTCCCTCAGTGGGTGGACCACTACGACAGGTACCTCACCTTCCGAGGCGTCCCGGAAGTCGAGGTAGACCGGTGGAAAGCGGCCCTGATACTTCTCTACAAAAAGCTGACTTTGAAGTTTGGACGGCCCCTCGTCCTCAAAGCACCGCCACATACGGGCCGTATTGCGTTGCTACTCGAGATGTTCCCCGACGCGCGCTTCGTGCACATCCACCGCGACCCCTTCGCCGTCTTCCTGTCAGCCAGGCGGTGGATTCCAGTCATGGAGAGGGCCAGTCGTCTCCACAATGCGCGCTCGCCGGAGGATATTGATGCCCGGATTATCAGGCGCTACAAGGCCTTGTACGACGCCTTCTTCGAGGAGAGGGGTCTCATCCCCGACGGCCAGTTCCACGAGATCCGCTTCGAGGATCTCGAAAGGGACCCGGTTGCGCAGCTGAGAGAACTCTACGAACGCCTCGGCATCCCTGGCTTCGAGGAGTTCGAGCCTTCGCTCAAGCAGTACGTGGGCTCCGTCTCGGGCTATCGTAAGAACGAATTTCCGGAGCTCCCGACGGGGTTGCGCGAGAAGATCGCGCACGCTTGGGAGCGTAGTTTTGAGGAGTGGGGGTACCTCCGCGATTGAGTCACCCGGCAATGCAATGGCTTGGTTGCAAACCCGTCCGTCAGCCGCGCTGGCCGAACTGGCCCGTGAGGAGGTCCACCTCTGGCGCGTGGAGTTGGATGCGACGAGCCCGCAGTCTGCAGAGGACATGCGCCTTATTGACTGTCCTCAGTAGTCCGCGACGCCTCGAGGAGTAACGAAGGAGATGGAACACCTCGAGCAGCTGAAGAAGAAAGAGCAAGGAAAGGAGGAGGCGCGGTGAGATCCACGCGTGTGACGCCCCGTGCCCCGTTTTGGGCGCCACCACCTGCCGTGTTGGCACTGGCTGGCGACGAGGTCCACGTGTGGCGCGTGGACGTGAGATCCGCTTACGCTCATAGGGACGACTTGTGGCGCGTCCTGGCAAAAGACGAACGGCAGAAGGCTACCGATCTACTCTTTGAGAGCGATCGGAAGCGGTTTGTTGTTTCTCGAGGGGTGCTACGTATCCTCCTGGGACGCTACCTGCGTGTGCAACCTGCCAGCATCGTATTTGGCTACAATCCGCATGGGAAACCCTTTCTCGTCGGGACAGCCGGGGTTCGCTTCAGCGTGTCTCACTCGCACGGGCTGGTCCTCCTTGCCTTCGTTCGCGACAGGGATATTGGCGTAGACCTCGAGCACCTACGGGAGGATCTCGGGCTCGATGAGATTGCGGCCCGTCACTTCTCGACTCGGGAGGTGGCCACACTCCGCTCGCTCCCCAACAGCTTGCGTAAGGAGGCGTTCTTCACCTGCTGGACCCGGAAGGAGGCTTTCGCAAAGGCTAAAGGTAGAGGACTCACGCTTCCCTTCAGCCGGTTCGAGGTTACCCTAACCCCAGGAGAGCCGGCGATACTCCTGGACGTCGAGGAGGACATTCGTGAGCCCTTCAGATGGGCAATGCAAGATCTCATTCCCGGCCCCGGCTACGTTGCCGCACTAGTCGTGGAAGAACACGACTTGCAATCATCATACTGGCAGTATACGGGGTGACGATAGCATTCGGCTTGTCCGTCGGTCGGAACACGAACAGAGCGCGTCGCAAGGTTGTTTTTGTGCGATTCAGATATCGGCCCACTCGGCCACAGCACCAGCGATGTAATCCGGGCGTCGGACGAAATGGGAGGGCTGGTGGGTAAGCGTATAGTGATCACGACTTTCGGCTCTTTTGGGGATTTTAACCCCTACCTCGGCCTCGCCCTTGGCCTGAAGGCACGCGGGCACGACACTATAGTCGCGACAGCCGAGTTCTACCGACCCTTCGTCGAGGCTGAGGGGGTCGGGTTTAGACCGGTTCGCCCCGACCGCAATCTCTATGATATTGAAGCGGTTCGCCGATCGAACCCCGGGCGGACGCCCGCGTACCTCATGAAAAAGCTTCTCTTCCCGCGCCTGCAGGAGTCCTACGAGGACCTCTCGGAGACGACGCGGGGAGCGGACATGCTTCTGACCCACCCCCTCACCTTTGCCGGGCCACTCGTGGCCGAGAAGATGAGCATCCCGTGGGTCTCGACCGTGCTTGCGCCTATCTCTTTCTTCTCGGCCCACGACTTCCCCGTCCTCCCCCTCCTGCCGCGTCTGGCAGTAGTGCTCCGGCGACTCGGACCCGGGGCGGGACGCGCCCTGGTCGGGCTGGCCAAGCGGGCCACGCGGCACTGGCCGGAGCCGGTTAGGCGGCTGCGGACGGAGATCGGTCTGTCCCCAGGCAAGCACCCCATTCATGAGGGGCAATTCTCACCCGAGCTCGTGCTTGCTATGTTCTCGCGCGTGCTCGCGAAGCCCCAGCCGGACTGGCCACCGAACACCAGGATCACGGGACACGTCTTCTACGATGGATCAGGCCGCGACGGGCTCTCCCCGGACCTCGAGCGGTTCCTCGCCTCGGGTCCGGCCCCGGTCGTCTTCACGCTGGGTACCGGGGTGGTGGGAAAGGGGCCTGCAGCAGACTCCTTCTACCGCGAGAGCCTGAAGGCCGTGCGGATACTCAAACTCCGGTCGTTGTTTCTGGTCGGCATGGACCCGAAGAGCCGCCTTCCAGTGCCGCTGCCCAAGGGGGTCGCGGCCGTCGACCACGCACCGTTCTCGAAGCTCTTCCCGCGGGCTGCCGCCGTGGTGCATCAGGGGGGAATCGGCACCATCGGTCAGGTGCTCCGCTCCGGGCGACCTCAACTCGTGGTCCCCTTCGCAGGCGACCAGCCCGACAACGCCCAACGAGTCCAGAGGTTGGGGGGTGCCGAGGTGCTCTACCAGCGGCGCTACGCCGCCCGCCGCGCCGCTAGGCACCTCGGCGACCTCCTAGGGAAATCGGAATACGCCCGCCGGGCGGGGGAGGTCGCCGGGCTGGTGCGCTCGGAGGACGGCATCGGAGACGCCTGCGACGCGATCGAGGAGCTGTTCGCGAGTTACCAACGAGGGAGAGTATGAGAAGGAAAACATGAAACAGGGAGCGATCATCGAGATAGCGTATGACTTCCAGGAGTGGTACCCGGGGTTCCTAAGGTTGATGTGCGGTGAGCTAGAAACCTTTGGCTTCGTGTGGGGCTCCTTAGGAGTGGTGCTGGCGGACCTGAGCCGCCCTCTCGGTCTCTCACCCGGCCCTCTGAGGCTCGTCCTGTCCAGGGAGATGGTCGCCTCCTTCCCCACCTTAACTTTGGAGAAGTCATATTCCGTGGCAGGAGCGTGTCGTGGCCGCATTCTCCATCCGAGAGATGGTGGCCGACTAGCAAGGTCTCCTCCACTCTCGGGAAGAGAGTCGCGCAGTACCTTCAGCAGAGGATCTTCTCGAAGCGTGTCCAGGTCGTTCTGATCCTCATAGCCACAAGCTATGTGAACGAGATGTTGGCACCGCCGTTGTGGTGTCCCTGGCACTCCTAAGCGGTCTAGCTGTGCGTGAGGTCGGCCCTGTTGACTACGCCCCATGGCGCGACTCGGAAGCGAGTGCCGGAAGCGGAAGAAGTCGCCCGGATCGCACCTATCCTCAGATCATCGGCCACCGTGCATCCTCCTTCGGTAGATTGGTCTCTTCCGAAGGAACCACACGGTGGCCGTCTTCGCCAACAGCCTCGTCTTTTACACACCCAAGCGGATACTGTTGGTTTATTCGCTGACGGTCATCATCAACTTGCCAGTGCCAGTGCCGCCAACCGAGAGCGCCGCGTAGCAGCGGTAGGGATGTCGTTTAGCCAGTTGGCGATCCGTCCCACGTTAACCGCCGTCGCGGTGGCCAGCTCCTGAAGGTGGGTCTTCTTCAGGCCTCGGTAGCGAGCTTGGCGCAACCCAAAGGCTCTTACTCCTTGTGAGACTGTCCCTTCTATGCCAGCTCTCTGGGAGTAGAGGGAAGCAAACTCTTCGGTCTTCTGGCGCCTTCTGGCAAACTGGATGGCCTCGTGCTCTTCTTTTGGGGCGGTATCTTCGGGGACGGGACCGATAGGTTGTGGATGCATCGACATGGCTGTGTTCTCCAGAAGGCTGCTTTGGACTACCTCCTGGGGAGTATGCAGCGTCGCCGATGAATAAGCCAACAGTATCCCAAGCGGGCATTACCTTCCTCGATGGAACTTCCGCCAACTGGGCTTCTGCGAAGCTCAGAACATTCCTCTTCCACGACGTAGGGGGAATAACCTCTTCGGAGAAGATCAAGAAAGTGGCCGGCGCAAGTGGCGCATCTCTATATTCAGGTACTCTAGCTCTTCCGACGTGGAGGAGCGGCCGAGCACCTCGTTGCGGGTCACGAACTACGCTTGCGAAAACGCAGCAGAGCCAGCACGGCCAGTGACACTCCGGCGATCGGCGCGGCAAGGGCAAAGGTGATGCGCCGGCGGATCCCCTTGCGAAAGGTGTGGGTGTCGTTGAGGTGCGGGAACGGTTTGTCCGGCTCCTCAACCCTGAGGAAGTCGCAAAGAGGTTCCCAGCCTTCATTTATCTCATAGACCAACAGTCTCTCCGCAGGGACGCGACGCTTGACCTCCTCGTTGTGGCGTTTGAAAACCTCAATAGCATGCTGACGATCCTCAAAGTTCCCGCCGAAGGTGTCCTCCCAAATGAGGCGATCGTTCAGCCCAGCGACGCTGGCCATCCCCGGCTTGAACAGCCCCACCAATGCCCCGGCCCTGAGAACTAATAAGAGGAACGTGTTCGCGTCAAACTGTTGGAGTCCCAGCAGCCTGAGGCCGCGGAAGATTGGTGAGGAGGCTATCCTTCCTCTGACATAGACGGTGTTGTAGATGCTCTCGTACCATCTGTTGGGGTCGCGTACGGTAAGGATCACCTTCGCGTCCGGGTAGCTGTGCATAAGCTCTTCGTAGAATGAGCATCCGGGCCAGTCCGTGGTGGCCCGATAGCCACCAAAAAGTTCATTCCAGTCAACGGACTTCCCTCGTGCGGCGGCCTCCCACAACTGCACGTGCTCGGGATGCCCGAACAAATCTTCGTAGCAAGGTTCGAAGCCTAGCTCCTCAAGCGCTGCCTTCAGGGACGTCGTACCCGTTCTGCCGAACCCTGCCCCGATCACCTCAAGGGCCATGGGTCTCCTCGCCGTTTATGCTTCAAAGTCTAGCTCAACCCGAGGCGTGTCGAGGAATCGGTTCCAAGCGCTGTGCTATCTCAACTGCTGTTCTTGGCTCATATGGCGTTCCTCCCTATGGGAGGGATTATACCCACATTCCGCAGTTTCAGATAGGGACATCGTAGAGTTTTGGTAAGGGGGACCGAGTGGGCAGAGCACTTGCTCATGCACGGCTCTAAGGTGAAGTACGTGCCGGCCATAGCCGGTAGACGAGCGAACATGGAGTATATCGATGCCCTTGAAGAACTGGAACACCCACCGCATCGGGGGGTAGATACTGGACTTGACCCGAGTCGGCGGACAAACCAGAGTTTCGGATGTGAACGCCGACGAAGGGAGTCCACACGATGCCGGGAGCGACACCGAGCTACCCGCCAGATTTCAAACGAGAAGCCGTCCGCCTTGTCCGCTCCTCACCGAACAGGAGCGTCGCACAGATCGCCAAGGAGCTCGGCGTCTCGGACAACTCTCTGCGTAACTGGGTCAAGCACACGGAGATAGATCAGGGAGAGCGGGAAGGACTAGTGCTCCATTCCTCAAATACGGTACACAAAGATGCGCCTCCGATGTGTCGGCGGTTGCCGGTCGAACCTCCTCTCGCTGCGGAGGATGAAGTAGGCGGGGATGAGCATCGTTACTGACCAGAGAATGTAGATCATCTCGTCCGGATAACCGTACTCGTCTGCGGGAAGGCTCGAGAAAGCGCCCCATACGCCCCAGAAGACAACCAGGAGTGCCGCGTAAGGTTGAACTCATCTCGATTCTCCTTCGTCTAGGTGCTTGTCTCTTGCTGCGCAGATTCGAGTGCCTCGACACCCAACGGTTCCCCTGCGAGCTTGGCCGCGTAGATCGCCGCCCCGATGACAGGCGAGTACAAGGGCTGCCGCAGCTCGTAGCTGTCGTGAAGATCCTTGAGGGCCGCTTCGAAGCCGCTGATGACAGTGCGCACGTTGAATACACCACCGGAGTAGGACACATGAACCACCTCATCAGGACTGAAGTCGAGCAGACGTCTGGTGGCGTCCACTAGCCCTGCGAGTTCATCTGCCGCCTCCGCGAGGATCCGCGCCGCGCATTCGTCCCCGGTTTCTGCCGCCCTGGCGACTATCCGGCTAAGGGCTGCGATCTCGCTCCGCCCGCCCTGCCAGCGGTTGAGAACGACGTCGACGAGATCCAGGTCAGCCTCCAGTTCCAGGTGATTGCGCAAAGCTTCGTGAAGGGGCCCGACCGGCAAGCGTCCGTCGCTCATCCGCGAGAAGGCGTTCAACCCCTTGATCGCGATCCAGTACGCAGAGCCTTCGTCGCCGAAGGCCTCACCCCAACCCCCGACCCGCACGCCCTGCCCAAGCCTCTCACCGTAGGTTATCGATCCAGTCCCGCTCACGACGTTGATACCGTCGGCACCGCCAAGCGAACCCGCCCACCCGCAGACCGTGTCGTTGTCGCAGGCGTAGCGGCTGTGTCCGAGAACCTCTCCCGGGATAGCATCGAGGGTCGGTACGTCGCCGCTCACCTCACCGTATGTCGGAAGTCCGAAGAACGCGT
>Ga0081538_10002586_pt1 | contig 17560 bp, 14 predicted proteins | sample TabmetS5T2R1_FD_71022 | JGI IMG/M metagenome (GOLD analysis project Ga0081538, IMG submission 71022) | Tabebuia heterophylla rhizosphere microbial communities from the University of Puerto Rico - S5T2R1 | ecosystem: Host-associated > Plants > Roots > Rhizosphere ... | reverse complement strand
GCCCCCCCCCCCCCCCCCCACCGTGGCCCCCCCCCCCCGCGGGGGCGGGGGCCCCCCCGCCTCCCCAATCAGGGGCTCCCCCCCCCCCGGGGGGGCGGGGGCGCCCGCCTCACCCGCCGCGGTCGCGCGAGATCCGCTCGGCGTCGTCCGCGCCTATATAGGGCTGACGAAGCCGCGGATTATCGAGTTGCTTCTGGTCACAACGGTGCCGGCAATGGTCGTCGCCCAGCGAGGGCTACCCGATCTCTGGCTCGTCCTCGCGACGCTGATTGGTGGTGCGCTTGCGGCGGGTAGCGCGAACACGATCAATAGCTGGTTTGAGCGGGACATTGACGGGATCATGAGCCGCACCGCGAGGCGGCCGTTAGTTCGCCATGCTGTCGAGCCGCGCAACGCGCTTACCTTCGGGATCGTGCTCGGGATCGCGTCGTTCGCGTGGCTCGCCACGCTGGTCAACCTTTTGTCAGCTGCGCTCGCGCTCGCAGCAAACCTCTTCTACGTCTTCGTCTACACAATGGGGCTCAAGCGCCGTACCGCGCAGAACATCGTGATCGGGGGGGCCGCCGGCTGTGTCCCAGTGCTCGTCGGTTGGGCGGCAGTGACCGGCCACGTCGCGCTGCCGGCGTGGGCGATGTTCGCGATTGTGTTCGCCTGGACCCCGCCGCACTTCTGGGCGCTTGCGCTGCGGTACCGCAAGGACTACGCGCGTGCCGGCGTGCCGATGCTCCCCGTCATCCATGGCGTCCATGAGACCGCCCGCCTGATCCTGCTCTACTCGGTTCTCCTCGTCGCGATCTCCCTGCTCTTCGGCCCGGTCGGTGGCATGGGCGCGCTCTACCTCATCACCGCGGTCGTGCTCGGCAGCATTTTCATCGCCTACGCAGCCCGCCTGCTCCGCGACCCCTCAGAGCAGCTCGCTATGCGGCTGTTCCGTTACTCCATCACGTATCTCGGCTTGCTCTTCACCACGATGGCGGTCGACGCGCTCCTCGCATTGTAGGGGTAAGGGGAAAACGACCTCCGGAGAGTTTAAGCGGGTGCGCAGATGGGTATAGTGAAAAGCAAGAACTAATGTTATAGCGCCGCCGAGCGTCTCAAGCCCAGCATAATAAGCTATTGATGGCTTGCCCGATTTGTTCATTCACGCGGCGGCGGGTGCATAAACCTCATTGCTGTGCACACCAAAAGGGAGGACGGGCTATGCGGCTCGATGATCTTGTCAGCGGTCCGGCGCTCCGGGGTAGCCAGGCGAAGCGCTTGCGCCCGGCGGGGCGAACGTTGCCGGTACGAGAGAAACGAACCTGCGCGCAGCAAGGGTGCCATACCGTACTTTCCCGATATAACCTGAGCGAGGTCTGCGCGGCGCACGGCGGATGGGCTGACGCCAAATCATCGTAAGAGCACGACGAGCTTGAGCAGCCAACCTTGCGAGAGGATTGAAAGGCGGCTGGGTGGGCCCGAGAATCTTCGGATGGCCACGCGAGGCGCCTCCCCAAAGAACTTGACTCAGTCCAGTTCTTGGTGGTACGACGCCCCAAGTCGCTCCGACCGGAGTCCGACACGAGAGGAGAACCCTGATGGGACAGGTCGCAAGGGAGATGGTCGAGCAGGCCGGGCTGGACGTGAAGGTCCTGCTAGGCAAGCTCGTCGCCGCCGCAGGCGCTGAGTTCACCACCTTCTACTACTACACAATCCTCCGCGTACACGCGATCGGCCTCGAGGGCGAGGGCATGAAGGAGATCATCGAGGACGCCCGGATCGAGGACCGCAACCACTTTGAGGCGCTCGTCCCCCGTATCTACGAGCTGGGCGGGGAGATCCCCCGGGATATCCGCGTGTTCGCGGATAAGGCAGGCTGCCCCGATGCGTACCTGCCGGACAGTGTGTACCGCGGCGCTGGGACCGTCGCCGACCAGCCCGGTCTGAGGCAGACCGCGTTCGGCAGGCTCCCCGAGGAGCAAGGGGATCCGATCCGGGACCTGCTCACGGTCCTTGTTGAGGCTGAGCGGTGCGCGATCCGCACCTACACCGACATCTGCAACTACACGTTCGGCAAGGACCACCGGACGTATGAGCTGTCGCTCGCCATCTTGAACGAGGAGATCGAGCACGAGGCCTGGTTCAGTGAGTTCCTGGGCGAGGGGCCGTCCGGGCACTTCCGGCGGGGCGCCCCCGGAGAGTCCCCGTACGTGTCGAAGTTTCTCACCGCTGAGCACGGGTAGAACGCTGGCATGGGCTGCCCGGACCGTCGCATCGAGTGGGTGACGCTGGACGTCGATGGCCGGGCGCTACGCCTGCGCGTCGATCCTGGCTGAGACGGCCGAGTCCGCGTCGTCGCGTTCGAGGGGCGCCGCCTCCTCGCAATCGGCGCGGGGGCCTCCCGGGAGGAGGCCGTCGAGGTGCTCCGGGCTCGATTACGACGGTTTCAGGAGGTATGACAAGTGGTGTTCGAGCGTGTAGCCCGCTCTGAGGATGTCCGTGGCCCCCACTTTCTCAGGGTCGATGTTGGCGGCCGGCCGGTGCTGCTGTCCCGGCTGGCCGACGGCACCCCCGTCGCGTTCGACCGTATCTGCCCCCACGAGGGCAATCCCATGGACGACGGCGTCCTTTGGGACAACGAGATCGACTGCCCTCACCATCACTACACGTACGACTCCCACACCGGCGAGAACCGTTTCCCGCGCCGCGTTTTCCCCGCCGCGGAGGCGCAGCACGTCAAAGGCATAGGAGTATTCGACGTCCGCGAGGAGGGCGGCTGGGTGCTGGTGGGCCAGCGCCGCAAGCCCTCGGCCTCGTAGCGGCCAGGAGGCGCCACCCGTCTATGACGCCTCCTGGCCACGCCTCCTGGCCACGCCTCCTGGCCACGCCTCCTGGCCACGCCTCCTGGCCACGCCTCCTGGCCACGGCTTACGCTTGGCAGGTGGGGCAGCGGCCCCAGTGAATGACCTCGGCCTCGTCGATGTGGTAATCGGCGGTGTCGCTTGGCTCAAGGCAGGGGGCAACGCCCATCGCGCAATCCACATCGGCGATCGCGCCACAGTGGCGGCAGACAAGGTGGTGATGGTTGTCGCCGACGCGGGCCTCGTACCGAGCGGGGCTGCCGGCGGGCTGGATCTGGCGAACGAGTCCTGCCGCGACAAACACGCGGAGGATGTCGTAGACCGCTTGCTTCGACAGGCTGCCTAGGTTAAGGCGCGCGGCGGCGACGATCCTGTCAACGCCAGCATGGGGATCTGCGGTGACCGCCTCGAGCACTGCCAACCGGGGCGCGGTTACCCTCAGGCCAGCTGCGCGCAACGCATCAGACCCGTTGGAGGTGGGAGCGGAGCGGGCACTCATTGGCAGCCTTACCTTACCTCAGAGCTTGACTCGGTCAAGTCAACGTTGGGCGCAGCGCAACGGTCAACGGCCCGCCCCATGCCTCCAGCGGTCGTCCTCGTCTTGCCACCGCTCGTTTCGCTCTTGTGCTCTCTCCCGCCAGCTGGCGGCCTCCTCGGCAGAGGGGTAGGGACCCATCCGCACCCTCTCCGGGCAGGCCTTGCCCTGCTCCACCCGGCGGTGATCAAGGCACCAGTACCATTCGCCACTGCCCTCAGCCATACTGTCCATCTTCCCCTGGATTACCCCTCGACAACCTGCTCCAGATGAGTCAGCCGCCGGTAGCCGATCAGGCGCCCGAGCGCGACTGCCCCCGTCTCATGGACCAGGCGGCGGAGCGTGCTGGCGGGAGCATAAGGGCTTCTGGCTGCCGGCGAGGTGTATGCGGTAAGTCCCTCGGCCTCCGCGATTGCCTGGATCCGGTAGGAGTGCCAGGCGTCTGAGACCAGCAGGACGTGATTGATCTCCTCCGTTCGCAGGAACCGCGCCGCGGCTGCGAGCGACTCCCAAGAGCTGTGCCCCTCGACCTCACGGCGTTGCGCTCGGTCGGGGACACCGCGGGTGTAGAGATACTCGGCTGCCGCGCGAGCCTCCGAGTACCGGTCGCCCGGCAGCCCGCCGCCGGTCACGACGACGACCGGCGCGAGCCGGCGCTCGTAGAGCTGCGCCGCGTGGTCGAGCCTGGCCCGGAAGACCGGGGATGGCCGCCCGTCGTACTGCGCGGCACCGAGCACGATAATCGCCTGAGCGGGCCTGGTCTCGTCCCGCGTTGCGGCAAGGCCGACCTGCGTGAACGTGACGGTGAGGTAGGCCAGCACCGCCGTGAAAGCCCAGCCGGCGGCTCGTGCCAGCCACTGACGCCGTCGAGGCCTGTGAGGGGGCTCCCCCCGACCCTTCGGCGGTGCGATCCTGTCCATGGCCTGCCTGACCTTACCGCTCCGCTTGACTGTGCCGGTAGCGTTTGGGCGATCCCATGCATCTGCCTGTTCCGCTCCAAATTCCCCTCTCGCCGCCGCAGGCCGTCAGCGAGACCGGCGCGCTGCTCTGGCCTAGCGCGCCCGGCAGGCGCGCCGCGGTGATCCTCGCCCACGGCGCCGGCGCTGACCAGGCGTGGCCGGCGCTCCAGGCGATCGCGGGGGGTTTGGCGGCGTCGGGCCACCCGGTGCTCACGTTCAACTTCGCCTACGCTCAGGCTGGCCGCCGCCGCCCTGACCCCACCCCGCGCCTCCTCGCCGCCTGGCGGGACGTGATCGCCGGAGCGCGTGACCGGCTCGGGGCCGGGCGACCGCTCGTGATCGGCGGGCGGTCGATGGGCGGGCGCATCGCGAGCCTCCTCGCTGCTCAACAGGCTGGGGGGACGCCGTGCGCGGGGTTGCTCCTGCAGAGCTACCCGCTCCATCCCGCCGGCAGGCCTGAGCAGCTCCGTACCGCCCACTGGCCCCAGTTGCGCCTGCCGGTCCTGTTCGTCCAGGGCGACCGCGACGCCCTATGCCACCTTGACCTGCTCGCCCGCGAGCGGGCGAGGCACCTCAGCCACATCCGCTCTGGCCTGCATGTGGTGGCAGGCGGGGATCACAGCCTCAAGGTCCGCGGCCGGCCTCAGGACACGGTAACTGACGAGATCGTCAGCGTGGCCACGGCGTGGCTGGCAACCCTTCCGCAGCGAACGCATGGCACGCTACGGTGACACGTGTTGCTGGCGGCGATGGGAAGCCTTGCATGATCGTCTTTGAGTCTGTAACGAAACGTTTCCCCGACGGGACCGTGGCGGTGCACCAGTTGGACCTTGAGGTGCCCGAGGGCGAGGTCGTCGTCCTCGTGGGCCCCTCAGGCTGCGGGAAGACCACGACGATGCGGATGGTGAACCGTATGACCGAGCCGACCAGCGGCACCATCACCGTCGCCGGCCAGGACGTGATGGCCCTGGACCCTGCCCAGCTGCGGCGGGGGATCGGCTATGTCATCCAGCAGATCGGGCTGTTCCCGCACCGCACGATCGCTGAGAACATCGCGACCGTCCCAGGCCTGCTGGGCTGGGACCGCCGCCGCATCCGCGAGCGCGTCGAAGCGCTCATGGCGCTTGTCGGTCTGCCGCCCGAGACCGCAGAGCGCTACCCGCACCAGCTGTCCGGCGGCCAGCGCCAACGGGTTGGCGTCGCTCGCGCGCTGGCGGTCGACCCGCCGATCATGCTCATGGACGAGCCGTTCGGCGCCGTCGACCCGATCGTCCGCGGGCGGCTGCAAGAGGAGTTCCTCCGCCTGCAGCGCGAGGTCCGCAAGACGATCGTGTTCGTCACGCATGACATTGATGAGGCGATCGTGATGGGCGATCGGATCGCGATCATGGCGCAAGGCGGCCGGCTCCAGCAGTGCTCCCCGCCGCGCCAGCTGCTCGCCAACCCGGTCAACGACTTTGTCGCGCGCTTCCTCGGCGCTGAGCGTGGCCTGAAGCGCCTGTCGCTTATCCCGGTCGCCGAGGCCGCCGTCGAGCCCGGCCCGCTCGTGGCCCCTGGTGATTCCGCCCGGCGTGCGGCCGAGGCCGCCCGCGCAGCTGGCACTGAGTGGATCGTCGTCGTCGATGCCAACCAACGGCTGCACGGCTGGGCGTGGCTGCACGAGCTCGACTCGACGGCCGGCTCCTCGGCGCTCCGCCCGTTCGCTCCCCAGATCAGCGCGACAGACTCGCTCCGCGCCGCGCTCAACGCCATGGTGACCTCCCCGACCGGCGCCGCGGTGCTGGTCGGCAGCGACGGCCGCTACGAGGGCATCCTCACCCAGGAGGCCGTCACGAAGCAGCTCGGAGCAGATGCGTCGCTGGCCCGCGCTGCGCTGCATGGATAATACTGCTATCAGTAATGAGCGACAAGGGTGACAAAGGCCTTATGGCCGCCATTACGCATCGGGCATTGCCGCGGTAACCCAACGTTTAACTTTGCTTTCATCGTTATTAAGATGCGGGCTGCAGCTGGTGGCTTTCCGAAAGACTCTTGACCTAGCCGGCCGACTATCGTAACCTACCGGGCAACTTAGATAATACTACCTAAGTGTTGGCTGGGGAGCAGTGCTGGGGGCGTCCACCTCTATGGACGTAGTGATTCTGATCCGGATCAGCGCCGCCGCTGTGCTGCTCTCGGCGGCTCTCGGGAAGAGCGCCAAGTTCAACCTGTTTGTGACCACGCTTGCAACGCTTGGGATTCCTCATTGGCTCTTGGGGATCTCTGGGGTGAGCATGATTTTCCTGGAATTCGTGACCGCGCTGGCCCTCCTCACCGGTTACCTGCTGCTCGCTGGTATCGCCATGATGTTTTTTGCAGCTGTTGTCGCCGCCAGCGCGATCGTCGCCATAAGAAGGAGCCTGCACGTGCCCTGCGCCTGTTTTGGGTTTTCCTCCCATCCATTAGGGGCTCGCAACATCGCCATTGCGATGATGTTTTTCCTCGTTTCGCTCCCTTTGATGGCGAGCAATGATTCGGCTCCCCTCCACCATCTCGTCCGCGGAGAGCCCCTCTGGGGTTACGTTGCGCTCTCAGCCGCGACCTTGCTCGTGGTCAGGTGGGTGCTCACGGCGCATGTGGTGGCTCGCCTGGCAAAGGAGCGCCATGCATCGGAGTTCCACGTTGATGCGCCAACGCTCCGGATGCCTCAAGAGGGCTAGCCATGCCGCCAGGTGTGCTCTCGGCGCTGGTCATCGCGCTCACCGTCCTAGTGGTCATCCAAGGCCTTGCCCTGCTCGAGCTCGTTCGGCAGTTTGCCCAGGTGCGGCAACGGCTTGACCTCGGCGATCACCCACGCGCATACCCAGCGCCTGTTGGCATGCGGGTCAGCTTGCCCGACGAGCTGCTCTCCAGCCCTATTCACGATGCGCTTCATTGTGCGCAAGCAGCGCTCGTGCTCTTGAGCTTGAGCTGCCTGACCTGTATGAGCATCGCATCGAGCTGGTCCAGATTAAGTCATTTGCCACGGGAAAGTTTTGTGCTGCTCCCAATCCTTCAAGCTCGATCACTGCAGGAGGCAAAACGCTTCATCGCGGTTACAGAGCTTCAAGAAAATGAAACAATCTTGGATTTGAATGGCCTGCTCAGCGATTCGATAGGTCGGCAGACGGGGCTGAACACACGACCCGCTGTCATCATGTTAGAGCATGGGCGTGTCTGGGGGATTGAAATCGTGCGTAACGCGCAGCAGATCGTCGAGGTGATCGACAAGATGCTCGTGCGGGAAGGCTCATCTGAGCGCAATGGGAAAGGGACCGTGTGATCTGCCAACTGAAAGGGGGTGGCTGATGTACGATGAGGATCATGAGGACCAGCTATTCTCGAAGCCAACCGGGAGGCGACCTCTTCTCCGGCGGATGGGAAACAGCCTGCTCTTAGGAATCGCAGTGCTGGCCGGGGTCGGAAAGACCGCTGAGCCCGCAGAAGCCAAGCCGCACTGTTGCAACCTGGATTTTGATAGGAAATGTCCAGGGAGGCGCTGCTCATGCGACGGCTCGGGCGACGGCTACTGGCTCTGGTACTGTGACGCCCGTGGGAATCGTTACATCTGCTACGACTGCCATTGTGATAAGTGCTCGTACGCCGCCGTCGTGGACTAAAGAGAGCTCGCGGAGAAGGTGGTCATGGTACTGGTTTGTGTTTTTCTTGCCGTGCTCGCTGCTGGCAGCCAACTGTTCAGCCCCTGAGGGGCCTCATTGGCGGGCGTGGTCACGCTTGAGAGAAGCTTTGGAAACCGGCGGCGCATTGGAAGACATGCGGCGCTCTTCGCCCTTGGCGCGGCACTGTCTGGTGCCGCGATGTCGGTTCCTGTGGGGTTAACTGGCCGTGTGCTCCAGGCGTGGGCGCCGGCGGAGGCTCGCGCCATGGTGTTCTCAGGGTTGTCGTTCGTGCTTGCCCTCACCGACCTGAGGGTGCTCAGCCTCCGCCCTCCCTCATTGCGGCGCCAGACCGAGCCGAGGCTGTACAGGAGCCTCGGCCCAAAACAGGCTTGGTTTTTTTGGGGTCTAGACCTGGGATTAGGCTGGACGACCATACGAGCCACGTCGCTCTACTGGATTTTTCTCCTCTGGGCGATCCTTCTGGTCGAGCCTGTCGCGGTGCCGGTCGGTTTTGCCGCCTACGGGCTAGGGCTGTCCCTGTCAGTCTTCGGCAGCCAAATAGGCGCGAGCTCGACGGCTCATGCGTGCCATTGCCGCAGCACACGCTTCCTCCAACTCGCTCCTGTCCTCGCGAAATGCGCGGGGATCACGACAGCTTCTGTGGCAGGCATCTTTCTTTTGGGCCAGATCGCCGGCAGGTGAGCAGGCCTGAGAACGCTCCTCTACACGGCCTGGTCTGCGCCGTCACGGTCTTCGAGTTCCCGAATCGCCTGACCCAAGCGATATTTTCCTTGCTGCTCATTCGCCTGCGGGCCATCTTGCGCACGCACCGTTGCCGCCCACTTCTGACGGCTCGGGGCCGGTTGCCTGGCAAGCGCACAGTTCTGCTGTCGCTTTGGGAGAGCGATGACGCGCTCATCGGCTTTTCCGGCGATCTTCCCCACGTCCAAGCGGTCAAGTGGTGTATCCAAGAGAACATCAAGGTCTGGTCAGGAGTGTTTGACTGCCGCGGGACGTCGTCGCTCAGCAGGGAGTGGTTTGGCCCAAGGCGCCAATGGCTTCCCAGGTCAAAGCAGTGACCTCTACCGGCCGTGAGGTGTGGAGCCTGCGGTCGCTACGTGATGCCACGGTCAGCCTCTAGCAACCGCAGCCAGACCTCGCTGACGGTGGGAAAGGCGGGGACGGCGTGCCAGAGCCGGTCGATGGGCACCTCGCCGATGACGGCGATGGTCGCCGCGTGGAGCAGCTCACCCACGCCGGGTCCGGTGAACGTGGCGCCGACGATGATGCGCCGGTCGTTGTCGATGACCAGTTGCGCCGACCCAGTGATGCCCTTGCCCAGTAGGGAGCCGCCGGCCACGCTCGCCAGGTCGACCCGAACGGTCTTGACGCGCCTGCCAGCGTCGCGCGCCTGCGCCTCGGTCGGGCCGACGGCGGCGATCTGCGGGTCGGTGAAGATGACTCGCGGGACGCCACGAGCGTCGGCGATGTCGACCCGGTCGCGGCCAGCGATGACGTCGCCGACCAGGCGTGCCTGGTATTTGCCCTGGTGGGTGAGCAGCGCCTTGCCATTCGCGTCGCCGATCGCGTAGAGCCACCCACCTTCCACGTCCCGCACGCGCAGCCGCTCGTCAGTCTCAAGGTAGCCGCGCGCCTCGAGGCCAACCGTCTCGAGGCCGAGGTCGCCGGTGCTTGGCGCACGCCCGACCGCGACGAGCAGCTCATCTGCGACGAGTTCGCTCCCATCATCAAGCCGGGCCGTGACCGGACCGTCCTCCCCATGGCGGGACACCCCGACCATCTTCGCGCTCGCCAGGACAGTGATCCCCAGGTCCTCGAGCGCGCGCTGGAGCTGCTCGCTCGCGAAGGGCTCCTCGTTCGGGATCAGCCGGTCGGCCATCTCGACAATCGTCACGTCGCCAGACCCGAGCCAGCGCCACGCCTGCGCCATCTCCACCCCGACGACCCCACCACCTAGGATGAGCAGCCGGTCAGGGGCTTGCTTCGCGCTCGTGATATCGCGGTTGTCCCATACCCGGATGTCCCGCAGCCCCTCAATCGGCGGGATGGCCGCCCGTGAGCCGGTCGCGATCACGACCGCCTTCGCCGCACGCAGAATGATGGCCGAGCCATCCTGCTGGGAGACCTCAACAGCCCGCTCGCCGGCGAGCCGGCCATGCCCACGAATGAGGTCGGCGCCCGCATCCTCGACCCATTGCACCTGGTAGCGGTCGTCCCAGTTGGCCGCGAACGCGTCACGGCTGCGCAACGCCCTGTCGATGTCCACGCCACCCGTGACCGCGGGTGACGCACCCGGTACGCGCCGCGCCTGTGCGAGGACCTCGCCGGGCCGCAGGAGCGCTTTCGATGGCATGCACGCCCAGTACGTGCACTCGCCCCCCACCAAGTCACGCTCGACAATCGCGGCCGACAGGCCGTTGTTGATCGCGTACCAGGCTGCGTTCTCCCCAGACGACCCACCGCCCAGCACTACGACGTCGTACTCGTGCTCGCTCACTCCTCGCTCCTTCCAGATCGCGCTCAATTAGGGGACAACCCGCATGATGACGCTGGTCTTCCGCCGCTCGGAGAGTGCGCGATGGTTTCGCCTACCCGAGGGCGGGACGGGAGGCGCGGATGGACTGGAGGTGGTCGGCGAGCTCGCGGGCAGCCGGCAGGCTGCGGTGCGCGGGCTTCAACGCGGTGAGGAACTCGCTGGCCTGCTGAAGGTTCGCCTCCACGTCACCTCGGTTGAGGCCGATCGCCTCACCGGCCAACTGGAGGCCCTCGTCGGGCTGGTCCTGGCCGGCCAAGCAGATCGCCAGGTTGATCTGCGCCTGAGACTGGTTCGCCGAGGACTGCAGGGCGGGCGGGGCCGTTTGACAGCAGGCGATCGCCTGCCGGGCGTGCGGCTGGCGGCCCTCAAGGAGGGTTGCGACTTGTTGGCGCTGATCGAACGCTTGGGTGAGCATCTGCTTGGTGGGCGTGTGCTCCCAGTTGCGCACGAGGCTGGCGACCTGCAGCTGGAGGTGGTTGATGGTTGTCGGCCCAGGCGCACAGCCGTTGGCAGGTCAGGGTTGGGGCGCCATCCGCAGCCGTCGGCGTCGTAGGTTTCTTCCGGGCGGGTGCGTTGGGGTTGGTTCGTGCACGTTACGCCTATCCCGCGGCGGATCAAGCGTGTGGCCAGGGTGTTCTCGAAACGAGGCACCTCTGTTACCGCCACACAAGAATTGCGGTTACCACCGCGCGGTAACCGGGGGGTCAGGCAAGGTGTCACCGAGCGTTCTCGCTTGGCCGAAGCGACGGACTTGTCGCGGGAGCGCTAGGGGCGCTGCCGGTAGACGAGCGAGACCGGTCGTGACGCTCCTGCCGAGATGTCGGCGCTGACCAGCGATGAGCGGATATTCGGTTGTGCCTCGTCCCGGAAGGAGGCTCCGACCTGAGGTGTTCGCGAGCGGAACCCGACGAGGCACGACCCTCTCAAAAGACTTCTCACACGCGCTCTTCTAGTGGCAGCGCCGTGATGGCGGTTGGGCACATACAGTCCACGTCCCGAATCTCGTGGGCCGGGTTTCCCCACCACCGCGTGTGCGGCGCGACCTGCTCGCCCTTCATGAGAAAAGCGTCGGCGTCGAGCACCGCGCCGTCGCCCATCGTGACGCCGTAGTGGATGAAGGCGTTGATCCCCACGGTGCATCCCGCGCCGATGGTGATGTGGTCGGACTTGAACGTGCCGTCCTCGAGCGAGTGGCCCTGGATCGTGCTGCCCGCGTTGAGCGTGCAGTCGTCCCCGAGAGAGACAAGGCTGCGCTCGGTCAACCAGCAGCCGTCGTCGAAGACCCGGCGGCCAGTCCGGACGCCGAGCAGCCGCCAGATCACGCCCTTGAATGGCGTGCCGTTGAACACCTGGACGTACATCATCGCGGGCACCTTCCAGAAGCGCTCGTGCTGCCAGAAGGAGCGGTCGTAGATCGAGCAGAACCGCGGCTGCAGGGGCCGGAACACCGTCACGGCGCGGTCGACGAGGACGAAGAGGGCAACGCTGAGTGGGAAAGCGAGGGTCACGGCTGCCGTGGGCGCCAGCTCACCCCACCAGGAGTACATGTCCTCCGCGGCCAGGCCCAGCAGGGTGACGGCGAAGAAATAGCTCCACCGCACAAGCAGGAACAACCCGATGGTGAGCGCGTTGTGCCGGTTCTTCGCGTTGAGCTGGTGGCGCAGCTCATCCCTGCTTTTCAGGGCATCGAATGTCCCGTCGCGCTGGACCGACCGTGGGATCTCGAAGGGCGGAGATCCCAGGAGCCCGACACCCTCCCGGAGCTGCCCGTCGATCGGGATCATGACCTTCGTCGCGAGGAGGCAATTGTCACCCGTCCTGCCCTGGGAGGGGTAGACGATGTTGTTCCCGAGGAAGTTGCGCGGTCCGATCGAGGCTCGTGACACGCGGAACGAGGTGCTGGAGAAATGGGCATTCATGAATGAGAGCCCGTCGGAGACCATCGTGCCGCTGCCGACCGCGCTCAGGTATGGCGTCTCGTGCTTGACCGCCATGCCGAAGTTCGACCCAGTCTGCTCCACATGGGAGAGGTTGTACCCGAGGGCGCGCAGATAGTAGACGATGGCGGAGCTGTCGCCGAAGAGGAATGTGAAAAACTTGCTATTGGTCGTGCGCGCGATTGTGCGCTGGATCCAGAAGTGGAAGCCGTACAGCGGATACACCCTGTCCGGCTTGAGGGCAAGGTTCAGCACCCGCGGGACGGTGAACACGTACATGAGTCCGATGAGCACACCGCCGAAGAACAGCACGAGGGAGATGGCTAACACGTCGCGGTAGAACGCCCCGCTCGTCAGGCTGTGGTGACCCGGGCTGGTCAGCTCGGCGAGCCAGGCGACCTCTTCGTGCAGCGTGACAATGGCGGCTATCGCCAGCGGGCCGGTCAGCACCACCGCGTTGAACAGCTGCATCAGGCTGTAGAAGGCTCTCCTGAAGGCGCCGCAGCGGGTTGGATCGACTGCCCGGTAATCCACGTCGGACCGCTGCGCGGGCGTGCCGTGCCAGCGCTGGCCGTCGGGAACAGTTTGGCCGGCGTTGAGGGCGGACGCGTGGGCGAGCTGGGCCCCGTCGCCCATCGAGGTCCGGATATCCACGACCGCCTTTTCGCCGATGATGACGTCTTTCCCGAGCGTGACCGGGCCGGTCTCGATCCGGCCGGCGTTGGCCCGGTAGCAGGTGAAGGACGAGTCCTTGCAGATCACCGTCCCATCGCCGATGGTGAGCAGATCGGTGCACACGGGAATCGTCCGGGAGAGGATCACCACATTGCGGCCGATTGTTGCGCCCAGCGCCCTCAGGTAGAGCACGTAGAGCGGCGAGCCGACGAACAACACCATGGGGTTCGACCGGATCAGAAGCTTGACGAGCCAGAAGCGGACGTAGGCCAAGCTCCAGATGGGGATCTCCTGCGGCGTCCAGCGACCGACGAGAACCCACTTCGCCAGTACCGGCAGCGCACACAGCACCGGAAAGCTCACGGCGCTGAACACCAGCGAGCGTTGCCAGGTGCCGACCAACCCAGCGCCGCCTGCGATCCACGCGAAGCCTCCCTCCAGCAGCAGCGTGCTGAGGTACGCGGATCCCAGGAGCAGCAAGAGCTGCAGCGCCCCGCAGAGGACATACCGCGCGGTGCTGGCGGGTGCCACCGCTGGCGCCGTCACCGCTGCTGGTCCGGCTTCCGCGGGAGCCTCGACGGTCAGGCTGTTGGCGAGGCTCCTGATCGTGGGATGCAGGTAGACCTCCCTCATGGACACCACTGGCAGGCCCGCCTGCTTCCTGACTTGGGCGCAGAACTGCGCCATGAGCAGCGAGTCAGCGCCCAGATCATCGAAGAAGTGACTGTCGATCGACACGTGCTCTAGACGCAGGCAGTGGGCCAACGCGTCGGCGAGACGTTGCTCGGTGCCGGTCGTCGGTGCGGCATACGCGTGCTGTGCGGCCAGGCTCCGCTGGCCGCTCGGCGCAGGAAGGCTCTTGCGATCGGCTTTATCGCTTGGGAGCATCGGGATGACCGCGAGCTCCTCCAGGTACGCCGGGACCATGTACCGCGGGAGCCGCTCCCGCAGCGACTCGTAGATTTGCTGCTGATCGACGCCAGCAGCGTCCTTGCGCCGGCTGTAGTAGGCGACCAGCTCCATAGCGCCGGGCTCTGGCTCGTAGGTGCCGACCACCGCCTGCGCGATCCCCGGCACCTGCAGCAGGACCGACTCGATCTCGGTCAGCTCGATGCGGTAGCCGCGGATCTTGACCTGGGTATCGATCCGACCGTGATACTCGATCTCACCATCGTCGTTGATCCGGCCCAGGTCTCCGGTGCGGTAGATCCGGCCTGACGGGTTGTTGTCGATCCCGAGGAAATCGCGGATGAACGCGCGGTCCGTGAGATCGTGACGGTTGAGGTAGCCACGCGCGAGTCCGACCCCGGCGATGCCGATCTCGCCCACCTCACCGGGCAGGAGCGCCCTTTCCGCCCCGGCTGGATCGAGGATCACCGCGGAATAGGTCGGAAGCGGGACACCGATGGTTACCGGCCGGTCCGGATGGACCACCGTCCATGTCGCGGTGACCGTGGCCTCGGTCGGGCCGTAGACGTTGAGGAACCTGCGGTCGGACCGGTGCCACCGCGCGACGAGGTCCTGCGGGCACGGCTCGCCGGACACCAGCAGGAAGCGCAGACCGGGAAGGTCTTGATCAAGGGTGGCCAGGAGGGTCGGGACGCAGCACAGCGCCGTGACCTCGTTGTTGTGGAGGAACTCGTGAAGCTCATCGCCCAGCAGGCTGGACCCTCCTGGCTTGGGGACCAGAGTCGCCCCGGCGATCAGTGGCACCCAGATCTCCTCGACAGAGAAGTCGAAGGCGATCGTCATCCCTTGATAGACGCGGTCACAGGGCTGGATCCCGTAGGCCTCAACCGCGACGCGGACGAAATTGCAGATGCTGGCGTGCTCGATCGCCACCCCCTTGGGCCGGCCCGTCGACCCCGAGGTGTAGATGATGTAGCACAGCTCATCGACTGCCTCGCCCTTCTCCGCCGCGGTGAGCCGGTGAGCGTCCTGCGCCGCGATCTGCGCTGCCATCTCGTCGACGCAGACAGGCGTGGCGGGGAGGTGCTGGAGGTGGCCACGTAGGCGTGAGAGCGAGAGCACCATGCCCACGTCGGCGTCACGCACCATGTAGGACAGCCGGTCGGGAGGGAAGCTGGCGTCGAGCGGCACGTACGCCGCGTTGACCTTGAGTACGGCCAGCATGCCGACGTAGGAGTGCACGGCGTGGTCGAACAGCAGCCCGATCCGGTCGCCGGGCCGGGCGCCCTGTGCCAGCAGATGGCGAGCGAGCTGGTTGGCCCGCGCATCCAGCTGGGCGTAGGTCAGGACGGTGCCGCCAGCGTCCACGGCGAGCTGGCCGTTGTGTCGCAACTCGTCGCACCGGTCCTCGAAGAGGTGATCAAGGCGTTCACCGCGCCGCCACCGGATCGTGTGCGCAGATTGCGCGCAGGCGAAGACTCGGCCATCCGGTGCAGCCCTACCGAACGCAGGATCAGCAGGGTTGCTTGCGCCCATGTGATGATGCCCCTCAACTCAGGCCACTCCCGGCCGCGGTCCAGAGCGCGAGCCCCCGGCAGGAGGCTTCTGATGACGCGCGATATACCCGAGTGAGTTGGTTGGTTAGTTAGTTACTTAGTCAACAGCAGCGGTCCATGCGACCACGGGGTCGGTGGGCAGCACTCCTGCAGGGCGTCGAGGAAGATCGAACACGCGGTGTCAACGACCTCGGCGGTCACGTTGAGAGGTGGCAACATCCGCACAACGCAGTCGTGGCGGCCACCGAGCTCCAGAATCAACCCGCGGCGCAAGGCCGCTGCCTGGATCTGGCCCGCCAGCTCACCGCAAGGCTTCCCATCCAGGGGGTTCGCGAACTCGATGCCCCACATCAGCCCCCGGCCGCGCACATCGCGCACCCAAGGGTTGTTGTGAAGCCTGGCCAGCCTCCAAGCGATCTGCTCGCCGCGCCGCCGCACGTTACCCAGCACATCGTCACGGCGGAAGATTCGGATTGTCTCCACCCCTGCCACGAAAGCCAGCTGGTTGCCCCGAAAGGTCCCGGTGTGCGCCCCCGGAGCCCAGGTATCCAGCCGTTTGTCATACAAAATAATTGCGACCGGGGCGCCGATACCGCTGAGCGCCTTGGATGCGATGATGACGTCGGGTTCGATGTCGTAGCGCTCGAAGGCGAACCAGGTTCCGGTACGCCCGCAGCCGGTCTGCACCTCGTCGACTACTAAGGGGATGTCCAAGGCCTGGGTCAGCGCGCGCACTCGCCGGACGAAGTCCGGATGGGCGGGCACGACGCCACCTTCACCTTGCACCATCTCCAGCACAACCGCAGCCGGCAACGGTATCCCGCCGTTAGGGTCCTGCAGCGCCTGCTCCAGGTAGTGGACGCAGTTAATCGTGCAGGTCTGCGGGGTGAGATCCACTGGGCACCGGTTGCAAGAGGAATACGGGAAGAAGTGGACACCGGGTACGCCATTGAGAATGGGCGCCTTGTTCGCCACCAGCCCTGTCAGCGCCATCGCGGAATGGGTGGTGCCGTGGAAGCTGCCCTGGAAAGAGATGACGTCACCGCGGCCAGTCGCGGTCTTACACAGTTTCAGCGCAGCGTCAACGGCGTTAGCCCCAGTAGGTCCGCAGAAATGCACTTTTGTGCGGCTGCGCATGCCCGGCGGGAGCATGGATAGCTGCGCCTCGGTGAAGGCGTCCTTGGCCGGGGTCGGGAAGTCCAGACCGTGAGTGAGCACATTAAGCTGCTCGGTCACCGCTTGGACCAGCTCCGGATGGTTATGGCCTAGTGGGAGCACACCGGCGCCGTTGAGGAAGTCGATAAAGACATTGCCATCAAGATCGCGAATGAAGCTGCCGGCAGCGTCTGCTATCGCGATCGGTAGGTGCCGCGGGTACGCCCTGGCATTGGACTCCCTGCGGCTCTGCTTGGCGAGGAGTGCGGCCGAGCGCGGGCCCGGCAGCTCGCCGTGAACATACGGACGATTCAACCTGTCATGTTGAGTGAACACAGCCATAGTTACCCCGGTTTCCCCAGTTTCCCCATAGACGGTTTAGTGCCGTCGACACCAGAAGCCATCAGAATACGACCGTGAGCGGCTGATTAGCTCAACAGTCGAGTTCGGTAGCCTTTATGGCGGACCCCTCCGCCGTATGCGGTTCGGCGCGACCGTCTAGCTTTGCAGTGGTCGTCACAAAGCTCTGCATACTCTACTACTTGCTTCGACAGTTCACCATAGGTCGAGTCCTGGCGCTCGCAGTCCGTTGCTGAATGATTTGAATGTCGAAATCGAGCAGGATGCCGGTGTTAATCCTGATCAGGGCGTAGAACGTGCCGTTCGTGTATTAAAGACCTCGGCGGGGGTTACTCGCAGCGACCGTTACGCCGCGGGCAGTCGAGAAACAGGTACTTGCTCTTCTCACACACCGTGTCCAGCGCAACCCGGTCATACCCGCCGGTGCGGCGGACTGCAT
>Ga0081538_10002585_pt1 | contig 17561 bp, 18 predicted proteins | sample TabmetS5T2R1_FD_71022 | JGI IMG/M metagenome (GOLD analysis project Ga0081538, IMG submission 71022) | Tabebuia heterophylla rhizosphere microbial communities from the University of Puerto Rico - S5T2R1 | ecosystem: Host-associated > Plants > Roots > Rhizosphere ... | reverse complement strand
GCCAGGCGCGGGGCCCCGTCGTCGGTGGCGGCCTCGCGCACGAGGTAGAGCCGCCGCGAGGGCCGCGTGCAGGCCGCGTAGAAGAGATAGCGCTCGCGGGCGACCGTGTCGGGACGCACGAGGCGGGCACGCGTCCGCTCGTCGAGCGCACGGCGCGCGTCGTCGTCGAGGAACGGCGACGGAGCCGAGCGGCGCGGAAGGCTCCCTTCCTCCAGCCCGAGGACGAAGACGGCGTCGAAGCGCCGCGTGCGGGCGCGCTGGAGGTCGAGCACCGCGACACGACCCGGCTCCGAGGGAGACGCGAGCCGGACCGGCAGGCGCTCCAGGGCGGCGAGCACGTCCTCGCGGGACAGCTCGCCGGTCAGGTCGCGCCAGCCCTCGAGCTCCTGCAGGAGACGGCTCACCGCCTCGAACACCCGCAGGTCGCGGCGGGACGTCTCGCCTACCGGCGGCGCCTCGAGGCCGTGCGCCCCGCGCAGCATCGCGCGGGCGAGCACGCGAACCCCCTCGGTCGGCGTCGCCGCCGCCCGGACGTCGTCAAGCACGGGCAACGGCTGACCGCGGAGGGCGACCACGCGCTCCTCGATCTCCGAACGGATCCCGAGGCCGCGGAGCCGCCCCTCGAGGTAGTCGGCATGTGCGCGCGCCAGCCCGGAGTACGGCGAGCGGAGGAAGCCGAAGAGCTCGCGGCGGCCGCCGGTCTCCCAGAGGAAGCGCAGGAGGGAGAGGAGCGCGTGACCGAAGGGCGTCTGGCCGAGACGTGCGCGCGCCTCGACCGCGTAGGGCACGCCGGCCGCGGAGAGCGCGGTCTCGAGCGGAGCTCGCAGGCGGTCGACGGACGGGCAGACGAGGCCGATCGCCTCGGGGGCGGTTCCGTCGCGGAGGAGCCCGAGCACCTCGTCCGCAACGAGCTCGAGCACGCCTCGCGAGCCCGCGCCCTCGAGGAAGCGAACGGCGCCTTCGAGCGGCGGCGGCGTCCCCTGCGGCGCGTCCGCGAAGAGCGCCCGCTCGAGATGCGCCAGCGCCGGGGGGGCGATCTCGGCATATGCAGGCGGCAGCTCCTCGACCCCGCCGGCCGCCAGGTCGGCGAGGTCGGCAGCGGTCCTGCTCAGGGACGCGAAGGCGGGCCTTCCCGGCTCGTACGGAAGCGAGACGTGGACGTCGGTGCGCCCGGCGAGCGCCTGCACGAGCGCCCACTGCGCGCCGGACAGGTCCTCGAAGCCGTAGGCGAGCACCGGCCGGCCGTCCCACGCGGCCAGCTCGCTCTCCGCGCGCTCGACGGCGTGCCCGCGCTCGAGGTCTCTGTCGCGCAGCTCCAGGCGCTCGAGCTCGTCCCGGTACGCCGCGTACAGGGCCGCGAGGTCGCCCTCGAGGTCCTCCGGCTCGACGAGGCCCGACTCGAGCTCGGAGACGGCCCCGAGCAGCGCATCGCCGAAGCCGGCAAAGCGCGCCGAGGCGCCGAGCCCGTTCAGACTCGCGCCCGCGAGCACCCGCCTGAGGAGGAGGGCGCGCTGGGCGTCGGTGACCACCCTGCGCGGTCGCCCGTCACCGCGGGCGATCGTCGCAAAGAGGTCGTCGAAGGTGCCGATCGTCCCGCCCAGGAGCGCCGGCCGGCGCGCCAGGAGCTCGCGCTCCACACGATCGACCTCCGCCCGGTTGGGGACGACGAGAAACGGCTCGCGGTCGAGGTTCTCCAGGTAGCGATCGAGGAGCCGCGAGACCTTCCCGGCGTTCGCCGGGCCAACCAGCAACGCCAGCGGCACCGACGCATTCTAGATGTCCGGTCGGGTGGGGCGGGTGCCCGCGGGGGCGTCTGCGACCAAGCCGGGCGCCGCGATCGTCCGCAGCCCGTACTGGCTAGTACGGGTAAGGGCGAGCGCGACGAGCCGGCGGCGCGTCGCAGGCGTCATCCGTGGGTGCGCGCCTCGCCCGGCCGGGCATCAAATGTCGGGTCGGCGGCCGCAGCGGCCGCGCTCGCTCGGACTACGCGGCCGACTTGGGCCTGCGGCCGCGCCGCGCCGCCGGGCGACCCGGCATCTTGCCGGCGCAGTCGTCGCAGAGATCGGCGGCCTTCGCTCCCCGGCGGGCGTCCGTGTAGGTCACGCGGAGAGCCGCGCCCTTTCCTTCGCCCACCTCGGTGCCGCAGTTGTCGCAAACGAGAATCGTCTTTCGTGCCACGCCAATTCCCTCCCAAAGGTCGGAGTCGAGAAGTGGAACGATAACGGAAAAGGCGCGCCTATTCGAGGGTAATGTGCGCGTCCGCGAATTCGCCCATCTCGTAGGGGCTCTGCGAGACGTCATTGTCCTCGACCTCGGCGTGGGCCCAGTAATGCGAGACGATGCCGTAGCCCTCGCGCATGCTGTCCGAGGAGCCGCGGTCGGCGCGAATCCCCGTAATCGAATTCTCGCGGATATCGCACATCGAGTAGTCGCTACAGAAAATGCCGATCCCGAGGGCGTCCTCCACGGTGTTCTCCTCGACGGAAACCATGGCCATTTCGGTCACGGTGATGCCTCGGAGCGTCGTCCGGCGCACGTGGTTGTCCCGGGCCATCGCATGCACCGAGTCGAGGAAGATGCCCTCCTGTCCACCCGTCAGGAGACAGTTCTCGACGAGGCTGGGCTCGAAGTCGGCGGTGAACGAGATGTCGATGCCCTGCCCGTACTCGTTCCCGACCATCGAGACCGTGCAGTCGCGGATCGTGACCTGGCCGCGCCGGACGTTGATCCCATCGAGCGTCGCGTCGAGGACGCTGACCCGCTCCAAGAGGACCCGCTCGGCCGAGTCGACCTGGATGCCGTGCTCTCCTCCGACGACGGTGACGTCCCGGACGCTGACATCGTCCGCCGTGATCACGATCCCCCCGCGGACGACCGCGCCTGGCTCGCCCTGGAGCTGCTGCGAATGGTCGAGCACGAGCGGCCCTTCGTGGACGCCGGCGGCGAGATGGACGACAGGCGGCTGCGTGGCCCAGGCGACTCCGCCCGCAGCGGCCAGCACGACGAGAGCGGTCGCAGCCACACCCGCTCCGGCCCGGCCGAGCTCGCCCCCGTCCTCGCCGTACGAGAGCCGCACGAGGGGGAAGACCGCGTGCGCGAGCACCTGCGCGAGCAGCCAGGACGCCGCGTAGAAGAGGAGGGCGGCCCAGAGCGGCGCGCCGATGTGGAGCGGGCGCGCGAGCGCCATGATCGCCGCCAGCTCGAGGAGGCCGAGCGGCAGGGCCGCCCAGCCGGGCTGGTACGGGACAAGCCTGTGATAGGCGGCGTCGAAGAGCAGGCCGACCCCGAGCATGAGCCCCGCGAGCTCGACCGGCCACCACGCCTGGATCGCGAGCGCGAGGACGCAGCCCGCGATGAGCGGCGCGAGCGCGGCCGCGACGCGCGACTCGATGCGCCCCCTTAGCGTGTACGCCAAGCGTTCACCCTCCGGAGGAAGCGGCGCGCCGCGTACTTGGCGCCCATGAGCGTGTCCGCAGCCGGAAACGCCCATTGGGCCGGCGCACCCGCCAGAGCGAGCGTGCGCGCGCCGTCGGTCAGCGAGCCGACGGTCGACTCGGGCGTGAGGACGATCCAGTCCCCCGCGGTCTCGAGGCCGTGCTCGGCAACGAGGCGGGCGAGCAGCGGGTCGTGGCGGAAGCCGCGCTTGAAGCCCGTGGCGCAGACGACCTGAGGAGCTCCGTTCAGCTCAGGTGCGATCCGGAACCGACCGCTTTTGCGCGCGCTCTCGACCGGCTCGTCCCAGTCCCGGCCCGCCGGATACGAGGGCGCGCCGTAGCGACGGAGTAGCGCGATCCGCTCGGCCGGCGGGGTCCGGTGGAAGCCGGCCAGCCCACGACGGCTGAAGAGCTCGCGGGGGAGGTTCAGCGGGCGGCGCTCCGGCTCGCGTCGGCGAACGGAGACGACCGAGGCGCCCGCCGCGAGCGCGTTGAGCCACTCGGTGGCCGCCGCCATGCCCGCTCCGACGATCTCCACGGTGTCGGCATAGTCGTGGGGCTCGTACGCGTGCACGGCGCGTGGATCGTCTGCGAGGCCCTCCGGCCAGGCGAGGCCGGGATGGCCGGGCGCGAGCAGGACGTGGGGAAAGACGCCGTGGCCGTCCAGGGCGAAGCCTCCCTCCACGGCTCGCACGCTCTCCACGCGGCCGAGCCGGAAGCTCTCGTTCCAGCCGCTGGCCGCCCGGAGCTCCTCCACGTGCTCGAGGAACTCGTCGACGCTCGGGTGGTAGCGGTCGCAGACGCTCCGGAGGAGGGGCGCGGGGCTTCGCCGGCGGAGGGCCGCGCGCACGGCGAGGCCCGGGAACGAGCTGGGCGCGCAGTGCCCGTCGCTCTCTGACCGCATGCGGCGCTGCCGGATCGCCGCGGCGCGAACGCGCCACGCGGCCGCGGGATCCGGGTCCGTTCCGAACACGGCGATCTCGGCCGGTTCCAGGCCCCCTTTCCGGAGGGTTGCATAGGCGCAGAAGCCGGCGAGGCCGCTTCCCACGATCGCGCACGTTCTCGACACGGTTACTTCACGGAGCCTGCCAGCAGGCCCTGGACGAAGTAGCGCTGGAAGGCGAAGAAGACGGCGAGCGGGATCACGAGCGAGATGAAGGTCGCCGGGGCGATGATCTCGATGTTGGTGCCGAAGGCGGCGAGCTGGGAGTAGATCGCCACGGTGATGGGTTGCGTCTCACGCCCGAAGACCAATGCAACCAGAAGGTCGTTCCACGTCCAGAGAAACTGGAAGATTGCGAGCGAGGCGATCGCCGGCAGCCCGAGCGGAAGGATGAGCCTGAGGAAGATACGGATCTCGGAGGCGCCGTCGATCCTGGCGGCCTCCAGCAGGTCCTTCGGGATCCCAATGAAGAAGTTGCGCAGGAGAAAGATCGCGAACGGCAGACCGAAGCCGGTATGGAAGAGGACGAGGGCGAGCACCGTGTCGTTGATCCCGAACGTCTCGTAGAGCCTGAACATGGGGATGAGCGCCATCTGGAGTGGCACCACGAGCAGGGCGATCACGATCACGAACAGCCAATCCCGCCCTGGGAACTCGAGCCACGCGAAGGCGTAGCCGGCGAGGGCGCCGACGACGATGGGGAGCAGCGTGCCGCCGATGGCGATCCAGATCGTCGTCACGAGCGAGGACGTGATCGCCTCGTTGTCGAAGATCGCCGAGTAGTTGTCGAACGTGAACTTGCTCGGCTCCGAGAAGATCTGCCACCAGCCGCCCTCGAGGTAGTCCTGCGCCGAGAGCAGCGACGTCAGGAAGAGCCCGATCGTCGGCACGAGCCAGATGAGCCCGACGACCACCAGCAGAATGTGAACCGGCGACCTGGCAAGGAAGCGCGAGATGCGGCTCCACGTGCTTTCGCGCACCACCTGCGGCTGCTCGACGGCTTCGGCAGTTGCCATCAGACCTCCCTCCGGAAGCGGCGGACGTTGAGCAGCAAGACCGGGATGACGAGCACGAAGATGAAGACCGCAAGGGCCGACCCGAGCCCGAGGTTGCTCGTTCCGCCGAACGCCGTCCGCCACATCGCGAGCGCCAGGACGCTGGCGTCGTCCTGAACCGAGCCTGGGGCGACGGCGATGACGATGTCGAAGACCTTGAGCACATTGATGAGCATGGTGATGAAGACGACCGTGAGCACGGGAGCGAGAAGCGGCGCGGTCACACGGCGAAAGACCTGCCACTCGCTGGCGCCGTCGGTTCGGGCTGCCTCGAGGACGTCGCGGGGGATCGCGGCGAGGCCGGCTGCGATGACGACCATGGCAAAGCCGGCCCAGATCCAGAGGTAGGCGATGATGATCGACGGAGTGATGAGGCGCTCGCCGAGCCAGGAGACGCCGTTGAACGGCTGCGCGAACGTCTCCGGGCCGATGGCAACCTCGTAGGAGCCCTGCTCGAGGTTCTCGAAAGCGAACGTACCGTCCGCCTCGGTCGTCGCCGAGCCCACCTGCTCGCCGTCCGCGGTGGCCAACTCGACGGTCACTCCGGGGAGTCCGAGCTCCTCGCTCTCCACCTCGCCGGGGGTACCGCCACCGGGCTTGAAGTCCCGCCACACGACCCCGGTGATCCCGCCCGAGAGCGGCTCGGGGAGAACGGCCGGAGCCGAATCGTCGGGGACCTCGTCGGGTGGAATCTGTGTGAGGCCCAGCGCGACGACCGAGCCGGGCTCGACCGGCTCGCCAAGAGTGAGGCCGCCTTGCGGCGTGCCGACCAACGCGTCGGTCGACGGCGCCGCGTCCGTGAGGGCGCCGGGCGGGTCGACCGCGTCCTTGGCCGCTCCAATCGCGGCGTTGATCGCGCCTTGCTCGGGATCCTGCTGGTACATGATCCGCCACGTGACCCCGGCCGCGAACGCGGAGATGGCCATGGGCATGAAGACCGCAGTCTTGAAGGCGACGGACCACCCGATGCGCTCGGTCAGCACGGCGAAGACGAGTCCAATGGAGGTCACCAGCGCGGGAACGACGAGCACCCAAATTGCGTTGTTCTTGACCGCCGTGAGCAGGACGTCGCTGGTGAAGATCTGCTCGTAGTTGTCGAACCAGACAAACTCGTCACCGGTGCGGCTGAAGAAGCTGCGGATGATCGTCCAGATCGTCGGATAGATGACCCAGATCCCCAGGAAGAACACGGTCGGCGCCAGGAAGGCGGCGGCGACCGCGTAGCTCCTCCAGTTGCGGGCCTTACCGGTCGGCGGCAGAGCCCCGGCCGCGCGAGGCTCCGCCGTAACGCTGGCGCCGCTCACGAGTGGCTAGTCACCGTACGCCGCCGAGGCCGCCCTCTCCATCTGCTCCGCGATCCCGTCCACGTCGTCCGGATTCGCCACGAAGTCCTGGAAGAGCTTCCAGAGGCCCTGACCTTCTGTGGCTCCGAACTCCGAAGGCTGGAGGTCGGAGAGGTCGAAGGCGAAGGACTCCGCCTCGGCGATGGCGGTCGCAGTCTCAGCGGTGATCGCGTCGGGGTAGGCGTCCGCATCGACGTTCTGGTTCGCCGACGAGAATCCGCCACGACCTGCCCAGATCGCCGCCGCTTCGGGGGTGGCGAGGTACTCCACGAACGCCTGTGCCGCGGGCGAATCCTCGAACATCACGACCATGTCTCCTCCGCCGACGACGCCGGGCGGTGAGTCGTTGATCGACGGGAACGCGAAAACGTTGTAGCCGGTCTCCGGCTCGAGAGGCGACTCGACCACGCCGGGGACGAAGTCGCCTTCGAGTACCATGGCCGCTTTCGGCTCTTCCGCGAACACGTTGCTCACCGACGTCGCGAAGTCGGACTGGAGAGCGCCTTCCGTGCCGCCGACGATATTGTCGGTGTCCCCGACGATCGCGGCCATCTCCGTCAACGCATCCTTGACCGACTGGTCCGTCCAGGGGATCTCGTGCCGCGAGAGCTGTTCGTACATGTCTTGCCCGGCGCTCCTGAGATAGATGTTCTCAAAGAGGTCGGTGAGGGTCCAGCCCTCGGCTCCCCCGAGCGAGTACGCAGGCAGGCCCGAAGCCTTGATCGTCTCCGCAGCGGCGAGGAAGTCTTCCCACGTCTCCGCCGGCTCGACGCCGGCGTTCTCGAAGGCCTGGACGTTGTACCAGACGGTCGACTTGTTCGCGGCCTTGAAGAGGAATGAGTATTGCTGGTCCTCGAACTGGCCGACCTGGGTGACGGTCTCGCTGAAGTGCTCGGAGAGCGTGTCCGTCGCGAAGTCGAGGGGCTGAAGCGCCCCCCGCTCCACGTACTGCTGGACGAGCCCCGGCTGCGGTACCACTGCCACGTCCGGCGGGTTACCTCCTTCGACCGCAGTCGAGAGCACGGTCGGCAGCGCGTCGCCCGCAGAGTCGTAGGAGACGTCGACGTCCGGGTTTTGCTCGGTGAAGCCGTCGATGACCGCCTGGAAGGAGTTCTGCTCCGGTCCGGACCACGTGCTCATGACGGAAATCGAACCGGAGACCGCGGCCTCGCCGCCGGTGTCGGTGGCACCGGTTTCCGCGCCGCCCTCGTCGTCGTCGTCGTCACCCCCGCACCCGGCGGCGAGCACCGCGAGCGCGAGCATCAGCGCGAGTGCGAGGAGATGAAGGCGATGCTTCGTCATGAGCTGGCTCCTTTCGTCGTTTCGCCGTCGTAGATGCCGGCGCTGGTCTCGACGTCGAAGAAATGAAGCGCGCTCGTATCGACGGCGAGCTCAGCGGTCTCACCCTCGCGTAGGCGTGAGCGCGCATTGATGCGACCCACGAGCGTCGTGATCGCCTCGGCCTCCTCCTCGAGCTCCTCGCCGAGGTCCTGCGCGAGCTCGCGGACGTCTTCGGTCAGCGCCGGCTTGGCGTCGATGGAGACGTGCGCGACGATCTCGGAGCCGAGCGCCTCCGTCAGCTCCACCTTGCCCCGGAGCCGCCGGTCCACCGGCGCGTCGGGGGCGAGCGCCGCGTCCTCGACGTGCTCCGGCCGAATGCCGAGGACTACGGTTCGGCCCTCGTATGCGTGGAGGCCGGAGCGCGCGGACAGGGCCTCCTCGCTGAGCGAAAGGCGCTGGTCTCCGACGCGAACGGTCAGCACGCCGTCGTCCCGCGCGAGCTTCGCCTCGAACATATTCATTGCTGGGCTGCCGATGAAACCGCCGACGAAGAGGTTGACCGGCCGGTCGTAGAGGTCTTTCGGCCGACCCACCTGCTGGAGCTCGCCCTTGCGCATGACCGCAATCCGGTCGCCCATGGTCATCGCCTCGACCTGGTCGTGGGTCACGTAGATGGTCGTCGTCCCGAGATCGTCCTGGAGGCGGCTGATCTCGGCGCGCATCTGCACGCGCAGCTTCGCGTCGAGGTTCGAGAGCGGCTCGTCCATGAGGAAGGCCTGGGGCTGGCGGACGATCGCCCGTCCCATCGCGACTCGCTGGCGCTGCCCGCCCGAGAGCGCGCGCGGCTTGCGCTTCAGGAACGGCTCGAGGCCGAGGATCTCCGCAGCCTCTTTGACGCGCCTGTCGATCTCGGCCTTCTTCTCGCGTCGGAGCTTGAGGCCGAACGCGATGTTGTCGTAGACGCTCAGGTGCGGATAGAGCGCGTAGCTCTGGAAGACCATGGCGATGTCGCGGTCGCGCGGCGGGACGTTGTTGACGACCCGGTCGCCGATCTTGACCACGCCCTCGGAGATGTCCTCGAGCCCGGCGACCATGCGCAAGGCGGTCGTCTTCCCGCAACCGGACGGTCCGACGAGCACCATGAACTCGCCGTCGTCGATCTCGATCTCGAGGTCAGAGACGGCTCTCGTGCCGTCCGGGTAGACCTTGCTCACCCGGTCGAACGTGACTGCGGCCAGTGGGAAAGCCCCTTTCTCCCGGCGCCGGTTTCGGGGCGAGCTTACCAATAGTTCTCATTTCCCCGTGGAGGCCACGAGTACACTCACGCGGCCATGGAGACGCGGACGATCGTCGTGCTCGAGGGGGACGACACCGGCCAGGAGCTGCTCGAGGAGGCCCTCCGGATCCTCGCCCCCGACGTCGTCGGCCTGGAGCTGGACCTGCCCCGCTTCGACCTCTCGCTCACGTCCCGGCGGGCCACCCGCAACGAGGTCGTGCACGAGGCCGCGCGCGCAGTCCGCGAGCACGGCCTCGGCCTCAAGGCCGCAACCGTGACGCCGGAGGGCGCGGACGACGTCGGCAGCCCCAACCGCATCCTGCGCGAGGAGATCGGCGGCCACGTGATCGTCCGCACCGGCAGGCGCATCCCGGGAGTCGTGCCCGTCGGCGGCGCCCACTTCCCCATCTCGGTCGTCCGCATGGCGGTCGGTGATGCCTACGGCGCGAAGGAGTGGCGCGAGGGGAACGGCGAGGAGGAGGTGGCCTACCGGACCGAGCGCATCGAGCGGCGCATCTGCCGGGCGGTGGCGGAGTTCTCCTTCCGCCACGCCGAGCGCACGAAGGCAAAGGTCTTCGGCGGGCCCAAGTACACCGTCTCGCCCGTGTACGAGGGCCTGTTGAAGGAGGAGATGGACGCGGCCGCCGGGAGGCATCCCGAGGTCGAGTACGAGCCGCAGCTGATCGACGCGACCTTCGCGCTCCTGATCAGCTCGGCCGGCGAGCCGCTCGTCATCCCGGCGCTCAACCGGGACGGCGACATCCTCTCCGATCTCGTGCTGCCCCTCTTCGGCTCGATCGCGGGCTCCGAGTCGCTGCTCGTCGCGTTCAACGAGGACTACACGCCGCGGGCGCTGATGGCGGAGGCCGCCCACGGGACGGCGCCGGCGCTCAAGGGGAAGAACGTAGCGAACCCCCTGGCGATGATCCTCGCCGGCGCGGCGCTCCTCTCCCACATCGACGACGACGACGCGCGTACCGCGGGCCGCGCGATTCGGGAGGCCGCGCTGGAGGCGGTGTCGGCCGGGACCCGCACCGCGGACCTGGGCGGGCACGCGTCCACGACCGAGTTCACGGACGACGTTATCTCCCGGGTGCGCTCGAAGCTAGAAGTCTGGGCCACGCTCGGAGAGAGCTGACCGCTCGGCGAGCGTGAGACGCTATCTCCGGAGCCTCGATCCGAGGCTCTCCCGGCCCGTCTGGATCCTCAGCCTCGGCGGGCTCGCGAACGCGGTCGGCAACGGCCTCGCGTTCCCGTTCCTCGTCATCTACCTCCACAACGTGCGCGGCTTCTCGCTGGGGACGGCCGGGCTCGTGCTGGCGACGACCGGCGCCGCCAGCCTGCTCGCCGGGCCTGCGGTCGGCGTCGTCGTCGACCGCATCGGCGGGCGGGCCACCCTCGCCGCCGCGCTCGTCCTCTTGGCGGTCGGGTACGGAAGCTACCCGCTGATCCACGAGCCGTGGCACGCGTTCCTGGCCAGCGCCGTCGCCGGCCTCGGAAACGCCGGCTTCTGGCCGAGCCAGTCCGCGCTCCTCGCGGGCCTGACCCCGCCTGCCCGGCGGCATGCGGCCTTCGCGCTCCAGCGCGTGACGCGGAACCTCGGCATCGGGCTCGGCGGCGTCCTGGGCGGCCTGATCGCCACGACCGCCAACCCGACGAGCTTCACCGTCCTCTTCCTGCTCGACGCCGCCACGTTCCTCGTCTTCGTGGTCATGCTCGTGCTCGTCCCCGAGCCCGAACTGCCGGACGAGGACGGCGCGCTCGCACCCGGACGCTACGCGGACGTGCTCAGGCACCGGGTCTTCCTCGGGCTCGTCGTCCTGAACGTGCTCTTCGTGAGCGCCGGCTACGCGCAGTTCGAGCTGCTGCCGGTGTTCGCCAAGAACGAGGCCGGGGTGACCGAGGCGGGGATCGGCGTCATCTTCTTCGTGAACACCCTCGTGATCGTCCTGGCGCAGTTCCCCGTTGCGAAGGAGCTGGAGGGCAGGCGGCGGATGCCCGCGCTCGCGCTCATGTGCGCGCTCTGGGCGGCGGCGTGGGTCGTCGTCTTCCTCGGCGGCCTCTGGCTCGAGGCCCTCGCCGCGGCGACCGCGTTCGGCCTCGCCGCCGTCGTGTTCGGCCTCGGCGAGTGCTTCCAGGGCCCCGTGCAGGGCGCGCTCGTGGCCGACCTGGCCCCGCCCCGCCTCCGCGGCCGCTACATGGCCGTCTCGACGATCTCCTGGGACGTAGGCTTCATCGTGGGGCCGGCGATCGGCGGGTTCGTCCTCGCCGCGGAGCCGCTGGCGCTCTGGCCGCTCGCCGGCGCCGTCTGCCTGCTGGCGGGGGCGGGCGCGGTCGTCCTGGAGCGCGACCTGCCCAACCGGCTGCGGCTCACGCCCGCCTAGCGGCCGTCATGGAACTCGAAGCGAAATGACGCTTCGTCGTCGCGGCGTCCTGGGTGTCTGCGATGCAAGGACGCAGGGCGCGCTCGTAGCCAGAGGCTACGGGCGCAACCGAGGACGCCGCAGCGCGCCGCCCAGGGCGTCGCGACGACACAAGGCTTCATTCGGTTCGGGTTCCTTAACCGTGCAGGCGGTAGAAGCGAAAGATCTCGTGCTCGATCGGGAGCACCTCGACCTCTGCGAACCCGGCCTCGGCCGCGTAGCGGCGCACCATGTCCACGCGCATGACGGTGCCGGTTCCCGCCGAAGGCTGGTCGGCCAGCCCGACCGGGAGGCAGCAGAGGACGCTGTACGTGTACATGAGCCGCTCGACCTCGTCGCCGGGGGCGGTAAACGTGTCCGCGACGCGCTCGTCCATGACGACGACGGCGCCGTCCTCGGCCACGAGGCCGCGGAGCGCGCGCAGCACCTCGACCGGCCGCGACATGTCGTGGAGCGCCTCGAACACGGTGACGAGCTGGTAGGAGCCTGCCAGCTCGGCGTCGCCGGCGTCCTGGTGGCGGAACGTGACGCGATCGGCCACGTTGGTCCCGGCGAGATTCGCTCTGGCGAGCTCGACGGACGCCTCGTCCAGGTCGTACCCGTCCACCGTCACCTTGGGGTAGGCCCGTGCGATCGCGATGCTCGACCACCCGGCGCCGCAGGCGACGTCGGCGACCCGGGCGGGCGGGTCGGCGAGAAGCCGCTCGTGCACGTCGGCGATCGCGGGCAGCCACTCGGAGCCGAGCAGGTTGGCGAAGACCGGCCGGTTGGCGTCGGCCTGCGCCTCGCGGCCGAGCCGGCCGTACTCCTCCCAGGAGACGCCGCCGCCCGTGCGGAACGCCTCCTCGACGGCCGGAAGAACGTGGGCGAAGGAGACGCCGTAGCGCGCCAGCGGCGTCAGGTGGGCGAGAGAGTCGCGGTCGACCAGGACCTCGGCGTGGCCGGCGGGCAGCCGGAAGCGCCGCTCGCCGGGCTCGGCGCCGGGGTCGTCCACCTCGAGGATCCCCGCGACCGCCTGCTGCTCCAGCCACTCGCGGGCATAGCGCTCGTCCGTCCCGGTCGCGGTCGCGAGCTCGCCCGGCGTGGCCTCGCCCCCTTCCGTCAGCGCCCGGTAGTAGCCGAGCCGATCGCCCAGATGGACGGTCATGAGCTCGTACGCGCCGAGCGCCGCGCCGAAGAGGCGCTCGGCCAGCGCGTCCCGCTGCGCGTCCTCGGCTTGCGCGGCCAACGTCGCGCTAGCGCTGGTCGAGCGGCGGGTTGTCTACGTGGTGCTCGTCGTCGTACTCCTGGACGAGCTGGTTGACGACGTCCATCCCGTCGCCGTAGGCGTAGTTGATCTTGATGAAGGGCTCCCACTTCTCGGGGAGCGCGTCCTCGGGGAAGATCGCCTCCACCGGGCACTCGGGCTCGCACGCGCCGCAGTCGATGCACTCCTCCGGGTCGATCACGAGCATGCGGTCGGCCTCGTGGATGCAGTCCACCGGACAGACGTCCACGCAGGACTTGTCCAGGATGTCGATGCAGGGCTCGGCGATGATGTAGGTCACGCGGCCAGTCTACGCAACGAGCTCGTCCACCAGCTGCGGCGCCCGCTCGGCGAGCGCGGAGCGGACGACGATCTTGTCGAGCCCAGCCGCCTGGGCCGCCCTGAGGCCCGCCGTGTCGGTGTGATTCGTGAAGCCCAGGATGGGGACGTCCGGATAGGTGTCCGCAACCTCGTGCGCCTCGATCCGCGCGAGGTCGCAGATGACGAGGTCGGGCTGGTCGATGCTCTCGGTCGTCGTCAGGCGATGGCTCTCGCCCAGCAGCACGTCGAGCTTCCCTCGAAAGAATAGGTCGACCCCAACGAGCAGGATCGTGGCCACGGGCGGGAGCGTAGCATCGGCCGTTCGGCTACGAGCAGCCCGAAAGCCAGCCCCGAACCCGCCGGAACGCGCCGGCGCGGGCGGCCGCGTCGCGCCGCACGGCCCGATCCTCCACCTCGTCCAGCCACGCGCGCATGCGCGCGAGGCCGTCCTCGCCGTCGGCGAGCTCGAGCCAGCGGGAGACGGCGAGGGCGATGGCCATGTTCGCCTGCCGGAGCCGGGCGCGGTCGGCGACGACCCTGCGGCCCTCGCCGCCGAACCAGGCGGCCGCGCGCGCCTCGAGGCACCGCGTGACGTCTTCGGGTCGGCCCACGGCTCAGAGCTCCTTGAGATAGCGCCGCGAGACCTGCTCGAGGCCGAGCGCCTCGTAGAACGCGTGCGCCGCCTCCCGGCCGGGCCGCTCCCCGCTCGTGACCTCGAGGTAGCGGCAGCCGGCGGCGCGGGCCCGGGCTTCGAGCGCCGCGACGAGCGCGCGGCCGACTCCCCGCCGCCGACTCCCCTCGGCGACCACGAGCGCCGAGAGCCGGCACCAGCTCCCGTCCTCGTGCAGAAGGGGCATCACGCTCGCCGACGCCGCTCCGACGAGCGTGTCCCCCTCGTCCGCGACCAGGATCAGCGAGGAGGCGCCTCCGCGGAACGTGCCGACCCGCGCGGCGACACGCTCGAGGTCGTCCGGATAGCCGAGCTCGGCGAGGAGCGCTGTCAGCGCGGCTGCGTCCTCGACGCGCGCGTCCCGGATCCTCACTCGCCGATTCCGACGAACTCGAAGACGCGGTTCACGGCGACGTTCAGCCACCAGAAGCGGTCGAAGAAGAGGAGCAGCCCCAGGCCGACGAGCAACGCCCCGGCAACGATGCGGAAAACCGGATAGTGGTCGCGGAGCCAGCGGAACGCGCCCAGGGCGCGGTCGAAGCCGACCCCGACGGCAAGGAACGGCAGCGCGAGGCCGGCCGAGTAGACGAGCAGGAGCATCGTTCCCTGGGCGACCGTCTGCCCTTCCCCGGCGAGGGCGAGGATGCCCGCGAGCACGGGGCCGATGCAGGGCGCGGCGCAGAGCCCGAACGCGCCGCCGAGCAGCGCCGCCGAGCCTGTGCTCCGCGCTCCCTCCACGAGGCCGGGCGCCATCAGGCGGTCGAGGAACGGGAGCGGGAGGAGGCCCATCATGGCGAACCCGAGGACCACGACCAGAAGCCCGGCGACGGCGAGGAGCAGCTCCCTGTTCTCCCCGAAGAGGCTCCCCGCCGCGGCCGCGGCCGCGCCGAGCGCCACGAAGACGGCGGTGAAGCCGGCGACGAAGGGAATGCTGGCGACGACGACCCGCCGGCCGCCCACGCCGATCTCCTGGCCGGAGACGACCGCCAGGTAGCCGGGGACGAGAGGCAGCACGCACGGCGTCGCGAAGGAGACGAGCCCGGCGACGAAGGCGAGGGGGATCTTCGCTTCCACTACTCGAAGCGGGCGAGCTCGTCGTCGAGCTTGCGCTCCAGCTCCGAGTCGAGCTCGGGCCGGCCGTTGACCGACACGGCACCGTCCGCCGGCTGCGGCTGGGGCCGGGCCCGGCTCCAGCGCACGAGGGCGAAGGCGAGGACGGCCACCGCGAGCGCCCCTCCCAGGAGGGGGAGCACCCACGCGAGGAGGTTGAAGCCCTCCTTCGGCGGCGCCGCGAGCACGCCCTCGCCGAAGCTCGAGACGAGCGCCGCCTCGATCTCGGCCTCGGAGTCCCCGGCGGCGATCCGCTCCCTGATGAAGGCGCGCATGCGCTCGGCGATTGGAGCGTTCGAGAGCTCGAGCGTGGTGCGGCACGTCGGGCAGATGTACTTCTTCTCCAGCTCGGCCAGTGTCGGCCTCTCGTCGCTCTCTCCGCCGCAGGCCGCCGCACCAAGGGCCAGCAGGAGGGCGGCGAGTGCGAGGACTATCCTCATCTCACCGGCGTGTCGAGCGCCGCGCGCACGTTCTCCTCCAGCTGCTCGCGGTCGAACGGCCCGACGATGTGCTCGCCGACGAGCCGGCCGTCGCGTCCCAGGAACCACGTCTCGGGAAAGCCGGTGTTCCCGAAGCGGCCCAGGCTCGCGCCTTGGCCGTCGTAGGCCATCGGGTACGTGAGCCCGTAGCGCTCGACGAAGCGCTTCGCGTCGGTGCGGAAGTCCTGCGCGTCGATCCCGAGCACCACGAGCCCCTCGTCGCGATAGCGCTGCCAGGTCTCCTCGAGCAGCGGCGCCTCGTCCTTGCACGGCTCGCACCAGGAGGCCCAGAAGTTGAGGACGACGGCCTTCCCGCGGAAGTCGGCGAGCCGGATCTCGCCCTCGCCGTCGAGCGTCTCGAAGACGAGCTCGGGGGGACGGGGCCGTTCTCCCCGCTCCAGGGCGTCGTCGAGGCCGCGGCCCTCCGCCTGCTCGGTCACCCGCCAGCCGAGCAGGGCGACGAGCAGGGCGACCACGAGGACGGCCGCCGCCTGCAGGATGAGCTTCACGCGGCGCGCCATAAGACCGCAGTCGAGTGTACCGCGGAGCTACGAGGCGACGATCCAGACCGGGGTCCCGAGGCGCACGCGCTCGAAGAGCCACTCGGCGCTTGCGATGTGCATGCGGATGCAGCCGTGGGAGGCGGCGGTGCCGATCGAGCCGGAGTTGTACGTCCCGTGGATCCCCACGCCGCCGCCGAGGCCCATCCAGCGCGTGCCGAGCGGGTTACCGGGCCCGGGCGGGACAGGAGAGGCGCCCTCGGCCCACGGCTTGTTGGGCGGGTACCACCACGGGTTCCGGGTCTTCGTCCGGATGGTGAAGCTTCCGAGCGGCGTCGGGTAGCGGGGCTGGCCGACGGCCACGGGGAACGCCCTGACGACCCGCATCTTCCCGGCCTTCGCGCCCCGGTAGAGGCTTAGCCGCCGCGAGCCGCGCCTGATCACCACGGCCGGGCCCACCTCGCGGACCGTGATCGCGGGCCGGAGGCGGCGGGCGGGCAGCCGCACGGTGCGCCGATGCTCCAGCAGGGCCGCGCGCAGCCGGCTCCGGGACTCCGGCTTGACGAGCGCCCGGCCGGGCCGCTGGGCCACGATTCGCGGTCTCAGCCCGGCGAGGGCAATCCTGGCCGACACGGGCCCGCGCCGGAACTTCGCGGCCCGGCGGTTGACCCAGGCGCGCAGCGTTCGAGCCACGATCCTGACCCGCAACGGGACGGCAGTGTCCGCTGGAGAGGCAAGCGCCGCGGCGACCGCGTTCGAAATGACGGCCCGGGCGCCGAGGCGGTACGGCTTGACCGAGAGCGACTCCGATCCGAGCGCCACGCCGAGCGGCCGCGTGAAGAACGCCCTCACCTCCTCCGACGCCTCGGCCGCCGTCAGGCCGCCGACGGCGACCCCGGCGATGGTCACGCCGTCCGCGATCACCGGCTCCGGCGGGTCCTGGGCGACCGCGGGCGCGGCCCAGACCAGGGCGCACGCGACCGAGAGCACGAGAACCCGCCGAGGACCCACCATCATGCGATCTTAGACGACGGCGCGGCCAGGATCCTTCATGCTGGACGCGGTGATCGTCTCGCTGCACGTGGCTACGGGCGGCTTGGCCGGCGCCCTCGCCGGCTCGCCGGCCCGCGCGCTCGCCCTGGGCCTCCTCGCTCACGCGGCGGGCGACGCGCTGCCGCACCAGGACGTCGCCTCCCGGCGCTTCGAGACGCTGAGCGGCGTCTCCGTCCTCGCCCTGCTCGCGGCGGCGTACGGGCCGCTCAGTCCCGTCGTGGCCGGGGCGGTCGGAGGCTCCATCCCCGACGTCGAGCACGTCCTGCCACTGCCGCGCCCCGGCGGCCGCAAGCTCTTCCCCAGCCACAGGGTGCGCGGCTGGCACCGAAGCGGCGGCGTGCCCGCCTCCGTCCAGCTCCTCGCGGCCGGCGCCCTCGCCGGCGCCCTTGCGGCTCGTAAGTGCCCCATCAGGCGATACATGCCTGCT
>Ga0081538_10002584_pt1 | contig 17565 bp, 16 predicted proteins | sample TabmetS5T2R1_FD_71022 | JGI IMG/M metagenome (GOLD analysis project Ga0081538, IMG submission 71022) | Tabebuia heterophylla rhizosphere microbial communities from the University of Puerto Rico - S5T2R1 | ecosystem: Host-associated > Plants > Roots > Rhizosphere ... | reverse complement strand
CCCGGTGCTCCAGCTCCTCGACCTCGGCCAGGAGCCGCCGGTTGCGGGCGAAGAACTCGTGCGAGGTCTCCCAGTCGCCCTCGACCAGGGCGTGGCGGATGAAGAGCTCGCGGGCCGCCTCGGGCTCGACCCGGGCGTAGTTGACCTGCCGGCCGGTCACGATCGGGACCCCGTACAGGGTGACCCGCTCGGTGGCCATCACCGCCCCCCGCGACCGCGACCAGTGGGGCTCGGCGTAGCTGCGCTTGACCAGATGGCCGGCCAGGTCCTCGGCCCACTCGGGCTCGATCCGGGCCACCTCCCGCCCCCACAGGCGCGAGGTCTCGACCAGCTCGGCCGCCATCACCCACTGCGGCGGCTTCCGGGCCAGCGCCGACCCGGGGAAGATGGCGAACCGGGTCCCCCGCGCCCCCAGGTACTCGCGGGTGTCGCCCTGCTTGAGCCCGATGTGGCTGAGCAGCCCGGCCAGCAGGGCGGCGTGGACGCGGTCGGCGTCGGGCTCGGCCTCGGCCCGGTTCAGCTTGATGCCGAGGTCGCGGGCCACCGCCCGGAGCTGGCCGTGCAGGTCCTGCCACTCGCGGACCCGCAGGTAGTTGAGGAACTCCGCCCGACAGAGCTTGCGGAACTGGTTCGAGGACAGCTCGGCCTGGCGTTCGTGCAGGTAGCGCCAGAGGTTCAGCCAGGTCAGGAAGTCCGAGCCCTTGTCGGCGAAGCGGCGGTGGAGCTCGTCGGCCCGCTCCTGCCTGTCGGCCGGGCGCTCGCGCGGGTCCTGGATGGACAGGGCGGCCACGATCACCAGCACCTCGCGGGCGCAGCCGAGCCGGCCCGCCTCCAGCAGCATCCGGGCCAGCCGCGGGTCGGCCGGGATCTGGGCCAGCCTGCGGCCCACCGGCGTCAGGCCGCCCTGGTCGAGGGCGCCCAGCTCGACCAGCAGGTCGACGCCGGCCTTGACGCTGCGCCGGTCGGGCGGGTCGATGAACGGGAACCGGGCCACGTCGCCCAGCCGCAGCGAGGTCATCTGCAGGATCACCGAGGCCAGGTTGGTGCGCAGGATCTCGGGGTCGGTGAACTCGGGCCGGGCGGCGAAGTCCTCTTCCGCATACAGGCGGATGCAGATGCCCTCGGAGGTGCGGCCGCAGCGGCCCTTGCGCTGGTCGGCCGACGCCTGTGAGATCGGCTCGATGGGCAGGCGCTGCACCTTGGACCGGTGGCTGTAGCGGGAGATCCGGGCCGTGCCCGGGTCGACCACGTACTTGATGCCGGGCACGGTCAGCGAGGTCTCGGCCACGTTCGTGGCCAGCACCACCCGCCGCCGGGCGTGGGCCTGGAACACCCGGTGCTGCTCGGCCGCGGCCAGCCGCGCGTACAGGGGCAGCACCTCGGCCCCGCCGGGGCTGCGAGGGAACTGGTGGCCGCGCAGGGCCTCGGCGGTGTCGCGGATCTCCCGCTCGCCGCTGAGGAACACCAGGATGTCGCCCGGCCCCTCGCGGCACAGCTCGTCGACCGCGTCCAGGATCCCCTGGGTCTGGTCGCGGTCGTCGTCGGCGTCGTCGCCCAGGGGACGGTAGCGGACCTCGACCGGGTAGGTCCGCCCGGACACCTCGACCACCGGGGCGCCGCCGAAGTGGCGGCTGAAGCGCTCGGGGTCGATGGTCGCCGAGGTGATGATCAGCTTGAGGCCGGGCCGGCGGGGCAGCAGCCGGGCCAGGTAGCCGAGCAGGAAGTCGACGTTGAGACTGCGCTCGTGGGCCTCGTCGAGAATGATCGTGTCGTAGCGGCGCAGGTTCCGGTCCCGCGCCAGCTCGGCCAGCAGGATCCCGTCGGTCATCAGCTTGACCTGCGTGGAGCGGCTCACCCGGTCGGTGAACCGGACCTGGTACCCGACCGTCTCCCCCAGCTGGGTCCCGAGCTCGGCCGCCACCCGCTCGGCCACCGTCCGGGCGGCCAGCCGCCGCGGCTGGGTGTGGCCGATCATGGCCTTGGTCCCCCGGCCCAGCTCCAGGCAGATCTTCGGCAGCTGGGTCGTCTTCCCCGATCCCGTCTCCCCGGCCAGCACCACGACCTGGTGGTCGCGGATCGCCTCGGCGATCTCGCCGCGCCGCTGACTGACCGGCAGCTCCGGCGGATAGGTGATGGAACGGGTCAGCATGCCCTCCACGATAGGGAAGGCGGCGGGCCGGGACCGCTGTCGCTCGGCGGCGGTAGGGTGTGGTTCCCATCCCCGCCGGCGGAGGACACCCCATGGACTGGAAGCTGGAGCTGGTCGCGGTCCCCGTGACCGACGTCGACCGCGCCAAGCGCTTCTACACCGAGCAGGTCGGCTTCAACGCCGACCACGACCACAAGCTCAGCGACGACCTTCGCTTCGTCCAGCTCACCCCGCCCGGCTCCGCCTGCTCGATCGCCCTCGGCACCGGCGTCACCGACGCCGCGCCGGGCTCGGTCACCGGCCTCCAGATGGTCGTCAGCGACATCGAGGCCGCCCACACACACCTCGTGGACCGCGGCGTCGACGTCAGCGAGGTCCAGGACTTCCCCTGGGGCCGGTTCGTGTTCTTCAGCGACCCCGACGGCAACCGCTGGGCCGTCCAGCAGATCGTGATCCCCGAGGGTGTCGGCTAGACGCCGTCGAACTCCCCGTCGCGGACACCGGCGAGGAAGGCTGCCCACTCATCGCGGGTGAACCTGAGCACCGGACCTGCCGGGTCCTTGGCGTCGCGAACCGCCACTGCCCCGTCCAGGATCGCCACTTCAACGCAGCCGTTTGAGCCCGAGAACGAGCTCTTGCGCCATTCCACGGACGACAGGTCCATTGGCTCCACACTCCTTCGCCCTGCCGCAGTTGCCGGCTGGGACACGAGCAGTGCGGCCGCGTCGTCGCACATACCTGGTTGGCTGCTTCGGCCTAGTGGTCCCAGTCTAACCTATAGAGGTGGTTCGAACCTACGGAGGCGTCTTCTTGAGCGTCCCCGGCGCTGGTCAGCGGGTCGGTCGGTGGGGGCTGGCGGGGTCCGGGTCACGATCTCCCCTCGTGGGTGGAGGCGGCGCAGCTCACCCCGCAGCGGTTGCCGGATCTCCGCCGTCGGCGGGCAGGTGTGGCCGGCCGTCCAGGGCTCGCCGCATTCACCGCAGACATGTCGAGGGGGTCGGTGCTTGATGGTCCGGGGTCCCTCGAAGAGCCAGTTGGGAAGGAACGGTAGGACGAACATGCCGATGAGGGCGGCAAGACCGATCCATGGGGTACGGGACATCACTCCTCCTCTGAAGGCGAGGGCGGGCGTCAGTCTTCGCCTCGCCGCTCCACCGCGCGGTCGTTGACGGTCTCGGTGTCCTGCAGCTGATGGATGGTCGTGTTCCAGCTTCGGCAGAGCGCGGCCCAGAGGCTGAGAGTCCAGCGCGCCTCGAGCAGCACCAGGATGAGAAGCGCCAGGATCAATGCGACAGCGACGATGATCAGTGCCACAGCGCCGAGAACCGCCTGCGCACCCGCCATGGCTCGTTCCTTTCCGTCGACGGGGAGCCGTCCGCTGCCAGATCCTCCTTCCGGACGAAGCGATACCTCTCAATCTAGTCTAATGCGCAAGGAACTTTATGCAAGTCCCTATCCGCTGTTCTCTGTGAACAACTAACGTTCAACAAGTATCGTCTTGCAGAGTACGAACAGCTGTTCGCTGAACAAGAGTCCCCGTCGCTATGAAATGTGGTACGCTCCGCCAGGTACGCGCCCGTAGCGAGCATCCTTGCTGGTGGAGCGGTCGCTACCGGCGCGCTCAAGCGCCAACCGGTTCGAGAGCAGTTCCCGAAGCGGGATCTGCTGTACTCTGAGGTACGCGCAGCCTGCAGATGGAGCCCGACGGCTCTGGTAGGCCGCGCAAGGAGGTCGAGCATCATGGCCGGCCGTAGCCCGAAGGTTCGGCGCCGTAGATTGGGTATCGAGCTGCGTCAGCTCCGTGAGGATGCCGAACTCACCATCGAACAGGTGGCGGCGCGCCTGGAGGTATCCGACTCCAAGATCTCGCGGATCGAGAACGGGCAGGTCAGCGCCACACCCCGGGACGTACGGGATATGGCACAGCTCTACGGCGTGAGCGGGGAGCGCCTCGAGAACCTCAAGCAGCTCGCCCGGGAGACCCGGGAGAAGCCGTGGTGGGGCGAGTACAGCGACCTCCAGCCCGACTCCGCCGCGTTCGAGGCGGAGGCGTCGAGCATCCTGATGTTCGCCCCCATGGTCCTTCCCGGGTTGCTCCAGACGCCGGACTATGCCCGCGCTGTGCTTCGCGCGATCCTCTATGACCTGCCACCAGAGCAGGTTGAGCGCCGGGTGGAGTTTCGCATGAAGCGGCAGGCCCGCCTCGCGGAGTCAGCTCCTCCAAAGTTGTGGGCGGTCATCGACGAGGCGATCCTTCACCGGATGATCGGTGACCCGGCGACGATGCACCATCAGCTCAAGAGCCTTGTCGAGACAGCCAGAATGCCGCATGTGACCTTGCAGCTCCTTCCCTTCTCTGGGGGAGCACATGCTGGGCTCGACGGACCGTTCATCATCATCCGTTTTCCCGAACCGACCGACAGGGACATGATCTATTTCGAGCACACCGAATGGGAGCATTACCTCGACGATCCGGGTGCTATTTCCCTCCATCTGTCGTTGTTCGATCACATCCGGGCTGCCGCATTGAAGCCAGACGACTCCGTCAAGGCCCTGAATGAGCGGGCAGAGCAACTCGGCGGTCAGTGATCCGCAATTCCGGTCAGCACGGACAATCCACAGGACGCGGCACCTTGATTTGCCTCGGCGGCAAAGTGCGGTAGTGTCCGCGCCGTGATCGGGACCCATGCCTGTATCGGCGGGCCGCGCGATTCCTGGCAGCGACCGACCGCAACACAGTCCGCAGCCGTTGGCATGCGCGTCCCCACTCCTTCTGCATCGCCCGCGCCGGGGCCGGCAGGCCCTCGCTCTCGCCGTCCGAGCGGCGATGAGGACGAGGACGACGAAGGCAACGGGGGCAGACCCGCCGGGGCTGGCACGCCTGCCGCCCCGGGGCGTCCCGGCTGCAGGCTACCCGGGTGGGGGTGGTCGATGCGCTGACACCTTGGCTGCCTTGGCTGCCGCTGCGTCAACCAGCGCATGACATCGGCGTCGCCGCCAGTGACGTTTGCAGGGCCGACCGAAAACCGAAAGAGGCCCAAATGTGCAGCCGCTGACCTTTTGACTCCTACCCGGGCCGGCATCCGCTGGTCTGGCGCCCCAGGGAGGGGATTGTGGACCTGTCGGCTGCCGAATGGAAAAAGAGCACATACAGCGTTACGAACGGGTGTGTCGAGGTCGCGTTCATCGACAATCAGGTGGCGGTTCGCGACTCGAAGAACAAAGGCGGCGCGGTGCTGTTGTTCACGGTGAGGGAATGGGACGCGTTCCTCGGCGGTGTCGTCGACGGCGAGTTCCGGCTCCCGAAGCGGAACGCGCCGGCATGAGCTGTGCCCCTGCGCGCCCGTAGCTTCTTGAAGCCTCGGCCCAAGCCGTGCCCGTTGAGCAGCTCCTCCAGTGCCGGGTTGTCGATGTCCGTGGCCAGCATTCGGGCGGTAGTCAGGGCCGACGGGTCGCCGAGGTGGCTTCGGTGGAGGTGGGCGCGGACGACCAGCTCGCGCATGTCGCCGCGGGCGGCCAGGGAGGCCAGGGCGTCGGCCAGGCGGGTGGCTTCGGCCTCCTCGCCGTGGTCGATGGCGAGGCCGACGACGGCGTCGAGGACGTGGGCGCTCACCCACTGGTAGCGGTCGGTAGTGCGGTTGCAGCGGGTGCGGGCCTCGGTGAGCCAGGCGGTGGCGCCGGGGTGGTCGCCCCGGGCGGCGCTGAGGAGGCCGAGGCCGCGGGCGGCCATGCCCTCCCAGCAGGGGTCGCCCAGGTGGGTGGCCAGCGCCCAGGCGTGCTCGAGCTGCTCGGCGGCGGTGTCGACCCGGCCGGCGCAGAGGTCGAGCTCGGCCTTGAGCGCCTCCGGCCAGGGCAGGAACGCCATCCAGCGCTCGGCCCGGACCAGCTCTAAGGAGTCGGCGAGAGCGACGGCGGCCTGGCTGCGCTCGTCGCGCAGCAGGTGGGCGCGGGCGAGGATCGACAGCGACCAGGCCTGCTGGCGCGGCTCGTGGCCCAGCGCGGACCGCTCGACCGAGCCCTGGAGGTACCGGAAGGCGGCCGGGTAGTCGCCCATGTCGGAGGCGTTCATGCCGCGGATGCCGAGAACGGCCCCGAGCTGGGCGTCGGTGCTGGCCAGGGCCTCGGCCTTGGCCAGCCAGGCCTCGGCCGTCTGGCGGCGGCCGGCCTGCACCTCGACGAAGCCGAGCTCCCGGTAGGCGGTCACCGCCGTCTCGCCGTCGCCGGCCTGGGTGGCCAGCCGCACCGCCTCGTGGAGGACGATCGCGCCCTCCTCGTCGCGGCCGCGGACGGCGTGGACCAGCGCCCCTCCCAGCGCCACCAGGGCACCGCCCTGCAGGGCCGGGTCGGGATGGGCGGCCGCGTCCGCGCAGGCCCGCCGCAGGCAGTCGATGCCGGCCTGGACGGCCCCGGCGGCGATGGCGGCCCGGCCGGCCTCGAGCTGGCTGGTGACCGCGGCCCGCCCGCTGGCCGGGCGGCCTCGGGGCGACCCGGCGGGCGCGGCCGCGGCCTCGGTCAGCGCGTCGGAGGTCTCGATCCCGAGCTCGCGGCGCAGGATGTCCTGGCACACCGCGACCTGGCGGAGCGCCGCGGCCCGGTCACCGGACGCGGCCAGGCAGCGCACCAGGAGCTCGTGGCTGCCTTCGTCCAGCGGGTTGTGGGCGACGGCCCGGGACGCATACGCCACCGCCGCGCCGGCCTGCCCGGCCGCCAGCAGGCCCAGCGCCGTCTGCCGCAGCCGCGCCTCGGCCGTGGCCGTGAGCCGGTGGCGCTCCACGACCAGCCAGGACTCGAAGGTGGGCTGGCCAGGACGCTGAGGCCCTCCAGCTGCTCGCCGTCCAGCTCCAGCAGGCCGGCGGGATCGGCCGGCTCGCCACCCACGGCGTGGACGTCGGCCGAGATCCCGTCGCCGAGGCCGGTGGCAACCGGGTCGCCGGCGAACAGCTCAGGCGCCCCGAGCGCCCGTCGCAGCTCGGCCAGCGTCCACCGCAGCGCCCCCCAGCGGGTCGTCGGCCTCGCTGAACAGCAGCTCGGCCAGGTGCCGGCGGCTCGGCGGACGTTCCGCGAGCAGGAGATAGGCCAGCAGGGCCCACGCCTTACGGCCGCGCGGCGGCGGCACCGGCTCGCCGTTCCGCTCGACGGTCGGCCGGCCGAGCAGGCGGATCCTCACCACGGGCAGTCCACTCCTTGGCAACATGGTCGCCCACTCGGCCGGCCGACCACAACCGCGGTCAGCGGCGGGTGGCGACCACCTCCAGGTAGGCCGACGGCATGGCCACCGACGGGCCTGGCTCCTGGTCGTGCTCTGCGGCCAGCGTGGTCAGGTCGGCGTGGAGCCGCTCCTGGCCGGCCTCGTCGAGGGCCTCGAAGGCCTTGAGGGTTGGGCCGTAGTTGTCCCGGAAGAACTCGGTGAACTCCTCCGGGGACCGGAACCGAAACGCGTACTCGCGCCGGGTGATGCGAAGGTCGGACACGGCGTCGCGATGAGCTCACGGAGCCGCTCCTCGGTCCCCCACTGGCTCGGCGGACGGACGCCGGCCGGCGGCGGCACGTGCTTGCCGACGGTCCGGAGGATGCCGCCCACGAAGCTGTCCGGGGTCCAGTTGGCCAGGGCGATCGTCCCGCCCGGCCGGCACACCCGGACCAGCTCGGCCGCGGCCCGCTCCTGGTCCGGTGCGAACATGACCCCGAGAGCGGAGAGCACGGCGTCGAACTCGCCGTCGGCGTTACGGCAAGTCCTCGGCGTCGGCCTCCGCGAACGTCACCTCGAGCCCCTCGGCCGCCGCCCGGGCCCGCCCCCGCTCCAACAGCTCGGGAACGTAGTCGGTCCCGGTCACCTCACAGCCGCAGCGGGCCGCGGCGATGGCGGCGTTGCCGCTGCCGGTGGCCACGTCCAGTACCCGGTCGCCGGCCCGCAGTCCGGCCGCCTGGACCAGGTCCTCGGCCATCACGGCGATCCGGGCCGCCACCGCCGAGTAGTTGCCGCTGGCCCACATCTTCCGCTGCTTGGCCTTGACCGCCGCCAGCTCCGGCGGCGCGGTCTGGGTCGTGCTCATGCTCCCTCCTGGGGTGGCTCCTCGCGCGGACCGTCCGGCCCGCCACGGGCAGGCTCCCGCCAGGCCGTGTGAGCGGCCGTGTGAGGATCCGGGAATCGCGGCCAGCGTTCTTCGAGCTGCTCAGGAGCTAGCCGCCGACGCGTACGCCCGCTCGACGATCTGGACGACGACCCGGCCGTCCTCGCCGCTGGGGCGGGGCTGGCGGCCGGCCGTGATGGCCTCGACGAACTCGGCCAGCTGGGCCGAGTACATCGGCTGGGTGCAGTGCTCGTAGCCGGGCGGCGGGTCGGTCTCCTCCCAGACCCGGGCGTAGCCGGCGGTGCCGTACAGCTCGGTGTCGGCCTCCAGGCCGCCCGCCCGGGGCTGCCACCAGCCCGACTCGACCACCGAGCTGGTGCCGTTGGACCAGGTGATCAGCAGCACGGCGTCGTCGTCAACGACGTAGTCGCCGTAACGGGTGCCGACGACGGCGCAGACCCGCACCGGCTCGGGGTCGCCGAGGAGGTAGCGGGTGGTGTCGATGGCGTGGACCCCCATGTCGAGCAGGGCGCCCCCGCCGGCCAGGGCCGGGTCAGTGAACCAGCCGGACGGCCCCCAGCGGGCGTGCACGCCGTAGCCGCGCGTCTTGACGACCTGGCCCAGCTCGCCGGCCTCGACCCTCGCCCGCAGCGCCCGCACGTCCGGGTGGAAGCGCCAGCAGTGGGCCACCATCAGAAAGGCCCCGGACCCGCGGGCGGCCGCCACCATCGCGTCGGCCTCGGCCATGGTCGGGGCCATCGGCTTCTCCACCAGCACGTGCTTGCCGGCCTCCAGGAAGGTGATCGCCTGGGGGGCGTGGAGGGCGTTGGGGGTGGCGATGACGACCGCGTCCAGGTCGGGGTCGGCGGCCAGGGCGCGCCAGTCGGTGGTCACCCTTGGGATGCCGTGGCGGCCGGCCAGCCGGCGCAGGGACGGCTCGCGCCAGTTGGCCGCGGCCACCAGCTCGGCCCCCGGGTGCTCGAGGGCCGCCCGGGCGTGGAAGTCCATGACCCAGCCGGCCCCGACCAGCCCGACTCTCAACCCTTCACCCCGGTGAGGGTGACCCCCTCCACGAACACCTTCTGAGCCAGGAAGAAGATGACCAGCACGGGCAGGGTGAACAGGATCGAGGCGGCCATCTGGAGGTTGGCCAGGATCCCCCGCGAGAGCTGGGTGAGCTGTTGGAGGGAGATGGCGAGGGTCCAGGTGTCGGGGTTGTTGCCGGCGTACAGCAGCGGGCTGAAGAAGTCGTTCCAGCAGTAGAGGAAGTTGAACAGCGCCACCGCGGCGATCGCCGGCTTGGCCAGCGGCACGATCACCCGGAGCAGGATCTGGAGGTCGTTGGCCCCGTCAACGCGGGCGGCGTCCGACAGCTCCTGGGGGATGGTCAGGAAGAACTGCCGCAGCAGGAAGATGGTGAACGCGTCGCCGAAGAACAGCGGGATGATCAGCGGCTTCAGCGACCCGATCCAGCCCAGGCGCACGAACACGATGTACAGCGGCACGATCGTGACCTGCACCGGGAGCATCAGGGTGGACAGGAGCAGGACGAAGCTGACCTGGCGGCCGCGCCAGCGCAGGCGGGACAGGGCGTAGGCGACCGGGATGCCCGACAGCACCACCCCGACGGTGCCGAGCCCGGCGTACAGCAGCGAGTTCCACGCGTAGCGCCAGAACGGGAAGAACTCGAACAGGTCGGTGAAGTTCGACCACTTGAACGGGCTCGGCCAGATACTGAGGGACCCCATCTGCTGGTTGGTCATCAGCGCCGTCGACACGATGAACGCGAACGGCACCAGGAACATGATCGACAGGGCGATGGCCACCGAGTGGTTGGCCACGGTCAGGAGCAGCCGGCGACGCCGGATCGCCGGCGGCACCCGCCGCCGCGGGACCGCGCCCGCCCTGGCCCCCGGGGTCGAGATGGCGGTCACCGGAACCCCCCCTGATAGTGGACCCAGCGCCGTGAGCTGCGGATGAGCAGGAGCGTGCAGGCCATGATGACCAGGAACATGACCCAGGAGAGGGCGGCCGCGTACCCCATGTGGAAGCCCTCGAACCCCTGGTTGTACAGGTGGCTGGTGTAGAACAGCAGCGAGTCCTGGGGGGTGCCGACCGGGTTGTCCCAGTCACCGGACTTGGAGACGACGTAGGCCTCGGTGAAGTAGCGGAAGCCGTTGATCACCCCGATGACCACCGAGAAGAAGATCACCGGCGAGATCATCGGCAGGGTCACGTGCCGGAACCGCTGGAACGGGCCGGCGCCCTCGAGGTCGGCGGCCTCGTACAGCTGCCGTGGCACGTCCAGCAGGGCGGCCAGGAAGATGATCATCGTCTGGCCGACCATCCACATCGCCATCAGCGCCAGGCCCGGCTTGGCCCAGACCGGGTCGCGGAACCACAGCGGCTCGGGCAGGTGGAGGAAGCGCAGCACGGCGTTGACCGGCCCGCCGGGATTGAGCAGGAACACGAACCCGAGGGCGGCCGCCACCAGCGGGACCATGGTGGGCAGGAAGAACACCGTCCGGTAGAAGCTGAGCCCTCGCCTGACCCTGGTCAGGACCAGCGCGGCGCCGATCCCGAAGGCGATCTGGAGCGGCACGATGACGGCCACGATCCAGGCGGTGTTGCGCACGGCCGTCCAGAACCGCCCGTCACTGGTGAACATGAACTCGTAGTTGCCGAGGCCGACCCAGACCGGGTCGGTGAGGATGTCGTAGCGGGTGAACGAGAAGTACAGGCTGGACAGGATGGGGTAGGCGTAGAACACGCTGAAGCCGATGATCCACGGCGACAGGAAGGCGAGCGCGACCAGCTGGCGCCGCCAGGCCGAGCGCCGCCGGCGACGGCGGCGCTCGGCGGCGCGGGCCTGGTCGGCGGCCGGCGACCGCACCGAGACCGTTGCCATGGCGGACCTCGCTACCCGAGCTGGAGCTGCTTGGCGATCTGGTCGTCGAGCTTGACCAGCTCGGCCTGAAGGTCGGTGACCTTGCCCGCCTGGTGCTTCTCGGCCAGGCTGCCGAACAGGTCCTGGTCGGTCACGCCGATCGGGGTGATCGGCTTGAAGGTCGACTTGGGGTTCTGGAAGATCTTCATGAAGGTCGAGAAGTGCTGGTCCGAGTTGAGCTCCGGGTCCTTCAGCGACTCGACCGTCGAGGGCACGTTGCGCAGCCCCTTGGCCAGGGTGACCAGGGCGTTGGTGTCGGTGGTCATGTACTTGACCAGCAGCCAGGACTCGGCCGGGTGCTTGACCCCCTTGGGGATGCCCATGATGGTCCCGCCGACCTGGCCGGAGCCGTACAGGTCGGGCTGAGCGTCGTCGACCGGGAACGGCGCGGTCTTGTAGTTGATCTTCGCCTTGTCGGCGGCGATGAAGGCGTTGCGCCACTCCCCGTCGAGCATCATGGCGATCTTGCCGACCTCGAAGCCGTGCTGAGCCGACCACTCGGAGTCCCCGCCGCCGAGGCCGCCGAAGAACTTCTGCAGCTTGTCGTAGCCACCGACGGCGTCAACCAGTGACTTCTGCCACTGGAGCATCTTGCTCCAGTTGGGGTCGGTGCTGAGCGAGGGCTTGCCCGAGTCGTCGTACCACTTGGCCGCGTAGGCGTGGCCCAGGGTGTTCACGCTGTTCTGGTAGGCACCGAACAGCGGCATGAAGCCGGCCACCTTGATGCTGCCGTCGGGGTTGAACTCGGTCAGCTTCTTCGCCATCGCCGTGAGCTCGCTCAACGACTTGGGTGGCTCGCTGTACCCGGCCTTGGAGAGCAGGTCGACGTTGTAGTACAGGCCGTAGGCGTCGGTGAGCATCGGCAGAGCGCACTGGACGTTGTTGTACTGGGTGTAGCTGAAGATGGCCGACGGCCAGGTCGCCGCCTTGTCGATCTTGTCGGCCTGCAGGTTCGGGTTGAGGTCCTGCCAGGCCTTGGTGTCGCAGTACCGGGCCGCATTGTCGGGCGTGAAGGAGATGGCCACGTCCGGCGGGGTGCCGCCGTTGATCGCCCGCTGGATGGCCTCGTCGTCCTTGCCCTGGACGTGCTTGACCGTCATCCACGGGTACTTCTGCTTGACGCTCTCGAGGACACCGGTGGTGACCTTGCCCTCGCGGCCGGAGAAGTTGCTCCAGACGGTGAGGGTCAGCGGGTCGTGCTGGGCGTTGGGGTCGACGCTGGCCGGGGGCGTGGAGTCGCCGCCTCCCCCAGCGGTGCAGGCGGCGGCCAGCAGCGCGACCGCGAGGAGACCAACGAGCCGTCGGCGCATGGGAAACTCCCTTCAGGAGAGCAACGGTTCCTCCGACGTCCTGACGTTCAGACCACGAGCTCCTTCCGGTCGAGCAGGTTCGCGGGATCGAACAGCCGGTTCTGGGCAACCTCGAGCGCGGCGGCCACGGCCCCCTGCAGGACCGCGTCCTCGCCGAGGGCGGAGACGGCCACGCGGGGCCGGATCGGGGACAGCGCCCGCAGCTCCCGTTCGACGGGGGCGAGCAGCAGGTCGGCGTTGCCGCCGACACCGCCGCCGAGAATGATCAGCTCCAGGTCGACCACGGCCATGACCACGGCGAGGCCGAGGGCGAGGCGCCGCGCCTCGTCCTCGACCACCCGCCCGGCCACCGGATCGCCCCTGCGAGCCAGGGCGAAGACCTTCTTCGCGCTGAGCGACCCGGACAGGCCGGCCTGACGGGCCGCGCGGACCACCGCGGCGCCGTTGACCGCCTCCTCGAACGCGCCCCGGCGGCGCACCTGGGGGTCGTAGGGGTCGGCCCCGATGGGCAGGTAGCCGACCTCGCCCGCGGCCCCGCTGGCCCCCCGGAACAGCTTGCCGTCCAGCACCAGGCCCATGCCCACGCCGGTCCCGACCGACAGGAAGCCGAAGTTGCGGACCTCCCGGCCGAGGCCCCGCCAGCGCTCACCCTCGGCGGCCAGGTTGACGTCGTTCTCGACCCCGATGCTGTCCCCGAGCTCGTCCCGCAGCGCCGCCACCAGGCCCTGGCGGCCCCAGCCGGGCAGGTTGGGGGCAAGGGTGACCGCGCCCCGGGTCGGCTCGAACACGCCGGGACTGCCGACGGTGACGTGGTGCACCCGGTCCCAGCCGATGCCGGCCTCGGCGGCCAGGCCGTGGGCAATCGCGCCGATCTGGCCGATCAGGGTGCGGGCGCTGGAGGCGCGGGCCGGCTCATCGCGACGCGCGACCACGTCGCCGGTGATGTCGGCCAGGGCGGCCCGGACGCGGCGGCGGCCGACGTCGACGCCGACCACCCAGCCGGCCATGGGGTTCAGCTCGTACAGGACGGCGCTGGGGCCGGGCCGGCCGCTGGAGCGGCCGACCTCCCGGACCAGGCCGGCTTCCAGCAGGGCGGTGAGGCCGAGGGACACAGTCGGCTTGGACAGGCCGATGTCCCGGGCCACCTGGGCTCGCGACACCGGGCCGTCGCGCTGGATCTGCTCCAGGATGGTTCGGGCGTTGATAGCCCGGAGCAGGCTGGGCGTGCCCACCGTCGGCGGCCGCTCGGCCAAGGCGAGCCTCCCTGTTATAGTTAGGAAACCTTCCTCACGTTCGCTCATTATCGACGGCGGGACAGGGAAGTCAACCCGGGAGGACGACATGGCGGAGCTGGCGCTGTGCGGTGGGGCCCCGGTCCGGCCCCAGGGCTACCCGGCCTGGCCGGTCCACGACGAAGGCGACGCCGAGGCGGTCGCCGAGGTGGTCCGCGGCGGCCGCTGGGGCGGGTTCCCCGAGCCGGGGCCGCTGGCCGCCGAGTTCGCGGCGCGGTTCGCCGCCTACCAGGGCTCCCGGCACGGGGTGGTGATGGCGAATGGGACCGTCACCATGGAGGTGGCGCTCAAGGCCCTCGGGATCGGCTGGGGCGACGAGGTGATCATCCCGGCGCTGACCTTCGCCGCCACCCCGTACGCGGCCATGGCGGCCGGCGCCCTGCCGGTGTTCTGCGACGTCCTCCCCGGCACCCTGACCATCGACCCCGGCCAGGCCGAGGCGGCCGTCACCGGCCGCACCCGGGCCATCATGCCGGTACACCTCGGCCACCAGATGGCCGACATGGACCGGATCGGCGAGGTCGCCCGGCGCCACGGGCTGGCCCTGGTGGAGGACTGCGCCCACGCCCACGGCCAGCGCTGGCGCGGCCGAGGGGCGGGGTCGTTCGGCGAGCTCGGCTCCTTCAGCCACCAGTCCACCAAGCTCCTGACCGCCGGGGAAGGCGGCAGCCTGCTCACCGACGACGAGGGCCTGGCCCGCCGGGCCCACTCGCTGATCGACTGCGGGCGGGCCAAGGACCCCGGCGGGAAGGAGTTCACCTTCGGGGCCAACTACCGGCTCGGCGAGCTCCAGGCGGCCCTGCTCCTGCGCGGCCTGGAGCGGCTCCCGGGCCAGCAGGCCGAGCGGGCCGAGGCCGCCGGGTGGTTCCAGGAGCTGGCTGCCCAGGTCCCCGGGATGCGGCTACTCCCGCCCGACCCCCGCATCACCCGCTGGAGCTTCTACCGCTACATCCTGCTGATCGAGCCCGAGGCCTTCGCCGGGGCCGGCAACCAGCGGGTCTGCGAGGCCCTGGAGGCCGAGGGCGTCGGCGCCTGGGAGGGCTACCAGCCGATGAGCCGCTACGACCTGTTCCAGCCGGGGCTGTCGCGCCTGCCGGTGGCGGTCGAGCACGCCGACCGGCTCGACCCGGCCCGGATGTCGTTCCCGGTGGCCGAGGAGGCTGCCCTGCGCCGGACCGTGTACCTGGACGAGAGCGTCTTCCGGGCCGGCCGGCGGGGCGTCGAGGACGCGGTCGAGGCCCTGGCGAAGGTCCAGCGGCACGCCGACGAGCTGGTTGGCGGGTCCTGACAAGCTGACCCGTGCCGGACCCCGCCTCAGGCGGCGGCCCTGCCTCGGCGGCCAGCCTCCGCGCCTCAGGCGCTGAAGAACCTCGGCAGGTACGGCCGGCTGGCCTCTAGCAGGGCGTCCAGCAGAGGGGCGGCCACCCGGTACTCGCGGACCAGGGGGTTGGCCAGCAGGGCCTTGAGGGCGACGGTGCGGTCGCCGGTCACCGCCGCCTCCACGGCCAGGCGCTCGTACGCCTTGGCCTGCTGGACCAGGCCGAGGAGCTCGGGGGCGAGCGGGTCGAGGGGCAGCGGATGGGCGCCGTCGGCGTCCACCCGGGCCGGGACCTCGACCACGGCGTCGTCAGGCAGGCCCGGCAGGGCCCCGTCGTTGCGGACGTCGACCACCTGGACATCGCCGGTGCCGGCGTGCAGGGAGGCGATCAGGGCGGCCGCGGCCTCGCTGTAGAAGGCCCCGCCGCGCCGCTCCAGCAGCTCCGGCTTGGTGTCGAGGGCGGGGTCGCGGCACAGCTCGAGCAGCCGCCGTTCGATCTCGGCCACCTGCTGGGCTCGCGAGGGGCCCCGCCGCTGCTGGTCCAGCACCTGGCCGGTGGCGTAGTAGTAGCGCAGGTAGTGCGAGGGGACGGCGCCCAGGAGCTGGAGCAGCTCCGGCGGCAGGCCGAGGTCGTCGGCCAGCTCCTCGCCGTGGCCGGCCAGCAGCTCGGGCAGCCGGTCGGTCCCGTCCACCCGGACGGCCCGCTCCCAGGTGAGGTGGTTGAGGCCGACGTGCTCGAGCTCGACCCGCTCGGGGGCCACGCCCAGCCAGGCGGCGAAGCGGCGCTGGAACCCGATGGCCGAGTTGCACAGCCCGATGGCCCGGTGGCCCCGGTCCAGCAGGGCCTGGGTCACGATGCCCACCGGGTTCGTGAAGTCGACGAACCAGGCGCCGGGGGCGCCGCGGCGCACGGTCTCGGAGGCCAGCTCCAGTACGACCGGGACGGTGCGCAGGGCCTTGGCGAAGCCGCCCGGCCCGGTCGTCTCCTGGCCGACGCAGCCGAACTCCAGCGGCAGGGTCTCGTCCACCAGGCGCATGGCCTGCCCGCCGACCCGGAGCTGCACGACCACGAAGTCGGCCCCGTCGATGGCCTCCTCACGGCGGCCGGTCGAGCGCAGGCGGCCGCCCCAGCCGGCCCTGGCCAGCATGCGCCCGGCCAGGCCGGCGACCACCTCCAGCCGCTCGGCGTCGATGTCGAACAGGACCAGCTCGTCGACGGGCAGCCGGTCCTCACGGGTGGCGAAGCCCTGGACGAGCTCGGGGGTGTAGGTGCTGCCGCCCCCGATCACCGCGATCTTCAGGCCCACGGCCGCCCCCTTCCGCTCGGTCCCCACCGGCTGTATTGTGCAGCCACCATGAATAGGTTAGGAAAGTTTTCTTACTCTACTCCAACGGCGATCCTGGCCGTCGACGGGGGCAACTCCAAGACCGACGTCGCCCTGGTCGGCGTCGACGGCGGCGTGCTCGGGGCGGCCCGCGGGCCGGGGGCGTCCCACCACCACCTGGGCGTGCCTGGGGCCATGGACACCCTGGAGTCGCTGGTCGGGGCGGCCTGCCACGACGCCGGCCTCGCCGGCGATGAGCGGCCGCTGGCCAGGGTCGGGGTCTGGTGCCTGGCCGGGGTCGACTTCTCGGCCGACGACGAGGCGCTCCTGCCGGCGATTGCCGGCCGCCGCTGGGCGGGCGAGGTGCTGCTGCACAACGACGTGTTCGCGGTGCGCCGGGCCGGCAGCGCCCGCACCTGGGGGGTCGGGGTCGTGGCCGGGGCCGGCATGAACTGTGTCGGGATCGCCCCCGACGGCCGCGAGGTGCGGTTCCCAGCGATCGGGGAGCTGTCTGGCGACTGGGGCGGCGGCCGGGACGTCGGCGTGGCCGCGGTCGGGGCCGCCCTGCGAGGCGAGGACGGGCGCGGGCCGCGGACCAGCCTGACCCGGCTGCTTCCGGACTGGTTCGGCCTGCCGACGGCCCTGGCCCTGGTCGAGGCGCTGTTCTGTGGTCGGATCGACCAGCGGCGGGTGCTGGAGGTGGTCCCGCTGGTGTTCGCCCAGGCCGACGCCGGCGACGAGGTGGCCGCCGAGCTCATGGCCAGGCAGGTGGACGAGATCGTGGCCTGGGCCGGGGCGGCCATCCGCCGGCTGGGCCTGACCGGCCGCGACGTCGAGGTGGTGCTCGGCGGCGGCCTGTTCCACGGCGAGGCCCCGGCGTTCCTGGAGCAGATCCGCGCCGGGATCGTCGGGATCGCCCCGGCGGCCCGGCTCACCCAGCTGACCGCCCCGCCGGTGGTCGGGGCGGCGCTGCTGGGCCTCGATCGGCTCGGCGCCGACCCTGGAGCGGCCGAGCGCCTGCGTGCCACCCTCACCCATGGGCGCCTTGGGGCGCTGCGACCGGTCGTGGCCTCGAACCGCTGAGGAGGAGCGATGGGCAGGATCGTGCTCGAGCACGTGAGCAAGGAGTTCCCCGGCGGCGTGCAGGCGGTGC
>Ga0081538_10002583_pt1 | contig 17565 bp, 17 predicted proteins | sample TabmetS5T2R1_FD_71022 | JGI IMG/M metagenome (GOLD analysis project Ga0081538, IMG submission 71022) | Tabebuia heterophylla rhizosphere microbial communities from the University of Puerto Rico - S5T2R1 | ecosystem: Host-associated > Plants > Roots > Rhizosphere ... | reverse complement strand
CCGAGCTTGAGGCCGGATGCGGCAAGGGCACCTATGTGCGGGCGCTTGCGCGCGACCTCGGGCGGGCGCTCGGCACCCGCGGCCATGTCGCTGCGTTGCGGCGCACCGCGGTCGGGCCGTTCGCCGAGGACAGCGCGGTCAGCATCGAAGCGCTGAAAGCACTGGCGGGGGCCGAAGGCGTGGTCGGCGCCGCCCCGTTCCTCTTGCCCGTGGCAGCGGGTCTCGCCGACCTCCCGGCGCTCGCCGTGAGCCGTGCCGACGCGGCCCGGCTCGCGCGCGGCCAGGCGGTGCTGTTGCGCGGGCGCGACGCACCGCTGGTGCAGGGGTGTGTGGCCGTCTCGACCCAAGGCGGGCTCGTTGCGCTGGCCGAGGTCGAGCAGGGCGAGCTCAAGCCGCGCCGCATCTTCAATCTATCGCGTTGACAAGGGCCGACGGCCGGCGAGAGGATTCATCGCCCATTTTGTGCGGAAAGTCCTGCAATGCCATAATTTCCCTGGCTTCATCCGGAATAATCACTATATTCGCGGCGGTCGCGCGGGCCGCTTCGCCCGCGCGAGCCGCTTAGACCGACCGTGCTGGACGGCATCCCGGCACGGCCATGTGAATGACCGAAAGGATCAGCCGATGTCGATAACCGCCGGCCGCAAGGCCGAACTCATCAAGACCTATGCGACCACGTCCGGCGACACCGGCTCGCCGGAAGTGCAGGTGGCGATCCTGTCCGAGCGCATCGCCAACCTGACCGAACACTTCAAGACCCATGTGAAGGACAACCATTCGCGGCGGGGGCTGCTGAAGCTTGTCTCGCAGCGGCGTCAGCTGCTCGACTATCTCAAACGTTCCGATGAGGGGCGTTACAGGACGCTGATCGAGCGCCTTGGGATTCGTCGTTGATCGCGTTGTCGCGCGGACTTTCCGCGCGTGTTGGCGGGCGGACAAGTACCGCCGCTTTTGAATCCGGCAGCCGAACGGCCGCCGCGCAAAATCCCGGGCGGAAAGAAGTCCGGGCGAACCGATGGAAGGTTCGAAGGCCATGGCAGGATCGCCAGATGCTGTTCACGTCGATGATCGGGTAGTGCCGACGAGCAGCCTCTCGCCGTCTTGCTCATGGCTTTCGCCTTCCCCGAACCATGAGAGAAGATTGCAATGTTTGACATCCATCGTGTGGGCCTCGACTGGGGCGGCCGCCAGCTCGTTCTCGAAAGCGGCAAGATAGCCCGACAGGCCGACGGCGCCGTTCTCGCGAAGTATGGCGACACCACCGTGCTGGCGACCGTCGTTTCGGCCAAGGAGCCAAAGGAAGGCATCGATTTCCTCCCGCTGACCTGCAACTACCAGGAAAAGTTCTACGCCGCCGGCCGCATTCCCGGCGGATATTTCAAGCGCGAAGGCCGCCCTACTGAGCGCGAGACGCTGGTCTCGCGCCTGATCGACCGCCCGATCCGGCCGCTGTTCGCCAGGGGCTACCGCTGCGATACCCAGGTGATCGTGACGACGCTGTCGCACGACCTGGAAAACGATCCCGACATCGTCGCCATGGTTGCCGCCTCGGCGGCACTCACCCTCTCCGGCGTCCCGTTCATGGGACCGATCGGCGCCGCCCGCGTCGGCTTCATCAACAACGAATACGTGCTCAATCCGCAATTCGACGAGATGCCGGAAAGCCATCTCGATCTGGTGGTCGCCGGCACCCAGGATGCGGTGCTGATGGTCGAATCGGAAGCCAAGGAGCTGCCCGAGGAGGTCATGCTCGGCGCTGTGATGTTTGGCCACCGGCATTTCCAGCCGGTCATCGATGCGATCATCCGGCTGGCCGAAAAGGCCGCGAAGGAACCGCGCGAATTCGAAGTCTCCGGGGACGAAGAGCTCGAGAAGGAAGTGCTCGCCCTGGTCGAGCAGGATCTGCGCGCCGCCTATGCCATCGCCGGCAAGCAGGAGCGCCACAATGCCGTCGACGCCGCCAAGGCGAAGGTGGTCGCGCATTTCTTTCCCGAAGGAGTCGAGACGCCCCGTTACGACAAATTGCGCGTTGCCGCCACGTTCAAGGAGATCGAAGCCAAGATCGTGCGCTGGAACATCCTCGATACCGGGGGCCGTATCGATGGCCGCGACATGAAGACGGTGCGGCCAATCGTGAGCGAGGTCGGCGTGCTGCCGCGCACGCACGGCTCGGCGCTGTTCACGCGCGGCGAGACGCAGGCCCTGGTGGTCGCGACGCTGGGAACCGGCGAGGACGAGCAGTTCGTGGATGCCCTGGAAGGAACCTACAAGGAGACGTTCCTGCTCCACTACAATTTCCCGCCGTTCTCGGTGGGCGAGACTGGGCGGCTCGGCGCGCCCGGCCGCCGCGAGGTCGGGCATGGCAAGCTCGCCTGGCGCGCGATCCGTCCGATGCTGCCGCCGCACCATGAGTTCCCATATACGCTCCGCGTGGTTTCCGAGATCACCGAATCGAACGGCTCGTCGTCGATGGCGACCGTTTGCGGGACCTCGCTCGCGCTGATGGACGCGGGCGTGCCGCTCAAGCGGCCGACCGCCGGCATTGCCATGGGGCTGATCAAGGAGGGCGAGCGCTTCGCCGTGCTGTCCGACATCCTCGGCGACGAGGACCATCTCGGCGACATGGATTTCAAGGTCGCAGGCACGAACCACGGGGTGACGGCGCTGCAGATGGACATCAAGATCGCCGGCATCACCGAAGAGATCATGCGGGTTGCGCTCAACCAGGCGCAGGACGGCCGCATGCACATCCTCGGCGAGATGGCGAAAGCCATCACCTCGGCGCGCGCCGAGCTGGGCGAGCACGCGCCGCGCATCGAGGTGTTTTCGATCCCGGTCGACAAGATCCGCGAGGTGATCGGCTCGGGCGGCAAGGTGATCCGCGAGATCGTGGAGAAGACCGGAGCCAAGATCGACATCCAGGACGACGGCACGGTCAAGGTCGCCTCGGCCAAGCACGAGGCGATCAAGGCGGCGATCAACTGGATCAAGTCGATCGCCTCCGAGCCGGAGGTCGGCCACGTTTATGACGGCACGGTGGTCAAGGTCGTGGACTTCGGCGCCTTCGTGAACTTCTTCGGCTCCAAGGATGGGCTCGTCCACATCAGCCAGCTGGCGCCGCGGCGCGTGCAGAAGGTGACCGACATCGTCAAGGAAGGCGACAAGGTGAAGGTGAAGCTCCTGGGGTTCGACGAGCGCGGCAAGGTGCGCCTGTCGATGAAGGCGGTGGACCAGCAGACCGGCGAGGACCTCGAGGCGAAGCAGCGCGCGGAAGCCGCCGAGCAGCCGCGCGAGGCCGCAGCGGGCGGTGAATAGGCTTTCAACTCATACCGGACGAGGGCAGGGCGGCCGGAAGGCCGCCCTGCGAGTCATCGATATTACAGGAGATGGACATGGCAACGGCTGCAGCCGTGCGTGAAATCGTCGTCACAGCCAACGAGGAAGCACTCAACACGGCGATCACGGAAAACCAGATCCAGCCGGAGAAGATCATCTGTCGTTTTCGAGCCTCGCCGCCACCTCGCGATCGGAGACCATGAGGCGAAGTACCGGGTGCTCTACCGGTTGTGATGCCGCATCTGGGGCCAATGCGCTACTGTGCGGCGTCCTTGACGGTCTGTTCCTCGGCCACCCGCTCCGCCTCTTCGGCGCTCTTGAGCGCCTCCGGATGTGGCATGGCAACGATGTTGTAGCCGCAGTCGACGTAGTGAATGTCGCCGGTCACGCCGGTTGAGAGATCCGACATCAGATAAAGCGCAGCGCCGCCGATCTCCTCCAAGGCGACGGTGCGGCGCAGCGGCGCGTGGCGCAGTTGGAAATTGAACATCAGCCGGGCATCGGTAATGCCGGCGCCGGCCAAGGTGCGCACCGGGCCGGCCGAGATGGCGTTGACGCGAATCCGCCTCGGGCCGAAGTCGGCCGCGAGATAGCGCACTGAGGCCTCGAGCGCGGCCTTCGCTACGCCCATGACGTTGTAGTTGGGCATGACGCGGGTCGACCCGCCGAAGGTCAGCGTCACCATGGCGCCGCCCGCCGGCATCAGGGCGGCGGCTCGCTTGGCGACCTCGGTGAATGAGAAACAGGAAATCACCATGGTGCGGACGAAGTTTTCGCGGCTGGTGTCGGCATAGCGACCCTTGAGCTCGTTCTTATCGGAGAACGCGATGGCGTGCACCAGGAAGTCGAGCGATCCCCAGCCGCGTCCGATCTCGCTGAAGACGGCGTCGACCGAGGCGAGGTCTTCCACGTCGCACGGCATTAGCAGCGTGGATCCGACCGACTGCGCCAGCGGCCGCACGCGCCGCCCGAGCGCCTCGCCCTGGTAGGTGAAGGCAAGCGTTGCGCCCTCGGCGGCCAGTATCTTGGCAATGCCCCAGGCGATCGAGTGATCGTTGGCGACCCCCATGATCAGCCCGCGCCTGCCGTCCATCAGTGCCATGCGCCGAACTCCACCAGCGAAGCGAAACGACCTTTTCCCGGCGTCTTGCGCCGACCTCCCGGGGAGGGCGCTTGCGTGCGTCAACTCACGCATCGAGCCGCGTGAAGACGACCGAAGCATTGGTGCCGCCGAACCCGAACGAGTTCGACAGCACGCAGCCGAGCGTCACATCGTCGCGGCGCTCTCTCACGATCGGCACGTCGGCGAAGGCGGGATCGAGATTGTCGATATGGGCGCTTTCGCAGATGAACCCGTTGTTCATCATCAACAGCGAATAGATCGCCTCCTGCACGCCGGCCGCGCCGAGCGAATGACCGGTGAGCGACTTCGTCGCTGAGATCGGCGGACATTTTTCGCCGAAGACCTCGCGGATCGCCTCGATTTCCTTGAGATCGCCGACCGGGGTCGAGGTGGCATGCGGGTTGATATAGTCTACCGGCGCCTTCACGTTGTCGAGCGCCATCCTGATGCAGCGGACCGCCCCCTCACCCGACGGCGCCACCATGTCGTAGCCGTCGGAGGTCGCGCCGTAGCCTGCCACCTCGGCATAGATCTTGGCGCCGCGCGCCTTGGCGTGTTCGAACTCCTCCAGCACGAGGACGCCTGCGCCGCCGGCAATGACGAAGCCGTCGCGGCCGACGTCGTAGGCGCGCGACGCCCGGTTCGGCGTCTGGTTGAACTTCGACGACATGGCGCCCATGGCATCGAACAGCACCGAAAGCGTCCAGTCGAGCTCCTCGCAGCCGCCTGCGAAGATGATGTCCTGCTTGCCGAGCGCGATGGTCTCCATGGCATTGCCGATGCAATGATTCGACGTCGCGCAGGCCGACGAGATCGAGTAGTTCACGCCCTTGATCTTGAACCAGGTCGAGAGCGTGGCCGAGGCGGTCGAGGACATCGCCTTCGGCACCGCAAACGGACCAACGCGCTTCGGTCCCTTGGCGCGCGCGGTGTCCGCCGCCTCGACGATCGCGCGCGTCGAAGGCCCGCCCGATCCCATGATCAAGCCGGTGCGCTCGTGGGAGATATCGGCCTCTTCGAGCCCGGCATCGCGGATCGCCTGCTCCATGGCCAAGTGGTTCCACGCTGTTCCGCCACCGTGAAAGCGCATGGCCCGGCGATCGACTACGTCCTCGGCCACTATGGTCGGCGTGCCGTGCACCTGGCAGCGGAAGCCGAGCTCGGCATACTTGTCGGCGCGCACGATGCCCGATTTCGCCTCGCGCAGGCTTGCGAGCACTTCCTGGGTGTTGCTGCCGATCGATGAGATGATCCCCATCCCGGTCACCACAACCCGCCTCATGATCGCCTCATGCGCATCCTGATGCGTATCTTGGGCCGCGCGCCGAGGTCGGCTTCCGCTCGCGTGGGTTTAGCCCCCGCTCGCCTCCATCATGGCGTCTTGGCGGAATAGGCCGACCTTGAGGTCCTTGGCCTGGTAGATCAAGTTGCCGTCGGCGGAGAGCCAGCCGTCGGCGATCCCGAGCACGAGCTTCGAGCGCATCACCCGCCGGATGTCGATGCCGTAGACCACGCGCCGCATGGTCGGGAGAACCTGGCCGGAGAACTTGAGCTCGCCCAGGCCAAGCGCCCGCCCCTTGCCCGGCGCGCCGAGCCAACCGAGGAAGAAACCGAGCAGCTGCCACAGGGCGTCAAGCCCGAGGCAGCCCGGCATCACCGGATCGCCCTTGAAATGGCAGGGAAAGAACCACAGGTCGGGCCTGAGATCGAGCACGGCGCGCACCACGCCCCGGCCGTGTTCGCCGCCCGCCTCGGCGATCTCGGAGATGCGGTCGAACATGAGCATGGGAGGGAGCGGCAACTGGGCATTGCCTTCGCCGAACAATTCACCCCGGCCGCAGGCAAGCAAATCCTCATATTCGTAGCTGGAGCGGCGCTCTTCCATCGGCCTCTTTCCTTGGCGAGCAGTCTGGATTTCCATGTGTCGATCTCCTAACACACGATATCTGAGGGGCAAAGCCACGCATCGGCTGAGTAATCCATGCTACCAACGGGAAACAGGGTTGTTGCCAGAGAGTTGCATGTAGCTGTCCACCTCGCATATGATCTCATTCGCAACAATCTCGGGCAAGACAACGTCCAGCCTGAGCGTATTCGGTTGGAATTATGACACCGCCACGTGAAATGATCTTTACCAGTGCCGTTGAGGCAACTGAACGGCGAAGCCCGGTATCACGGGCCGAACTGACCGGCTGCCCTTGGCACGACACCAAGGCCATGTTGCGTCAGGTTGGGTTGCGGCCGACGCGTCAACGCATGGCGCTCGGTTGGCTCCTGTTCGCCAAGGGCGATCGCCATATCACGGCCGAAATGCTTTACGAGGAGGCGACCAGGGCCAAGGTCCCGGTTTCGCTCGCGACCGTGTACAACACACTGCACCAGTTCACCGAGGTGGGGCTTCTGCGTCAAGTTGCCGTCGACGGTTCCAAGACCTATTTCGACACCAACGCCACTGAGCACCACCACTTCTTCGTCGAGGGCGAGCATGCGCTGCTCGACATACCCGGCGCCGACGTGATGCTGGACAGGATGCCGGCCCCGCCCGAAGGCTACGAGATTGCCCGGGTGGACGTGGTGGTGCGCCTGCGACGCAAGGACCGCTGAGCGGCGCGCAGGGCGCGCCCTGACGGGTTCTCTCGTCTGCCCGCCGCGCTGCGGCAGTTTCTTGACGCCCGGTCGCTGCGCATTACGATGCGCCGCTAGCATCGCATCAGGCCGGGAGGATGCGTCATGGCGACGCCGCTCAAGCGCGTGAAGATTGCGCCCAAAGGCATGGGCCTCAACGATTTCGTCGCGCACCGCGAAGGCTTCTTCGCCGCCGAGGGGTTGGACGTCGAACTCGATTGGAAAACGTTCCGCGGTACGCAATCGAGCTGGAAGGACCTCGACTATTTCCACCGGCCGCAGGACCGGCCCTACACGGATGACAAGCAGGACCTCATCCAGGGCGCCTGCGTGTGGGGCTCGATCAGCAATGCGAGCGCCGGCATGGGCCGATTCGTTCCCGACGCCTATGGCCTGTCGCCGTGGGCCATTTTCGTGCGGCCCGATTCCAGCATTCGGCGGCCGGAGGACCTCAAGGACGTGCCGGTCTCAGTCGGCATGCGAGCCGGCAGCCATTTCAACGTACCCTATCGGCTCGAGAAATATCTGCCGCTGGAGAACATCAGGACGGTCAACACCGGTGGCTTCGGCGCGCGCCTCAAGGCGCTGCTCGACGGCGAGGTCGAGGCCGCGAGTCTGCTGCCGCCGCAGATCGCCATGGCCGAGCAGTTGGGACTGCGCAAGATCATCGCCGACACGTTCCACACCTTGTGGTGGGTGCCCGGGAACTCGGAGCCGGACGTGGTGCGCGGCTATCTGCGCGCGCTCGATCGCGCCGAGCAGGCAATGGATGCGGACCTGGTCAAGTACCTGCCGCTATGGCGGCTCGCGATCCCGCCCGAATTCGAGACCTATCACGCCTGGGACTTCACAACCTTCGGCCGCGGCGAGCGCTTCGTCTACCAGGCGATCCCGCGCGAAGAATTCGACGCGACGCTGGCGCAGGTGACGCGCTGGGGGCTCGGTCAGTATCTCAAGGATCGCAGCTTCGAGCACCTGAGCTTTACCGTGTCGTAGGGTTGGGCCCGCTCACTCCAGCTTTTCGTTGGGATAGACGCCCCACAGACGTTCCTGCTGGATCCAGCCGTCGAAGCCCTCGCCCGAGATGCGGCACCAGCCGCCGTTGCAGCGCTTGACCGAGCCGAGCACGCCGACCTGCACCTTGGCCAGGATGGGCCCGCTGGCATCCGGCCGGTCGTGGAGCGACAACAGCTCGTCCTTGTTCTTTCCCTTCGGCGCAATGGTGGCGGTGCGCCGGCCGGACAGGAGCGAATGATAGACCCAGCCCTCCGCTCCTTCCCAGTCGCGGATGCGGCGCCAATTCTCGAACTCGGCGGTGATTTCCACCGGCAGCCCGGCGCGGTTGTAGACCCAGGTGACGTCGTGGTCCTTGGTCGGCCCGCCGCGCACGTTGACGCGGTCCGCCTTGAGGCTGACGAAGCGGGGAACGGGCAGGCCGCTGGCCGCCTTCGCCGAGGCCGGCTGCGCGTTCGTAGGCTCGACCGCACCCAGGGTCAGGGCCGCGACAAAAACAAACCGGAACCATCCTGGCTTCATGATCTCACTCGCGCCTTCGGTCGGAACGTGCTCGTTTGCCGGGGATACGTGACGATCGCTCCGCGTGACGCGCGGGGCTGCGCCGCTTCCTGTTCGCCGGCCCTTCTGTTAGACAGAGGCTGAAGTCGGCCCCGCCTGTCCAAGACCCGACGCAGGCAGTTTCGGTCGGCTGGGTTAAAGAGGCCTGAACGCCCGGGACCGGGGAAGCCGAGTGGTCGGATGCCGAAAGGGAAGAAGCCGCTGGTCGTCGTCACGCGCAAGCTGCCCGACAGCGTCGAGACGCGCATGTGCGAGCTGTTCGACACCCGGCTCAACCTCGACGACAAGCCGATGAGCCAAGCCGCGCTTGCCGAGGCGGTCAGGGTCGCCGACGTCCTCGTGCCGACCGTAACCGACCGCATCGACGCGTCGGTCTTGAGCCAGTCGGGCGAGAAATTGCGGCTGATCGCCAATTTCGGCAACGGGGTTGACAATATCGACGTGGCCACAGCGGTCCAGCGCGGCATCACCGTGACCAACACGCCGCGGGTGCTGACCGAAGACACCGCCGACATGACCATGGCGCTGATCCTGGCGGTGCCGCGCCGGCTCGCCGAGGGCGCCGCCGTCATCACCGGCGACCGGGATTGGACCGGCTGGACCCCCACTTGGATGCTCGGCCATCGCATCTGGGGCAAGCGGCTTGGCATCATCGGCATGGGACGGATCGGGCAGGCGGTCGCCCGCCGCGCCCGCGCCTTCGGCCTGCAGATCCACTACCACAACCGCCGCCGCGTGCCGCAGCAGATCGAAGAGGAGCTCGAGGCGACCTATTGGGAAAGCCTCGACCAGATGCTTGCCCGGATGGACATCATCTCGGTCAATTGTCCGCACACGCCGGCGACCTATCATCTCCTGTCGGCGCGCCGGCTCAAGCTGCTGCGGCCCGACGCCTATGTGGTCAACACGGCGCGCGGCGAAGTGATCGACGAGAATGCCCTCGCCCGCATGATCGAGGCGGGCGAGCTCGCCGGCGCCGGCCTCGACGTGTTCGAGCACGAGCCCGCGGTCAGTCCCAAGCTCGTGCGGCTCGCCCGCGCCGGCAAGGTCGTGCTGCTGCCGCATATGGGCTCGGCGACGATCGAGGGTCGCATCGACATGGGCGAAAAGGTCATTATCAACATCAAGACGTTCATGGATGGCCACAAGCCGCCTGACCGCGTATTGCCGTCGATGCTTTAGATTCAATGCTCATCGTATCCGTGCCGGGATCCCCATGACTTGCCGTCTCTCGATGATCGTGCTTGCTGGGTTGCTCCTGGGGGCAGTAGGCACTGCGGCCGAGCCCATGACGGTCGACGAGTTTCGCCGCGAGCTCGTCGGCGTGCCCCTGTGCGGGACGCCCGATTACGGTCCGTTCGCCGGCAAGATGCTATGCACAGTGCATTTACCCGACGGCACTGCGATTGTGGCCGGGCACGGGATGCTGGTCCGTGGCACGTGGGAAACCGAGGCCGGGCGCATCTGCCGCCGCAACGCGCACGATCCGCTCGAGCGGCGGCGCTGCATCGAATACGAGAAGACCGGCCAGGACCGCTATCGCAACAGCGACGGCATCGACCTCTGCATCGGCCCCTGCCCCTGAAGGCGACAGAGGCCGAACCACAGAGGACGGACCACAGAGGACAGCTGATAGACGATAGAGGGCAGAGAACGGGCTACGGAAGACAGAGGTAGAGATGGAACGCATAGGCTCGGGGATTCGCCGGCCGCCTGTCGTCCGTCGTGGGGAGGGATCAATGATGCATGCACGAATCGCGGGCCTCGCCGCGGGCGCGCTCCTGTTCTTGAGCACGGCGGCGCTCGCCATCACCAAGCTCACGCCGAAGGAGATCCAGGACACGTTCTTCACCGGCCAGGCGTTCACCTCTTCGACGCCGTCCAACATCAAGTTCCGCATGGTGTTCACGCCCGACGGCAAGATGACGCGCGAGCCGGTCAGCCGGGCGGCCGGCGTCAAGGGCGAAGGAACGTGGAAGCTGAGCAAGGACGGGTTCTGCACCAGTTGGAAAGGCAGCAAGGCGACCTGCTTCACGCTCGTCAACGTGGAAGACAACAAGTGGTCGGTGGTGCGGGGTGCGACCACGGTCGCAACCTGGAGCAAAGACAAGTAACGCGCCTGCCGCCAACGCACGCGCTTGGTCTTGTGTCATCATTTGGCTAGGCTTTTGGCGGGCTGCCTGTCTGTGGGGACGGGTATGAGGCGCGCGACTCTGCTCTTGCTGTCGTTGCTCCTGGCCGTACCGGCGCTAGCAGGCCTGGCAATGGCCGCGACTGCGGCCAAGAAACCGGCCGCAAAGGCGGCTGCCCCGCAGGCCAAGCAGGCGCCCGCAGCCGTGGTGGCAAGAGAGGCCGCCGCCCCGCAGGCCAAGCCGGCGCCGCCCGCCGCGGCGGCAAGACAGGACGCCCAGACAGAACGACGTACGCGGCGTCGCCGTCATGTACGACCAGGCCATGCAGGGCACCATGGACCGGGTGGCGATCGCGATGTCGAGCCGGTTCGAGCCGTTCCCGAGCGCCCCGGCCGGGCCGTCGACCAGACACAAGGTGGAATATGCCACCGGTGTCGTGGTGGACGAGCTCGGCCACGTGATCACCGATCGTCAGGTGACCGACAGCTGTCTGGTGATCACGCTCGCCGGCCTCGGCAATGTGGAATTGCTTGCCGAGACGGCGGACTTGGCATTGCTGCGCCTCTATGGCGCGCGCAATCTCAAGCCCCTGGCCATGGGCGATGGTGCGAATGTGCGCGATGTGACGCTCGTCGGCATCGCCGATCCGCAGGCCCAGGGCGGAGGCGGCATGGCCACGACGGTGGTGGCGCGCCTGGGTACCGCGGAGAACGCCAAGCGCGCTCTCGAGCCCGCGCCGGCGCTCGGCTTTTCCGGCGCCGCCGTTACCGACACGAAGGGGCGCCTGGTCGGACTGGTGCAGCTCAAGGGCGCGCTCGTGGCCGGCCCGACCAATGTGGGCGCGCCGGCGCAGCTCGTGCCGATCGAGCAGATCAAGGCCTTCCTCAACGGCCGCAACATCGCGCCGGCCGCGGCCGCCGCATCGAGCCCGGAAGCCGCCAAGGCCTCGGTGCTGCGGGTGATCTGCGTCAGGAAATGACTCGTTCCGGATACGGCGCACTGCGTGCTGGAGCGCGCCCGGGACAAGGATCACCGGTTCTTGAAATCCGGCGTGCGCTTCTCCACGAAGGCCACCATGCCTTCCTTCTGATCCTCGGTCGAGAACAGCGAGTGGAACAGGCGGCGCTCGAAGCGCACGCCTTCAGCGAGGCTCGTCTCGAACGCGCGGTTGACGCATTCCTTGGCCATCATCACGGCGGGGATCGACATCTTCGCGATCGTCTCCGCCGCCCCAATCGCTTCGTCCATCAGGGTCGGCCCCGGCACGACGCGCGCCACCAGGCCGGCGCGCTCGGCTTCGGCCGCGTCCATCATGCGGCCGGTGAGGATGAGGTCCATGGCCTTGGCCTTGCCCACCACGCGGGCGAGCCGCTGGGTGCCGCCGATGCCCGGAATGATGCCGAGCTTGATCTCCGGCTGGCCGAACTTCGCGTTGTCGGCGGCGATGATGAAGTCGCATTGCATGGCGAGCTCGCAGCCGCCGCCGAGCGCGTAGCCGGCGACCGCGGCGATCACCGGCTTGCGCGCGCGGGCGGCGTGGTCCCAGTCGGCGGCGAAGTCACCGAAGAAGGCGTCCATATACGACTTGTGCGACATCTCCTTGATGTCGGCGCCGGCCGCGAACACCTTGTCCGAGCCGGTGATGATCATGCAGGCGACCAGTGGGTCGGTCTCGAACCCGTCGATGGCGCCGCTCAGCTCGGCGACCAGCGCGGCGTTGAGCGCGTTGAGCGCCTCGGGCCGGTTGAGCCGGATGATGCCGACCTTGCCGCGTGTTTCGACGATGAGATTCTGGTAGGTCATGGCCGATCTCGAGGCTGGCGTTAACTCCGCGATGGCCTAGCGGAGGCGGCGCGGCGAGGCAACGGGGATCAGCGCAGCTTGAAATGATTGCGAAGCGCGAGACCGATGGAGAAGACGCACAGCGCGCTGATGATCGATTGCCCGAGAACGAGGAGCTGGAACTTTGTTCCACGCTCAGAAGTCGAAGCCGCGGAATTCGCCGTTCACCGCTGGCATACCGGGCAGAAGAAGGTCGAGCGGCCGCCCTGCACGATGCGCCGGATAGTGCCGCGGCAGCCGGGCGTGGGGCAGGGCTCGCCGGCGCGGTCGTAGACGCGGAAATTGTGCTGAAAATCGCCGAGGTCGCCGTCGGTGCGGCGGTGATTGCGCAAGGACGAGCCGCCCGCCTTGATGGCGGCGTGGAGCACTTCCCGGATTGCCGCCACCAGCCGTTCCGCGCGCGGGGTGGGCTTGCCCGACCTCGTCGCGAGCGTTGCGGCCGCGCGCCTGGGGGAGAGCAGCGCGCGATGCAACGCCTCGCACACATAGATGTTGCCCAGGCCCGCCACGACCTTCTGATCCGACAAGGCCGCCTTGAGGCTCGCCTTCTTGTTGGCGCAGGCGCGCGCCAGCATCGCGGCATCGAAGGCATTGCCGAGCGGCTCAGGTCCCACCTGCCGCATCAGCAGATGCTCGGCAAGCTCGGCGCGGGGCACCAGCAGCATGAGGCCGAAGCGACGCGGATCATTGAAGGTCACGCGGGCACCCGACGACATGTGGAACACGACGTGATCATGCGCGCGCGTCGTCGAGCGCTGGTGATAATAGGCGCCCGGCGTCTTGTCGCTCAGCCGCGCGGCGACCCGGAAAGAGCCGGACATGCCGAGGTGCATCATCAGCACCTCGCCGGAGGAGAGGTCGGCGAGAAGATACTTGGCGCGCCGTCCGAGCCCTTCGACCGTCTTGCCTTCGAGACGTGTGACGAAGTCCTTGGGCAGCGGCCGGCGCAAGTCCGGGCGGTTGAGTTCGACCCGCACGAAGCGCGCGCCCTCCATGACCGGCGCCAGGCCGCGCCGCACCGTCTCGACTTCCGGAAGCTCGGGCATCTCCGCGCCTTAACCCCATTCCCAACATGCGGGGTGATTAGATAGCGCCCTTCGATCGGGCGCGCTATGGTCCGGGTTCGGAGACTGCGATGCCCGAGACCCATTTCGGCTTTCGGCCGGTGCCGCTGGCGCAGAAGCAGGCGTTGGTGGACGACGTGTTCCATCGGGTGGCGCGGCGCTATGATCTCATGAATGACCTGATGACCGGCGGGCTGCACCGCGCCTGGAAGGACGATCTGGTCACCGCGGTCGACCCGCCCAAAGGCGCGATGCCGTTCTGCCTGCTCGACGTCGCGGGCGGCACCGGCGACATCGCTTTTCGCGCGATCGACGCGGGTGGATCGGCCACCCGGGTGACGGTCGCCGACATCAATGCCGACATGCTCGCGGTGGGGCGCGAACGCGCGGTCGAGCGCGGCTACGACGACGTAGTCGCTTTCGTTGAGGCCAATGCCGAGGCGCTGCCGTTCCCCGATCGCAGCCACGACGCCTATTCGATCGCGTTCGGGATTCGCAACGTGCCGCGCATCGAGCAGGCGCTCGCCGAGGCCTTTCGGGTGCTCAAGATCGGCGGCCGTTTCGTCTGCCTGGAATTCTCCACCGTCGACGTGCCGGGGCTCGAGGGGCTGTATGATCTCTACTCGTTCAATATCATCCCGGCACTCGGCCGCGTCGTTGCCGGCGATGCCGAGTCCTACCGCTATCTGGTCGAGTCGATCCGCCGCTTCCCGCGGCCGCAAATCTTCGCCGAGATGATTGCGGCCGCCGGTTTTCGCCGCGTCTCGTTCCGATCGATGAGCGGCGGCATCGTCGCGCTGCATTCCGGCTGGCGGCTGTGATCTCTGCCATAGGCCATCTCACGCGCCTTGCCCGCGCCGGCTATGTGTTCGCCCGCGAGGGCGTGCTTGCGCTGATCGATCCGAAACCGCTGCCGGCGCCCGCACGCCTTGCCTTGCGGATCGCGCGGTTGATCGAGCGGCCTAGCGGGGCCGGCGCGGCGGTCCGTCTCTCGGCCGCGCTCACCAAGCTCGGGCCGACCTATGTGAAACTTGGTCAATTCCTGGCGACGCGACCGGACGTGGTGGGCGTTGCGCTCGCACGCGACCTCGAAAGCCTGCAGGACAAGATGGCGCCGTTCCGGCAAGCCGAAGCCGAGGCCGTGGTTGCGGCGGCGCTCGGCCGGCCGGTGCGCGACGTCTTTGCCACGTTCGGTCCCGCGGTCGCGGCTGCCTCGATTGCCCAGGTACACCGCGCCGAGATCGCCACCGGCACGGGCCACCGGCCGGGCCGGTCGGTCGCGGTCAAGCTGCTGCGGCCGGGCATCGAGCGGCGCTTCCGCACTGGCCTCGCGACGCTCGATTTCGCCGCGCGCAATGCCGAGCGCCATTCGTCCGAGGCGCGGCGCCTGCGGTTGGTCGAGGCGGTCGACACGCTCAGGCGCAGCGTCGCCATCGAAATGGATTTCCGCCTGGAGGCGGCCGCCATCTCCGAGATGGCGGAGAATACGCGCGAAGATCCCGGGTTTCGCGTTCCTGCGGTCGACTGGGATCTGACCGCCAAGGACGTACTGACGCTCGAATGGGTCGACGGCACGCCGCTCTCCGACCGCGTCGCGCTCGACGCCAAGGGATTCGACCTGTCGCAGCTGGCGCGCGCCCTGATGCAATCGTTCCTGCGCCATGCCATGCGCGACGGCTTCTTTCACGCTGACATGCATCCGGGGAATTTCTTCGTCGACGAGGACGGCCGGCTGATCGCCGTGGACTTCGGTATCATGGGTCGGCTCGGCCCCAAGGAGCGGCGGTTCCTGGCCGAAATCCTCTACGGCTTCATCACCCGGAATTATCATCGCACCGCGGAGGTGCATTTCGAGGCCGGATACGTGCCGCCGCACCACTCGGTCGAGAGCTTCGCGCAGGCGATCCGTGCCATCGGCGAGCCGATCCACAACCGCCCAGCGGAAGAGATCTCGATGGCCAAGCTCCTCACCCTGCTGTTCGAGGTGACCGGGCTGTTCGACATGCGCACGCGCCCCGAGCTGCTGCTGCTGCAGAAGACGATGGTCGTGGTCGAAGGCGTGGCGCGGTCGCTCGATCCCAGGCTCGACATGTGGGCGGTTGCCGAACCGGTCGTGCGCGAGTGGATCGAGCGCAATCTCGGTCCGGTCGGCCGGCTCGAGGACGCCACCGAGGGTGCCATGGAACTCGGCAAGTTCTTCAGCGGCATGCCGGCTCTGCTGGCGCGGGCGGCGCGCTTGGCTGACCAACTTGATGCCATCACCCGCGACGGGCTGGTGCTGGCGCCGCAGACGGTGGCCGCGATTGGCGCCGCCGAGGCCAGGCGCAACCGCTGGATGACCGTCGCCCTGTGGATCATCGCGGCCGGCGTGGCCTGGTTCGTCTGGATGATCTACCTGGCGATGTGAACGGCGGCGCAACCTCCACGGCGGCGCCGGCGGGTTTTCTGGTGGATTAACGCTAAATTGGGCAGCACATCGTAATCGCCCCTGCCAGGGACATCATCGCACCGCAATATGCTACAAAATGGATTGACCGAAGCAGGACTTACATGAGCCTTTCCGGTAAGCGCATCCTCCTGATCATCGGCGGCGGCATCGCGGCCTACAAGTGCCTCGACCTGATCCGTCGCCTGAAGGAGCGCGACGCGCGCATGCGCACGATCATGACCAAGGCGGCGCACGAATTCGTGACGCCGCTGTCGGTCGGCGCCATTGCGGGCGAGCGGGCGTTTACCGAGCTGTTCGATCTCGCGACCGAGTTCGATATCGGCCACATTCGTCTGGCGCGCGATTGCGATCTCGTCGTTGTGGCGCCGGCAACCGCCGATCTGATTGCCAAGATGGCGCACGGACTGGCCGACGACCTCGCCTCGACCGTGCTCATCGCCACCGCCCGGCCGATACTGATCGCGCCGGCCATGAACCCGCAGATGTGGGCGCATCGCGCCACGCAACGCAATATTGCGGCCCTCATGGCCGATGGCGTGTCCCTGGTCGGGCCGGCGCAAGGTGAGATGGCGGAGGCGGGCGAGGCCGGCGTCGGCCGCATGGCCGAGCCGCTGGAGATCGTGGCGGCGATCGAGAGCCTGCTCCACGCGGCAGGGTCGCTCGCCGGCAAGCGCGTCGTCGTCACCTCGGGACCGACCCATGAGCCGATCGATCCCGTGCGCTTCATCGCCAACCGCTCGTCCGGCAAGCAGGGTCATGCCATCGCGCGCGCCGCGGCGGCGGCCGGCGCGGAGGTCATCCTGGTGTCTGGGCCGGTCGGCCTGCCCGATCCGCCCGGCGTCTCCACGGTGAAGACCGAGACTGCGCGCGACATGCTTGCGGCAGTGGAGGCGGCGCTGCCGGCTGACGCGGCCGTGTTCGCCGCCGCGGTCGCCGACTGGCGGGTGGCCGAGCCAGGCCGCAGCAAGCTCAAGAAGAATGGCGGCGAGGTGCCGGCACTGAGCCTGGTGGAAAACCCCGACATCCTGGCGAGCGTGGCGCGCCGCAACGCGCACCGGCCGAAGCTGGTGATCGGCTTTGCGGCGGAGACCGACGACATCATCGCCAATGCCAAGGCCAAGCTGGCGAAGAAGGGCTGCGACTGGATCGTGGCCAACGATGTCTCGCATGCAACCGGCATCATGGGAGGCGACCGCAATTCGGTGCACCTCGTCACCGCCGAGAGCGTGGAATCCTGGCCCAGCCAATCGAAGGACGAGGTGGCGCGGGCGCTGGTGGTGCTGCCGTCCCCGCTCGGCTTCCGGCTCCCCTGCTACTACTCCCGCAAGGCGTCCTCCCGCGCGTTCTGGTGGTCGCCGCCCGCCTGCGCCGTGCCCGACGCCCGCGCCCGCTACAGCGGCGAGACCCGCTTCCCGCTGA
>Ga0081538_10002582_pt1 | contig 17568 bp, 18 predicted proteins | sample TabmetS5T2R1_FD_71022 | JGI IMG/M metagenome (GOLD analysis project Ga0081538, IMG submission 71022) | Tabebuia heterophylla rhizosphere microbial communities from the University of Puerto Rico - S5T2R1 | ecosystem: Host-associated > Plants > Roots > Rhizosphere ... | reverse complement strand
GCGGCCGGCCCATCGCCTGCCGGCGCGGCGGGCGGCGCGTCCCCGGCGCCGCCGGTCGCGGCGGCCGCCGTCGCACCATTGCCGAAGGCGCGTGCGGCCTCGGCCTCGTCCACGCTGGACGCCGGGGCGGTCACGGGCAGGCCGGCCCCCTGAAGGACGGCAAGGGCCTCCTTGGAGGTGATCCCCCTCTCCTTCGCTATCTCGTGGACGCGCTTCTTTGCCATTCGAAAACTAAGTCTATGGTCTCCTGTTTCACAGTCACGGGCGCCCGGAACGAGCGGGCGAGCGGACGCCCTCCCGCGAGACTATCGGCGCACTCCGACCGGCCGCAGATGTAGGCGCCGCGACCGTGGCGGTGCCCCTCCGGGTCCGCTCGGACCGTGCCGTCGACACCCCGCACCAGCCGCAGCAGCTCGCTCTTCGGAAGCGAGCGCCCACACCCGACGCAGCGGCGAAACGGCTCTACGACGTCCTCGCCTCGTCGGATTCCGACGATCCGTCGGATGGCTCGTCGGCAACGGCGGGCTCGGGCTCCGCGGCCTCCGGCTCCGCGGCCTCCGGTCCCTCGACCGACCCGTCGCCCGCGGCCGCGGGCTCGACGTCGCCGGCAACGCCCTCGCCGCTCGGGGCCGGCTCTTCGGTGCCTGCCTCGTCGGGCTCGGGCTCGGCACCGCCCTCCTCGGGCGGCACCACGTAGTCCGTGGGCGCTCCCTCCAGCGCCTGGTGGGCCGGGATGCCGCAGTAGCGCGATCCGGGCAGCGAGGCGTTGGGGCAGCGCTTTCCGTTGGCGAGGATTGCGGCGCAGCGGCCGGACACCTCCTCCTCCTCGTAGCCCATCTCCGCCTCCTCCTCGGCGAACTCCGTCTCGGAGCGGATGTCGACCCGCCAGCCGGTGAGCCGCGCGGCGAGCCGGGCGTTCAGGCCGTCCTTGCCGATCGCGAGCGACAGCTGGTCGTCGGGGACGATCACGGTGGCCTGCTTGGCGTCGTCGTCGACGAGCACCTCGCGCACGCGCGCCGGGGAGAGGGCCTTCGCGACGAACCGCGCCGGCTCCTCGTTGAACGGGATGATGTCGATCTTCTCGCCGCGCAGCTCGGACACGACCATCCGCACCCGCGAGCCGCGCGGGCCGACGCATGCGCCGACGGGGTCCACCCCCGACGCGTGCGAGACCACCGCGATCTTCGACCGGTAGCCGGGCTCGCGCGCCACGTTCTGGATCTCCACCAGCCCGTCGGCGATCTCCGGCACCTCGAGCTCGAACAGCGAGCGGATCAGCTCCGGCGACCGCCGCGACACGATGATGCTCGGGCCCTTGGCCTGGTTCGAGACGTCGGTGATGATCGCCTTGACGCGCTGCCCGTGGTCGTATCGCTCGCCGTGGACCTGCTCGCTGCGAGGCAGCAGCGCCTCGACCCGCTCGCGCAGCTGTACCAGGGTGTACCGCGAGTCGGACTGCTGGACGATGCCGGTGATCAGCTCGCCGACGCGGTCCTGGTACTCGTGGAACATCATGTCCCGCTCGGCCTCGCGGATGCGCTGCAGGATGACCTGCTTCGCCGTCTGGGCGGCGATGCGGCCGAAGTCCTCGGGCGTGACGTCGCGCTCGTCGATCTGATCGCGGTACTGGGCGAGCCGCTCCTGGTCGATCTCCGGTGGCTCGGGATAGACGAGCTCGCCGGTCTCGGGGTCGACCGTGGGCTCGCCGAGCTCCTCCTCCACCTCGTCGAGGAGCTGGTCCTCCAACTCGGGCGGGAGCAGCAGCTCGTAGACCCGGAAGTCACCGGTGCCGCGATCCACCTCGACGCGGGCGTACTTGGCCGCATCCTGAGTCTTCTTGTAGGCCGACAGCAGCGCGTCCTCCAGCGCCTCCATCAGCCGGTCGGCCGAGATCCCCTTCTCGCGCTCGAGGACCCCGACGGCCTCGACGATCTCCCTGGTCATCGCTCCCCCTCCAAGCCCTTCGCCGCGCGGCCGGCCGAGCCGGCTGCGTCGGGCAGCAGATTACTTCGGTTGATGTCCGCGTACGGGATCGAGACGACCCCGTCGTGGGCGGCGACCGTGATCTCCCGATCCGACGCGCCGACCAGCTCACCGGTGATGCTCCGGTGACCGTCCCTCGGCTCGCGCAGCCGCACGCGGGCGCGGCGGCCGAGGAAGCGGCGGAAGTGGTCGGGCTTCGTGAGCGGCCGCTCCGGCCCGGGCGAGGAGACTTCCAGCCCGTAGTCCACCAGCAGGTCGCGCAGGTGATGCGTGACCCGCTCACAAGTGTCCAGGTCGACGCCCTGCGGGCGATCGATCACGACCCGCAGCCGGTCCTTGCCCGTGTTCTCGACAGCCAGCAGCTCCACCTCGGGCTCGGCCGAGGCGAGGCGCTGCTCGATGTGGGCGGTGAGTGAATCGGTCTGCATATCGGTTGGAGCCGGGAGCCGGCCGCTTCGGGCTTTGCTATTCCCTGCGCAGCCGGCCGAGCCGGCTGCTTCGGGCTTTGGTCCAAAAAAAGGTGGGCTGCTAGGCCCACCTCCAGGCGCGGCGCACGCCGCGTTCGACTGAAAGTTTCACCATGAAGTATAGAGCCGCGACGGCGGATACCGCTTGCCACTGCGGCGCCGCCGCAGTCAGATCTCCACCAGCAGCGTGACCGGCCCGTCGTTTACGAGCGCGATCTGCATACGCGCGCCGAACACGCCCCCCTTGGCCCCGAGGGCCGAGCGCACCCGCTCGTAGAGCGCCTCGGCCTCGTCGGGCGGCGCGGCCTCGACGAAGCTCGGCCGATTGCCTTTCCGGACGTCGCCGTAGAGGGTGAACTGGCTGACGCACAGGATCTCTCCGCCGACGTCGGTCACCGAGCGGTTCATGCGGCCCTGGTCGTCGGCGAAGATCCTGAGCGCTGCGAGCTTGGCGGCGAGCCGATCCGCCTGCTCGGGCCCATCCCCGCGACGGACGCCGAGCAGCACGAGCAGCCCGGGACCGATGCGCGCCACCTCGCGCCGGTCCACCGACACCGCCGCCTCACCGACCCGCTGCACCAGCGCCCGCACGCCCGCTCAGGCGTCCTCGATCGAGAGCGCGTAGGCCCGGTCGCCGCGCGTCTCGAGCGCGCACCGGACGGGGTCGCGCGTGGCCTGGTGCTCCTTGAGGTGGCGAAGGTCGAAGCCGTAGTCGACGTCGTCGGCGATCGAGATCTCGTACGACTCGCCCTCGCTCTGCAGCGTGAAGGCCGTGATCTCGCCGCCCGGGTCGTCCACGTCCACGATGGTGCCCACGAGCTCGGAGGCGTCGGGCACGGCCGGCTCATCGGAGCCACAGCCGGCGAGGGCCATGCCGGCGACGATCGCCAGCAGTGCCATCGACCGGGTTACGAGGCTCGACATGGGCGGACAACCTACGCCGTCGGCGGCGCCTGAGGGCGTGGCGTCGAGCGCCCGGCGGGTGCGCGCCAGCCAGTGTGATTCGTCTTTACTCGCGCATACCGCGAGTCAGACGACTAGCTCCCCCGGGCAGGCAAGGGTGACGGCCGGCGCGGTGGCCCTCGGCGGGCGGTGTGCCCCGCACCGGGGGCACCGGCACACATAACGTCATAGCGAGTGCCGTCGGGCGGACGGCCGCGACGTTGTGGCCGCCACGCGCACACAACGTCGCGACCGTCACCCCACCGCACTGGTTGTCGTGTTGTGGCTCTTGGCGGCGGCCCGGGCTTGCGACGGCACTCCGCTACCCGGCCGCTTTGCGCCCGCCGGACGGCGCGCCGAGACTACGGCCGTGATTGCGGCGATCGCTGCCTCCGCCGGCCAGAGATAGCGATTCCGCGGAGCCGCCGCGGCGCTGGGCTCAGGCAGCCAGCAGGCGCTCGCGGAACGCGCGGTAGTCCGCCCGGTCCGGGCGCATGTGGGCGGCCAGTGCCGCGTGGCGGCGCGCCTCGAGCGTGCGGCCAGTCTTCTCCAGCGAGCGGCCGAGGCAGAAGTGGGCGTAGTCGTTCACCGGGTGGCGCTCGACCACCGCGGCGAACTCGACCGCGGCCTGCTCGAATCGGGACGAGCGGAAGTAGGCGCGGCCCAGCGCCTCGCGGATCGAGCTCTTGTCGGGCTCCAGCGACCGGGCCCGCTCCAGCGGCACCGAGGCGGCCATGAAGTCGCCCTTCTCGAGCAGCTCGCTGCCCTTCCGGAAGAGGTCGTATGCGCTCTCGCTCATCGTTGACCCTCCACGGTACTGGGCGCGCCGGTTGTCGGCGTTTCGCCCCCTTCAGCCGGCCGCGCCGGCTGCTTCGGTGACGCCCCTCCCTGCCCAGCCGGCCGCGCCTGCTGCTTCGGTGAAGCCCTTCCCTGCGCAGCCGGCCGAGCCGGCTGCTTCGGGCGGAGCCGCTCGACCTCGTCGATGATCGCGGCCGCGACGGCCGCCTTTGGGGCCCGCGCCACGTGGCGCTCCGTGGACGCCGTGACGACCGTCACCTCGTTGGCGGGCGCCTCGAAGCCGATGTCGTCGCGCGAGATGTCGTTCACCACCACGGCATCGAGCCGCTTGCGCGCGAGCTTGGCCCGGCCACGCTCGACCGCGCCGTCGCCGTGCTCCGCCGCGAAACCGATCAGGGTCTGGCCCGGGCGCCGGCGGGCCGCGAGCGCGGCCAGCACGTCCTCGGTCGGCTCCAGCTCCAGGGTGAGGTCCTTCCGCCCGCTCTTGGCGATCTTGTCGTCCATCACGGCGGCGGGCCGGAAGTCGGCCACGGCCGCCGCCATGAGCAGCACGTCCGCATCCGCGAACGCCGCGGTGGCGCGCTCGAGCATCTCGGCCGCGCTGGTCACCTCGACCACCCGGACGCCCGCGGGGACCGGCAGCGACACGTTCGCCGCGACCACGGTGACCTCCGCCCCGCGATGCGCCGCCTCCTGCGCGAGGGCGAGCCCCGTGCGCCCCGAGGAGCGATTGCCGACGTAGCGCACGGAGTCGATCGGCTCGCGGGTGCCGCCGGCGGTGATGAGCACGCGCAGGCCGTCGAGCGACCGCGGCCTGACCTCGACGGGCGTCGCCATCGCCTCCTCGATCGCCGCTAGGAGCACGGGCGGCTCCGCCAGGCGACCGGCGCCCCACTCGCCCTTCGAGGCGAGCCGCCCGGTTCCGGGCTCCACCAGCCGCACCCCTCGCCCGCGGAGCAGCTCGAGGTTCGCGCTCGTGGCCGGGTGCGCCAGCATGTGATGGTTCATCGCCGGCGCCACGATCAGGGGCGCGGGGCTGGCCAGGGCAGCGCTCGTCAGCAGGTTGTCGGCCAGGCCGTGGGCGAGCTTGGCGATCGTGTTCGCCGACGCCGGCGCGATGCAGAAGGCGTCGCAGCGGCGGACGAGCTCCAGGTGGGAGAGGGGATCGTGCGCGGGGGCGGGGTCGCCCGGAAACACGCCCCGGGCGGGGTCGCGCTCGAACTCGTCGACCAGTACCGGCGCGCCGGTAACTCCTTCGAATGTCGCCCGCCCGACGAACGCGAGGCTCGCGGGCGTCTGCACCACCCGCACGGCGTGGCCGGCGCCGGTGGCGAGGCGGACCAGCTCGACGGCCTTGTAGGCGGCGATCCCACCGGAGACGCCGAGCAGGATCCGCGCCACCTTGGCCGCCTCAGCGGTAGTGGTACTTGATCTTCCCGGCCGCGATCTCCTCGAGGGCGATCTTGAGGTAGTTCTTGGACCCGGTCTCCACCATCGGGGGCGGGTACTCGTCGAACGTCCCCTCGCCGAGGTTGTGGTAGTAGGAGTTGATCTGCCGAGCGCGCTTGGCGGCGACCAGGACGCAGGCGTAGTCGGAGTCGGCCCGCTCGAGCAGCTTGTCAAGGCGCGGCTTGATCATTGCGGGACCATCGTAGCGACAAGGCCGCTGAGCTCCCGGACGGCCCGGTCCGCGTCGTCGTTGACGATGCGGTGATGGAACTCGTCGCGGGCCCGAAGCTCTTCCCGCGCCGCCCGGAGCCGGCGCTCGATCTGCTCCGGCGAGTCCGACCCCCGCCCGGCCAGGCGCTCGGCCAGCGCGTCGAGCGAGGGCGGTTCGATGAAGATGCGCTTCGCATCGGGCAGCGCGTCTCGCACCTGACGGGCGCCCTGCACGTCGATCTCGAGCACGATCCCCCGAGCCGGACGCTCGAGCTCCGTTCGCAGCGTTCCGTACCGGTGGCCCGCATATTCCGCATGCTCGACGAACTCCCCGTTCGCCACCCGACGATCGAAGTCCGCCTCACTGAGAAAGTGGTAGTCGACCCCGTTCACCTCACCTGGGCGCGGCGGCCTGGTGGTCGCTGACACCGCCAGTTCCAGGCCGGGGATCCGCTCGAGCAGCCCGCGGATGAGAGTGCCCTTGCCGACCCCGGACGGGCCGGTGACCACGAGGATGGGGGCGGTCACGCGCTCCCGCGCCGCTAGCGATGCAGGTACGACACCAGCTCGTTGCGCTGCCGCTCGGAGAGGCCGCCGATCGTCTTGCTCGGCGAGATCCGACAGTGCGTGAGGATGCGATTGACCTTCACGCGTCCGTACTTGGGGACCGCCAGCAGGAGATCGAAAACCTTCGCCGTCATCAGGTAGTCCGGCGGGTCGAGCAGCAGGGGCTGGATCTGGGCCCGGGCCGCCTTCAGGTCGCGCTTGAGGCGCGCCCGTTCGCTGCGGATCTCGTTCGCTCGCTTGAGTGCATCCATGCGCTGCGTGAGCGAGCGTTCGGGAGCGAGCCCCGCAGCCGAAGTCTTCGCGGGCGAGTGGGGGGCGGCCGGCATCGAGCGGCGATAGTACACAGAAAATCGCCGCCGCCGAGTCCGATAACGCAAAAAAGCGGCGAACTTGCCTCTCCCTCGACCTGAGCTTGAGGATGCTTTCGGGTGCTTGAGCGTTCTGCGCTGGTTTGCAGGGGTTTTCCGGTCCCCGGCCGCGACGCCCGACCGGCCGGCGTAAAGATCCCGCACGTTCCGGGAAAGCGGCGAGCTGTGGTCACCCGCACGGGGTACGAGGGGATCCGGCCGGGGCAGTACGCCGCGCGCGAGGCGTTGCGGGGGCGGCCGCCGCGAAGCCTAAGCCGCGCTTGCCGCTTTCCCCGCGACCAGCTCGGCGGCGATGCGTCGGCCCGCGCCCGGGTCGCGGAAGCTCTCGGTGCCGACGGCGATGCACACCGCGCCGGCGGAGAGGAATGCGGCCGCGTGCTCGCCGGCGGCGATGCCGCCCATGCCGATCACCGGGATCTCCACCCGCTCGGCCACGGCCCGGACCTGCTCCAACGCTATGGCGCGAACGGCGGGGCCCGAGAGGCCCCCGGTAACGCCCCCGAGCCACGGCCTGCCGGTACCCGGAGCGAGCGCCATGCCCTTCACCGTGTTGATCAGCGAGACGGCGTCCGCCCCGGCGCTCTCGGCCGCGGCCGCCACCGCGGCGGGCTCGTTCGCGTTGGGCGAGAGCTTCACGATCAGGGGCTTGGCCGCCAGGGGGCGTACCCGGTCGACGGCCCGAGCGGTCTCGGCCGGGTCGGCTCCCATTACGAGCCCGGTCTCCACGTTGGGGCAGGAGACGTTCAACTCGATCATCGCCACCTCCTCTCGCTCTCCCGCCCGCGCCACCAGCGTGGCCAGCTCCTCACGGCTGAAACCCATGACCGACACGATTAGGGGGACCGGGAGGTCGGCGAGCTCCGGCAGGTCGCGGGCGAGGAAACCCTCGAGCCCCTTGTTCGGCAGCCCGATCGAGTTGATCAGCCCGGCGGGCGCCTCCCATAGGCGCGGGGGCGGGTTCCCTTGGCGCGGCGCGATGGTGATCGTCTTGGAGACGAACGCGTGAAAGGGAAATCGCTCGAGGAGCGCGTCGCCGAAGGCCCGGCGCGCGGCGATCGCATCGAAGGTGCCGGACCCGTTCAGGACCGGGCCGGCCAGGGAGACGCCGCACAGATCCACCGGCCGGCCCGGGGCCGTCAATGGCCCGCCCCCGGGAAGTCGGCGCGCTCGAGCCGGTGGGCGTCCAGCACGGGGCCGTCCACGCACAGCCGCAGGTACCCCTCGGCGGTGGGCACGACGCAGCCGAAGCAGGCACCAAAGCCACAGGCCATGCCCGCCTCGAGGGCCAGCTGGGCGGCGACGCCGAGGTCGGCGCAAAGCGCCCGCACCGCCTCCAGCATGGGTGGCGGGCCGCACGCGAACACCGTGGCGGCCGGCTCTGCCGCCAGCGCCTCGGCCAGCAGCTCGGTGACCAGCCCCCGGCGGCCCGCGGAGCCGTCGTCGGTGGCCAGCGCCGGCTCGCCGGCACCGAACAGACCGGCGGCCGCAGCGTGTCCGCGGGTGCGAAAGCCCAGCAGGATCGCCGCCGGGGGGCGCGGGGCCGCGGTGGCCGTGAGGTCGTCGGCCAGGCACACGAGCGGCGCGACGCCGATCCCGCCGCCCACGAGCAGCGGCCGCGTGCCCTCGGCCGGGGCGCGAAAGCCGAGCCCGAGCGGCCCCACCAGGGCCAGCCCCTCCCCCGCGCGAAGCGCCCCCAGGCGCGCGGTTCCCGGACCCACCGCTTCGAGCAGGAAGTCGAGCTCCACGCCGTCCGGGCCGCGCCGCGCGCGAGCGTAGGAGAACGCCCGCGGCAGGTAGGGCCGCTCGTCCGTGCCGCCGCCCCAGCCGCGCTCGGCCGCCAGCATGTAGAACTGTCCCGGGCGCGGCTCGGGGGGGCCGTCCGCGTCCAGCGCGGTGATCAGCCGGTACGCGCCGACGGCTGCGACGCCTGTCACCCGCGCGATCCGGCGGCCCGGGGGCGCGACGGTCCGCGGCTCGGCCTGCGCGGTGACGGGGCTCATGCCGGGCGCTCGACGGCCTCGCCGGCCGTCCGGAGAGCCCCGCCGGCGTGCAGCGCCTGGAGCGAGACGACGTCCACCTCACCCGCACGCCGGGCCCGGATCGCCCGTTGCGCGGCGCTCGCGCCGGACATCGTCGTGATGCACGGGATGCCGCGCCCCACCGCCGCACGCCGGATCTCGTAGCCGTCGGCGCGCGCCCCTGAGCCGGTGGGCGTGTTGATGACCATCTCCACCTCGCCGGCCTCGATGCGCTCGACCACGTTGGGCGAACCCTCGGACAGCTTGTGCATCCGCTCGACCGGCACTCCCATGCGCCGGATCGCCTGCGCGGTCCCACCGGTCGCGAGGACCTTGAAGCCCATGTCGTGGAACCCCGCCGCCAGCTGGGTCGCCGCCGGCTTGTCGCCATCGGTAACCGAGATGAAGACCGTTCCGGACGCCGGCAGCTCCGCCCCCGCCGCCGCCTGCGCCTTGCCGAAGGCCGCCGGGTAGTCCGACGCGACCCCCATCACCTCACCGGTCGACTTCATCTCCGGGCCCAGCAGCGAGTCGGCGTGCGGGAAGCGGCCGAACGGCAGCACCGCCTCCTTCACCGACACGTGCCGGGGTGCCGCCGGGATCTCGATGTCCATGTCGGCGAGGCGGGCACCGAGCACCAGCCGGCAGGCGATCTTCGCCAGCGGGACGCCGATCGCCTTCGACACGAACGGCACCGTGCGCGAGGCGCGTGGGTTGGCCTCGATCACGTACAGCTCCTCGTCGCCGTAGACCGCGAACTGGATGTTGATGAGCCCCACGACGCCGAGCCGCAGCGCGAGCGCGGTGGTCGCCGCCTCCACGTGGCGCAGCATCTCCGGGCCGAGCGACATGGCGGGGATCACGCAGGCCGAGTCGCCCGAGTGCACGCCCGCCTCCTCGACGTGCTGCATGATCGCGCCGATCCGCACCTCCTCGCCGTCGCAGAGCGCGTCCACGTCGACCTCGATCGCGTTCTCGAGGAAGCGGTCCAGGAAGATGGTGCTGGTGCGCTCCGCCCCGGCCGCGACGTCGGCCGATCGCTGGAGGTAGTCGGCCAGGCCCTCGCGCGAGTAGCAGATCTCCATGGCCCGCCCGCCCAGCACGTAGCTGGGCCGGACGAGCAGCGGGAAGCCCACCTCGCCCGCCCCCTCGAGGGCCTCGGCGGGTGAGCCGGCGGTGGCGTACGCCGGGCCCTTCAGCCCCAGCTCGTCGAGCAACCCCCCGAAGCTCGGCCGGTCCTCGGCGAGGTGGATCGACTCCACCGGGGTGCCCAAGAGCGGCACGCCGGCGCCGGCCAGCCCGCGAGCGAGCCTCAGCGGCGTCTGCCCGCCGAATTGGACGATCACGCCCTCCGGGCGCTCGAGCTCGATGACGGCGAGCACGTCCTCGAGCGTCAGCGGCTCGAAGTACAGGCGGTCGGAGGTGTCGTAGTCGGTGGAGACGGTCTCCGGGTTGCAGTTGACCATGACCGCGTCGCGGCCCAGCTCGCGGACGGTCATGGCGGCGTGCACGCAGCAGTAGTCGAACTCGATTCCCTGGCCGATCCGGTTGGGCCCGGAGCCGAGGATCACGACGGAGGGCCGGTCGCCGCGGCGCACCTCGTGCGTGGCCCGGCGCTCCCAGCCCGAGTAGTAGTAGGGCGTCTCCGCCTCGAACTCGGCGGCGCAGGTGTCGACCGACTTGTAGGAGCGCTCCAGCCCGGCCTCCGGGTCGGCGCCGCGCGCGAGCGCCGCGATCTCGGCCATGAACCAGGGGTCGATGGCGGTCCGCCGGCACAGCTCGCGCTCCGGCACGCCGCGCCGCACCGCCTCGAACAGCAGCTCATAGCGGTCGGGCGACGGCGTCTCGAGCCGTTTCAGCAGGTCGCCCTCGAAGGCGGGCTCCACGTCCAGCTCGCGCGACCGCATCGCCTTGACGAACGCCTGCTTGAAGGTCCGGCCGATCGCCATTGCCTCGCCCACCGACTGCATCGACGTGTGGAGCGCGCCGTTTGCCCCGGGGAACTTCTCGAACGCGAAGCGCGGCCACTTGACGACCACGTAGTCGATCGTCGGCTCGAAGCTCGCCGGCGTCTTCTTTGTGATGTCGTTGTCGATCTCCTCCAGCGTGTAGCCGACCGCCAGGCGGGCGGCGATCTTGGCGATCGGGAAGCCGGTGGCCTTCGAGGCGAGCGCCGAGGAGCGCGAGACCCGGGGGTTCATCTCGATCACCGCGATCTCCCCGCTCGCCGGGTCGACCGCGAACTGGATGTTCGAGCCGCCGGTCTCTACGCCGACGGCCCGGATGACCGTGAGCGCCTGGTCGCGGAGCGTCTGGTACTGGGCGTCGGAGAGGGTCTGCTGCGGGGCGACCGTGACCGAGTCCCCGGTGTGGACCCCCATGGGGTCGACGTTCTCGATCGAGCACACGACCACCACGTTGTCAGCCGAGTCGCGCATCACCTCGAGCTCGAACTCGCCCCAGCCGATGACCGACTCCTCGATCAGCACCTGACCGATCGGGCTCGCGGCCAGCCCCTCGGCCACCACCTGGCGGTACTCCGTCTCGGTGCGGGCGATCCCGCCGCCGGCCCCGCCCATCGTGAACGCCGGCCGTACGATCGCCGGCAGGCCCACCTCGGACAGGGCGCGCTCGGCCTCGCGCATCGACTTCACCGCGGCGCTGCGGGGTACTCGCAGGCGGGCGTGCTCCATGGTGGCCCGGAACAGGTCGCGGTCCTCGGCGCGCCGGATCGCGGCGTAGTCGGCGCCGATCAGCTCCACCCGGTGCTTTTGCAGCGTGCCGTCGTCGGACAGCGCGCGGGCCAGGTTGAGCGCGGTGCCGCCGCCGAGGGTGGGCAGCAGCGCGTCGGGCCGCTCGCGCTCGATCACACGGGCGACCGACGCCGGCAGGAGCGGCTCGATGTAAGTCGCCGTGGCGAACTCCGGGTCGGTCATGATCGTCGCCGGGTTGGAGTTCACGAGCACCACCCCGTAGCCCTCCTCGAGCAGGACCCGGCAGGCCTGGGCGCCCGAGTAGTCGAACTCCGCCGCCTGACCGATGACGATCGGACCGGAGCCGAGCACCAGGACCTTGCGGATGTCGTCCCTACGCGGCAGCCAAGCGCTCCAGGAACGTGTCGAACAGGTGAACCGCGTCCCGCGGCCCCGGCCCGGCCTCGGGGTGGTACTGAATCGTCGAGGCCGGAACGTCGCGCAGCACGAGACCCTCGACCGTGCGGTCGTAGAGGTTCAGCTGCTGCAGCTCGGCGGTGCCGAAGTCGGTGTCCCAGCGCACCGGCTCGTCGCCGGCGACCGTCCGCTCGCCGTCCGGCCCGAGCACCGCGAACCCGTGATTCTGCGAGGTGATCGCGATGCGGCCGGTCTCCAGGTCCTTCACCGGATGGTTGGCGCCGCGGTGGCCGAAGGGCAGCTTGAAGGTCTCTAGCCCGACGGCGCGGCAGAGCAGCTGGTGGCCGAGGCAGATCCCCCACACCGGCACCCGCCCGACCACCGCGCGCACGGTCTCGACCACGTGGTCGAGCGCACCGGGGTCACCGGGCCCGTTGGCGAGGAAGATCGCGTCCGGGCGCCGGGCCAGCAGCTCCTCCGCGCTCGTCGCGCACGGATGCAGCTCGAGGCGCACGCCGCGCGACCGCAGGTTGCGCACGATCGAGTGCTTGATGCCCGTGTCGACGCCCAGCACCAGCGGGCCGTCGCCTCCCTCCAGCACCACCGGCTCCGCCGGGCTCACTTCGCGCGCGAGGTCGCGGCCGGTCATCGGCGGCTCCGCCGTCACCCGTCCGCGCGCCTCGGACTCCGCGGTGCCGGCGGCGAAGACCCCGCCCCTCATCGCCCCCTTGTCGCGAATGTGACGCACGAGCGCGCGGGTGTCCACGCCGGTGAGGGCCGGCACGCCGCTGTCGGCGAGCCATGTGAGCCAGCCTCCCTCGGCATGCGGCGCGTCCTCGCGGTCCACGCCCTCGCGCATGATCACGGCGCGGGCGTGGACGCGGTCGGATTCCATGTGGGCCTGGGCCACGCCGTAGTTCCCGACCAGCGGGTACGTGAAGACGATGATTTGGCCGGCGTAGCTCGGGTCGCTGACCGCCTCCTGGTATCCCGACATGGAGGTGTTGAAGACGACCTCGCCGAGGCCCGCCGTGCGCGAGGGGCCGGGCTCGGCCCGGCCCGGAGCGACGCTGTTTATCGCGCCGCCGGCGAGCTCGCCGTCGAAGCGGCTGCCGTCCTCCAGGAGCAGGTAGCCGTCCACTATGCGACGGCGCCCAGCGCGAACGTGCGCTCGCGGTAGGCCACCGCCCCGTCGGCGATCGTCATCCGTACCCGCCCGGTGAGGCGGTGGCCGGCGAACGCGCAGTTGCCCGAGCGGCTCTCGTAGCCCGCCTCGCCGACGTCCCACTCGGCGTCGAGATCGACCAGGCAGACGTTCGCCGGCGCTCCGGGCGCCAGTGTGGGGGCGGCGATCCCGAACGGGGCGCCGCCGGCGGTCATCCGCTCGAGCAGCACTGACAGCGCGAGCACGCCCGGCAGCACGAGGCCGGTGTGGAGGGCAGCGAACGCGGTCTCGAGCCCGGTGACCCCCATCGGCGCCAGCTCGAACGGCTGCTCCTTCTCCTCGCGCGCGTGGGGGGCATGGTCGGTGGCCACACAGTCGATCGTCCCGGAGCGCAGGCCGGCGATCAGCGCCTGGCGGTCGAGCTCCGCCCGTAGCGGCGGGTTCATCTTCAGGCTCGTATCCAGCGACCGGACCGCCTCGTCGGTGAGTAGCAGATGGTGGGGCGTGACCTCGCAGGTCACGTGCGTATCGGACGCCTTCGCCCGCGCGATCGCCTCGACCGTCTCGAGCGCGGACACGTGCTGGACGTGGATCCGGCCTCCCTCGTAGGCGGCCAGCGCGCAGTCGCGCGCGACCATGGTCGACTCCGACACCGACGGGATCCCGGAGAGCCCGAGAAGCGCCGACACCTCGCCCTCGTGCATCGCGCCGTCCCCCGAGAGCGACGGATCCTCCGCGTGCAGGACGAGCGGCCGGTCCGCGAGGCGCTGGTACTGGAGCGCCTGGCGCATGATTCCGGCCGACCGGACCGGCAGGCCGTCGTCGGTGAAGCCGACCGCGCCCGCCTCGGCCAGCTCGGCCATCTCGGTGAGCAGCTCGCCGCCTTGGCCGACGGTGATCGCGGCCAGGAAGCCGGTCGGGACGCGGGCCTCGACGCGGGCGCGGTCGCGCAGGGAGCGCAGCACCGGTGCCGAGTCCACCACCGGCTGCGTGTTGGGCTGGGCGAGGATCGCGCAGAACCCGCCGGCGGCCGCGGCGCGCGTCCCCGAGTCGATGTCCTCCTCGTCCTCGCGCCCGGGCGTGCGCAGGTGCACGTGGGGGTCGACGAACGCGGGGAAGGCGTGCAGTCCAACCGCATCCACGACCTCGGCCTCCTCGGGGACCTCCAGCGCGTCGCCGATCTCGGCCACCCGCCCGGCGCGCACCAGCATGTCGGCCCGGCCGTCCAGCCCGGCCCGGGGGTCGAGCAGCCGGGCGCCGCGGATCAGCACGCTGGCCGGGGGCGAGGGGGCGCGGTCGAGCGGGGCGCCGGACACGGGCGTGCCGGGGCCCTCGAGAGCGGGCGTCGGGCTCATGCCGGCTGCGGCTCCCCGTACTCGGCCACGGTCCGGACACCGCTCGGCGCCCCGCCGCCGGCGAGGAGCTCGTACAGCACGGCCATCCGCACGACGACACCGGACTCGACCTGCTCGGTGATCAGCGCCTGCGGCGAGTCGATCACCTCCGCCGCCAGCTCCACCCCGCGGTTGACCGGCCCCGGGTGCATCAGCAGCTGGTTGGGCCCGAGCCGCCGGCCGTCGATCTGGTACTGCGCGGCGTACTCACGCAGCGAGGGCACGAAGGAGCCGGACATGCGCTCCTGCTGCATGCGCAGGGCGTAAACCGCGTCGGCCTCGCCGAGCCCGTCGAGCGTGTACCGCACGTCACAGCCGAGCGCCTCGATCCCCCGCGGGATCAGCGTGGGCGGACCGCAGACCGTCACCTCACACCCCATGCGTGTGAGCGCCAGCACGTTCGAGCGCGCCACCCGGCTGTGCAGCACGTCGCCGACGATCCAGACGTTCAGTCCCTCGAGCGACCCGGCCCGGCGCTTGAGCGTGTAGAGGTCGAGCAGCGCCTGGGTGGGGTGCTCGTGCTTGCCGTCGCCCGCGTTGATCACCGACCCGCGCGTCCATCGGGCCACGAGACCGGCGGCGCCGGCGTGCGGCGAGCGGATGACTATCGCCGCGGGGTCGTATGCGGACAGCGTCTGGACCGTGTCCTTGAGGGACTCTCCCTTGTCCACCGCCGAGCCGCTCGACTTGACGTTCACGAGGTCGGCCGAGAGGCGCTTGGCGGCCAGCTCGAAGCTCGAGCTGGTGCGCGTCGAGGCCTCGTAGAAGAGGTTGATCACGGTCCGCCCGCGCAGGGTCGGGACCTTCTTGATCTCCCGCCCGGACACCTCGGCGAAGCTCTCGGCCCGGCCGAGGATGCGCTCGATGTCGTCGCGTGAGAGGTCGTCGACCGACAACAGGTGTCTACGCATCGTGCGCCTCCTCCATCGCCGCGGCGGCGATCGCGACCTCGTCCCGCCCGTCGAGCTCCTCCACGCGGACGTTCACCCGCTCGTCCCGGGCCGTGGGCAGGTTCTTGCCGACGTAGTCCGGCCGGATCGGCAGCTCGCGGTGGCCCCGGTCCGCCAGCACCGCGAGCTGCACCCGCCGGGGCCGGCCGTAGTCGAAGAGCGCGTCGATCGCGGCCCGGACGGTGCGCCCGGTGTACAGCACGTCGTCGACCAGGACCACGGTGATGTCCTCGACCGGGAAGTCGACGTGCGAGGCGTGCACGACGGGCTGGTAGTCGGGCCCGCGAATCCCCACGTCGTCGCGGTAGAAGCTGATGTCCACGTCGCCCAGCGGCACCGGCTCGCCGACCAGCTCGGCCACAAGGTCGCGCAAGCGAGCGCCCAGCACGGCGCCGCGACGGTGAATGCCCACGACCGCGACCCCCTCGCCCCCTGTCTTCTCGACGATCTCGTGCGCGATTCGCACCAGTATTCGCCGTACGTCCTCGCGGTCGAGGACCGTCTTCTCAGTCAAGTCACCGCTCCTTCCTGGCCTCACGGGACCCGGTTAAAGGAACCTGGCGCGAGACTAGCATCCGTCCAGGACGGGGAGACGTGACTCGGAGCGCGATCGCCGCTACTGTGGAACGGTGACCTCCGAGCGCGCCGAGGCATACGGCCGGATCATGCGGGTCGTCTCCGCGGACGGCGCGGGGAAGCTCGAGCCGAACGAGCAGGCCGTGCTGCGCGAGGCCGCCGACGCCCTGTTCTTCTCCGCCGACATCGCCGGCGACCCCGAGGCCCGCGACGCGCTCGCCGCGGCGAACGACCTGGCGGCCCACATGGTCGGCGCCGAGCGCTGGAGCCCGGACCACGCCGAGCGGGTCCTGCAGGACGTCGAGGCCTGCGGACCGGCGCAGCTGGTCCGGCTCGCCGAGCGGTAGCCCGCGGGCGCTGGGCGATTTCCCCGGGTTCCGGAAGAAACCGGACCATATGTCCGATGACGTCGGGAACCCCCTCGGGGGCGGGCCCAGGCTACGACGCCGGCTCCGGCGCCAACGGCCGCTGCGGCGCCTCGGACGCGCGCACGTGGACCGGCGGGCCGCGCTCCGGGAACGGGATCTCGACCCGATCGAAGTCGCGCGGCACGATCACCCGCTCCGGAGCCCCGGAGAACGCCGCTCGCGCCTCGTCGCGTAGCTCCGGGCCCGCGTAGCGAGGCGAGATGTGCGTGAGCGCCAGCATCGCCACCCCCGCCGCCGCCGCCAGCTCGGCCGCCCCCCGCGCCGTGGAGTGGGACGTCTCGACCGCGCGCTCGAGCTCGTCGTGGGCGAAGGTCGCCTCGTGTACGAGCAGGTCTGCCTCCCACGCCACCAGCCGGGTCATGTCACAGGGCGCCGTGTCGCCGGTGAGCACGACCCTGCGCCCGCGCCGGGGCTCCCCCATCACCTGCTCCGGCCGCACGCCGTTCACGGTCTCGCCGCGCTGTACGCGGCCGAAGTCGGGGCCCTCGACCAGGCCGAGCTCGCGGGCCCGGACGGGGTCGAACGCGCCGGGCCGCGGGTCCTCGACCAGCGCGAAGCCGATACCGGGCACCCCGTGGTCGGTGGCGTACGCGGCGATCCGGTAACCGTCGCGCTCGATCTCGTCGTTGGGCTCGAGCTCGACCAGCACCAGCTCGAAGCCGAGCCGGCCGATCACCGGCGCCAGCAAGCCGAGCACCCGCCGCAGCCCGGCCGGGCCGTGAATCCGAAGCGGCCGCTCGCGCTGGCGCAGGGCGAAGGTCTTCAGCATGCCGGGCAGCCCGAGCACGTGGTCGGCGTGGAAGTGCGTGATGAACACGTCCTCCAGCTCGATCAGGCCGATCGAGCGCATCATCTGCCGCTGCGTGCCCTCGCCGCAGTCCACCAGGAGGCGGTCGCCGCCGCGCCGGATGAGCGTGGCGGGCAGCCCGCGCCGGGCGCCGGGCGAGGAGCCGGCGGTGCCCAGGAACAGGACGTCGAGGTCCACGGACGGAACGCTAGTCGTCTAGTCCAGGCGGACGAGCGCGAACGACGGGGCGCCGTCCTCCACGCGCGCCAGCCCCATCGTGTGCGCCGGCGCCCGGCGGCGCTCGGTGGGGCTGCCGGGGTTGAAGATCTGGAAGCCGTCGGCCGCCGTCTCGTGCA
>Ga0081538_10002581_pt1 | contig 17571 bp, 12 predicted proteins | sample TabmetS5T2R1_FD_71022 | JGI IMG/M metagenome (GOLD analysis project Ga0081538, IMG submission 71022) | Tabebuia heterophylla rhizosphere microbial communities from the University of Puerto Rico - S5T2R1 | ecosystem: Host-associated > Plants > Roots > Rhizosphere ... | reverse complement strand
TCCGGCGTCAAGAAGGTGCTCGCCGTCGGTCGCGAGGCCAAGGAGATGCTGGGCCGCACGCCCGGCAACATCGTCGCCATCCGCCCGATGAAGGACGGCGTCATCGCCGACTTCGAGGTGACCGAGGCGATGCTGCGCTACTTCATCCAGAAGGCGCACCATCGCCGCACGCTGGTGCGCCCGCGAGTGATCGTGTGCGTGCCCTCGGGCAACATCACGTAGCGTTTGCCGGGCGAATTCACCAGCAGCGGAAACAGGGTCTGCGCCATATAGGGCGGCAGGTCGCGATCCCACTCCGCGTGCACGAGCAGCGTCGGCACGGTGATCTTGGCCGGGTCGTAATAGGCCTTGCCGGCGGCCCAGTATTCCTGGCTGTCCTGAATGACGCCGTTCGGCGCGCGAATGAATTGCGGGTTGCCTCTTGCACCTTCCGGATCGGTGGCGAAGGTCGCGTCCGCCCAGGCGTCGAACCAGCCGGCCGGAATGAGCGTCGCCTTCTTGTCCTCCGGGACGCCGGTCATCCAGCGCTGCAAGGCCTGCTCGCGCGTGACCGTGCGATAGGCGCCGAGCGGCCCCGGACCGGCCTGCACCAGTGACGCGGTCTGGCGGATCCAGCTCGGCGCGTACAGCACGAGCCGCTCGACCTTGCCCGGGTTCTGCGTGGTGTAGGTCGCCATGGTGACCGTGCCCCACGACCAGCCGATCAGGTTGAGGCGCGGGATGTTGCGCCGCGCCAGGATGAAATCGACCACGGCGCCGATGTCCCGGACCGCAGTGTCACCGCGCACGATCGGCAGGTTGGCCTTTGCGTCCTCGGCCATCTCCTTCGGTCGCGTGGATTTGCCGTAGCCGCGCAGGTCGACGAGATAGACGTCGTAGCCGCGCGCCGCGATGTAATCCATCCATGACAGGCCATCGAGCCCGAGGTCGAAGGCGGTCGAGGCCGGGTACGTCGCGCCATGAACGTAGAGGACCGTGCGCTCGGCCCGGAACGCGGTCATGTCCGCCGGCCGCTTGTTGCGCACGTAGAGCTGGATGCCCGGATCGGAGGTCACCATCGTGTCTTCGGTGACGAGCCGCGGCGCCTGGGCGAACGCCCCGCTCGCAATGCTCGCCGCGACCGCGCCGACCATGATTGACGTCAGTTTCATCTCTTTGCCCTCCATCTATCTTGCCTGCCCGTGGTACACCGTGTTCGGCCGCATGTCGGCCGCGAAGGCCACCCGGTTCGACATGTTGAAGAAGCCGGCCACTGCCGCGATGTCCCAGATGTCGCGGTCGGAGAATCCGGCGCGGCGCAATCTCTCGCGGTCCGGCTCCTCGATCAGCCAGGGCTCCGCCGTCAGCTTCACGGCAAAGTCGAGCATGGCGCGGTGGCGCCGGGACAGCCGCGCGCCGCGATAGTTCATCACCATCAGCTCGCCCAGCACCGGGTCGCCGGACAGCATGCGCACCTCGGCGCCGTGCGCCACCAGGCAATAGTAGCAGCGGTTCTGCGACGACACCGCGACCGCGATCATCTGGCGTTCGAGCTTGGAGAGCCCGGATGGCGCCAGCAGCAGCTCGCCGTACATGGCGACGAAGGGTTCGAGCTTGGCCATGTCGAACGCATAGGCCTTCAGCACGTTCGGCACGAAGCCGAGCCGCTCCTCGCACTTCTTGAAATAGGCCTCCATGGACGGGCTGAGCGGCACGGGCGTCAGGTCGAGGGCGATGATCTTCACATCGTCCTCGGCCGCGGCGCCGCCTCCGGCACCTTTTACCGCCGCGGCCGCGTCGACCTTCTTCGCGGCTCGTGATCCTCGCCCGGCGCGCCTTGCCGACAGACCGCGGACCGATTGCGGCGCAGGCTCTCGCTTTCTCGCCGGCAGGTCATCGGAATGGATGGCAGCGCCGCGCTTGAGCCGCAGCGCCGATCTTGCCGGCGTCGATGTTCTGCTCCGGCGCTTTTCGTTCTCTTTCGTTGTGGGCAAGGGCGCCTCCATCACGTCTTTTTTCCTACATGTGAGCAGCCTACAACCTTCTGCCCCTCGACGCGACGATCCGGATGGGGAAGAGTCGCAGCGGGAACGAAGCAGGCGGGACCATGGGAACGGCCGTCCAAGGCCTGATCGGCAGCGAGGAAGAGCGTGCCTGCCGCCGGCTCATCGAGCAGATGGGCACGATCCTCACCGGCTTGCGCGACGACATGCCGGATGGATTCGCGGCGGCGTTGTTCGCCCGCGCGGCGGCGGAAGACCTCCTGAGCTACGAGCCGCGCGAGCTTGCGGCGCTCGCCGAGGAGGCGTGGCAATTCCTGCTCGACCGCAAGCCGGCATCGCCGAAGATCCGCTTCGAATCGCGCGCCGGAACGGTGGGCGCCGAGCGCATCAAGTGGGTCTCGGTGCTGGAAATCGTCAACGACGACATGCCGTTCCTGCTCGATTCGGTGTTGGGCGAGCTGACCGAGCGCGGCATCGAGGTCCGCCTCGTCGTCCATCCGGTTTTCACCGTGGAGCGCGATACGAGCGGCGTCCTATTCGCGTTTCGCGGCGAGGGCCTCCCAAGCGGGACGGGATTGCGCGAGAGCTTCATCCACATCCACACCGAGCGCATCAACGACGAGGCGAAGCGGGGCGAGATCGTCCAGGCGCTCGAGCAGGCGCTGGCCGACGTGCGCGTCTGCGTTCAGGACTGGAGGCCGATGCTCGCGCGGCTGAACAATGTGATCGCCGAGCTCCAGGTGGGCCCGCCACCCTTGCCGGTCGATGAGGTCGCCGAAGCCGTGCAGTTCCTGCAGTGGCTGGCCAACAACAACTTCACCTTTCTCGGCTTCCGCTCCTACGCCTTTCCCAACCGCGTACGCGAGCTCGCGCCGCAGTTCGAGACCGGGCTCGGAATCCTGCGCGCGGCCGACGTGCGGGTGCTGCGCCGCGGTCGCGATCTCGTCTCGATCACGCCGGAAATCATGGAATTCCTCAATGAGCCGAAGACGCTCATCATCACCAAGGCCAACGTGCGTTCGCGCGTTCACCGGCGCGTGCACATGGATTACGTCGGCGTGAAGCACTTCGACATCGCCGGCAATCTGATCGGCGAGTACCGCTTCGTCGGGCTGTTCACCTCGACCGCCTACACCCGCCCGACGCGCTCGATTCCCTATCTGCGGCGCAAGGTCGATGCGGTGCTCACGCGCGCCGGCTTCGATCCCGACGGCCATTCCGGCAAGGCGCTCGCCAACGTGCTCGAGACCTATCCGCGCGACGAATTGTTCCAGATCGACGAGGACACACTCTATCACAACGCCCTGATGGTGATGCAGCTCGACGAGCGCCCGCGCATCCGCGTGCTGCCGCGCCGGGACCGCTTCGACCGGTTCGTGTCGGTGCTCGTCTACGTGCCGCGCGAGCGCTTTGGCAGCGCGACGCGGGCGGCCATTGGCAATTTTCTCGCCGAGACCTACAGGGGTCGGGTCTCCGCGTTCTATCCGTTCTTCACCGAAGGCCCGCTGGTGCGCGTGCATTACATCATCGCGCGCTACGAGGGCGAGACGCCGAACCCCGACCGGGCGGGGCTCGAGCAGGCGGTCGCCGCCATCGTGCGAACCTGGATCGACGGGCTGCAGGAGGCGCTCGCGCTGGTGCACGACTCGGTGAAGGCGCAGGCGCTGTTCAAACGCTATCGCGATGCTTTCTCGGTTGCCTACCAGGAGGCCTACGCGCCGTCGACCGCGGTCGGCGATATCAGGCTGATCGAAAGCCTCTCGTCCGCGCGCACGCTCGCCGTCGACTTCTACCGGAGCAGCGGCCGCTCCGAGGCTTTCGCCGGACTGAAAGTGTGGAGCCACGTGCGGCCGATCCCGCTGTCCGAGCGCGTGCCGGTGCTCGAGAACATGGGTTTCCGCGTGGTCGACGAGCGCACCTACCGGGTCGAGCCGCCGGCCGAAGGCGCGCCGATCGTGTGGCTGCACGACATGCTGCTGGAGCGGGCCGACGGACGGGTGATCGACATCCAGGCGCTCGAGCAGCGGCTCGAAGCCTGCTTCCTGGTGGTGATGCACGGGCGCGCCGAGAACGACGGCTACAACGCGCTCGTGCTGGAGGCCGGCCTTCCCTGGCGCGAGGTCACGCTCATTCGCACGATCTCGCGCTTCCTGCGTCAGGTTCGGGTGCCGTATTCGCAGGACTACATGTGGGCGACCCTGCGCAAGCACGCGGCGCTGGCGCCGGAGATCGTGGCGCTGTTTCACGCGCGCTTCGACCCGCGGCATGAGTTTTCGCCGGAAGAGCGCAGCCGGCGCGAGGCGGACATTCGCGCCCGCATCGAGACCGCGCTGCAGGACGTGCAGAGCCTCGACGAGGACCGCATCCTGCGCCGCTTCGTCAACGCGGTCGAGGCGGCAGTGCGCACCAGCTTCTACCAGATCGATGCGAGCGGGCAGGCGAAGGCAGCGATCGCCATCAAGTTCGAGAGCCGCAGCATCGAGGAGATGCCGGTGCCGCGCCCGCTCTTTGAGATTTTCGTCTATTCGCCGCGCGTGGAAGGAGTGCACCTGCGCTTCGGCAAGGTGGCGCGCGGCGGCCTGCGCTGGTCCGACCGGCCGCAGGACTTCCGCACCGAGGTGCTCGGCCTGGTCAAGGCGCAGCAGGTGAAGAATGCCGTGATCGTGCCGGTCGGAGCGAAAGGCGGGTTCGTGCCGAAGCACCTGCCGGTGGGCGGCCCGCGCGAGGCGATCCAGACCGAGGGCGTCGCCGCCTATACGACGTTCGTTTCGAGCCTCCTCGATGTCACCGACAATATCGGGTCCGAGGGCGTGATCGCACCGCCCAACGTGGTGCGGCGCGATGGCGACGATCCCTATCTGGTGGTCGCGGCCGACAAGGGAACCGCGACCTTCTCCGACATCGCCAACGGCATCTCGGCGCAATACGGCTTCTGGCTCGGCGACGCCTTCGCGTCCGGCGGCTCGGCCGGCTACGACCACAAGAAGATGGGCATCACGGCGCGCGGCGCCTGGGAGGCGGTCAAGCGCCATTTCCGCGAGCTCGACGTCGACATCATGACTACCCCGTTCACCGTCGTCGGCATCGGCGACATGTCGGGCGACGTGTTCGGCAACGGCATGCTGCTTGCTCGGACGATCCGGCTGGTCGCCGCCTTCGACCACCGCCACATTTTCATCGACCCCGCGCCCGACCCGACGGCGAGCTTCGCCGAGCGCAAGCGCCTGTTCGACCTGCCGCGCTCGAGCTGGCAGGACTACAAGAAGGACCTGATCTCGCCGGGGGGCGGCGTTTTCTCCCGCACAGCCAAGGAGATCCGTTTGTCACCGCAGGCGCAGGAGCTGCTCGCCCTGCCGCCCAAGGTGACGCCCCAGGTGGTGATGCGGGCGATCCTGAAATCGTCCGTCGACCTCCTGTGGTTCGGAGGCATCGGCACCTATGTGCGCGCCTCGCACGAAACCGACGACATGGTCGGTGACCGCGCCAACGACCCGATCCGCGTCACCGCCAACGAGCTCAAATGTCGCGTCATCGGCGAGGGCGCCAATCTCGGCATGACCCAGCGCGGCCGCATCGAGGCGGGCCTGTGCGGCATCAAGCTCAACACCGACGCCATCGACAACTCGGCGGGCGTGAACACCTCGGACGTCGAGGTCAACATCAAGATTGCGCTCGGCGGCCCGACCCGCGACGGCCGGCTGACCAGTGAAAGCCGCAACGCGCTGCTCGCCGGGATGACCAACGAGGTCGGCGATCTCGTGCTGCGCAACAACTACCTGCAGACGCTGGCGCTGTCGCTGGCCGAACGGCGCGGAATCGAGGATCTGGGCTTTCAGCAGCGGTTCATGCAGACGCTGGAAATGCGCGGCCTTCTCGACCGTACGGTCGAGTTCCTTCCCGACGACATGGAGATCGCCGATCGGCGCCGCCGCGGCGTCGCGCTGACGCGGCCCGAGCTCGCGGTGCTGCTCGCCTATGCCAAGCTTGCGCTCAAGGACGAACTGATCGATTCGCCGGTGCCCGATGATCCGTATCTCGGTCGCGAGCTCGGCCGCTATTTTCCCAAGGCCATCACCGACCCCTTCCCCGACGCGGTCGCCACGCACCAGCTGCGGCGCGACATCATCGTGACCCAGCTGGCAAACTCGATGATCAACCGCGGCGGGCCCGCGCTCGTGGTCCGCATCGCCGATCAGACCGGCGCGGCGGCAGCCCAGATCGCCGCGGCATTTGCGGCGGTGCGCGACAGCTTCGCCATGACGGCGCTCAACGGCACGATCGACGCGCTCGACGCCAAGGTCGGCGGCAAGCTGCAGCTCGATCTCTACGCCGCCGTCCAAGACCTCCTGCTCGATCGCATCATCTGGTTCCTGCGCAACGTCGACCTGTCGCAAGGGCTCGCCAGCGTGGTCGAGCACTACCGCGCTGGCATCGAGGCCATGCAGGCCGCGCTGGCTCACGTGCTGCCGGGCGAGGCGGCGGCGGCGCGCGACGCACGGATCGCCGCGTTGACGCACGCCCAGGTCCCCGACGAGCTGGCGCACCGCATCGCCGATCTGCCGCTCTTGGCGGCCGCGCCGGACGTGGTGCTGGTTGCCGATCGCACGAAGAAACCGGTGCGCGAGGTGGCAGCGACTTATTTTGCGGCCGGCGCCTTCTTCAAGCTCGATCGCATCGTCGATGCGGCGCGCGGCATCAACGTCACCGATTATTTCGATCGGCTGGCGCTCGACCGCACGCTCGACTCGATCGGTGCAGCCGAGCGGCGGCTCGCCGCCGAGATGCTGCGCGACGGCGCCGCCGGACCGCAGGCGGTCGAAGCCTGGGTCAACACGCGGCAAAGCGAGGTCGGCCGCATCCGCGCCGCGGTCGACGAGATCGCCGGCTCCGGCCTCACCCTGTCCAAGCTGGCCGTCGCCGCAAGCCTGCTCGGCGATCTGGTGCGGACTGATTGAGTACAGGCGCACCCGGTCACGCCTCCCGCCGCGCCATCGCCGGCTGGGTGCTGTTCGACTGGGCCGCGCAGCCGTTCTTCACCCTCGTCACCACCTTCGTCTATGCGCCCTATTTCGCCTCCGCCGTGATGGCTGATCCAGTGCAGGGCCAGGTGCTGTGGGGTTACGCCAAGGCGGCGGCCGGGCTGGCGATCGCCACGTTCTCGCCGGTGCTGGGCGCCATCGCCGATGCGGCCGGCCGGCGCAAGCCGTGGATCGCCGCGTTCGGCGCCCTCCTGTTCGCCGGCTCGGCGGCGCTGTGGTGGGGCAAGCCCGGCGAGGGGGCGATGCTCGTCCTCGTCGCCTTTGCGGTCGCCAGCATCGGGGCGGAATTCGCCACCGTGTTCAACAACGCCATGATGCCCGATCTGGTGCCGCGCGAACGTCTCGGCCGGCTCTCCGGCACCGGCTGGGCGACTGGCTACGTCGGCGGGCTGATCAGCCTCGCCATCGTGCTCGGATTTCTCGCCGCCAATCCGCAGACCGGCAAGACGCTCATCGGTCTCGCGCCGTGGCTCGGCCTCGATCCGGCTTCCCGCGAAGGCGACCGGGCCACCGGCCCGTTGTCGGCGATCTGGTTCGCCGTCTTCGTGTTGCCGCTGTTCCTGTTCACGCCCGATCATGCCCCCCGCCTGCCCCTGCGCACGGCCATCGGATCAGGCTTGCGGACGCTTTCCGACACGCTGCGCAGCCTGCTGCAGCGGCGCGATGCCGCGCTCTTTCTCCTCGCCTATATGATCGCCGCCGACGGCCTCGTCGCCTTGTTCGCCTTCGGCGGCATCTATGCGGCCGGCACCTTCGGCTGGGGCACGATCGAGATCGGCATATTCGGGATCGTGCTGACCATCACCGGCGCGATCGGGGCCTATGTGGGCGGCAGGCTCGACGATCGGTTCGGTCCGAAGCCGGTGATCCTCGGCAGCCTCGCCGCCCTGATCGGCGCCCTCATGGCAATCCTGCTGATCGAGCCCGATTACATCCCGCTGCTCGGGCCGGTGGAGCGGCCCGCCGCCGGCGGCGGGCTCTACGGCGCCGCGGCCGAGCGCACCTTCCTCGCGCTCGGGATGATCATCGGTGTTGCGGCCGGACCGCTGCAGGCGTCCGCCCGCACGCTCTTGGTGCGGCTCGCTCCCGCCGACCGCGTCACCCAGTTCTTCGGCCTGTTCGCGCTGTCCGGCAAGGTGACCTCGTTCATCGGGCCGTTCCTGGTCGGCGCCGTCACCGCCGCGACGCTGAGTCAGAAGGCCGGCATGGCGGTGCTGGTGGGGTTTTTCGTCGTCGGATTCGCGCTGCTGTCACGGGTACGATTGCCGACCTAGCTTAACTATTGCCGGAAAAATGGCGCGGGCCGGCATCATCCACGCCTCCAGGAGCGTGCTCGCCTCGTCGAAGTGGAGGCGAGGCTGCATGGGCGAAACGCGTACCTGCTAACTCTCTCACCGTTGGCAAGTCCATTCATATTCTACGAACGTTCAAATTGGCGGTAGCAAAGCGCGCAATCGCGGCCGTCCGTACAACTCACGGAAATATGAAGGCGACCACACGATCTGCCTGACCATTATCGTGGACGTTTTTGGTCTATCTTGCCGAAAAGACCGGAAGCTTCCTGCCGCCCGACCTTCGGCGTAAGGTCGAAGTGATGCAATGGTTGTTCTGGCAAATGGGCGGGCTCGGACCGATGGCCGGCCAATCACCACTTCAGCCAATATGCGCCGGAAAGACTCGCTTACGCCATCGATCGCTATGTCAAGGAGACCAACCGTCTGTACGGAGTGCTGAACAAGCGCCTTGCCGATCGCGAGTTCGTCGCGGGTGAGTACTCGATCGCGGACATGGCGGCTTACCCGTGGATCGTTCCCCACGAACGGCAGGGCCAGAATTTGGGGGATTTCCCGCATCTGAAGCGATGGTTCGAGACGATCAAGGCGCGGCCGGCCACGGTGCGGGCGTATGATATGGCCAATGCGATCAACACGCAGCCAACGGTAAGCGATGAGGAGTCAAGAAGGCTCCTTTTTGGCCAGACCGCCGCAATCGTCGCCGAGCCGGAGATGGCGACTCGCTATTGAACGAATAGCCAACGGGCATTGGCATCGAGCGGACGAAAAGACGCAGGCTCTCCAGCAGTTTTCTGCTCGTCGAAGAGGATTGTCACAGAAAGGGAGGAAGCAATGCCGAATAATCGCAGGGAATTCATGACGCTGGCCAGCGCCACGGCAGCGGTGGCGGGGGCTGCGCTCGCGGCCGCCCCGGCGGCCGCCCAGACGGCGACGCCTGGGCAGTTCAGGGCTGTCAAGGCGCTCGCCTTCGATGCCTACGGAACGCTGTTCGACGTTTTTTCCGTCACCGCGTTGTGCGAGCAACTGTTCCCGGGCAAGGGCACTCAGCTTGCGCAGACTTGGCGCTTCAAGCAGCTCCAGTACAGCCTGATGCGCAGCCTCATGGGGCGCCATCGCGACTTCTGGGGCCTCACCGAAGACGGTCTCGTCTGGGCCAGCAAAAACCTGAAGGTCGACCTGACGGCCGACAAGAAGAAGCAACTGATGGACGCCTATTTGAGTCTCGCGGCCTTCCCGGATGTAAAGCCGGGCCTCGAGGCGCTCAAGCAGCAGGGGCTCAAGCTCGCCATCCTGTCCAACGGCGAGCCGAAGATGCTGGAGGCAGCGGCAAAGAGCGCCGGCATCCGCGATCTGCTCGACGAGATCATCAGCGTCGAGGAGGTGAAGATCTTCAAGACCAGCAATCGAGTCTACTGGCTCGCTACCGAGCGCCTGAAGGTGAGCAATCCGGAGCTCGGGTTCGTCTCCGCGAACAACTGGGATGGGGTCGCAGCAGTGTCGGCTGGATTGCGGACGTTCTGGATCCAGCGCACCGCTGCCGAGGTTCCCGAGGAGTTGGGGTTCCAGGTCGACACGACCGTCAAGGCGATCACGGACCTGCCGGCCCTGTTGCGCGGCTAGCACCGCACAAGGGCCTGAGAGAAGATTGAGATTTCGATTGAGGCGCCGACAGCCGCGCCGGTCGACTTCGTTCACTCCACGACCGGTCGCGGCTTGCGGTGCAAGAGAGGATGAAATGCTCGAGCTCTACCACAGTATCAATTCGGTCTGCGCCCAGAAGGTTCGCATCGCCCTGGAGGAGAAGGGCCAGCAGGCGACGGACCACATCATGACGTTGCGCGGCGACCAGTATGAGCCCGCCTATCTGAGGCTCAATCCGAACGGCGTCGTACCCACCCTGGTGCACGACACCGAACCTATTATCGAATCGTCGCTCATCCTCTATTACATCGACGAGGTCTTTCCCGCGCCGCCGCTGATGCCGAAAGATCCGCGCCAGCGGCACCGCGTGCGCTCGTACAACAAGTTCATCGACGAATACTTGCACAATTCCTGCACCATCCTGACGTTTGCGACCGCCTTCCGCCCTGCCTTCCTAAAAATGCCGCGCGACACATGGCTGGCCGAAATCAACAAGGCGCCGCTCAAGCGACGCGCCGAGTACAAGCGCAGCGTGATTGAGCATGGACTCGATTCCGAATTCGTGCTGGAGGCGCTGGCGCACCACCGAAAGCTGCTGTCGTGGATGGCCGGCTCGCTGCAAGGCGCCCGGTATCTTGCCGGCGACAGCTTCTCCAACGCGGACTGCGCAGTGATCCCTTACATCCTGAGGCTCGAGCTCTTGAAGCTCGAAGGCCTGTGGGAGCAGCACGCGTCTATCGCCGATTGGTGGGCCCGGATGCGCACGCGGCAATCGGTCAAGGCCGCGATATTCGATCGCATGTCCGAGGTCGACTGGGCTCCATTCAGGAATCTCGCGCCCGATCCGTGGCCGAAAGTGCAGACCTTGCTAAAGGCAGCCTGAGCCCTGGCCGCCCGCCGGCGGGATGCTTCAATGCCTGAATTGACGGACCCCGCTGAACACCATGGCAAGGCCGGCTGCGTCGGCCGCGGCGATCACCTCGTTGTCGCGCATCGCACCTCCGGGTTGGATCACAGCGGTGGCCCCGGCTTCTGCGACGGCGAGCAAGCCATCGGCAAATGGAAAGAACGCGTCGGACGCCGCAACCGATCCGATCGTTGCCGGCTCGCTCAACCCGGCGGCCTGAGCGGCATCGCGCGCCTTCATGGCGGCGATGCGCGCCGAGTCGACCCGGCTCATCTGGCCGGCACCGATACCGACCGTCGCGCCATCCTTGGCGTAGACGATGGTATTCGACTTGACGTGCTTGCAGACCCGGAAGGCGAACTTCAGATCGGCAAGCTCGTTCGCGGTCGGCTGCCGTTTGGTCACGACCTTGAAATTGAGTTCATCCGCATTCGCGTCGTCACGCGTCTGCACCAGCAGGCCGCCCGCCACCGAGCGCACGGTCCAGCCCTTTGCATAAGGATCCGGCAGGCCTCCGGCCACCAGCAGGCGGGTGTTCCTGCGCTTGGCAATCAGCGCCCGCGCTTCCACGTCCGCTTCGGGAACGATGATGACGTCGGTCACCGTTTTGACGATTGCCGCGGCTGTCTCGCCGTCTAGCGGACCGTTCAAGGCGATGATGCCGCCGAAGCGGCTGACCGGGTCGCAGGCGACCGCGCGCGCATAAGCGTCCTTGAATGTCGCGCCGGTTGCCACGCCGCACGGGTTGGCGTGCTTGATGATGGAAACCGCGGGCGAAATGCGTGGATCGAACTCGGCGACCAGCTCGAACGCAGCGTCCGCATCGAGGATGTTGATGTAGCTCAGCTCGAGACCTTGCAGCTGCTCGGCCGTCGTGACGCCGAAACGCGGCTGCGCCTCGGCGTAGAAGGCGGCCCGCTGGTGCGGGTTCTCCCCGTAGCGGAGCGCCTGGCGCAGGCGGCCGGCGAACGTACGCCAGGCCGGCGGACGGGTCTCGCCTTCCTGCGCCAGCCGTTCGGCGAACCAATTGGCGATTGCCGCGTCGTAGGCGGCAGTGCGCGCATAGGCCTTGGCGGCGAGGCGCTGGCGCAGCGCCAGCGTGGTCGCGCCGCCGTGGGCGTTGAGCTCGGCGAGGACGCTGTCGTAATCCGCCGGGTCGATCACGACCGCCACGTCGGCATGATTCTTCGCCGCGGCGCGGATCATCGCCGGCCCGCCGATGTCGATGTTCTCGACGCATTCGGCGTAGGCCCCGCCACCCGCGGCCGTGTCCTCGAACGGATAGAGATTGACCGCGACGAGATCGATCGGGCGGATGCCGTGCGCCTCCATCGCGGCAACGTGGCTCGCCTCGGAGCGGATCGCGAGCAGGCCGCCGTGCACGTTCGGGTGCAGGGTCTTGACCCGGCCATCCATCATTTCCGGAAAGCCGGTTAGCTCGGCCACGTCGACGACGATCAGCCCCTCGGCGGCGAGCGCCCGGGCGGTGCCGCCGGTGGAGACGAGCTCGACGCCGCGCTCGGCGAGCGCCCGGGCGAAAGCCGCAAGGCCGCGCTTGTCGGAGACCGACAGCAGGGCGCGGGTGACGCGACGCAGGTGCTTGCTCATAGCGGCAGCTCAGGCTCCATCTCGGCACCGCGCCGCGAATTCGGCTCGGCCCGCTCCATATGCGCGAAGGTCCAGCGCACGGAAGCGGTTTTTCGCGCATGGCCGTAGATCACGATCTGCACCGTGCGGCGCGGCCCATCGGTGGCCGCGAGATAGGCACTTTCCTCCACTTCGACCCGATCCTCATAGGCCGTGAAGCTCCACACCTGCCGGTTCGGCAGCATCAGCATCACGCTGCGACCGTCCGTCAACCGGCTCGCCTTCACGGCCGGATGGAGATGGAACCGAACCGCGAAGGCGTCGGGCCGGTTGGCGGGCAGGCTTTCGCCGTGCTCGGGAAGGAACGCGTCCTCGCCATCGAGCCGGCCGCCGTCACGCGCCAGCCGGATCGTGCGCTGATGCACGACGCCGTAGCGTTGGCCGTAGCCGTCGTGCGAGGCGCGCAGCAGCGCGCCGTCGCCGCGATCCTCGCGCATGACCGGCACCTCGGTCGGGCCGGCGACGATCGGGATGCCGACCAGCCGTTGCAGCGAGCCCGAGCCGAGAAAGCGGCACGAAGAGGAATCGTTGAACGTCACGGTGGAATGCGCGGCGGTGGCGCGGGCGAGCTGCCGCCAGCTCTCGCGATTGGTGGCCGGCAGCCCGCAGTTCACGACGATGCGGTGCTGCTGCGACGAGAGCTCGAACGACAGGCAGCCGGCATGGGCCTCCTGACTCAGCGCCATCGGCGGCGCCCGCCCGGTGTCCACCACCACCACCATGTCGTCGGCCTGCAGGCGCTGGTAACCCGAATACGGCGTGTTCGCCACCGGCGTGCCGCGCGCATCGTCATACGCGAGCACGGTGGCGAGCCGGTCGCCTGGGGTCGGGCCCATGCCGTTGAACAGGGCGAAGTTGCCGTCGCCGTGACGGAAGAAGCGCAGCATCGGCATCATGCGGTCGATGGCGTTGTTCAGCGCCGGCGGCGGCACCAGATTGCGCGCGGCGAACGCCTGGCGCAGCGGCAGGAGATCGAGCAGGAGGTCGATCAGGGCGCCGGGATTGCGGCTGATGTGACCGCCGTCGGGAAGAATCTGGCGCTGCAGCTCGTCGACCAGGCGCCGCGTGGTCGCCTTCAGCAGCCGCTCCTGACCGGCCATGCACAGGGCCGCGGCGGTGAGCGCGATGACGCATTGAAAGCGCGCCAGGCCGTCGCGCGTGTTTCCGGCGGTGCGCCGCAGGTAGCGAATCTGGCGGCTCAGGCTGCGCAGGAACCGCCGGTAGAACCGCGCATCCGCATCGTGCAGCACGAGCGGCGCCTGGCTGAGCCAGGACATGACGCGGCGTGCCACGACTTCCGGGCGCCAGGCAGTCGAATCCCACGAGCCGTGCAGCGAAATCCATTCGTCGACCAGAGCGCGCGCATTGGCGCGGGCGATGCCGGATTCAGCGGCGCGCAGGTGGCGCAGCCACCCGAACCCGAACAAGACCTCAGCCCATTCCTCGGAGGGCGGCAGAATCACGAAAGGCGAGCGTCCGTCGCACATCACGACCTTGCCGGCGAAAGCGAAGCGGCCGGCGTAGATCTCGCTCGCCCGCGTTGGATCGGCGGTGCGCAGGTCCTGCGGCGCGATGATTAGCCGGTCGGTGCCGGCCGAGGCGAAGCGCCAGCGCACCAACGGGTGCGCGTTCAGGCGCGCCAGCGCGACCATGAGAGCGCACCGCCCCACGAACAAGGAGAGCTTGGCACGCTCCGCGATCAGTCCGCGGGACATGGACCGGCTCTCCTCCCCACCGCGATGCCTCCGGCGCCCCAGTCCAGGCAACATAGCGAACGGTCCTGTCACGGCCAACACAGCGTCAAGGCGCGGGAAGGATCTCACAACCGCTGCAGGCGGGCGGCGTAGAACCCGTCGAGGCCGGCCATGCGCGCATCGGGATCGCCCAGATGGCAGGGAAGCGTGCGCAAATCGCCTGTTTCGGTGACGAATTCCGCAAAACCCCCGACTTCGGCAGCAGAAATGGGCTGCCGGCGCACGCGCGGCTCGCGTTCCAGCAGGGCCGCGATCTGCGCCTCGCCTTCCTCCGGCTCCAACGAGCAGCTGCAATAGACAAGCGTTCCACCCGGTCGCGTCAGGTCGACGGCTCGGTCGATCAACGGGCGCTGCAGCGCGGCCATCGCGGCGACGTCCTCGTCGCGCTTCAGGTATGGAATGTCAGGATGGCGCCGGATGGTTCCGGTCGACGAGCATGGCGCGTCCACCAGCACGGCGTCGAATGGGCCTCCCTGCCATGTCAAGACGTCGGCCGCGATGACGTCGGCCGCCAGCGAAAGCCGCGCCAGGTTCTCGTTCAGCCGCGCGAGCCGGCTCGGCGCGCGGTCGACGGCCGCAACCTGTGCGCCGGCGAGCGCGAGCTGCGCCGTCTTGCCGCCGGGCGCCGCACAAAGATCGGCAACCTTGCGGCTGCGTACGTCGCCGAGAAGCCGCACCGGCAGCGCGGCCGCGGCATCCTGGACCCACCAGGCGCCCTCGGCATAGCCGGGCAGCCGTGCGACCGGCCCGTGCGCGATCAGGCGCACGGTGCCGGTCGCGAGCGCGCGCCCGCGCAGACGCGCGGCCCAGCCTGCCGCATCGTTCTTCACCGTCAGGTCGAGTGGCGGCTCGTGGCTGTGCGCTGCGGCGATCGCGCGGGCCTTGGCGCGGCCGTAGGTTCGGCTCCAGCGGCGCATCAGCCAATCGGGCGTGTCGAGGCGGGCATCGGCGGCGGCCGGGCGTTCGCGCGCGATCCGCCGCAGCACGGCGTTGATCAACCCGGCGTAGCGCGCCGCGCGGCGGTCGGCCTGGGCCAGCCGCACCGCGAGATCGACCGCGGCGTGATCCGGCACGTCGAGCCAGAGGATCTGCGCGGCGCCGATCAGCAGGATCGCCTCGAGACGCGGCGCGTCGGCCGGATAGCCGCGATCGAGCGCGGCATCGAGCAGGTGGCGCAGCGTGCCGAGACGGCGCAGCGCGGTGGCCACCAGCTTGCGCACCAGCGCGCGATCGCGATCGGCCAGCACCGGCAGGCCGGGATGAACATGCTCGCCGTCAAAATGATCGTCGAGCGGGCGATGCCGCCGCAACACGCCATCGAGGATGTCGACCGCGATGCGCCGCGCAGCAAGTCCGGGAACGTCTGTTGCGGGGAACCTCTGGGGACGGGACATCGGCCCTGAACTCGACTGACATGAACGCGAATCACACTTCGTCCCCGGCGGGACAGTGGACGCATTCACGTCGCCGGTTCAAGCGGACCTTGGTATCATGGCGTGCCGCAGCGGATCGCGCATCAACCCCACGGTCCGGACGCGCGCGAGCCGCCCCACGGGCCGCGCCGTGGGCCGGTGCCCGAGCTGCCCCCACCCGGGAAGCTCCCCTGGCCCATCTCGCGCGCGAGCTCCATCAGCGCGGCAATGCGGTTCTCGGTCGCCGGATGGGTCGAGAACAGATTGTCCATGCGCGCGCCGGACAGCGGGTTGACGATGAACAGGTGCGCGGTCGCGGGATTACGCTCTGCCGGCTCGTTCGGCACCGCGTGCGCGTACTGCTCGATCTTGGCCAGGGCGGAGGCGAGCCATTCCGGCTGGCCGGCAATCTGGGCGCCGAGGCGATCGGCGGCGTACTCGCGCGTGCGGCTGATCGCCATCTGCACGATCATGGCGGCGATCGGCGCTAGGATCACCAGCAACAGCGTGCCGATGATTCCCATGCCCTGGTTGTTGTCGCGGTGGCCGCCGAAGAACATGCCGAACTGCGCCAGCATGGAAATGGCGCCGGCGATGGTCGCCGTGATGGTCATCGTCAGCGTGTCGCGATTCTTGATGTGGGCGAGCTCGTGCGCCAACACACCCGCCACCTCTTCGCGGCTGAGCGTATCGAGCAGGCCGGTGGTCACGGCGACGGCGGCACGCTCGGGATTGCGGCCGGTCGCAAAGGCGTTGGGCTGCGGATTGTCCATGAGATAGGTGCGCGGCATCGGCAGGCCGGCATTGCGGGAGAGGTCGCGCACCATGGCGAACAACTCGGGCGCTGTGCGCTCGTCCACCTCGTGGGCGCCGTGCATCGACAGGACGAGCTTGTCGGCATTCCAGTAGCTGAACAGGTTCATCGCCGCCGCGATGAGGAAGGCGATCATCATGCCGCCCTGCCCGCCGATGAGGTAGCCGACGGCCATGAACAGGGCGGTCAAGCCTGCAAGCAGAATGGCGGTGCGCAGATAATTCATCGCTTCGCTCCCCGACACCGAACCGGGCCACCAACGCCCGGCCCACGGTGGATTGCCGGCGCGCAAATGGGAAGTGGTATTTCCTGCCGCAAGATCGCCTCCGCCGGGTGCGACGCCGCGTCCGCGGTTCAGACCGGTCGGACCCGGCGGCGCATGCGCTGGCGCGCCATGGCTCGGCGCCGGCGCCTTTACATTACCACAAATTCCTATATCATGTAAACTTTCCTAGGATTAAATCCGTGATACGGGCGGGATCGATCGCGCTACTGAGCGGCTTTGCCCTCGGCGTCCTGGCCGGGACGACGATCCCGCCGCTCCGCTTGGCGGGCCGGCCCGCGGTCGGCGCATCGGTAGCGGACCAGTCCGCCGGCCAGCCGGCGGACTGGCGCGCGGTCGTTGGCGTCTATGCGGCCGAGCTCATCCGGGTGATCGACGGCGACACGTTCGAGGCGCGCGTGCAGGTCTGGCCTGGTCTCACCGTGACCACCAAGGTGCGCCTGCGCGGCATCGATGCGCCGGAGATGACCGCGCGCTGCGCCCACGAGCGGAGCAAGGCCGAGGCGGCGCGCGCGACACTTCAATCCATTCTCGCCGACGGCGACCTCACGGTGCTGCGCGTCGGTCTCGACCGGTTTGGCGGTCGCGTCATCGCCGAGGCGGCGACCCGGCGCACGGGCGATGTCTCGGCGGCGCTCATCGGCCAAGGCGTGGCGCGCGCCTATGCGGGCGGGCGGCGCGACGGCTGGTGCTAGTGCCCCGCTTCCGAAGTTCGTGATACATTGCAGCACGTTCTGACACGAACTTCGGAAGCAAAGGGGCACTAGCAAGTATATTGATTCTAGTGCCGCTTTTCG
>Ga0081538_10002580_pt1 | contig 17573 bp, 16 predicted proteins | sample TabmetS5T2R1_FD_71022 | JGI IMG/M metagenome (GOLD analysis project Ga0081538, IMG submission 71022) | Tabebuia heterophylla rhizosphere microbial communities from the University of Puerto Rico - S5T2R1 | ecosystem: Host-associated > Plants > Roots > Rhizosphere ... | reverse complement strand
CACCCCCACGTCTACTCCGACCGCATCCTGCGCCCCGGCGACCCGGCCTTCTTCGACATCCTGCACAGCTACAACGGCTACCGGACCTGCTACTACCGCTGCTTCGCGGTCGGCAGCGCGTCGGCGGCCATGCGCGACGCCTACGTCCGCTGCCGCGACTACATGGACGAGGCCATCGCCCTGGTCAAGCCGGGCGCGACCACGGCCGACATCGTCTCGGTCTGGCCCAGGGCGGAGGAGTTCGGCTTCCCCGACGAGGAGGCCGCCTTCGCCCTCCAGTACGGGCACGGGGTCGGCCTGTCGATCTGGGAGAAGCCGATCTTCAGCCGGCTGGTCTCCCTCGACCATCCCGAGGTGCTGGAGGAGGGCATGCTGTTCGCGCTCGAGACCTACTGGCCGGCGGCCGACGGCTGGTCGGCGGCCCGGATCGAGGAGGAGGTGGTGGTCACCGCCGACGGCTGCGAGGTGATCACCAAGTTCCCGGCCGAGGAGCTGCTGGTCGCCGGCCAGCGCTACTGGGCCGTGGACGGGCCGCTGCCGGCCACCCGGGAGGCCGAGTCCCACCGCAACCGGAGGGTGACCTCATGACCGTCGTCGCCGAGGAGCCAAGGGTCGAGGAGCTGCTCGAGCTGTACGAGCGGATGGCCCTCATCCGGGCGACCGAGAAGGCCGCCTACGACCTGTTCATGGCCGGGCTGGTCAAGGGCACCACCCACCTGGCCTCGGGGCAGGAGGCGGTGGCCGTCGGGGCCAGCGCCGCCCTGGAGCCGGACGACTACGTGTTCGCCACCTACCGCGGCCACCACCACGCCATCGCCCGCGGGGGCAGCCCCGAGGGCTGCCTGGCCGAGCTGATGAGCCGGGCCACCGGGATGTGCGGGGCCAAGGGCGGGTCCATGCACCTGACCGTGGCCGACCACAACATGCTCGGGTCGTACGCCATCGTCGGGGCCCACCTGCCGATGGCCTGCGGGGCCGCCTGGTCGGCCAAGCTGCGCGGCACCGCCCAGGTCGCGGTGGCCTTCTTCGGCGACGGGGCGACCAACATCGGCGCCTTCCACGAGGCCCTCAACCTGGCCGCGGTGTGGAAGCTGCCGGTGCTGTTCGTCTGCGAGAACAACCTCTACATGGAGTACACCTCGATCAAGTCGGTGACCCCGGTCGCCCAGCCGGCCGCCGGCCGCGCCCCCGCCTACGGGCTCCCGGCCGAGGTGATCGACGGCAACGACGTCGTCGCCGTGCAGCGGGCGGTGGCGGCGGCCGCCGCCCGGGCCCGGGCCGGGGACGGCCCGACCGTGATCGAGGCCCTCACCTACCGCCACCACGGGCACTCGCGCAGCGACCCGGGCAAGTACCGGCCCCAGGAGGAGGTCGAGGCCTGGCTCAAGCGCGACCCGCTGCTGGTCCTGGCCGAGCGGCTGCGCGACCGCGGGGTCGAGCAGGCCCAGGTCGACGAGCTCGACGGCAAGGTCCGCGACGAGGTCGCGGCCGCCGTCGAGGCGGCCAAGGCGGCCCCGCCGCCCGACGAGGCGAGCGCGTTCACCGACGTGTGGGCGGACGGAGGTGCCCAATGGCGGACCTGATGACCTACCGGGACGCGGTGGCGGCCGGGATCGCCCAGGAGATGCGGCGCGACGAGACGGTGGTCTGCCTCGGCGAGGACATCGGCGCCGCCGAGGGCGTGTTCAAGACGGCCGCCGGGCTGTTCGCCGAGTTCGGCCCCGAGCGGGTCTGGGACACCCCGATCAGCGAGCAGGCGATCGTCGGCGCGGCCATGGGCGCGGCCATGACCGGGCTGCGGCCGGTGGCCGAGATCATGTTCTCCGACTTCCTGGCCTGCTGCTGGGACTACGTCGCCAACGAGATCCCCAAGGTGCGCTACATGACCGGCGGCCAGGTCAGCGTCCCCTTGGTCGTCCGCACGGCCAACGGCGGCGGCCTCGGCTTCGGCGCCCAGCACTCCCAGGCGGTCGAGAACTGGGCCTTCGCCGTCCCGGGGCTCAAGATCGCCGCCCCCTCGACCCCGGCCGACATGGTCGGGCTGATGGCCGCGGCCATCCGCTCCGACGACCCGGTGCTGGTGTTCGAGCACAAGGGCCTATTCGCCTCCAAGGGCGACCCGCCGCCCTCCGGCGACCACGTCGTGCCCCTCGGCGCCGCCGAGGTCCGCCGTCCCGGCGGCGACGTCACCCTGGTCGCCCTGGCCTCGACCGTGCCGACGGCCATGGCCGCGGCCGAGCAGCTGGCCGCCGACGGGATCGACGCCGAGGTGATCGACCTGCGCTGCCTGGTCCCCCTCGACGCCCGCACGGTGCTCGGCTCGGTCGCCCGCACCAGCCGCCTGGTCGTCGTCGAGGAGAACCCCTACCAGGGCGGCTGGGGCGCCACCGTGGCCTCGATCGTGGCCGAGGAGGCCTTCTACGACCTCGACGCCCCCGTCCGCCGGGTCGCCGGCGCCTGCGTCCCCCTGCCCTTCGCGGCCAACCTGGAGCAGGCCGTCGTCCCCACCGCCGACCGGCTCGCGACCGCCGTCCGGGAGGTCGTGGAGAACTAGCCGCGCACGGCCAGCTCCGCGAGCTTGGGGTCCTGGCCGCCGAATCCCGCGGGGCGCTAGAACGGCGGGTTGTCGGGGTCCGCGCCGTAGACCTGGCGGCCCTCGATCCAGGCGGTCTCGACCCGGGAGCGGGCGTCGAGGGGGTCACCGGACCAGACGCAGAGGGTGGCGTCCTTGCCGGGCTCCAGGGAGCCGAGGCGGTCGTCCAGCCCGAGGACGCGGGCCGGGGTCAGGGTGACGGCCCGCACGGCGTCGGCCGGGGCGAGGCCCTCGCGCACGGCCAGGGCGGCCTGGACGTGGAGGAGGTGGACGGGCACGACCGGGTGGTCGGTGATGATGCCGAGCTCGACCCCGGCAGCGGCCAGCCGGCCCGGGTTGGCCAGGGAGCGGTTGCGCAGCTCGACCTTGGAGCGGGAGGTCAGCAGGGGGCCGATCAGGACGGGCACCTGACGCTCGGCCAGGCGGTCGGCGAGCAGCACGGCCTCGGTGCCGTGGTCGATGACCAGCCGGTAGCCGAACTCGTCGGCCAGGCGCAGGGCGGTGGCGATGTCGTCGGCCCGGTGGCAGTGCTGCCGCCACGGGATCTCGCCCTCCAGGACCAGGCCGAGCGCCTCCCAGCGCAGGTCGCGCTCGAACGGCTCGTCGCCGTCGCGGTCCCGCTTGGCCAGGTAGTTGGCCGCCTTGACGAGGGCGTCACGGATCACCGCGGCCGTGCCCAGGCGGGTCGAGGGCAGCTGCTTGCGTTCGCCGTACACCCGCTTGGGGTTCTCCCCGAGGGCCGACTTCATGCCGCTGGGGGCGCGCAGGACCATCTCGTCGACCGACCGCCCGGCGCTGCGGACCGCGACCGTCTGGCCGCCGATGGCGTTGCCCGACCCGGGGTTGACGTTGACGGTCAGGACGCCGCCGGCCAGCGCGTCGGCGAAGCCGAGGTCGGCCGGGTTGATGGCGTCGAGGGCCCGCACGTGCGGGGTCACCGGGTCGGTCATCTCGTTGGTGTCCTGGCCCGCCCACCCCTCGGCCTCCTCGTGCACCCCCAGGTGCACGTGGGCGTCGACCAGCCCGGGCAGCACCACCTTGCCGGTCGCGTCCACCCGCTCGGCCCCCTCGGGGACGCGGAGGTCGCGGCCGACGGCCTCGATGCGGCCGTCGCGGACGAGGACGACCCCGTCCTCGACGGGCGCCCCGGCCACCGGGACGACCCGTCCACCCACGATCGCCATCGTGGCCGGGGGTGGCTGGGTCATCCGGACAGGGCCCGGACGGTCCATTGATCGCAGACGGTCTCGACGTTCAGTTGGCCGAAGCCGCCGCGGGTGAGGGGCTCGGTGCCGCGGCCGCGGACGTTGTGGGCGTCGATCTGGATGCCCTGGAAGGCGCCGTTGCCGGTGATCTTGAAGTTCCCACCGCCGTGCTCGGCGAAGTTGCTGCAGTCGAAGGCCCACACGATGCGCCAGACCGACGGCGCTCGGAACCCGCCGCTCCGGACCGAGCTCTCGCTGCTGTCGACCCGCTCCCAGAGGATGTCGGCCGGCTTGCTGGTGGACTCGTTCGACGGCCGCGGCGCGGTCGTCGGCGGGGGAGGCTGGGTGGTGGCGGGCACGGAGGTGACGGTGGTGGGCGAGGAGTCTGCATCGGTGAATCCCCGCAAGCCGAGCAGGGCCACGACCGCGGCCATGCCGATGACGCCGGCCAGGAGGAACGACCAGCGGCGATAGAAGGGGGTGTCGGGCTCCATCGGCATCTCTCCGCCGAGGATGCTAAACGATATCTCGGGCAATCCCGCAATCGTGGGTCACCACGACCCACCACCTCCGCCACCGGCGCCGCCACCGACCCCACCGCCACCACCGCCACCACCGCCGGACCCACCCGAGGACGGGGGCGCGCTGGAGGCCGAGGTGCCCGACACCAGCGCCGGGGCCAGCAGGGGATAGCGGGCGGTGGCCGGGTCGGCCGCGGCCGACGAGGCGGCCACGGCCCGCGACCACCGGTCCAGCTCGCCGACGGCCACCGCCCAGGCGGTGTACTCGCGCAGGTGGCCGCGCTTGGCCGCCTCCTCGGCGTGGTGGGCCTCGGAGCCGGCCAGGAAGCGCCGGAACGACTCGGTCCGCAGCCACAGGCCCGACCCCGCCGGGGTCCGGACCCGCAGCTCCCAGGCGCGCGTGACCGCCGCCGCGCCCGCCCCGGCCAGCAGCCCGCCCAGCGCCACCAGGGCCAGCCAGCCCGGCCCGGAGCGGCTGGCCCAGACGGCGCCCTGGACGGCCGCGACCAGCCCGGCGACCACGGCCACGACCCCGAGGGCGCGGGTCCGGACCCGCCGGTGGTCGCCGGCCGGGTCCCACAGCCCGCTGGTCCGCTCCCAGGCGGCCAGCTCCCGGCCCAGCGACCTCCAGGCGCCGGCGAAGTCCTCGTCGTAGCCGCCAAGGGTGAGGCGGTCGCGGCCCTCGAAGGCCGAGTCGAGCAGGTAGGTGGCGGGGCCGTCGCGGCGGGGGAGCCGGACCAGGGTCACCTGGCCGTCGTCGCCCTCCAGGTCGAGGTAGCCGTCGACGGCCGCCCCGATCAGCCAGGCCACTTTGTGCTCGGGCCGGACCGCCTCGGCCAGGAGGACGCCGCCCTGGGCCGCCGTCAGCTCCCTTGGCGGGACGAACTCGACCGTGGCCAGCCGGCCCAGGTCGGCCGCGTCGATGTGTTCCACCGGGGCGCCGCCGACCGCGAAGGCGGCATCGGCGGCGCCGCCGGAGGCGACCCGCTCGCGCCCGGCCCGCCGCACCAGCCGCGAGGCGGGGACGGCCCCGGCCAGGGCGGCGGCCGCGGCGACGAGGGCCGGCGGGAACGGCCCGGTGCCGGGGTCGGGGGGGACGCCGGCCGGCGGGGCCGGCAGGGCCGGGGCGGCGGCCAGGCGGGTCCCGGCGGTGGCGAACAGGGTCACGCCCTCGCCGTCGTCCAGGCCGTCGACGGTCGCCACCAGGTGGCCGGGTTCGGGCTGGGCGACCCGGCAGGGGTCCTCGGACCCGGCGGCGCCGCGCACGCAGCCGACCCCCTCAAGCCGCCAGGGGGCGACCACGTGCAGCTCGGTCCCGGCGATCTCCACCGGCCAGGCGGTCCCGACCGCGTCCCAGGCCAGCCGCCCCCCCGGGGCGACCCCGGGCAGCAGGTAGGCGATCCGGTAGCGGTGGCGGCCGCTGACCGTCCGGTCCGGGTCGCCGATGCGCACCCGGGCCTGCTGGGCGGTGCCGGTCATCTCGACCTGGTCGGGCGCGGTGGCCGAGGACACCTCGACCGGGCCGGCCGGGTCCAGCCCGGGCACGTCGCGGTAGATGCCGTGGCGCCGCTGGCTGCCGAAGTCGTAGTCGATCACCTCGGTGACCCGGGCCGCGCCGTCGCCGTCGACCTCGGCCCCGGCCCAGAGCCGGCTGATCCGCTCGGTCTGGCCGGCCACCCCGGCGGCCAGCGCGACCGCCCCGACCAGCAGCGCCGCCCCCGCGAGCACGGCCGTGTCGACGCGCCGGCGCCTCCTGGTCTCCATGGCCGGGACCGTAGCACGCGGTAGGATCCGCGATGTCGAGGCCGCACGAGGGAGGTCGCGGATGACCACCACCGAGTACCGACAGTTCATCGGCGGCGAATGGGCCGGGGCGAGCGGCGGGGCGACCTACGAGGACCTCGACCCGTACTCGGGCGAGGTCGTGGCCACGGTCGCCGCCGGCACCCGCGAGGACGCCCGCCGGGCCGTCGAGGCCGCCCAGGCCGCCTTCCCGGCCTGGTCGCAGACGCCGCCGGCCGAGCGCCAGCGGATCTTCCTGGCCGCCGCCGACATCCTGGAGCGCCGCGCCGACGAGGTCGTCGGCCTGCTGGCCCGCGAGACCGGCTGCGTCACCTACGGGTTCGGCATGTTCCAGATGGGCTTCGTGCCCGGCCTGCTGCGCCAGGCGGCCGCCCTGGCCTACAGCCCGATCGGCCAGATCCTCCCCGCCGACCTGCCCGGGGCCATGGCCATGGGCCTGCGCCGGCCGGTCGGGGTGGTCGGGGCGATCTTCCCCTGGAACGCCGCCCTGATCCTGTCCGCCCGCGGGATCGCGGCCCCGCTGGCCCTAGGCAACACGGTCGTGGCCAAGCCGTCGGAGGACTCGCCGTTCGTGGGCGGGCTGCTCTGGGGCGAGATCTTCGCCGAGGCCGGGCTGCCCGACGGCGTCCTCAACATCGTCACCCACGCCCCCGGCGAGGCCGGCCCCATCGGGGAGGAGCTGATCGAGCACCCGGCGGTGCGGCGGCTCAACTTCACCGGCTCCACCGCCACCGGCCGCCTCCTGGCCGAGGCCGCCGGCCGGCATCTCAAGCGGGTCGTGCTCGAGCTCGGCGGCCTCAACCCGCTGCTGGTCCTCGACGACGCCGACCTCGACTACGCCGTCGACGCCAGCGCCTTTGGGGCCTACCTGCACCAGGGCCAGATCTGCATGTCGGCCCGGCGGCTGCTGGTCGACCGGCGGGTCGCCGACCCCTACCTGGAGCGGCTCTCGGCCAAGACGGCCGGCCTCAAGGTCGGTGACCCGGCCGAGCCCGGGGTCGTGATCGGGCCCCTGATCAACCAGCGGGCCCTGGACACGGTGGCCGGGCGGGTCGCCGACGCGGTCGCCGGGGGCGCCAAGGTGCTGGCCGGCGGCGAGCGGGTCGGGCGCTGCTTCCAGGCGACCCTGCTGGCCGACGTGCCCGCCGACAGCGAGCTGGCCCGGCTCGAGACCTTCGGGCCGGTGGCCACCGTCGAGGTCGTCGACGGCGCCGAGGAGGCGGTGGCCCGGGCCAACGACACCGCCTACGGCCTGACCGCCGGGATCCTGACCAGCGACCCCGACCGGGGCCTGGCCCTGGCCGACCGGCTCCAGGCCGGCATCGTCCACGTCAACGACCAGCCGGTCCACGACGAGCCGCAGATGCCGTTCGGCGGGGTCAAGGACAGCGGCTGGGGGCGCTTCGGCGGCCAGGCCGCGATCGACGAGTTCACCGAGCTCAAGTGGGTGACGGTGCAGAGCGGCACCCGGCCGTTCCCGTTCTGAGCTAGCCGAGCTCCTCCAGCAGGTCGCGCAGGAGCCGCCCGGCGCGGTCCGCCTTGGCCGCCAGGTCGTCCAGGTCGGCCACGAACGACAGCTCGACCAGCGTGGCCTGGACGTCGCCGGGCAGGTCGTCGCGGGTGTAGCGGGTGCCGAAGTCGTGGCGGGCCGGGGCGTGGCGGACCCGGCACAGCTCAACCAGCGGGGCCAGCAGGTAGCGGTGGTAGCTGGCCAGGGCGGCCAGGGCGTCGCCGCGGCGGATGTCCTTGGCCACCTGGGGCAGGGTGAACGGCAGCCGCTGGCGGATGCCGGCCACCGCCCGGGCCAGGGTGGCGGCCAGCTCGGCCTGGTCGAGAGGGACCGGCCGGACGACCCCGGCCCGGTCGAACAGCACCAGCGGCCGCCCGTGCCGCTCCGGCTGGTTGTAGTAGCGGCGCGGGTCGGACCGCTCGAACACGACCACGTCCACGGCGCAGGTCTCGGCCGTGTCCCGCAGCCGGTAGAACCGCTGGGCGTGGCCGTGCCAGGTCGGCATGGGCATGACCAGGCGGGCCACGATCGGGGAGGCGGCGGCCAGAGCGGCCTCGACGGCGCCGAAGGTGGCCGCGACGTGGCCGTCGTCCACGTCGACCTGGAGGTCGACGTCGGACAGCTCGTCGGCCCGTCCGAAGGCGTCAGACCCGCCAAGCCAGGCCGCGTTGACCCAGCCCAGCGGCAGGAGCGCGTCCTTCAGCACCTCGATAACCTGCTCGCGCCGCACCGTCACCTCACCCCGGAGGAACCATGATCGCCCGCATCTGGAAGGGCGCCGTCCGCCGCCAGGACGGCGACGCCTACGCCAGCTACATGCAGGACACCGGCGTGGCCGGCTACGCCCGGACCCCCGGCAACCGGGGCGTCTGGATGCTCCGCCGCGACGTCGACGACCGGACCGAGTTCGTCATGTTCACGCTCTGGGACTCGCTGGAGGCCGTGAAGGCGTTCGCCGGCGACGACCACGAGACGGCCGTCTTCTACCCCGAGGACGAGCGCTTCCTGGTCGAGCGCGACCTCACCAGCGCCCACTACGAGGTCGACACCCATATCGGCCCCGGCGCGGCGTGATCGGCCCGGCTACAGGATCCGGCTCAGGAACGCCTTGGTGCGCTCGTGCTGGGGGTTGGCGAACACCTCGACCGGCGCGCCCTTCTCGACCACCACGCCCCCGTCCATGAACACCACCTGGTCGCCGACCTCGCGGGCGAAGCCCATCTCGTGGGTGACCACGATCATGGTCATGCCGTTCTTGGCCAGCTGCTTCATCGCCTCCAGGACGTCGCCGACCAGCTCCGGGTCGAGGGCCGAGGTCGGCTCGTCGAACAGCATCAGCTTGGGGTCCATGGCCAGGGCCCGGGCGATGGCCACCCGCTGCTGCTGGCCGCCCGACAGCTGGGCCGGGTAGACGTCGGCCTTCTCGGCCAGCCCGACCTGCTCCAGCAGCTGCCGGGCCCTGGTCCTGGCCTCGTCCTTGGACACCTTCCTGACCTGGCAGGGGGCCTCGCAGATGTTCTCAAGGGCGGTCATGTGGGGGAACAGGTTGAACCGCTGGAAGACCATGCCGATCTCGGCCCGCGACTTGGAGATCTCCTTCTCCTTGAGCTCGTAGAGCTTGTCGCCCTCCTGCCGGTAGCCGACCAGGTGCCCGTCGACCCACAGCCGGCCGGCGTTGATCTTCTCCAGGTGGTTGATGCAGCGCAGGAAGGTCGACTTGCCGGAGCCGGAGGCGCCCAGCAGGACCACCACCTGCCCGGGCAGCACCTCCATGTCGATGCCCCTGAGCACCTCGAGATGGCCGAAGCGCTTGTGCACGGCCTCGGCCTTGACCATCGGGGTCCCGTCGCCTCTGGTGGTGGCGGCCTCGCCGCCCAGATCAGTGGCCATGTGCAATGTTCTCCGCCTGCGCGCGGGCCCGCGCCTGCCCGCTGCCGAACCCCTTGCTGAAGTAGCGCTCCACGTAGAACTGGCCGACCATCAGCACGCTGGTCAGGGCCAGGTACCACAGGCAGGCCGCGACCAGCATCGGGAACACCTGGAACGTGCGGGCGCCGATGGCCTGCAGCTGGAAGAACAGCTCGTTGGTGACCGGCACGAAGGCGAGCAGCGAGGTGTCCTTGAGCATGGCGATGGTCTCGTTGCCGGTCGGCGGGACGATCACCCGCATGGCCTGGGGCAGGACGATCCGGCGCAGGGTCGGCCCGCGGGCCATGCCGAGGGCGTGGGCCGCCTCCTGCTGGCCCGGGTCGACCGCCTTCATGCCGGCCCGCACGATCTCGGCCATGTAGGCCGCCTCGGACAGGGCCAGCCCCAGCAGGCCGGCCATGAAGCCGGTCAGGAGCGTGCGGGCGTCGACGCTGAAGAAGCGGAGGTCGAGGTCGATCCCGACCAGGTCGCCGAGCTGGCGGTCGAACGGCACCCCGAACCCGTAGCTGGCGTACAGGATGCCCAGGTTGCCGAACAGGACCAGCAGCACGACCCGGGGCACGGCCCGGAAGAACCAGGTGTAGAGCCAGGCCGCCCCGGACAGGATCGGGTTCGGGGACAGCCGCATCAAGGCGATCACGATCCCGAGCGCCACCCCGAGGACCATCGCCAGCACGGTCACCAGCAGCGTCGTCCGCACGCCCTCGATGACCGGCGGGCGGAACATGTTGTCGAACATGAACTGCCACTGGAAGGCCTTGTTGGTCACCAGCATGTGGACGAACATCGCGGCCACGACGGCCAGGACGACGATCGCCACCCACCGGCCCGGGTGCCGGACGGGCACGGCCGTGATGGCCTCGGGCTGTGCCCGTTCCGGCGTCTTCGTCTCGGTCATGGCCCGCCCCCGGTTCCGCGGCTCAGGGGTTGACGGCGGGGTCGGTGATGGCCCCGGCCTCGACACCCCACTTCTCGAGGACCGTCTTGTAGGTGCCGTCGCTGATCAGCGCGGCCACCGCGTCGGCGACCGCCTGGGCGAACTCGGTCTGCTCCTTCTCGATCACGTACCCGTAGGGGGCCGCGTCGTAGATGTCGCCGAGCAGCTCGAGCTGGCCGTTGGTCTGCTTCACCGCGTAGGCGAGCACCGGGGAGTCGGCCAGCATGGCGTCGTCCTTGCCGGACACCACCGCGGCGGTGGCCTGGTCCTGGCGCTGGTAGCGGTCGACCGTGATGGCCGGGTTGCCGGCCCCCGTGCAGGCCTCGTCCCGCTTGGGCAGGTCCTCGGTGTCCTGGACGGTGTTGGTCTGGACGGCCACCTTCTTGCCGCAGGCGTTGTCGGGCTGGACGCCGGCGGGGTTGCCCGTCTTGGTGCCCCACTGGGTGCCGGCGCTGAAGTAGCTGACCATGTTGACCTGCTCTTTGCGCTCGTCGTTGATGGTGAACGACGAGATGCCCATCTCGTACTTGCCGGACTGGACGCCCGGGATGATGGCGTCGAAGGTGGCCGACTGCCACTCGGTCTGGAGGCCCAGCTTGGCCGCGACGGCGTTGAACAGCTCGACGTCCCAGCCGACGACCGTCTTGCCGTCGGTGTCGAGGAACTCGTTCGGGGCGTAGCTGGCGTCGGTGCCGATCAGGACCTTGCCGTCGGACTTGATCGCGTCCGGGACCTTGGCGGCCAGCGCCTCGTCGACCGCCGGGGCCGCGGCGGTCGTGTCGGTGGTCCCGCCGCCGGTGGTCTCGCCGTCGTCGCCACAGCCGGCCGCGACCAGGGCCACGGCCAGGACCAGGCCAAGGAGCGCGCCGCGGCGCCATCTACGTGCCTTCATGGCATTCCTCCCTATCTGTCCCACCCCCATGGATCTGTGTGCACGATATCCGTTCTTGGCTTCCTCCGTTGCCAGCTTGCGAGATGATGCGGCTATGAAGCCACCGGTGTTCACCTACCACCGGCCGGAGACGGTCGCCGAGGCGCTTGACGTCCTGGCCGAGGTGGGCCACGACGGGAAGGTCCTGGCCGGCGGCCAGAGCCTGGTCCCGCTGCTCAACATGCGGCTGGCCGCCCCCGCCCACCTGGTCGACGTCAACCGGCTGGCCGAGCTGGACGAGGTCGCCCGGGAGCCGGACGGGGTCCGGGTCGGCGCCCTGGCCCGCCACGCCCGGGTCGAGCACGACCAGGCCGCCGTCGACGCCGTCCCGCTGCTCGGCCAGGCGATCGCCGACATCGCCCACACCGCCATCCGCAACCGCGGCACGGTGGTCGGCAGCCTGGTCCACGCCGACCCGGCGGCCGAGCTGCCGGCGGTGCTGGTCCTGCTGGGCGGGACCATGGAGCTGGCCAGCGCCGCCGCCGGGGGCGGGCCCCGGCGGGTGGCCGCGGCCGACTTCTTCCTGGGCCCGCTGGAGTCGGCCGTGCGCCCGGGGGAGCTGGCCACGGCGGCGCTGTTCCCGGCGCCGCCGGCCGGCAGCGGCAGCGCCTGGGTGGAGGTGGCCCGGCGCCACGGCGACTACGCCGTCTGCGGGATCGGGGTGCTGGTCGAGCTCGACCAGGGGCTGCGGGTCGGCTCGGCCCGGGCGGCCCTGATCTCGGTCGGGCCGGTGCCGGTGCCGGTCGACCTGACCGACGCCCTCGGCGGCCAGCCCCACGACGCCGCCGACTGGGCCGCCGCCGGCCGCCTGGCCGCGGCCGCCGTCGACCCCGAGGACGACATCCACGCCAGCGCCGCCTACCGCCGCCACCTGGCCGGGGTCCTGACCGCCCGGGCGGCCAGGGCGGCGGCCGCCCACGCCGCGACGCGACTGGAGGGGGCGGCGTGAGCGAGCCGCTGCACGAGACCCGGCTGGTGGTCAACGGGGTGCCGCACACCGTGCAGGTGCCGGCGCGGCGGCTGCTGGCCGACTGCCTGCGCCAGGACCTGGGGCTGACCGGCACCCACCTGGGCTGCGAGCACGGCGTCTGCGGAGCCTGCACGGTGCTGGTCGACGGGGCGCCGATGCGCTCCTGCCTGCTGTTCGCCGCCGGGATGGACGGGGCCGAGATCACCACCGTGGAGGGCTGCCGGGCCCCGGACGGCGGCCTCGGCCCGGTGCAGCAGGCGTTCCGGGACTGCCACGGGCTCCAGTGCGGCTTCTGCACCCCCGGGTTCGTCACCACCGTCACCGCCTGGCTGCGGGACCACCCCGACCCCACCGAGGAGCAGGCCCGCGAGGCCATCGGCGGCAACCTCTGCCGCTGCACCGGCTACCAGAACATCGTCGCCTCGGTCCTGCGGGCGGCCGAGATCAACCGGGAGCAGCCGTGACGACCCGGACGATGGGGGAGCCGATCGCCCGCCGGGAGGACCCGCGGCTGGTCGCCGGGGACGGCCGCTACCTGGACGACCTGGGCCAGGGGGCGCTGGCGGCGGCGTTCGTGCGCAGCCCCCACGCCGCCGCCCGGGTGGTCGACGTCGACGTCAGCCGGGCCCTCGAGGTCGACGGGCTGGTCGCCATCTACACCTACGAGGACCTGGAGGGGCCGGTGGCCGAGCCGCTGCCCCTGCTGATCCCGCACCCCCGCCTGCACGCCCCCAGGACCGGCTACCCGCTGGCCAACGGGGTCGTCCGCCACGTCGGCGAGCCGGTGGCCATGGTGGTGGCCCGCGACCGCTACCTGGCCGAGGACGCCTGCGAGCGGATCGCCGTCACCTACGAGCCGCTGGCCCCGGTGGTCGGCCTCGACGCGGCCGTGGCCGCCGAGCGGACCGTCCACGACGACGTGCCCGACAACGTTTCCGCCCGCATGGTCCAGGAGCACGGCGACGCCCGCGCCGCCGTGGCCGCCGCCCCCCACCGCCTCGAGCTCGACCTGGCCATCGAGCGGTCCGCCTCCATGCCCATGGAGGGCCGCGGCGTCTACGCCCGCTGGGACGCCGCCGACCGGTCCCTGCGCGTCTACTCATCGACCCAGACCTCGACCTCGGTCCGGTTCGCCCTGGCCGTCAAGCTGGGGGTGCCGGTGGACCGGGTCGAGGTGGTCGCCCCCGACGTCGGCGGCGGCTTCGGGGTCAAGATCGTCCACCCCTGGCCCGAGGAGGTGCTGGTCCCCTGGGCCGCGATCCGCCTCGGGCGCGAGGTCAAGTGGGCCGAGGACCGGCGCGAGCACTTCGTCGCCGCCGCCCACGAGCGCGGCCAGCGCCACCACGTCAGCGTCGGCTTCGACGACGACGGCCGCCTGCTCGGCCTCGACGTCGACTTCGTCCACGACAACGGCGCCTACACCCCATACGGGATCATCGTCCCGATCATCACCGCGACCCAGCTCCTCGGCCCCTACAAGCCGGGCGCCTACCGGGTCGAGTTCCGCTCCCTCTACACCAACACCGTGATCGTCACCCCCTACCGGGGCGCCGGCCGGCCCCAGGCGGCGTTCGCGATGGAGCGGACCATGGACGCGATCGCCGCCTACCTGGGCCGCGACCGGGCCGAGGTGCGGGCGGCCAACTTCATCCAGCCCGACGAGATGCCCTACGACCACCACCTCACCTTCCAGGACGGGCGGCCGCTGGTCTACGACTCCGGCGACTACCCGGCCACCCTGGACAAGGTCAAGAAGCTGGTCGGCTGGGACGAGTTCCCCGCCCTCCGGTCCGAGGCCAGGGCGGCCGGGCGGCGGGTCGGGATCGGCCTCGCCTGCTATGTCGAGGGCACCGGGGTCGGCCCCTACGAGGGCGCCCACGTGCGGGTCGAGACCAACGGCACGGTGGTCGTGGCCACCGGCCTGACCACCCAGGGCCAGGGCCACGAGACGGCCTTCGCCCAGGTGGCGGCCGAGACCCTGGGGGTGCCGGTGGAGCGGGTCACGGTCGTCACCGGCGACACCCGCCGCTTCAAGTACGCCGTCGGGACCTTCGCCAGCCGGGCCGCGGTGATGAGCGGCAACGCCGTCGCCCTGGCCGCCGGCAAGGTCAGGGTCAAGGCCCTGCGGATCGCCGCCGAGGCGCTGGAGGCCGACCCGGGCGACCTGGAGCTGGCCGAGGGCACGGTCAGGGTCAGGGGGGCTCCGGAGCGCGAGATCGCCCTGGAGACGGTGGCCGTGCTGGCCAACCCGCTGCGCTACGCCTTCGACGAGCAGACCCGGCTGGCCACCCAGTTCGTGGTCGGGCGGGGGGTGGAGGCGCCGCCGGTCGACGAGGACGACGAGCCCGGGCTGGAGGCGACCGACTTCTACTCGCCGCTCCGCTCCACCTTCGCCAACGGCATGCACGCGGCCGTGGTCGAGACCGACCCGGAGACGGCCGAGGTCCGCATCCTGCGCTACTGCGTCGTCCACGACTGCGGCACCCTGATCAACCCCCGGATCGTGGAGGGGCAGATCCACGGCGGGGTCGCCCAGGGGGTCGGCGGGGCCCTCTACGAGCGGATGGTCTACGACGAGAACGGCCAGCTGCTCAACGCCTCGTTCATGGACTTCCTGATGCCGTACGCCTCCGAGGTGCCCAAGGTCGAGACCGACCACCTGGAGACGCCGTCGCCGCTCAACCCCCTCGGCATCAAGGGGGCCGGCGAGGCGGGCACGATCGCCGCGTCGGCCGTGCTGGCCGCCGCCATCTCCGACGCCGAGGGGTTCTTCGTCGACCGCATGCCGATCTCCCCGTCGGACCTGTGGGCGCTGCGGGAACGCCATGCGAGGAAGGAGGAGGGATGAGGATCGCCGGCAACGCCACCCTGCACGCCCCCGTGGAGGCCGTGTACGACGCCCTCCGGGACCCGCGGGTGCTGGTCCGCACCATCCCCGGCTGCGAGCGCCTGGAGCAGGTCGGCGAGGACGCCTACCAGATGACCGTCACCGCCGGCGTGGCCTCGGTCCGGGGCACCTACGCCGGCGACGTCCGCCTCACCGACCACCGAGCCCCCAACGCCTTCATCCTCAGGGCGAGCGGTTCGGGCGCCCCCGGCACCGTCTCCGCCGACGTCACCGTCGAGCTCGCCTCCGGCGACAACGGCACCACCGTCCTCTCCTACGACGCCGACGCCGTCGTCGGCGGCATGATCGGCGGCGTCGGCCAACGCCTCCTCTCCACCGTGGCCAAACGCACCGCCGGCGAGTTCTTCACCGCGGTGGACCAGGTCCTGGCCGCCGGGGGAGTGGAGGAGCCGGCCGCGGCGGAGGGCGTCGCCGAGGTGGGCGCCCCGTTCACCGACACCGCTGCGGTGGGAGCGCCGGCCTCGGCAGGTGCCGGGGGGGCCGGGCCGCGCGTGTTCACCGCCCCCGCCCGCCCGGCGACCACCCCCGGCGGCGAGTTCGCCGCCGGCGTGGCCCTGGGCGCCGCCGCGGCCCTCCTCGGCGCCCTGGTCGGCGGCTACCTGGCCCGCCGCGCCGCCCGCCCCCGGAAGCACTGACCCATGCGACCCTTCACCGCGGCGGCCGTCCAGACCGCCCCCGCCCCCGGCCCGCTGACCCCGGCCACCGTCAAGGCCAACCTGGACACCTGCGTCGACCTGGTCGAGCGCTGCGTCGCCGCCACCGCCGCCGACCTGGTCGTGCTCCCCGAGTCGGCCACCACCGGCTACACCCCCGGCGTCGACCCGGCCACCCTCTGGGAGCTGGTCAGCGAGGTCCCCGGCCCGGTCACCGAGCCCCTCCAGGACGTGGCCCGGCGCCTCGGCGTCCACCTCGTCGCCGGCACCTACGAACGCGGCCCCGAGCGCGGCACCGTCCACAACACCGCCGTGGTCGTCGGCCCGACCGGCGACGTCCTCGGCAGCTACCGCAAGACCCACGTGTTCTACCTGGAGGACCGCGACGCCGGCGGCTGGGTCACCCGCGGCGACCAGGCCGTGGTCGTCGACACCGGCCTGGCCCGGATCGGCCTGCTCATCTGCTACGACGGCGACTTCCCGGAGCTGGCCAGGGCCGAGGCCGTGCTCGGGGCCGAGGTCCTGTGCCGGCCGTCGGCGCTGCTGCGCCCGGCCGACATCTGGGAGCTGACCAACCGGGCCCGGGCCTACGACAACCACGTGTTCGTGGTCGGGGCCAACGCCACCGGCGCCGACCCGGCCGGGACGCTCTACTTCGGCAACTCGATGATCGTCTCCCCGGTCGCCGAGGTGCTGGCCAGGACCGCCACCCAGCCGGGCTGGTGCAGCGCCCGCCTCGACCCGGCCACGGCCATGGCCACCGTCGCCCCCGGGGCCAGCGTCCCCCAGCGCTTCGACCACCTCGCCGACCGCAACCTGGCCCTGGTCGAGCGCCACCTCGACGACCTGCGCCGCCCGGCGCAGACGGGGTTCCCCCACCCGCCGCCCGAGCGATGACCGCCCCGCGCCGGATCCGGGTCGGCGTCGACACCGGCGGGACCTTCACCGACGTGGTCGCCTTCGACGAGGACAGCGGCGAGCTGGCCGCCGTCAAGACCCCCTCGACCCCGGCCGACCCGGCCGAGGGGTTCATGGCCGGGGTGGCCAAGGTCCTGGCCGCCCTCGGGGTCGGCCCGGAGGCGGTCACCGCCGTCTGCCACGGCACCACCGTGGCCACCAACCAGCTCCTGGAGGGCCGGGTCGGCCGGCTCGGCTTCGTCACCACCGAGGGCTTCGGGGCCCTGCTGGAGATCGCCCGCCAGAGCGTCCCCGACGGCTACGGCAACAGCTACTTCTGGGTCAAGCCGCCCCGGATCGTCCCCGCCGACCTGGTCAGGACCGTCGGCGGCCGGCTCGACCACACCGGCGCCGAGCTGCGCCCGTTCGACGAGGAAGGGGCCCGGGCGGCGGCCCGCTTCCTGCGCGACCGGGAGGTGACCGCCGTCGGCGTGTGCTTCCTGCACGCCTACGCCAACCCGGCCCACGAGCGGCGCATGCGCGAGGTCCTGGCCGCCGAGCACCCCGAGGCGGCGGTGTCGCTCTCCAGCGAGGTGCTGCGCGAGTACCGCGAGTACGAGCGGGCCATGACCACGCTGGTCGACGCCGCCGTCAAGCCGCGGGTCGGCCGCTACGTGGCCACCATCGCCCGCCGCCTCGAGGAGCTGGTGCCCGGG
>Ga0081538_10002579_pt1 | contig 17575 bp, 14 predicted proteins | sample TabmetS5T2R1_FD_71022 | JGI IMG/M metagenome (GOLD analysis project Ga0081538, IMG submission 71022) | Tabebuia heterophylla rhizosphere microbial communities from the University of Puerto Rico - S5T2R1 | ecosystem: Host-associated > Plants > Roots > Rhizosphere ... | reverse complement strand
TGAGCAGCGTGTTGATGGCGAGCTGCCCTTCCACCCGGGCCAGCGGCGCGCCGATGCAGAAGTGAATGCCCCAGCCGAAGGCGATATGGCGATTCTCGGTGCGCCCGATGTCCAGGCGGTCGGGATCGGGGAACTGCGCGGGGTCCCGGTCGGCGGCGCCGATGAAGGGCATCACCATCTCGCCCTTGCCGATGGTCTTGCCGCCGAACGTCACGTCCTCGCTGGGGATACGCGCGGTGCGCTGCACGGGGCCGTCGAAGCGCAGGAGCTCCTCGACGGCGGTGGTGATGAGACCCGGATCGCCCTGGAGCCGCTTCCGCTGATCGGGGTGGCGCAGGAGGGCGAGCGAGCCGTTGCCGATGAGATTCACGGTGGTCTCGTGCCCGGCCACCAGCAGGAGGATGCACGTGGCGAGCAGCTCGTCCTCGGTGAGCTTGTCGCCCGCTTCCTCGGCGGCGATGAGCCCCGACAGCATGTCGTCGCGGGGGTCGGTGCGGCGCTCGGCGATCAGCTCGCGGAAGTACGCCGCCAGGGCATGCCGCGCCTGCATGCTCTTCTGGGCGACCGGCGAGTCGGGCGGCAGGAGGATGGCGTCGAGGCCGCGGGCGATGTCGAGCCCCCAGCCCTTGAAGCGCTCGTGATCCGCGACCGGCACACCGAGCATCTCGCAGATGACGATGACGGGCAGCGGGTAGGCGAACTGCTCGATGAGGTCCATGCCGGGCTCGCCCTCGACCTTGTCCAGGAGCCCATCGACGATCTGCTGGATGTGCGGACGGAGCTGCTCGATGACCCGCGGCGTGAACGCCTTGCTCACGAGGCCCCGGAGCCGCGTGTGGTCCGGCGGGTCGCGATCCAGCATGGAGAGCCCCATCCCGCCGGGCGGCGACGGCAGCCCGAAGCGCGCCGCCACGAACGCGGCGATGGGCTCCTTGGTCATCCGCGGGTCCTTCAGGGACGAGACCACGTCGTCGTAGCGCGTGAGCACCCAGAAGCCCAGCGGGCTCTGGTGCACGGGATCCTCCTCGCGCAGACGGCGATAGGTCGGATAGGGATCGGCCACGAACTCCGGGGCCATGGGATTGAAGGTGAAGTCGCTCATGGGCTAGACGCCGAAGGCCTCCGCGAAGCGCTTGTAGGGCTCGAGGGGATCGCCGTACTTGACGTGGCCGGCGGTGTGATGCGCGCAGGCCAGGAGCAGCGTGTCCTTGTCGCGCGCGCGGGTCTTGCCGAAGTCCTCCAGGAGGCAGAGCCCGATCTCCTGGTTGTGGGGATCGTTGCCTTCCTTGACCGCGGCGAGGGCCAGCGTGCGCACAAGGGGCGCCCGATCGTGGCCCGCCTCCAGATACGCGCGCGTCCAGGCCACGCTCTCGTCGGTCTTGAGCGCCATCTGGGCCTCGTCGAGGCGCTCGAGGATCTGCGCCGCGGTGAGCGCGCTCGCGCCCGCCGGCGCCTTGGCGTCGTTCAGGCCGTTGCCCGGCGTGTCGCGCACCCAGGCGGAGGACTGGTGGATGAAGGAGCACGCCACGTAGAGCAGCTTCAACCGGTGGGGATGGTCGAAGGTGTCGAAGAACCACCCCATCGTGTTCGTGTACTCGTAGCCGTGATGCGGCATGGAGAAGTTGTCGGGCAGCCCCGCGGTGAGGATCACGCGGGCGGCGGCGATCTGAATGGTGTCGAGGATACGCCGCGGATCCTTGCCGGCGAGGAGCAGATCCGTGAGGGTGTCGATCCACGCCTTCTCCGCCGGGCCGCGGATGGCGGCGATCAGCTCCTCCGACTCGGCGGGCGAGAGCGGCGCGGTATTGGCGAGCAGGCGCTGCTCCACCACCTGCCGGGGCGAGGGCTCCATCGACGACTTCGCCTTCGCGTCCGTCTCGGCCAGCCGGGTCCACGCCACCTGGCAGGCCATCTCGTACGCGGAGTGCCAGCGCGGCCCCACCGCCATGTCGAGCGCGCCCGCGTAGAGCACGTCGTGGGCGTCGTCCCAGCCCACCGCCTCGCCCACCTCCACGGTGGCGCGGGCCCGGTAGGACTTGTGGCCGGTGGTGAAGGAGCGGTTGAGGAACATCCGGTCCTGCACGTCGATGAGCCCGGCGAAGACCAGGTGGGCGAGCAGCTCCTTGCGCCGGGCGCGCTCCTCGAAGAGACCGAGGTAGACGCGATAGGCCGTCACGACGTCGCCCCGCTGCACCAGGGTGAGCCAGTGGTTGAGCCGCTCCTCGAACGGGCCGTCGAGGCGCAGCGGCTCCTGGTCGGCCCAGTGCCGCTCCGGCGCGACCACCGGTCGATTCGGGTCGGGCTTGTAGGCCCGGCGGCCGTAGTGCCCGGGGGCGCGCCCGAGGAGCTGATTCCAGGGGTCGAGCCCGGTCGGCACGTACCAGATGGTCTGCGCCATGGGCAGGAAGCGGAGCGACTCCGGCAGATACTCGGGGAATCGCACGCTGGTCCGCGCGCTCAGGAGGCAGTGGTCGTTGTTGACGAAGCGGAAGAACCCGTCGTCGATTCGCTGGTGATACGGGACGTGCGTGTAGGGCGCGTGGATGCGCACCGTCTCGCGCACGATCTCGCCGAGCGGGCGCTCGGCTCGGACGAGGTCGTAGAACACCTGGCTGGCGCCCACCTGATCCCGCGCGAGCACGCGCTCCTCGAGCTTGGCGTACAGCCCGGCGTCCTTGGCGGTCGCGGCCATGGGTCAGCCCTCCTGGGCGCTACTGCGGGATCACCACGGTGGCGGCGTGCCCGCAGGCAGCGGGATCTCCGCCACGTTCAGCACCATCGAGACGAGCGTGTAGTAACCGCTGACACCGATCAGGTCCACCACGCCCTGCTCGCCGAGGCCCGCCTTGGCGCGCTCGAACAGCGCATCATCCACGAAATGCCGGCGGTGCAGCGTGGTGCAGAAATCGTACACGAGCGCCTCGTCGTCCGTCATCCCCTGCGGCCGCTCACCCCGCGCCACCGCGTCCGCGATCGACTCCGCGAGGCCGGCCTTGACGGCGAGGGGCCGGTGGGCGAACCACTCGTATTTCGACTCCCAGAAGCGGGCGTTGATGATGATGGCGAATTCATTGAGCCGCGGCGGCAGGGACGAGCTGAAGCGGAGATGCTCGCCGAGGCGCTGCACGCGGTCGGCCAGCTCGGGGCTCCGGAGCAGCACCGCGAACGGGCCGCGAATCCCGCCGCGAGGCCCCGACTTGATGGCCTCCGCCACGCGGGTCTGGGCCGGGCTCAGCTGGTCGGGGGCGAGGTCGGGGAATCGGGGCATGGGCGCATTCTACCTTTCGCCGCTCGCCCGGCCAATGGGGGCTTCCCCGGTAGCGCGGCTCCGCCGCGGGGGGTAAGATCTTCCTGTCATGCGGGCGGCGGTCATGCGCAAGGGGACGCTCGTCGTCGACGAGGTCGCGCTTCCCGAGCCGGGTCCGGGCGAGGTGCTGGTGAAGACCCTCGCCTGCGGCATCTGCGGCTCCGATCTGCACGCGCTCAGGCACGCCGAGCGCTTCGTGGAGAACCAGCGCCGCGTGGGCGCGCGCTTCGTGATGGACCTCGCGCGTGACGTGGTGATGGGGCACGAGTTCTGCGCCGAGGTCGTCGAGTTCGGTCCCAAGACGGAGCGGCGGCTCCCGGTGGGCACGCGGGTGTGCTCCACGCCGGGCCTCGTCCGGTCGGACGGCGTGCGCACCGTCGGCTACTCGAACGAGACGCCGGGCGGCTACGCGGAGTACATGCGGCTCACCGAGTCGCGGCTGCTCACCGTGCCGGACAGCCTGTCCACCGAGCGCGCCGCGCTGACCGAGCCCATGGCGGTAGGCCTTCACGCCGTGAACATGGCGCGCATACAGCCGGACGACGCGCCCCTCGTGATCGGGTGCGGCCCGGTGGGCCTCGCGGTGATCGCGGCGCTGCGGCTCACCGTGGCCCGCCCCATCGTCGCCGCCGACTTCTCGCCCCGCCGGCGCGCGCTGGCCGAGGAGCTGGGCGCTGACGTCGTCGTCGATCCCGCCGCGCACTCGCCGTGGACGCAGTGGGCAGAGATGGCGACCTGGCGCGATCCCGCGCGGGCGCCGGCGCTCCCGGCCTGGATGCCGGGTCCGCCGCTCCGGCCCGCGGTGGTGTTCGAGTGCGTGGGCGTGCCGGGTGTGGTCGACCAGCTCATGGCCAATGCGCCGCGTGGTACCCGGATCGTCGTGGTGGGCGTCTGCATGGAGCCGGACACCATCCACCCCATGCTCGGCATCAGCAAGGAGCTGGCCCTCCAGTTCGTGCTCGGCTACACCGCCGCCGAGTTCGAGGAGACCCTCGGCCTGATCGCGTCCGGCGCCATCCCGACCGCGCCGCTCATCACCGGCCGCGTCGGTCTGGACGGGGTGGCCGGGGCCTTCACCGAGCTGGCCTCCCCCGACCGGCACGCCAAGATCATCGTCGAGCCCTGGCGCGCCTGACCCGCCCCGCATCCCGGGCGAAGGCGCTATACTGGACGCGGACATGGCGTACAACGCGTGGTTCTCCTGCATCAACGGCTGCCCGGGGGAGTACGACCTCCGCGAGGTGATCTATCGCTGCCCCACGTGCGGCGATCTCCTCGAGGTTCAGCACGACATGGAGGCGCTCAAGTCCCGCTCCGCCGCCGCCTGGATTCAGCTCTTCGACGACCGCTACCGCCGGAACGCCTATCCCTACGGCTCGGGCGTGTGGGGCAAGAAGGAATGGGTGGTGCCCTTCCTCGACAACGAGAACATCGTGTCGATGTACGAGGGCAGCTCGAACCTCCTCTGGGCCGACCGGTACGGAAAAAGCCTCAGGGTCGAAGACCTCTGGGTGAAGCAGTGTGGAAACTCGCACACCGGGTCCTTCAAGGACCTCGGGATGACGGTGCTGGTGTCGGTGGTGAAGCAGATGATCGCGGGCGGCGTGCCGATCGACGCCGTCGCCTGCGCCTCCACCGGCGACACCTCCGCCGCGCTGGGCGCCTACTGCGCCTTCGCCGGCATCCCGTCGGTGGTGCTGCTCCCGAAGGACAAGATCTCGATCGCCCAGCTCGTGCAGCCCCTCGCCAACGGCTCGCTGGTGCTCTCGCTCGACACCGACTTCGACGGCTGCATGGCGGTGGTGCAGGAGATCACCAAGGAAAAGCGCATCTACCTCGCCAACTCGATGAACAGCCTCCGCATCGAGGGGCAGAAGACCGTCGCCATCGAGATCGTCCAGCAGTTCGACTGGGAGGTGCCGGACTGGATCATCATTCCCGGCGGGAACCTGGGGAACGTGCACGCCCTCGGCCAGGGATTCCTGATGATGCAGGAGCTAGGACTCATCAACAAGCTCCCGCGCATCTGTCTGGCCCAGGCCGAGCGCGCCAATCCGCTCTACCGCTCGTTCCTGAACGACTTCAAGACCTTCGAGCCGGTGACCGCGCAGGCCACGCTGGCCATGGCGATCCAGATCGGCAATCCGGTGTCGGTGAAGCGCGCCATCCGCACGCTGCAGCGCTTCAACGGCGTGGTCGAGCAGGCCTCGGAGCAGGAGCTGGCCGACGAGGCGGCGCGCGCCGACCGCACCGGCATGTTCAACTGCCCGCACACCGGCGTGGCCCTCGCCGCCCTTCGCAAGCTGGTGGACCGAAAGCTCATCCGCTCGAGTGAGCGGGTGGTCGTGATCTCCACCGCCAACGGCTTGAAGTTCGCCGACCAGAAGGCCGCCTATCACATGGGCGAGCTCGCCGGCATCAAGCCCACGCACCGGAACAAGCCCGTGGAGCTGCCCGCCGATCCCAAGCGGGTGGCCCGGGCCATCGCGCGCCACGTCGAGAAGGCGCGGCAGCTCGTCTCCTGATGCCCGAGCCCGTCGAGCCCCCGCAGAAGCCGCTGGGGCCGAGCACGCTGTCGGTGCACGGCGGCGAGCCCCGGCCCAAGCCCGCCCACTCTCTTGCCACGCCGATCATCCAGACCGCCACCTTCACCTTCGCCAACACCCAGGAGCTGAAGGACCACTTCGACGGCAAGATCGAGCGCGTCGAGTACGGGCGCTACGGCAACCCCACGCAGAAGATCGCCGAGGCCAAGCTCGCGGCGCTCGAAGGCGCGGGCGACTGCCTCCTCTTCGCGAGCGGCATGGCCGCCATGACCACCGCGCTCTTCGCCATGCTCTCGCGCGGGACGCACGCGGTGGTGACGGACGACAGCTATCGCCGCACCCGGCAGTTCCTGAACCAGACGCTCTCGCGCTACGGCATCGAGGTCTCCACCGTGCCCGCCGGCGACTACGAGGCGCTGGAGGACGCGATCCGGCCCACCACGCGGGTACTCCTGAGCGAGTCGCCCACCAATCCGTACAACCGCGTGCTCGACCTGGAGCGCTTCGCCGCCATCGGCAAGAAGCACCGGGTGAAGACGGTGATCGACGCCACCTTCGCCACGCCCTACAACGTGCGGCCGCTCGAATGGGGCGTGGACCTGGTCATGCACTCGGCCACCAAGTATCTCGGCGGCCACAACGATCTCCTCGCCGGCGCGGTGCTGGGCTCGCGCGATCTCGTGGGCGCGGTGCGCTCGCTCCAGGGCATCACCGGCGCCATCGTCGACCCCTTCGCGGCCTATCTCCTCGTGCGCGGCATCAAGACCTTCGCGCTCCGCATGGAGCGGCAGAACCACAATGCCCAGGCCATCGCCGAGTTCCTCGCCGGGCATCCGAAGATCGCCGCCGTCCACTACCCCGGCCTGCCGAGCCATCGCGAGCACGCGGTGGCCAAGCGTCAGATGCGCGGCTACGGCGGCGTGGTGTCCTTCGAGGTGAAGGGCGATCTGGACGCGGCGGCCCGCGTGGTGGACGCCTGCACCATCCCCCATCTCGCGGTGTCGCTGGGCGGAGTGGAGACCCTCATCGAGCAGCCCGCCATCATGAGCTTCTACGAGCTCACCACCGAGGAGCGCCTCGAGATCGGGATCAAGGACAACCTGATCCGCTACTCCGTGGGCATCGAGGACGCCGACGACCTGATCGGCGATCTCGCCCAGGCCCTCGACCGCGCGTTCGCCGGCGCCTAGCCGCGGTTCTCCGCGTCGTCGCGGAGGAACGTCCGCACGCGCTCCATGACCTCGTCCTTCGGGTAGATCCCGTTCACGAACTTCGCGCGGGCCAGCGGGTCCCCCGCGAAGAACCGCTCGTAGAGCACCTGACGGCTTCCGAACGACGTGCCCGCGATGTCCCACGCGAGGCGGAAGAGCTTCACGCGATCGCGGGCGGCCGTCGTGTCGGTGGCGAGATACTGCTCGATGTGCGGGGCGAGCGGGCCCCGGAAGTCGCCCTCGCTCGGCGTGATCATGAAGCTGCTCGAGCCGAGGAGCTGCAGGATCTCCACCATGCGCGGGTACGCGGTCATGAACAGGTTGCGTGTCATCTCGATCGGCACTTCCGCCGGACACATCACGCCCCACTCGTCGAGCCGCGCATCCGCCTCGGCGGCCCGCGTGCAGGCCTTCATCAGCTCGGTGTACTGGATCAGCTCGGCCAGCCGCTCCTCGGAATGGGGCAGCTGCGCATTGCCGAGCGTCTCCGCCACCAGGAGGGCGACCCCGAGCACGAACTCGCACTTGGCGATGTTCTTCGCCGCGCCCTGATGCGCGGTGTGCGCCATCGAGTGGGTCCGCGCCCCGGTGCCGTTGATGAGCCCCACGTCGCCGAGGAGGAACACCCGCTCCCACGGGACCAGCACGTCGTCGAAGAACACGACGCAGTCCATCTCCTCGAAGCGCGACCCGAGGGGGTGATCGAAGTGGGAGCGGCCGAGGTCGAAGCTCTCCCGACACAGGAACTTGAGGCCCGGCGTGCCGCACGGAATGGCGAAGTTGAGCGCGAACGGGCTGTGAGCGCTGCCCATGTCGCTCATGCGCGGCGAGTACACCGCGATCTCGTCGGCCAACGGGCCCAGCGTCGCGAGGATGCGCGAGCCCCGGACGACGATGCCTCCGTCCGTCTCACGGACGACGGCGAGCGCGGTGCCTTCCTGGAGGTTCAGGCCCGACGCGCTGCGGCTCCGCTGGAGATTGATCAAGGCATGGGTGAGGGTGAGGTCACGCTCGCGGATGTGCTCGTGGTAGCGCCGCATGTTGTCGGCGAACTCGGGGCGATTCTGCGCGAAGTACGGGGCCGCGCCCGCCCAGGCCGCGTAGGTGACGTTCATGAAGTCGGGCGAGCGGCCCATCATCCCGCACGTGTGCCGCGCCCAGCGCAGCATCATGCCGCGGCGCCGCTCCAGATCCTCCCGGGTGCGCGGAATGACGAACGAGAGCCCGACGGGCGCGCCGCTCGAGGGTGAGGCGAACGTCATCTCGTCGCGCAGCGCCGGGTCGTGCTGCAGATCGTAGAGGGCGGCGACGGCCCGCGCCCCGTTCGCCAGCCCGGGATGCGCGGTCACGTCCTTGACTCGCTCGCCGCCCAGCCAGCCCTGCCGCTCCTGGTCCCGCAGGCCCTGAAGGTAGGCTTCTCCGGTCCGCGCTGGCATGTCCGTCCAAATCTTAGTAGAGTCTAGCCCCGTGTGGAAAGGGACAATGGCGCTCGCGCTCCTCTTCGCGGCGCCCGCGCCGGCTCAAGGACAGGAAGAGTCGCTGGGCGAGACGTACCGGCGCGTCAACTCATCGGTCGTCGTGATTCGAGCCCGGGGCCAGGAAGTGACCGACGATGGCCTCGTCAACTTCAAGGAGATCGGCTCGGGCGTGCTGATCTCGGCCGACGGGAAGGTGGCGACCGCCGCGCACGTGGTGCAGCAGAAGGAGGACATCACCGTCGAGTTCCTCGGCGAGGATGAAGTGCCTGCGCGCGTCTACGCGTCCGAGCAGTGGGCCGACATCTCGATCCTCCAGCTCTCCGTGGTGCCTCGCGGCGCCACCGTGGCGAAGCTCGCCGACTCCGAGCCCGTGCTCATCGGCGATCCGGTCTTCCTCGTCGGCGCCCCCTACGGCTTGAGCTATTCGCTGAGCCAGGGCGTCATCAGCGCCCGGTGGGCCCCCGACACGGTGACCAAGGAGTTCCCGCTGGCCGAGTTCTTCCAGACCGACGCCGTCATGAACACCGGGAACTCCGGCGGGCCGATGTTCAACCGGGCCGGGGAGGTGATCGGGATCGTCAGCCACAACATCTCGAAGTCGGGCGGGAGCGAAGGGCTCGGGTTCGCCGTGACCTCGAATACCGTGAGGCGCCTGCTGGTGGAGCGGAACCGCCGGTTCTGGGGGTTCGACGCCGTGCTCGTCGCCGGGGACCTGGCCCGGGCGCTCAATGTGCCCCAGGCGGGCGGCTTCCTGGTGAAGCACGTGGCCAAGGATTCGGTGGCCGACCGGCTCGGCCTCAGGGGAGGAATCCGCGTCGCCACCGTGGAAGGCCAGCGCATCGTCGTGGGGGGCGACATCCTGCTCGCGATCCAGGGCATCACCATGGCCAGCGCCGGCGACCGCGCCCGAGTCCTCAGGGAGCTCGAGGGCCTGAAGGTGGGGGACGACCTGCGAGTGAAGATCTTCCGCGACGGCGAGATCGTGGAGCTGACGCAGAAGTTTACCGGCTTCTAGCCGTCTACCACCTCATCGGGCATTCCTGATAGTAGGCGTCCTTGTGGCGCTCGAACACCGTCCGCTGGACCTCCATCTCGAGCTCACCACGCGAGCCGGTAACCGCCTTGAGCAGATAGAAGCTCTGGATCGGGAAGTGGTTCACGTTGTAGGTGTACTGCCCGCGGGTGGACGGGTAATCGGCTTTCCGCATGGCCGCGATCATGCCCTTCTTGTTCGACAGGTCGCCGTTCACCGCGCGGACCGCCGAGTCGATCAGCCTGATGCCGTCGTAGCTATGGGCTCCGTAGGAGCCGGGCGTCTTGCCGTACTTCTTCCGGAAATCGGCCACGTAGCGCTGGTTGGCGTCGTTCTTGAGGTCGGGGCTCCAGGCGCGCGTGCCCCACTGGCCGTCCGCGGTGCCCTTCAAGGCGAGGAGCGAGGTCGCGTCCAGCGAGTTCGCCGTGAACACGGGGATCTGCTCCATGAGCCCGGCCTCGTCGTACTGCCTGAGGAAGTGGACCCCCATGTCCCCGGGGTAGAAGGCGTAGACGGCCTTGGGCTTCGCCGCGCGGAGCTGGCCGATCTCGGCCTGGTAGTCTCGCTCGCCGACCTTCGTGTACACCTCGCGCAGGATCTTGCCCTTGTAGTAGCGCTTGAATCCCGCGATCGCATCGCGGCCGCCGGGACCGTCGGGCGCCATCGCGTAGACCCCGGTGATCCCCCGGTCGGACATGTACTTGCCTGTCGCCTCGTGCGGCTGATCGTTCTGCCAGGACGTCGAGAAGAAGAGCTCGTGGCACATCTTCCCGGCCAGCGCGCTGGGCCCCGCGTTGGTGGCGATCATGAACGTCCCGGCCTGGGTGACGGTGGGGGCGACGGCGAGCACGACGTACGACCAGAAGACGCCGCTCACGAAATGGACGCGATGCTTCGTGAGCATCTCGTCGGCGCGCTGCTTGCCGACGTCGGCCTTGGCCTGGTCGTCGCCGTAGATCACCTCGACATCGAGGCCGCCCATCTTGCGGCCCAGGTGGTCGAGGGCCAGCTCGACGGAGTTCTTCATGTGCTCGCCGATGCCGGCTTCCGGGCCAGACAGGGTCGTGATGAAGCCGATCTTGACCTTCTTCTGCGCGATCGCCGGTGAGGCGGCGATCAGCACGGCGAGGGGCGACAGCACGAGGCGTCGAGCCGTCAGGCGCACGGCCCGGATTCTAGCAGACGGTCTCGACGGGGCACTAACCCTTCGCGTCCAGGATGTGGCGATCGGGGACGACGGCGAGCAGCTCGCCCTCCAGCACCGGCTGCCCCGCGCGCTTCACCACCACCTTCACCCAGCGCTTCTTGCCGTCGTGCCGATCGACGGTGGCCTCCGCTTCCACGCGATCGCCCACCACCACCGGGCCGAGAAACTTCAGCGTCGCGCCGGCCAGCACCACCGTCGGCTCGTTCACCGCGAGCATCGCCGCGTAGTCGGCCAGCCCGAAGGTGAAGCCGCCGTGGGCGAGCCCGCGGCTGTCGGCCGCCATCTCGGCGCTCACGTCGAGGGCCACGCGGGCGCGGCCTTCGGACAGCTCGAGCGGCGTGCCGCAGAGATGCGGGGCGATCTTCTCGTGCGTGCGCTGTTCCATGACGTCCTCCCGCCCCGAGTGTACGCGAACGGGACGCGCCCGCGCATTGACCCCCGCCGCCGGCCCCCGTAGAATCGCCCTCGTCCGAGCGGTGCCCCGTCCACCTGAAAGGACCGGTCCATGGCCACGATCACGGGATCCGAAGTGCTGGCGCAGTCTCTGCGCTCGCAAGGCGTCGACACGATGTTCTACCTCATGGGTGGCCCGATGCTGGAGACGGAGGCCGCCTGCATCAAGCTCGGCATCCGCGCCATCGACACGCGGCACGAGCAGGCCGCTGCGCTGGCCGCGCATGCGTGGACGCGGGTGACGCGGCGGCCCGGCGTGGCCATGGCGTGCTCGGGCCCCGGCGCCATCAACCTCGCCACCGGCGTGGCCAATGCCTGGACCGACTGCGCGCCGCTGGTCGCGATCGGCGGCTCGAGCCCGCGCGTCTACCTCGGCATGGAGGCCTTCCAGGAGGTGGACCAGGTCGCGCTCATGAAGCCCATCACCAAGTGGGCGGAGCGCATCTACGACGCCAAGCGCATCCCCGACATCGTCGACACCGCGTTCCGGCAGGCCACCACCGGCCGGCCGGGGCCCGTGTACATCGACATGCCGGGCGACATCCTCGGCGAGAAGGTGGAAGAGGAGCAGATGCGCTATCCCGGCCCCTGGAAGCCGGCGCCGCGCTCGCTGGGCGATCCCGGCGCGATCAAGGAAGCGGTCGCGCTCCTCGCCAAGGCCGAGCGGCCGGTGATCATCGCGGGCAGCGGCGTGTGGTGGTCGGACGGCGCCGCCGCGCTCCAGAGCTTCGTCGAGCTCTCGGGCATCCCCTTCTACACGACACCCATCTCGCGCGGCCTGATCCCCGAGGATCACGCCCTCGCCTTCCTCAACGCGCGCAGCAAGGCCTTCACCGAGGCCGACGTGGTGCTGGCGGTGGGCACGCGCTTCAACTGGATGATCCAGTTCGGGCGGCCGCCGCGCTTCGCCGCCGACCTCAAGGTCATTCACGTGGACGTGAACCCGACCCAGCTCGGCCACAACCGCGCCGTGGACGTGCCGATCGCCGGCGACGCCAAGGCGGTGCTCGCGCAGCTCCGCGCCGAGGCCGAGGGCAAGCTCTCGCCCAAGCGCTATGCCGCCTGGACGGGCAAGCTCCGCACGCTCGACGCCGAGAAGGCCGCCGAGCAGGACAAGGCGATGTCGGTGGAGCAGACGCCCATTCACCCGCTGCGCCTCTGCAAGGAGGTGCGCGACTTCATGCGGCGCGACGGCCTCCTCGTGGTGGACGGCCAGGAGATCCTCAACTTCGGCCGCCAGGCCATTCCCACGTTCACCGCGGGGCATCGGCTGAACTCGGGCGCCTTCGGGACGATGGGGGTGGGCCTGCCCTTCGGGGTGGGCGCGAAGGTCGCCAAGCCCGACACGCAGGTGCTGGTGCTCCACGGCGACGGCTCCTACGGCATCAACGCCATGGAGATCGACACCGCGGTGCGCCACAAGATCCCGGTGGTCGTGGTCATCAGCAACAACGGCGGCTGGACGGCGGACGCCCCCTGGACGCGGCCCCTGCCCAAGCCGGGCCGCAACCTCGGCCACACGCGCTACGACCGCGTGGCCCAGGAGCTGGGCGCGCACGGCGAGTTCGTGGAGAAGCCCCACGACATCCGCCCCGCGCTGGAGCGGGCCTTCGCCTCCGGCAAGCCCGCGGTCGTGAACGTCATCACCGACTCGAAGGCGCGCGCGCAGACCGTGCGCTTCTCGGCGTACACCACGTAGCGCGGAGCGGCGACCATGTCCAAGGCCCTCGACGGGATCCGCGTGCTGGACCTCACGCAGTACGAGGCCGGGCCCTCCTGCACCCAGATGCTGGCCTGGCTGGGCGCGGAGGTGATCAAGATCGAGCCGCCCGACGGCGAGCCGGGACGGACGGCCCTGTCGGACAAACGGGGTGAGGACGCCTGGTTCTTCCTCCTGCTGAACTCGTGCAAGAAGGCGGTGACGCTGAACCTCAAGAGTCCCCGCGGCCGCGCCATGTTCGAGGAGCTCGCGAAGTCGGCGGACGTGGTGGTGGAGAATCTCGGCCCCGGCTCCATGGATCGCCTGGGCCTCGGCTACGAGGCGCTCAAGAAGCTGAATCCGCGCATCATCAGCGTGTCGGTGAAGGGCTTCGGCGCGGGCGGGCCCTACGAGACCTACAAGAGCTTCGAGTGGATCGCCCAGGCCATGGCGGGCGCCATGAGCATGACGGGGCATCCCGACGGGCCGCCCACCAAGGCCATCGGCGGCCTCGCCGACACCGGCGCGGGCCTCCACGCCGCCATCGGTATCCTCGCCGCCATCATCCAGCGCCAGTCCACCGGGATGGGCCAGCAGATCGAGGTGGCGCAGCAGGACTCGGTGGTGAACCTGCTCCGCATTCACCTGCGCGAGACCTACGCTTCCGGCCGGGCGGCGCCGCGCCAGGGCAATCGCTCCGCGGCCGCCGCGCCGTCCAACCTCTACCGCTGCCACGGCGACGGGCCGGACGACTACGTGTTCATCCACGTCGCGACCGTGGAGATGTGGAAGACCCTCTGCCGCATCGTGGGCCGGCCCGAGCTGGGCGACGACCCGCGCTACGCCGACCGCCGCGACCGCGTGCAGTTCATGGACGACATCGACGCCACCATCGAGGCGTGGACGCGGCAGCGCCCCAAGCACGAGGTGCTGGAGATCCTCGCCGGCCAGGGCATTCCCTGCGGCGCCGTGCTGGACTCGCGCGAGGTGCTCTCCGACAAGCACCTCCGGGCGCGCGGCTTCATCACCGAGCTCGAGCATCCCCGGCGCGGGGCGTACCCGATGCCGGGCAATCCCGTGCGCATGTCCGACTCGCCCACCGAGGTGACGCGGTCGCCCCTCCTGGGTGAGCACAACGGCGAGGTGTACGGCAAGCATCTCGGCCTTTCCGAGGCCGATCTGGACGCGCTCCGGCGCGACAAGGTGATCTAGTGGCGCCAGGAGGCGGCCGATGCTGATCGAGCGAATCGACGTCTATCGCGCGCGCATCCCCACCGCGATCAACTTCCGCACGTCGTACGGGGACCACCTCGCCACCGATACCCTGCTGGTCCGCATGGAGTCGGGCGGCGTGCACGCCTGGGGCGAGTCCTGCCCGCCGTGGTTCCCCGGGTACTCCTCCGAGTACTCCGGCGCCACCTTTCTCACCGTGCGCGAGTACATGGCCCCGAAGGTCATCGGACAGCGGCTGGACTCCGCCGAGGCCCTGCTCGAGCGCATCGCCTACGTGAAGGGCAATCAGTTCGCGCGCGCCGCGCTCGAGATCCCCTGGTGGGTGCTCGAGGCCAAGCGCCGCGGCGTGCCGCTGCACGCGGCGCTCGGGGGCACGGGGGACCGCGTGAAGGTGGGCGCGGACTTCGGCGTGCAGGACACCCTCGACGAGCTGATGGCGAAGATCCAGGGCGCGGTGGACGCCGGCTTCCCGCGCATCAAGCTCAAGTTCCGCCCGGGCTGGGACGTGAAGATGGTGGACGCGGTGCGCTCCACGTTCCCCACCCACACCTTTCACATCGACTGCAACGCGGCCTACACCCTGGCCGACGTCGACCTCTTCCGGTCGCTCGACCGCTATCACCTGGCCATGATCGAGCAGCCGCTCCAGGACGACGGGGCGAGCCTGGTGAATCACGCCGAGCTCCAGCGCTGCATCGAGACCCCGGTGTGCCTGGACGAGAGCGCGCAGAGCCTCGAGCACGTGCAGGCGGCGATTCGCCTCGGGGCCTGCCGCGTCATCAACATCAAGATGGCGCGCGTGGGCGGGCTCGCCGCCTCGCGGGCCATCCAGGCGCTCTGCGCCGAGCACGGCATCCCGTGCTGGGTGGGCGGCATGCTCGAGAGCGGGATCGGCGGGCAGATCTGCGCGGAGCTGGCCACCCTGCCGAACTTCACCTATGCCGGCGACATCTTCCCGTCGTCGTACTTCTACACGAACGACCTCGGCAAGCCCGAGATCGTGCTGAGCGGGCCCGGCGAGGTGGCGACGTCCACCGTCCCCGGCATTCCGCAGGAGCCGGACCCGGATCTCCTGGCGAAGTGGACGGTGGACCACGTCGCCTTCCGCGCCTAGTCCCGCCGCCGGCGCGTCGACGCGGACGACCCGGCTCTCCACGTTCGCGGCCCTCTCCGACCGGAACTATCTCCTCTACTGGCTGGGGCTGGTCTGCTATGTCCTCGGCCATCGCGCGGAGTACGTCACCTTCGCGTGGATCACCTGGGAGCTGACCCGCGACCCGCTGGCCCTGGCCTATCTCGGCCTCGCCCAGGGCGTGCCGCTGGTCGTGTTCCAGCTCTTCGGCGGCGTCCTCGCCGACCGCGTCGATCGCCTGCGCCTCCTCATCGCCTCGCAGGTGGGGCTCTCCCTCATCCTCGCGGTGACGCTCGTCCTCGCCGTCTCCGGCCACATGCGCCTGGGCCACCTGCTCGTGCTGGCGGCGCTCACCAACATCGTTCGCGCCTTCGACGAGCCGAGCCGCATGTCGCTGGTGCCGCAGCTCGTGGGGCGCGAGCGGCTGCCGAATGCCATCGCGCTCGGCTCCATTCCCTGGCAGGCGGGCCGCATGGTCGGGCCGTCCCTCGCCGGCCTCCTCATCGCCGCCTTCGGCGGCCCCGCCGGCTTCGCGATGGCGCTGGCCGGCTCGTGCGCGGCGCTGGCGCTGTACGCGCGGATGCGCCTCAGCGCGACCCCGCCCCGCAGTGACGGCCAGCGCGTGCTGCGGCAGTTCGCCGACGGGCTCGGCTTCGTGGCCGGCAACTTCGTCTTCGCGGCCCTCATCGCGCTGGCGCTCTTCAACAGCCTGTTCGCGATGTCCTATCTCACCCTCCTGCCCATCTTCGCCGACGCCCACTTCGGCATGGGCTCGACGGGCTACGGCCTCCTCCAGGCCGCCCACGGGGCGGGCGCGCTCACCGCCACCTTCACCGTGGCCACGTTCGCCCATTTGATCCGCCGCCGGGGCGTGGCGGTGCTCACCGGCGCGACGGCGCTCGGGCTCGTGCTCATGGCCTTCGCCTACGCGCCGGTGATCGGGCTGGCGGTGGCGCTGCTGGTGGGGGTGGGCTTCTGCAACACGTTCTACCTCACCCAGGTGAGCACCTATCTCCAGCAGCAGGTGCCCGATCAGCTCCGCGGGCGCGTGATGAGCCTCTACTCGCTCTGCTGGAACCTCATGCCGCTGGGCGGGCTCCTCGCCGGCGTGCTCGCGGCGGCGGTGGACGCGCGCTTCGCGGTGCTGGCGGGCGGCGGCGTGGTGGCGGCGAACGCGCTGCTGCTGCTCGCCTCGCCGCGGCTGCGGGCGGTCCGCTAGGGGACCGAGCTAGGCGGGCACGGCCTCGAGCTGAGCCCTGCCCCAGGCGAGGTCGGTCGCGCTCGCGGGGTGGACCACGGCGTCCAGCGGCCCCGGCGCCGTCGGGCCCTCGCCCGCCACCGTGGTCCGGTGCATGACGCGACGGTAGCGATTCTCGTCCCAGGGCCGGCCACGGTGCAGCGTGCACCGGTTGTCCCACATCACGAGGTCACCCGCCCGCCAGCGGTGCGTGTAGACCAGCTCGGGCCGCGTCGCGCGCGCCAGGAGATCGCGGATGAGCGAGCGCGCCTCCGCGGTCGGCATGCCCACGATCTCGCACGCGTGCGAGGCCACGTAGAAGGCCTTGCGCCCGTTCACCGGGTTGGCACGCACCAGCGCCTGCGGCACCGGCGGCACCTGCGCGGCATGCTCGGGCGGCAGGAGGTCGTCGCCGATCAAGCCGCGCGAGTAGGCAAAGCTGTGAATGGCCACCTGCCCCTCGAGCCGGGCCTGGAGATCGCGTGGCAGCCGCTCGTAGGCCACGCGCATGCTCGCCCACTGCGTCTCCCCGCCCTCCGGCGGAACCTCACGCCCCGAGAGCAGCGACGCCAGCGCGGGCACGCGCTTGAACGAGCTGTCCGTGTGCCACATCTGGTTGCCGGCGTTGAAGATGTTGCGCTTGTCGCCCTTGGGAATCAGCCGGTCCTCGGCGTCCACGTTGGCGAGATTGGCGATCTGGGGCAGCGTGCGCTCCTGGGTGTTGATGCTGCGGATCGTCGTCTCGAGCGGCCCGAAGCGCTGGCTGAAGGCGATCTGCTCCTCGTCGGTGAGCGATTGCCCCCGGAAGAGGAGAACGGAGTACTCGTTGAACGCGGCCTCGATCTCCCGGAACGTGGGCTCGTCCACGCGCTTGACGTCCACGTCCAGGATCTCGGCGCCGAACAGCGGATGCAGCGGGCGGGTCGCGAGGGCCATCGGGAGACCTCCTGGACGGATCTTAGCATCGGACCGGGCGCTCGGTCTGTATCGGCGCCCGGACGTTGACGGGGTCGCGGGCCGCGGATACCGGGGCGGGCTG
>Ga0081538_10002578_pt1 | contig 17592 bp, 16 predicted proteins | sample TabmetS5T2R1_FD_71022 | JGI IMG/M metagenome (GOLD analysis project Ga0081538, IMG submission 71022) | Tabebuia heterophylla rhizosphere microbial communities from the University of Puerto Rico - S5T2R1 | ecosystem: Host-associated > Plants > Roots > Rhizosphere ... | reverse complement strand
CACGCCTGGGCCCAGATCGACGAGAGCCTGCGGGCCGGGCTCGTCTACGCCGCCTGGTGCCAGCAACCAACGTTAACTGGCTAGCGACTCATCCTGACTCGCTTGGCGTGTCACTTGGATCATGTTGGATTCGCCAGCTGATTACGCAGGAATCACCGTTGGCACGCCAGGGGGCGCGTCCGCTATTGCCCAGGTCGGGGCGTAGGGCAGTTAGGGGAGGGGCCGAGGGGGTCGCCATCCCCACCTTGAGACGTCCAGGGCCTGGAAGCGGTGGGTGGCCGCCAGTAGGCCGTCGGGGAGCCGGACCCGGGCGTGGGGGTTGTCGAAGACCAGCCACTCCATCGTCCTCGGGTGGTGGAACAGCACCGCGCCGTTGATCACCGCGGCCGCCGAGAACCGGGTGTGGTACGGCGGCTCGCCCTTGCCGATGCCGAAGAAGCCGCGGAACTTCTGCTCGTCCTGCCACAGCGGCTCGCGACCGCCGATCAGGGTCTCCCAGTCCCGGCCGTAGATGGCCATCAGCAGCTGCAGGTCGTTGCAGAACGGGTCGTGATTGCCCACCGCCAGCACGTAGGGGACGCCGGGGTCCAGGATGTACGGCTTCTTGCGCTTGGCGTTCAGCCGCTCCTTGAGCCGCTCGTGGGAGTCGACCGGCCCACCGATCACCGGGCCCATGCCGACGATGCGGGCGTCCGGGTCGGCCAGCGCGGCCGCGTTGGGCCTCATCGGCAGCGCCTCGAACCGCACGTAGCTCCCGTCGCGCTCGACGTCGCCCCAGGGCAGCGGCTGCCCGTTCTCGTAGGCGGCCGTGGCGACCTGGGGCTCCGGCAGCTCCTCGAGGAACGCCCCGGCGGCCCTGGTCAGGGCCTTGAGCGGCAGGTTGCGGCTCGGATCCTGGACCAGGACCTCGACGTGGAGGAAGTAGCCCTGTGGCCGAAACGTCCTGTTCAGGCGGTCGGTCAGCTCCCCGTGCCGGCGGGCCTGCCTGGCCCACTCGGGCCGCAGGAACAGCGACAGCACCTCGACGGCCAGAACCTGGCGCCCGTCGTGGTAGACCCGGAAGTCGGGCCCCTGGCCGCCCTCCTCGTAGCGGACGTCCGGCTCCAGCCGGCGAAGGGCCTGGTGGACGTAGAGCTCGTCGAGGGCGACGTAGTAGACCTCGTCCCTGGTGCTGGTGAGCTTGGCGGCCAGCTGGCCGTCGGGGTCGGGGAAGTCCTGGTACCAGGCGTTGACGCGGCGTCGGGCGGCCGCCGCCTCCGGCTGGGTGGACCGCTGGAGCCAGACGAGGTGGGGCTCCAGGTTGGCCAGCGGGCCGGTCGAAGGGGTTGTTGGCTCGGGGAACAGGGTCGATGTGCTCATGCTCGCTCGGTCGGTTTGCTTGCCTCGGCCGGGCAGGGTAGCAGACGCGGCCTCAGCGGGCTGCTGGCGCGTCACCGACCGGGACGATCAGGTGTGTGGAGGCGACGGTACGCGACTTGGCGGTCGCCGAGGCGCTGACCAGGCTTCGTCCGAGCAGTGACGGCCAGCCCGGCCGAGGGCCTCACCGCCCACCTCACAAGTCCGCGGTCGCGGTGGAGGCGTGACCGCGACCAGCACAGCCCAGTCCTCACAGCGGCCGACCGGCAGACGGTGCCCCCCGGACAGGATCATGGCCACCGCTTAATCTCCAACCGGAGATCGTGATCTTCGTGGCTGCTGGGCGCTTGCTGGCGGTCGTGACAGGCGTGAGCGCGGGCTACCCCTGCTGCTGGGCGGTGGACGGCTGGAGCTCCCGCCGCGGTAGCGTAGCTGCAACCCGCGAGCCGACGTTCCAGAGGTCGAGATGAGTGCCACCGCCCAAGGTCCCCAGCCGCTGCGAGAGCTCGCCCCTGGCCTGAGCCTGGCCCGTGGCGGCCCTGGCCGAACCCTGAACATCTACCTGCTCGGCACCGTCGTCGTCGACTCCGGCGTGCGGTGGAGCCAGCGCCGCCTGGCGCGGCAGCTCGCCCGTCGACCCATCACCGCACACCTGCTCACCCACGCCCACTTCGACCACGCCGGCTCATCGGCGTGGCTGTGCCGCAGCTTCGAGGTGCCGTTGTGGTGCGGTGCCGGCGACGCCGCCGCGATCGGCAGCGGTCAGGTGGACACCCACCGCTCGCGGACGGTCAACCTGCTCCAGCGCAGGCTGCTGCCGGTGACCGCCTGGCAGGTCGGCCGCGTCCTGCAAGAAGGCGACGTCGTCGAGGGCTTCGAGGTGCTCGAGGTCCCCGGGCACTCCCCCGGGGCGCTGGCGTTCTGGCGCGAGCGGGACCGGGTGCTGGTGTGCGGCGACGTGATGGCCAACGCCGGTCTGCGCCCGGAGCGGGTGCGGTTGGTCCTGCTGCCGGCGGCGCTGTCGTCGGACGCCGAGGAGAACCGCCGCTCGGCTCGGCGCCTGGCCGAGCTGCGGCCTCGGCTTGCCTGCTTCGGGCACGGCTTCGCGGTGACCGATCCGGGCCGGTTAGCCGACGCCGTCGAACGCCTTGGCTAGCTGCGCCACCGTTGGTGATGGAAGCGGCCCGCGCTGAGCGTCATCGCCTGCCGCGTACGGCGTGGAGATTGCGGGCCGCCCGGCGGCCTGTGGAGACGGTGACTGCAGGTTGTAGGCCTGGGTTGGCGTCGGAAGCTGATCAGGCGCCAACGACCACCATGCCACGCACGACCCGGAGGTCGTGATCTTCATGGCTGCTGGGCGGCTTGCCGGCGGTAGGGCAGCCACGAGCGCGGGCTTGCTGGCGGCGTCGCCACACGACCAGCGCACCCGGTGGCGACGATCAACGACCCGGTGCGGCGACCAGCGTGGCGAACAGGGGCTGGAGCTCGTTGCAGGTCAACGGGATGAGCCCTAATGGTGGTGGGTGGCGGGTGTGCTCGGTGACCGCGGCCACCACCAGGACGCGTAGGCCAACATGGCCAGGGTGACCCCACCGGTACCAGGAGCGCCAGCGGCGGACCTGATGCTGGTCCAGGCCGCAGAGCTGCTTGCCGGCCTGCAAGCGCCTCCTCCACCCGCCAGCGCGCCCTGGCCACCCGCACCAGCCCGATCAGCGGCAGGCCGGCGGGGCCGGCCTACACGTAATAGGCCGACTCCCTCCGTGCGCAGGCTGCGGCGCAGCAGCCAGCGCTGCCACCGGTCCGGCGCGCCGGTGCTGGCCAGTGGCAGGCGGCCCGGCATGAGGGCATTAGCCAGGGCGGCAGCGCCACCGCGGCCGCCGCCAGCCAGGCCAGCGGCCGCCAGCGCGCCGAGGGCAGCCGGCCGTCGGGAAACAGCAGCAGCCCGAAGGTCACCATTGGGGTCAGGCCCAGCACCCACACCCACGCCGACAGCCACGCCACCGCCGTCCCGCCCGGCAGTGCGCCCGGCCTGGTGACCAAGGTGTACTGGGCATCGCCGTAGGCAAACAAGGCCAAGGCGCCCCCATGCCTGCAGGAAGGTTCGGAGGTTCCGCCGTTCCGGGCCGGAGGCTACAGCCAGAGGTACTCCTCGGCGACGGCGCCGTCGCGCCATTTCGCTACGGTCACCATCCGGTCGCCGCCCTCGAACTCCCCGACCACACAGGTCCACTCTCCGGAGCCGAACCGGATCGGGTGGGAGGCGACCTGGATCGGCGTGCCACCGGTGGACTCGACCAACGCCTTCATCGCCGCAATGTGGTCCTGGATGCCACGGGTGGGCGGTTGCCCCTTGACCTCCACGAGCACGTCGTCGGTGTGGAGGTGGGCGAACACGCCCTGCCAGTCGGCGCGGTTCCATCCGTTGAAGTCGAGCTCATCCATGCTCTGGAGGTTGCGGGTTACCTCGTCGTCCGCCATGGCCGAGGCCTCCTTCCGGGGTCAGTCCCCATCACCGGTCCTTCACCGTAAGCTGCACGGCGACCTGGTCGCCGCCATCCGCCGCTTCGTCTAGCTCTGGAGGAAGGCGAGCAGGTCGGCGTTGACCCGATCCTGAAGCGTGACCGTCAGCCCGTGCGACGCGCCCGGATAGTAGAGTTCCCTGGCGCCCTTGATGAGCCTGGCCGATTTCCTCGCCGAGTCATGGACGGGCACGATCTGGTCGTCCTCACCGTGCATCACCAGGGTCGGGACATCGAACTTGTTGAGGTCCTCGGTGAAGTCGGTCTCGGAGAAGGCCTTGATGCTTTCGTAGGCGTTCCACAGGCCGGCCTGCATGCTCAACCGCCAGAACTGGTCCAGCACGCCCTGGGAGACCTCGGCGCCCGGCCGGTTGGCGCCATAGAACTGGACAGCAAAGTCCTTGTAGAACTGCGAGCGGTCCTGGAACAGGCCCGAACGAAGCCCGTCGAACACCTCCATCGGCAGGCCTTCGGGATTGGCGGGGGTCTGCAGCATCAGCGGCGGCACGGCCGCGATGAGGACGGCCTTGGCGACCCGCCCCGTCCCGTGGCGTCCGATATAGCGGGCGACCTCCCCACCGCCAGTGGAGTGGCCCACCAGCGTGGCATCTCGAAGATCGAGCGCCTCGATCACCGCGGCAAGATCGTCGGCGTACCCGTTCATGTCGTTGCCAGACGAGGCCTGGCTGGAGCGGCCATGGCCACGACGATCATGGGCGACGGCGCGGAAGCCGTTCTGGGCAAGGAACAGCAGTTGGCCGTCCCAGGCGTCGGCGTTCAGCGGCCAGCCATGCGAGAACGTCACGACCGGGCCCTGGCCCCAGTCCTTGTAGTAGATCTCGGTCCCGTCCTTGGCGGTGATCGTGCTCATCTGTGGAGCCTCCTTGCTGTTGCACGGCTGTGCACCCGTACAACGAACCTTCGGTACCGAACACCAGGTCGCCGCTAACCGGAGATGGTGTTAGTTCTGTGGTGCGGTGTGGACAAGCCAGTCTTGGAAGCGGGGGTCGAGGGTGCGGGCGTCCGCGCTGGGCAGGAGCGTGCGTTCCTCAAGGAGGGCGCCGTAGTAGCGAGCCTGGGGGTCGGCGACGACCTGTCGCGGGTCGCCTCGAACGCTCAGGGCCTTGCGGATCAGCTCATCGAGACCGAGCTGCTCTGGTCCGGCGATCTCGATGGTGGCGTTGGTGGGCTCACCGACCGCGGTGCGTGCAACCGCGCTGGCGACCGCGTCCGCTGCGATGGGTTGGATGAGCGCGGGCGAGAGGCGAACCGTGTTGCCGTTGGTGGCGGCGTCGGCGATGCTGGTGACGAACTCGAAGAACTGGGTCGCGTGCACGATCGAATAGGGGATGTCGGATTCTTTGATCCGCTGCTCCTGGGCCAGCTTGGCTCGGAAGTAGCCGCTCTCGGTCAGCCGTTCGGTGCCGACGACCGACAGCGCGACATGATGGCCCACCCCGGCTGTCTTCCCGGCGGCGAGGAGGTTGCCGGTGGAGGTCGTGAAGAACTCCAGCGCCGCCTTGTCCTCGAACGAGGGGGAGTTGGAGACGTCGACGACGACCTGGGCGCCGGCCAGGACCTCGGCGAGCCCCTGGCCGGTAACGGTGTTGACGCCCGAGTCCGGTGATGCGGCGATCGCCTCGTGGCCGTGCTCGGCCAGCCTGGCGACCACCTTGGAGCCGATCAGGCCGGTGCCGCCGATCACGACGAGCTTCATCGCGTTGGCTGCCTCGCGATCACGTCGTCGCCTTGACCGCCGACAGGATGACTCGGACGACCGCACCCGGACGCGTGATCAGGCTCAGATGTCCGGCCTTGACCCTGGTGACCTGCGCGCCGGCGCGCCCGTACATCTCTTCCTGGAGGGCCGGCGGGATCACATTGTCCTGGGTCCCGAGCAGCGCCCACGACGGGATCGTCTTCCACGCCGGTGGGCCGGCCGGATCGGAGAACTGCGCCGCCGCCGCCGGTCGCTGCGTGGCGTGAAGGAGCCTCGCCGTCTCTTCGTCGACGCCGTTGGCGAAGCACCCCAAGAACCCCGCATACGGCGGATCCGCTTCCCAGTTAAGGTACAGATCCACCCCGCCGGCGATCGGCACCTGGTGGAACGCGCCGTCGGCGAGGACGCAGGAGCTGGTGCCGCCCACGAGGTCGAACGCCGTCTCGTTCTCGTCGGGGGCGAAGGAATCGATGTACACCAGCGCCTTCACGTTGGGGTTGCCCGTGGCCGCGTTGGTGATCACGAAGCCGCCGTAGGAGTGGGCCACGAGCACGATCGGACCGGGGATCGTCTGGAGGTAGCTGGCCAGATACGGGGCGTCCTGGCTGGGTCCGCGCAGCAGGTTGGGCGGCGCGACCACGGTGAAGCCGCGATCTTGCAGGCGCTCAATGACGGCATTCCACGATGACGCATCGGCCCAGTCCCCGTGCACGAGCACGATCGTCGGCCGCGGGCGCTGCGACTCGGCCCCGGCAGCCCCACCAGCGCCGAGCGCGAGGAGCGCGACGAGGGCGAAGGCGGCGCTCATCACAAGGATGCGCCGAGGAAGGCGCGTCGACTTCTCGGTGATCATTCGATCTCCTCTCCGACGGATGTCTGTCCAGACAGGATGTCCCGACCGAGGCGCGGTCGAATCCGCCAACACGCCAGCCCGATCAACGGGAACTGGGGCGCGGTGACCCTGTAGCCGTCGGCCTGGAGGCGCTCGATGACGGCGCTCCAACTGGACCCGTCGACCCAGGCGCCGTGCACCAGGACCATGTTCGGTCGCGCACCCATCTGGATGACTCCTTCCCGGCCTCGGCCACCATGACGACTCGCTGTCCCCTCAGCTGGTGCTGCGGCAGCGGCGACGATTAGGCGAGTCACCCCTGCGGGTGGGAGATCCTCGACAGGTGGAGGCGTCGACCGTGACGATGTGGGTCTGGGCGTGGTGGGCCATGGCCAGCTGCGCGGCCGGCGGGATCACGTGGTCGGCGGTCCCAATCCAGCCCAGCCGGGGCTGGCGGACCGCTCGGAGGTCGGGCATGGCACCTCCTTCCATCCCGGGCTCGGCGGGGCTGAGGGGAAGACTCGCGCCGGGACACCCAAGTAGCCTGAACCCAGCAAACCAAGGTGGTCAAGCAAACTCTGGGTGATGCGGACAGTGCGGTCGATGCCGTCGGCGCCACCCTCGGGGCCGCCACGACTCCAAGGCGTCGCCAGTGGGATCGCCCACCGCACCCGGAGTCTCAGGGCGCGACTGGACCACCGCCACCCCGGACGCGCCAGGCCTGTGCCATAAGGTTGGTAGCACCAGCAACGGCGCTGCTGACCAAATTAGAGTCACCAGGCCAAGCGAGCGCGGGGGGACCCTCCGCCGGGGGAGGCAGCGATGCGGAGCTACACGCGGGCGCGGCTACTAGGTGCGACGGCCCTGGCAGTGGCGGTCCTCATGGCATGGCACCAGTTGCCGGCCGCCACGGCGCCGCCGAAGGTCCAGGTCACGGTGACCGACGACCGCTCGAGCGGGAGCATCAGGTTCGTCGTGGCCGGGGTCCCGAGGTGGTGGAGCCGAACACCTACAAGATCGAGTTGGTGAACAACTCGATCGGACCCCACGTGCTGGTCGCCGTTGGCGCACGCATCCGCTCGCGGCCGACAAACCGGCTTGGCCGAACGCTAGGTCGGCATGCCGTTGTCGATCCAGGTGCGGAAGCGCTCGACGTCCTCTGCTGGCCAGGGGCCATCGCAGGGCATGCTCCCCGCGGCGAGCTTTTCATAGATCGCCTGGGCGTTCGCGCGCACGTGGTCGTACGAGGAGAGATCGAACGCGAACGACATCGACTGGAGGTCGCGGTCGCGGAACAGCGGGCGGATGTGCTGTTCGTAGGTGACTCGGTCTCCGGTTGGCTCCTTCCGATCTCTAACGGCGTCCGCGGCCGCTGTGCTCTCCTTGGCGGGTTCGCGGGCGGCGAAGCGGCTGACGGCGCCCCAGTCGCCGAAGTGGCTGGCGAGTGCGTCGGCGACGCCGATGAGCGCAGTCCGTACGTGCTCGAGGTCGGTGGCCACGCGCTGGTCGCTGCTCTTCTGGATCAGGTCGCAGAGGTTCACTGCCTCGCGCAGGCGTTCTTCGAGGAGCGCCCAGGCGGCCTCGCGGTGCGGCACGAGGTAGTCGTTCTCGTAGAAGAGCTCGAAGCTCGCGCCCGCCGTCATCCCCGGGTGCTCTGGCCCGACCGGGAGCGTCGTGATCAGGTCGCCGAGCGGCCTGAGCACGCCCACCATGAGCGCCATCGCCCTGCTGGACAGGGTCGCGAGTTGCGCGTCGGTCTCCTCGGTGTGGGCGAAGTAGCGGTGCAGCATCTGGAGGAGAACCTCGTAGCCAACGTTGAACAGGTCGGTACAGCGCGACGTTCCGGGTTCGGTGATCCGAGGCACGGTGTCGTTGTGCTCGGATGGGCGCACGGTCGCGAAGAGGACAGGTCGTGCCGGCTCGAAGTCCGGGTTCGCCGCCTTCAGCTGGCGGTACTCGTCGAGGATTCCGACGAACTGGCCGAAGTGGGCGTTCTGCCAGTGGCCGCGCGCCCCTTCGCCCTGCTCGAGGATCGTGTCGATTGCCCGGTGGGCTGAGGCGAGGTCGGTGACCGGGACGAGCTCCGGCCAGTGGAAGGAGTCGCTCGTCGCCTGCGCTCGCGCCGGGCCGACGAACAGGTTCCGCTCGCCGAACTTCTCCGCCAGGTGGTCCATCCCGTGCTCGATCGAGCGGTAGAGATGCCCGAGCGTCGCGAAGTCCTGCGGCTGGGGAACGATGTCGCCCTCCGCCATCAGCGGCACCGCCTCGTGCACCGGCGCGTCGATCCCCTGTGCGCCCCTCAGCTCCATGCCCTCGGGGCGCTCCAGGAACATGAAGTGGCGCAGTGCCGGCTCGCCGAACGGCACCAGCGTCAGGTTCACACCGGCGGGGTAGTGACGCGCCGGTGCCGGCAGGTTCGGGCGGGCCAGGTGCGGAGCCGAGCCGATCGCCGACAACAGGTTTTGCACGAGCGCGAGGTGGAGCATCTCCTCGGTCGCGACATGGGCGACCACCCTTCGCCAGCGAAGCACCGCCTCGAGCGCGTCGGCGGTGAGCCCTTCGTCTTCGCGCTGCTTGAGGGAGAAGGCCGCGAACAAGTACTGGCACATGATCCCGTGCTCGAGTTCTGCGGCCTCATAGAGCATGTAGATCAGCGCCTCACGGTGCTCGATCACAAACGGCGCCTCCGGCGCCGCCTTGCCACCGCGCAACGCGATCACCTCGGCAAGCCGGCCGCGACCCGCGCTCGCCACCCTCCCGGTCATCTCGGTCATCAGTCCTCCACGATCGTCACACAGATTGTGGCGAAGGAGCGCCGCTAGTTTCGGCTGCTGGTTGTAGGACCCAGGGACGTTGCTCCTGCTGACCGCGGTTGGCGGCCGAGGGCTGTGTCTTCGGCGATAGTTGTAGCGCCAAAGCCAGCCGTCAAGGGCGCCGGTGCGCTCGCGACCTGCGGCGCCCGGTGCTGGGGTCGGCAGCCGGGTTGAGGGGAGATGCGCGTATGGCGACGTCAGCGGGCGCGGACTTGGTGCCGACGTAGGCGCTGGCAGCGCTGCACCGGCTGCAAAGCTGCCGCACCTGGTGCGCAGCTTCTTCCGGGACCCGCACCTCCGTTACATCACCGCCTGATCAGTCCACTTAAGCCACACCATGGCGGTGTTGGTGTCAGCGAGCTGGCCTCGGCTCGCTCCGGTCCGCCGATCTCTCCGGTTGCAACCCGCACACCGGGTCAGCTACCTGTCCTGGAGCCTCTCGAGGCCGTCGAGCAGCAAGTCCAGCGCGAACTCGAACTCGAACTGATCGTCGCAGCCGGGACCGACCAGGGACGCGTCGTCGTGGGTCACGGTGAGGTAGAGCTGGTAGATGTTGGGGAGGGTTTCGGCCAGGGCCGCGAACATCTGCTGCTCCATCTCTGGGTCGGCGTCGGCGTTGTCGTTGAAGAGCTCCTGGGTGAAGCCCATCAGGCGGCTGCCCATGGCGTGCATGGCGTGGTGGGTCTGGTCGATGGAGAACCCACCGGCCAGGAACATCCCGATCATCGAGTCCATGTAGGCGAGTACGGTGGGGGTCGGCTGGGTGCGGGACTCCATCACCCGGGATGCCCACGGGTGGCGGAGGAGTGCCCGCCGGGCCGAGAGGATCCGCTCGCGGACCGCGGTCTTCCACTGGGCCCCTTGGATGGGCGGGTCGATCTCCCCGACGACGAGGTCGATCATGCCGTCCAGGAGCTCGTCCTTGTTGGCCACGTGCTTGTACAGGGCCATCGGCACGACGCCGAGCTGGTGGGCGAGCTTGCGCATGCTGAGGGACTCGACGCCGCCCTGGTCGGCCAGGGCCACGGCCGCCTGGAGCACCCGCTGTCTGCTCAGGGGCTCGCGCGGGCGTGCCTCCACGTCGATTTTGGTGGCGATGGGCACCTCCTTGGGCGGGCCTGCTGGAGTCGACCATTCGGGGTCTTGACAAGTGTACGCCGTACACCTAGGGTGGCCACCAGGTGTACGGCGTACACCCTAAGCCCTAAGCCTCGGCGTCGCGAGGGTGTCGGAGGCTTCGGAAGGAGGCCGGCGTCATGAGCTCGGAGCGCACGCTCGCGAGGGTCGCGGGGTCCCTGTATCTGGTGGTGGCGGTCGGCGGCGGGTTCGCCGAGCTGTTGGTGCGGTCGAGCATCGTGGAGCCGGGCAACGCGGCGGCCACGGCGGACAACATCCGGGCGTCGGCGACGCTGTTCCGCGCCGGCTTCGTCGCCGACCTCGTGCAGGCCACGTGCTTTCTGTTCACGGCGATGGCCCTGTATCTGTTGCTGCGGCACGTCGACGAGCTGGTCGCACGCGCGATGGTCGTGTTCGTCGCGGTCAGCGTGGCGATCATCTGCCTCAACCTGCTGCACCAGTGGGCCGCGCTGCAGGTCGCGACCGGTGACGGCCTGGCGGCCGCGTTGGGGCCGGCCGGGTCCGACGCGTTGACCGGCCTGTTCGCCGACATGCACCGCGACGGGTACCTGATCGCGCAGCTGTTCTTCGGGTTGTGGCTGTTGCCGCTCGGCTACCTGGTCCTCAGGTCCGGATGGTTCCCGAAGGTGCTGGGCGTCCTGCTGATCGTCGGGTGCTTCGGCTACCTCGTGGATCTGTTCGCGCAGTTCCTGGCGCCGGGCGTCGCGGAGGTCATCGAGCCGTTCGTTGTCGCCCCGGCGGCCGTCGGGGAGCTGTCGTTCATCGCCTGGTTGCTGGTGAAGGGTGTGCCGGTTGCCGAGCCGGCCCCGCGGGTCCAGGCGCTCGCGGGATAGAGGAGGAGGAACCAATGAAGGCGATCATGCAGGACGGGTACGGCTCCGCCGAGGTGCTGGCGCTCCGGGACATCGAGGACCCGGCGGTCGGGGAGGACGAGGTGCTCGTGCGAGTGCACGCGGCCGGCTGCGGCCCGGACGTGTGGCACATGATGACCGGGCTGCCGTACTTCGCCCGCTTGATGGTCGGGTTCCGCCGGCCGAAGGTCCCGGTGCGGGGCAGAGACGTGGCGGGGCGCGTGGAGGCCGTCGGGGCAAAGGTCACCGGCTTTCGGCCCGGCGACGAGGTGATGGGCGTCGTCGAGGGCTCCTTCGCCGAGCTCGCGATCGCTCGGCCGGACAGGCTGGTCCGGAAGCCGGCCAGGCTCTCCTTCGAGGAGGCCGCGGCCGTTCCGATCTCGGGGCTCACGGCGCTCCAGGCGATCCGTGACCGGGGTGAGGTCCGGCCGGGGCAGCGGGTGCTGGTCATCGGGGCGGGCGGGGGAGTGGGGACGCTCACGGTGCAGATCGCCAAGGCGTTCGGGGCCGAGGTCACCGGGGTGTGCAGCGCCTCCAAGCGGGACCTGGTCCGGTCGGTTGGCGCGGACGAGGTGATCGACTACACGCGCGAGGACTTCGCGGACGGGACCCGGCGCTGGGACCTGATCGTGGACACCGCGGGCCGTCGTCCGCTGTCGGTGCTCCGCCGCGCCCTCAGCCCACGCGGCGCCCTCGCGATCGTCGGGGGCGACGGCGGCGGGCGGTGGACCGGCGGCTTCTTCCGCCAGATCCTGCGGGCCCCCCTGGTGTCGCTGGCCACGCGCCAGCGGCTGCGCCCGGTCATGTCGAAGGAGCGCCGGGACGACCTCCAGGCCCTGGCCGAGATGATCGAGGCCGGCACGGTCACGCCGGTGGTCGGCAGGACCTATCCGCTCGTGGACGCCCCCGAAGCGGTCCGGGAGCTCGAAGGTGGCCACGCCCGCGGCAAGCTCGTGGTCGTCGTGCGGACATGATCACTCGGCCCCGGTTCGGCGACTGAAGCTGAAGGGACCGGCTCGCCCGGATCGCAGGTGGCCAGCAGAGGGTGGGGATGCCGGCTGAGGCAGCCGATAAGGATCGTGGGCGCGGGTTGCCGTACCCTGAGCAACCGTCATTGCTCAAGAGCAGATGGAGACGCTCAGCCCGGTGTGAGATGAGCAGGCTCAGGGTGATTCGTCGGAGGCGCCCGAATTCGGCGACCGGAGTTCGCGCCGGCGTCAGAGCGCGGAACTCGGCCACCACTCCCCGCCCAAGCGCGCCCGTTCATCGCTTGGTTGGGATCACACCGCAGCGGCAAGGTCCGACACTGTGAGGGCCGCAGTGAGGCTCGCGTTCAGGGCGCACATATGCGCTCTGGTGCCAGCAAGTGACGTTAACTGGCTAGTCCATCGCTCGGGTGAACTCGGCCATGCTTGCTAACCTGAAGGGCCGCCGACGGGTCGATGGTCGGGCACTGGAGGACCGCGATGGCATGGCAGCACCGTCTCCCAGACGGGATGCGCCATGAAGGCAGCTCCAGCCATGGCTTCACCCTCAGCGTGTCGCTGCCCGTCGACGAGGACGGGCTGGCCCGCTGCAGTGCCTGCCCGGCAGACGCCGGTCACCGGTTCAAGGTCACCCTGACCAGAGCTCCTCAGGCCAGTCCAGCGACTGTTACTGCCCGTACTGCGGCACCCGGACGGTCTCGGCGACGCGGTCGAGCTGGCGGATGTGCCCGAAGGTGAACGAGCGCAGGAAGGTCCCAGCGTCGAGGGCGCCATCACCTGGTGGCCGAGCACGCTGGCGGTGGAGCCGGTGCGTAGCACGTCGGCGTCTGAGATGCAGTCGCCACCGGCCATCAGCGCGTGCAGCAGGGTGAGCACCTTGCGGCCAGGCCGGTGATGACCGGGACGGTCGCTAAGGTTGACCAGCTCGTCGGTGACCGCCTCAATGCCGAGCCGGTCGGCGAGGGTGGCGGGCAGCAGCAGGCCGGCGTTGGCGACCGCGTGGTCGTCGTCGAAGGCAACGGCGAGCCGATCGGGGCTGTGGGAGGATGGCATCGAGAAAGTGCCCAGTTGGTCGGGACGGATGGACGTCTCAGCAACGCCATTCTCCCTGTTCAGAGGGCCTTTCTCATAATTGGGTCCTGCCCACTACGCCCGAACCGCGGTGGATCCAGTCTTAGTGGCCCTACCGCGGAGCGCTGCGCGCGTGCTGGTTCCATCCGGCCGAACCGAGGGGCCGGGGCAGCATGTGGTGCCTGGCCAGCCTGACGAACCTCAGAGAGAAATGTCGGCTGCCGTACTTACACGCATTTCCCGCTCCCTTACAAAAGGTCGATTCATCTCCGGCACGGCCAAGAGGCCTCGGCGACCGGGCCGCCCACTGTCGTCCTCCATCGGGTGGGGGGACCTACCCGCTATGATTGACGGTATCCCACTTAGCGGGATATGTTCAATTGCGGTCGGGTGCGAACGGTGCCCGGGAGCGGGTTCGCGCAGAGGGAGGACGACTACTACATGATCGCCGAGCTCCTGACGAGCCACGACACCGTGTTTATCGACGGGGAGTGGGTGCCCGCCAAGACTAGAGAGCGTATCGAGGTCATCTCGCCATGGAGCGAGGAGGTAGTTGCCTCGGTTCCCGGCGGCTCGAGGGCCGACATCGACGCCGCAGTCGCCGCCGCACGCCGCGCGTTCGAGACCGGCCCTTGGCCTCAACTGTCGCTCGACGCGCGGATGGCGATCGTCGCCAGGCTGCGCGACCTCCTCGTCCAGCACACCGACGACTTCGCCAAGCTGATCACCGAGGAGATGGGCTGCCCAATTTCCCAGTCTCGCGCCATCCAAGTGCCGAATCCCGTCGGTATCCTGGAGGCTTACCTTGATGTTGCTGCGACGTATCCCTTCCGTGAGTTGCGCCAGTCACGCAACGGGCATGCCCTTGTGACGCGTGTGCCGGTCGGGGTTGTGGCCGGTGTCGTGCCTTGGAACGTGCCGCTCTCCCTCACCATTCAAAAGATCGTGCCCGCGTTGCTGACTGGCTGCACCATTGTCCTCAAGCCAGCGCCGGAGACGCCGTTGGACGCCTATCTGGTCGCCCAGCTGTTGTCAGAAGCCGGGGTGCCCCCCGGTGTCGTGAACGTGGTGCCGGCTGGCCGCGAGGTTAGCGAGTACCTTGTCTCCCACCCCTCCGTCGCCAAGGTGACCTTTACCGGTTCGAGCGCGGCAGGTCGCCGCATCGCGGAGATCTGCGGACGCGACCTGCGTCGAGTGACTCTCGAGCTCGGCGGCAAGTCCGCTGCGGTGATCCTGGACGACGCAGACCTGGAGGCGACTGTCGCTGCGCTGCGCATGGGTTCGTTCCGCAACAACGGGCAGGTCTGCACCCTCAAGACCCGGTTGGTGGTGCCGGAGTCGCGGCAGTCGGAGTTCCTCGAGCGGCTGGACGCGCTGCTGGCCAGCATGCCGGTGGGAGACCCGCGCAGGGAGTCAACCCAGATCGGCCCGCTCGTTACCGCAAGGCAGCGGGACCGTGTGGAGAGCTACATCGAGGCTGGCAGGGCGGAGGGCGCGCGGCTGGTCCGCGGCGGTGGCCGGCCCGACGGCTTTGAGCACGGCTGGTTCGTCGAACCCACGGTCTTCACCGACGTCAACCCGGACGCAACCATCGCACAGGAGGAGATCTTCGGTCCCGTCGTGGCGGTGATCCCCTACCACACGGAAGAGGAGGCCGTCGCCATCGCGAACAACTCCAAGTACGGTCTCAACGGTTCGGTCTTCACCAGCGACGTCGAGCGCGGGCTGCGGGTGGCGTCGAAAATCCACGCCGGAACGGTCGAGCTCAACGGCAACCCGGCTGGCTTTCTCGCCCCGATGGGGGGGGTCAAGTTCAGCGGCGTGGGACGCCAGTTCGGCCCCGAGGGTCTTGAGCCGTTCGTAGAGCTCAAGTCCATCGGTCTGTCCGGAGAGGTCGCGGCCTCCCTGTCTAGCCAGTCATCAACTGTCCGTTCTTGTTCGTCACTGCAGGGAGCACCATGCGTGGAGTCCTAGTTCAAGGCGAGCGCAAGCTTGAGCTTGTCCAACGGCCCGATCCGGAGCCGGGCCCGAACGAGGTCGTGGTCCGCATGGAAGCCTCTGGTCTGTGCGGCACCGACCTGCACACCTACCGGGGGCCCGCGCGCGGGAGCGCGGCAAAGGTCGGCGGCCACGAACCGGCCGGAGCGGTGGTGGCCGTGGGCGTCGGAGTATCGGACGACTGGGTCGGTCGCTCCGTGATGGTTCACCACTACTTCGGGTGCGGGTCTTGTGACCAGTGCCTGTCGGGCTGGACGCAGATGTGCCGACGCGGCAACCTGGCGATGGGCGACACCACCGACGGATCGCATTCCGACCTCTTTACGGTCCCGTTCTCTACGGTGATCGAGATGCCAGAGGGACTGAGTTACCTTGCCGCGGCGGCCATCAGCTGCGGCGCAGGCACCGCCTGGGCGGCTCTTAAGCGGCTCAACCTCACGGGCGACGACACGATTGCCATCTTCGGCCAAGGGCCCGTCGGGCTGGCTGCTACGCAGTTTGCCGGCGCAATGGGGGCACGCGTGATCGCTCTGGACATCTCGCCGGCCCGACTGGAGCGGTCCGTCAAGCTCGGCGCCTGGGAAACGGTAGACCCAACCAGTGTCGACTCGGTGAATGACGTGGTGCGAGACCTCACGGGCGGCCGGGGCGTGGCGAAGAGCCTTGAGACCTCAGGAGCGTCTTCCGCGGCGCAAGACGCACTGCACGTCCTCGATCTGTGGGGGGCGGCGTGCTACGTAGGCCTTGGATCGACCCTTCACTTCGATCTGGCCGAGCATCTGAGGAAGCAGATGACTGCCACGGCGTCGTGGACATTGTCGAAGAGCCAAATGGTTGACTGTGCCCGCTTCGTCCTGGACCGAAGGATCAGCCTCGATGCCCTCTTCAGCGACCGCTGGACGCTTTCGCAGTTTGCGGAGGCCTATGAGCGCTTCGACCTGCAGACCTCGGGCAAGGGCGTCTTCGCCCCGAACGCCTGAAATGAACCGAATCTCGACGGTCGAATGTATTGGAGCTAGACGTTGAACAGTGCATCGGTCATCGTTGATAGTTTCACCTTCACAGAGGGAATCCGCTGGCACGCGGATCGCGTTTGGTTTGTTGACCTCTTCAGCAAGCGCGTTCTCTCCATGCTCGAAGACGGCTCCGACCTCACGGTGGAAGCGGAACTCGACGGAATCCCGTCCGGGTTGGGGTTCCTGCCGAACGGCGACCTGCTGATCAGCGAGCACGGCCAGCGACTGTCGCGCCGTACCTCGCAGGGAGAGGTCGTCATGCACGCGGATCTGTCCGGTATCGCGGTGTCCCGGACGAACGATCTCGCCGTGGACGCTGACGGAACCGCCTACGTCGGCTGCTTCGGATTCGACCTCTTGGAAGGCGCGCCCTACGGGCCTGGCCACTTGATGAAGGTCTCCCCCACGGGCGATGTCACAACCGTAGGCGAGCCCATGGCGTTCCCCAACGGTTGCTTCATCACCGATGACCGTCGATTCATCGTCGCAGAATCCATGGGCAACCGTATCTCGGAGTACCGGATTGAGGACGGAGGCAACCTGACCTCGCGACGGGACTGGGCGAGCTTCGGCCCGTTCCCCACGGCAGCCGACATGGACCAGCGCTACGCAGAGATGGTGGTCGCAGCGGACGGGATTTCACCGTTCGACGCGGAGGGAGCCATCTGGGTCGCCGACTTCACCAAGCGCTACGCCATCCGTGTGATGCCCGGCGGCAAGATCGTCGACAAAGTCGCTACCGGCGACCTGAACTGCTACGCGGCGTGCCTGGGCGGAATCGATGGACGCACGCTCTTCCTTTGTGCCACTCCGGCCGAGATGGATCCACAGCTGCGCAAAGACCAGCCTGGGGGCACTATCCAGTCGTTCCGCGTACAAGTTCCGCGGGCCTAACCTCCCGAGCGGTCTCGTGGAACCGGCGCCGCCCCCTCGGTCCCCCGCGCTCACAGGCCGCGGAGCTTCGGCAACCAGACGACGTCGGTCGGTTCGTGATGATCGACTAAAATGGGGGACCACTGGAGACGAGAAGGACGGGACCTGAGGCCATGGCGAGGAGGAAGTCGGCCACCGATGCCGGCACCACTGTCGCGACGGCGGACAGTGCGAGCAGCCTGGCCAAGATGCTGCACGTCTTGCAGCTGTTCAGCGAAACAGAGCCCGTCTGGTCCACACCCGCCGTCATCGAAGCCTTGGAAACGTCCAGGTCGACCGGTTACCGCTACATCAAGGCCCTGCACGACGCAGGATTGCTCAGTACAGCAAGCAATGGCCACTACAGACTTGGTCCACGGG